>Ga0302253_1001947_pt1 | contig 11151 bp, 10 predicted proteins | sample AAG_RA_Trp_MG_FD_193537 | JGI IMG/M metagenome (GOLD analysis project Ga0302253, IMG submission 193537) | Enriched activated sludge microbial communities from anaerobic digester in WTTP, New Holstein, Wisconsin, United States - AAG_RA_Trp | ecosystem: Engineered > Bioreactor > Anaerobic >... | reverse complement strand
CGGCATCCGGGGTGATGATGTCGAGCGCCTGCCCGGCGGTGTTCGCCCCCGCAACAGCCTCGACGCGCGCCTCGTCTACACCCGCTTCGCGGCACCATTGCGCCAGCAGAGGCAGGTCGAGGGGCGCGGTACGTGCATGGGTATGGGGCAACCCCTGCGCGAGCTTCACCAACTTACCGAAAAAACAGCCCCATGCAAGCGCTTCGAACCCCCGTTCGGCCGCCGCCCCAAGCGCGAAGGCCACGAAGTCGGCTGCCTGCACGAACGCCTGTTCAGGCAGGTCTGGGTAACGGCGCATGAGCAGCGTCTCGCTGCGCCTGCCCGTGGAAAGGCAGGCACGGCGGTGGCCAAGGGCGCGCGCCACGTCAAGTTCCTGCGCAATGGCGGCCTTCCACGCCTCATGGCTGTAAGGGCGCACCGTGCCCCGCGTGCCGAGGATGGAGATGCCGCCCACGATGCCCAGACGACCGTTGAGCGTATGCCTTGCGATGGCTTCGCCTTCAGGCACACGAACAGTGACCCGTACTCCGCCACCATAGCCCTGCGCCGCACATACCTCGCGCACGGCGAACTCCAGTTGGGCGCGCGGGCCGGGATTGACGGCCACCTCGCCCACCGCCACCGGCAGTCCGGGCAGGGTGACGCGCCCCACGCCCGTGCCGCCCTCAAGCAGAAGCGTAGCCGTCGCATCGGGCAGCAGGCAGACATGGGTCTCGATGCGCGCCCCGTGGGTGGCGTCGGGGTCGTCCCCGCCGTCCTTCACCACGACACCGGTGGCCCCGTTGCCCTCAACCAGCACTTCCGCCACGGGCACACCGAGGCGTCCCGGCACGTCCACGCCCTCCTGCGGCGGCAGCGGCACGGAGAGAACAGGCAGGAACGGCAGGCCGAACATGTGACGCAACGCGGCCACCGCCCCGGCAGTCATGGCCGTGCCAGTGGTGAACCCCTCGCGCAAGGCCGCGCGGTCGCGTCCGCGGGGTGGTTCCGTCGCGCCGTGCCCTTCATCCGCCACGGCGGCGTGGACGGGGCGTGACGTCATGTCCGCTTCGGGCCGTACGGGTTTCGCGTCAGTGAGATCAGGTTCCGCGTCAGCCGGGGCAACTGGCATTTCGAGGCCTCCGGCATCGCCCGCCGGGGCCTTCTTTTGAGCGGAGCACGTCGCTCCGCTATCGGTCGTGTCGATAGACATAGTGCAACATCATAAGAACAATCGATTTGACGGATGCGCCAGCATCGTAGACCACCGTACCATGTCCGTTCAGACCACCGTCATCTCCCCGTCGCGACTGCGAGACTTCGCGCTGGCCCGCCCTGTGCTGTTCACAGTGCGTCTTGCGCTTGCAGCGGTCTATATCATCGCGGGGGCGACGAAGCTGTACGATGTGCGCGGTTTCGCTGAAATCGTCAACATGTACGGCATCGTCCCCATCGACCTGCTGCCCTTCGTGGCGCTGCTGCTACCGCTTGTCGAAGTCGTGGCCGGTGTGGCCCTGCTGGCAGGGCGGGACTGGGGGCTTGCGCTCGTCACGGCCCTGACGGTTCTATTCCTAGCCGTTCTCGGGTACGCCATCTGGTCGGGGCTGTCCATCGGCGACTGTGGCTGCTTCGCCCCCGGCGACATCCCGTCCGGGCACGACGACGGGTCGGCACTGAAAGAGGCGTTCATCCGCGACCTGCTGCTTCTCGCCGGGTCGCTTCATCTGTATCTCGGTCGGCACACACGCGCCGCCCTGAACGTTCCACACCCCTGAGGAGGACATCATGAACCTGAAGAAACTGCTCGCCCCGCTGCTCATGCTCACCGCGCTGGGCCTCACCGCCTGCGACAATCCCTTTCAGGGCCTTTCCGAAAAGGATCTTGAAGCCAAGTCCGTCAAACTCGCGCGCGAGACCGTGAAGGGCGGCTACAAGCTGCTGACCGTGGACGAGACCAAGAAGATGATGGATGGAGACAAGACCGTCCTTGTCATCGACACCATGCCCTATGAGGATTCGTACAAGAAGAACCACATCCCCGGTGCCGTGCAGTTCCTCTTCCCCATCCCCGACATGAACGACTGGAACATGGCCGAGACCGGCGACAAGAGCCAGCAGGACTTCGAGGCGCTTCTCGGCCCCGACAAGAACCGTCCTCTGGTCTTCTACTGCGGTTTCGTGAAGTGCACCCGCTCGCACAACGGTGCGGTGTGGGCACAGAAACTCGGCTACACCAACGTCTACCGTATGCCCGGCGGCATCGTCGCGTGGAAGGAAGCCAAGTACCCCTTCGACACCGTGAAATAGACATCTTCGGGGCGGCGGGTATGCCCGCCGCCCCGTTTTGCTTCCTTTCTTGCCGCGTGGCACCCCGCCGCGTCTTCACACATCCGCCAGACACCGACGAACGACATGACCGCCCCACGGCATGGACTTGAGATGGTACGTAACGGCACCACCACCCCTTCCGGGACAGCCCCGAACGACGCCATTTCCGCCATGGCGCAGGATAATACGACGTCCCGGACGCCTCTGACACCTCTGAAAGGCGTTACTCCCCTGAAAGACACGATGCCTGCACGACCAGACTCCCCCGCGTCTGAAGCATCCCCGCACGAAAAACCCCGTGACGAATCGGGACTCGACACCTTCGCCAGCGCAGCCGTCCGATACGATGGCGGCATGTCCGGCTTGCGTGATGTCGGTGAATCCGATTTCTGCGAAGCCGTGGCCCACCGTGCCGCAAACCTGTTCGCCACGCGGCAGCATCTCTGTGCAGAGGCCGTGCTTCGTGCCCTCGCCGAAGGACTCGGCGGGCCACTGTCGCCGGAACAGGCTGCCGCGCTTGGCACACCATTCTGTCAGGGTATGGGCGGGGCGGGCTGCACCTGCGGTGCACTCTCCGGAGGCATCGCCGGGGTGGGGCTGTATCTGGGCAGACGATGCGACGGTGCCAGCGGCGCACCCGGCAGGCGCCACGCCCGCGTTCTGCATGACGCCTTCAGGCGTGCCTTCGGGGCCACCTGTTGCAGGGTGCTCACGAAGAACCTCGACAAGGATGCCCATTTCGCCCAGTGCCAGCATCTGACGCAGGAGGCTGCGCGCATGGCGGCACGGCTTCTTCTCGACGAAGGTGTGCGGCCCGTGAACGCGCAGGGACTGCCCCGCAGGCCGGACACGCGCCTCACAGCATGGCGACGCCGTTTCACGGCCCTGTTCCGCAGGCGCGCCTGACCTACAAGGTGCACACCCTGACCCGCATCTGGTGGCGCTGCCCCACAACGTGACAATGGGGGGCCGCACTGAACCGGAATCGGGGCACCAAGGGGCACCCCGCACCGGGACAGTCCCGAGGTCGCGCCACGCTGGCAATCACGCCAGCCCGCCCCGCCTGAACGTGCACAGTCAGCACGATGGGGCCTCACGATGGGGCCTCAAGTCGGGGCCTCGCGTCACCAACGCAGCCAGCCCCCCCGGAACAGGCTACACGTCCAGCACCATCGTGCCCGTCGTACGGCGCGATTCGAGCGCGGTATGCGCCTCTGCCACCTGTGCAAGAGGCCACGACTGGTCGATGTGCACGGAGACGACACCCCGCGCCACCACGTCGAAGAGGTCTGCGGCATGGGCGAGCAGGTCTTCACGGCGTTCGGTGTAATGCATGAGGCTGGGCCGCGTGAGGAACAGCGACCCGCGCGCCGCCAGCACGCCGGGGTCGAAGGGCGGCACCGCGCCGGACGACTGCCCGAACGAGACCATCGTGCCCATGGGACGCAGGCAATCGAGCGAATCCATGAACGTGGCCTGCCCCACGGAATCATAGACCACATCCACCCCGCGGCCGTCGGTCAGTTCACGTATCCGTGCCGCGACGCCGCCAGTACGGTAGTCGATGACGTGATGGCAGCCGGCAGCCAGCGCCTTTTCGCGCTTCTCCGGCGAACCCGCCGTGCCGATGACCGTGGCCCCGAGATGACGCGCCCACGGCACGAGCATCGACCCCACGCCCCCGGCAGCGGCATGCACAAGCAGGGTTGTCCCCTGCCTCACAGGGTAGCATCCGTGCAGCAGGTAACGGGCGGTCATGCCCCGCAGCATCATGGCGGCTGCCATGCGGGTGGGAATGGCGTCAGGCAGGGGCACAAGCCGATGTGCCGGGATGCACCGTTCCTCCGCATACGCGCCGATGGGCCTTCCCGCATAGGCCACGCGCTGCCCGGGCTGCACCTCGGTGACGCCCTCACCCACGGCAAGCACGATGCCCGCGCCCTCCATGCCCAGCACGGCGGGCAGGGCAGGCAGCGGGTACAACCCCGTCCGATGGTAGATGTCGATGAAGTTGACCCCCACGGCCTCGTGACGGATGAGGGCCTCACCGGCACCGGGGCGACCGGGGTCGTGCTCTTCCCAGTGAAGGTTGTCGACGCCTCCGTGGGCGTGCAGGACGATGGCTTTTGACATGGTCGCCTCCTTGCGGGCTACGCACCCGTTACGCTGGATGATGGCGGGCGGGTACGGCTGGCATGGCTACCCCCCTGACAGGAAGCACCTTGCAACAGGACGCCCGCGCCGGACGGCGCCCAGCCCGAAGCGGAGTGCCATCACCTTCAACCTTACCACGCAAGGGATGCAGAGCAAGAAGGCACCACGGGGTTCGATGGGCACCGCAGGCATACCGTCAAAAGCGGCACGACAGCGTGAAAGGCGGCACGGGCTGCGCAAAAGGCCCGTTCGACGCTACCCTTCAAGGAACAGGGGGGCGTCCGGCAGGGCGACGCCCGCGACCTCTGCGGCCTTGGCGACCAGCGCAGATACGGCGGACTGCCCCTCCTGCCCGAGGTCCATGCTGAAATCGTTGACGAAGGTGCGGATATGACTGTCGATGACCTCGTCGGCCAATTCCTGCGCATGGGCCTTGATATAGGGTCGTCCGTCGGCGGGATGCGAACGCGCATGGGCGAGGCTGCGCCGTATGGCGTCCTCCACCGCCAGCGCAGTGGCGTCGTCGATGTCGCGGCGGATGGCGATGGCCCCGAGGGGCAACGGCATGCCCGTGGCCCCCTCCCACCAGCGGCCGAGGTCGAGGACGAGGTCGAGACCGAAGGCCGGATAGGTGAAGCGCCCCTCGTGGATGACCACGCCGCAGGGCACCTCCCCGGCGGCCACGGCGGGCATGACCTCGTCGAAGACCATCTCCACACGGTCGCCCCTGAAGCCGCCATGCAGGCCAAGCAGCAGGTTGGCGGTGGTCATGGCGCCCGGAATGGCCACATCCGCATGGGTGAGGTCTTCCACCGACAGTCCGGGCCTTGCCACCAGCAACGGGCCGCATCCCCGGCCCAGCGCCCCTCCGGCACGAAGCAGCCGGTAACGCCCTGCGGCATGGGCCATGGCAGCGATGGAGAGTTTGGTCACATCCAGAGACCCCTCACGCGCCCGGCCGTTCAGCACCTCCACATCGGCCATGAACATCTCGAAACCGCAGGGCAGGGGAATGCGCCCGTTGGCGAGGGCCTCGAAGATGAAGGTGTCGTTGGGGCAGGGCGATATGCCCAGCGAGAAGGTGCGCATGGCGTTCATGAAGACTCCTTGGGATACGGGCCAAAGCCCTCGGTCATTCTCATACATTGGGATGTGTTGTCCGGCACCAGCCCGGAACAGGCTGCCGGGCTACCCCGCAACAGGTCGTCCGCGGGGGCCGTAGGGCTGTGACTCTCTCTTCAAGTAGCTTGCAGACCATTGCCCGCATGATGCGCCCCGCCCCCTGACGAGGTCAAGCGCACTCCCCGGATGGTGCGGGCACACCAGCGGCGGGCACGCCAGCTAAAGACGGGGACGCCCCTCGGCCCGGTCGCAGGACACACGCCGGGTGAACGACGAATGCCGACGCAAGCTTGCCACAGCGCGACCATGGCGCGACCATGGCGTTGACCTCACCGTTGCCGCACAGGTTGACATGCCCGCCCCACGGGGCGAATATTCCAGCCCCGCGCCGGGTGCACTGCCCGGCCCTTCCCGGAGGACACATGCTCGATACGGACCACTACGCCCGCCTCGGACTGGGCGAGATACGCGACAAGGTCATGGCGGGCCACCGCCTGTCATACGACGACGGGCTTCGCCTGTTCGCCTGCCCAGACATCACCGCCATCGGCGCACTGGCGCACCATGTGCGCACACGCCTGCATGGCGACAGGACGTATTACGTCGTCAACAGGCAGGTCAACTACACCAACATCTGCGTCAACGGTTGCCTCTTCTGCGCCTTCCAGCGCGAACGCGGGCAGCAGGGGGCCTTTGCCCTCACCCCTGACGAGATGGTGGCCCGTGTCATGGACGACGGCGGCGTGCCCTTCAGCGAGGTGCACATCGTGGGCGGCTGCCACCCCGACCTGCCGCTGGAGTGGTTCGAGGATGTCATCCGCCGCATCCACGCAGCGCGTCCGTCCATCGTGGTGAAGGCGTTCACCGCTGTGGAAATCGCCCATTTCGCCAAACTCGCAGGCATCGACACCGAAGAGGTTCTGCGTCGCCTCAAGGCCGCTGGCCTCTCGCAACTGCCCGGTGGCGGGGCCGAGATATTCGCGCCCGATGTCCGGCAGCGCATCTGCCCCCGCAAGATAGACGCAGACGCATGGCTGCGTGTGGCGGGCGAGGCGCACCGCCTCGGCATCGGCACCAACTGCACCATGCTCTTCGGGCACCTCGAAAGCGAGGCCGACAGGGTCGACCATCTGTGCCGTCTGCGTGCCCAGCAGGACGAGACGGGCGGCTTCACCTGCTTCATCCCCCTGCCCTTCCTCACCGAGAACAGCCTCCTCAAGCTTCCACCTGAACGCGTGGGGCAGCATGTGGGTCTCGACAGGCTGCGCACCGTGGCGGTGAGCCGCCTGATGCTCGACAACATCGCGCACATCAAGGCCTACTGGGTGATGATGGGCGTCAAGCTGGCGCAGGTCGCGCTGCACTACGGCGCCAACGACCTCGACGGCACCATCGTCGAAGAGAAGATAGGCCACATGGCAGGTTCCGACGCGGTGCAGGCCATGACCATCGCCCAGCTTGAAGACATGATACGCCGTTCCGGTTTCACGCCGGTGCGCCGCGACACCCACTTCAACCCCGTCGAGGAGGCTCGGGCATGAGCCAGCACCCCGTAGCCGGAACCCAGTCACCCTTCATGGAAGCCGAAGCCGTGCGCACCATCGCCGCACACGTGCTTTCCGGCGGGCGCATCGACCGCGCCGGGGCCGAGACGCTCTACCATGAGGCATCGCTGCACACCCTTGCCCATCTGGCCCACGCCGTGCGGCTGCGGCGTCACCCTGAACCGGTGGTGACCTATGTGGCCGACCGCAACATCAACTACTCCAACATCTGCGTGTGCGCCTGCCGCTTCTGTGCCTTCTACCGCGCCCCCGGCGCGGAAGGCGGCTATGTGCTCTCCCGCGAGGAACTCGCCCGCAAGATAGACGAGACGCTGGCCCTCGGCGGCACGCAGATACTGCTGCAAGGGGGGCACCACCCCGACCTGCCGCTGCACTTCTACGAGGACATGATAGGCTGGATACGCGCCACCTACCCCGCCATCCATATCCATGCCTTCTCGCCGCCCGAAATCGTCTTCTTTGCCGAGAAGGAGCACCTCACCATCGGCGAGGTCATCGAACGCCTCCGGGCTGCGGGGCTCGACTCCATCCCCGGCGGCGGTGCGGAGATACTGGTGGACGAGGTGCGCACGAAGGTCTCGCCCAACAAGTGCTCTGCCGAACTGTGGCTCGCCGTCATGGAAGAGGCGCACTATCAGGGGCTGCGCACCACGGCGACCATGATGTTCGGCCATGAGGAGACCCACGCCCACCGCCTCGACCACCTCTTCGCCGTGCGCGATGTGCAGGACCGTACCGGGGGCTTCACAGCCTTCATCCCGTGGACGTTCCAGCCCGCCAACACCGCCATCGACCGCGACCCCGAACCCGCGCCCGCCTACCTTCGACTGCTGGCCCTCTCGCGCATCGTGCTCGACAACATCGACAACATCCAGGCCTCGTGGGTGACCATGGGCCCGCACGTGGCGCAGCTTGCGCTCTTCTACGGCGCCAACGACTTCGGTTCGCTGATGATAGAGGAGAACGTCGTGGCCGCAGCCGGTGTGAGCTTCAGCCTTTCACGCGGCGAGATACACAAGATCATCCGGGCAGCGGGCTTCACCCCCGTGCAACGCACCATGGACTACACCCCCGTGGTGCCCCAACCCGTCGAAGCATAGCACTCCGGGGGGCGAAGGCATGTGCCGCGCCCCCCGGCTGACACCCTGCGGAGAACGCACCATGCACACCCCCTGCACCTACCCCCTGCGCCTCGGCCGCATCGGATACCTCAACGTGCTGCCCATCTACCACCCGCTGGAGACGGGCATCATCCCGCACGAGTTCGACATCGTGGCGGGGCCGCCCGCCGTGCTCAACAACATGATGGCGCGTGGCGACCTGCATGTGTCCGCCACATCGTCCATCGAGTACGGACGCCATGCCGACGACTACCTTCTGGTGCCCGACATGGCCATCGGCAGCCGTGGGCCTGTCATGAGCGTGCTGCTTCTCTCGCGCCGCCCCGTCGAAGAACTTGCGGGGCAGACCGTACTCGTCAGTGCCGAGACCCATACCTCCGCCGCCCTGCTGCGCCTGCTGTTCCGCGAATACTACCGTTTCCCTGTCAGCTATGTCACCGGATGCGCCACCACGCAGATTGCAGGCCCAGAGGCCCCCGAGGCATTTCTCGCCATCGGTGACGAGGCATTGCGCCTGCGCAACCACCCGGACTACCCCCATGTGCTCGACCTTGGCGAGGCATGGCGTCAGTGGACGGGGCTGCCCTTCATCTTCGGTGTCTGGGTGGTCAGCCGCGCCGCAGCCGCGGCCTGTCGCTTCAGCGAGAACCCCGCCGACCTGCTTCGCCGCGCCCGCGACTGGGGAGAGGCCCACATGGACACCATCCTCGACCTCACCCTTCAGGGATGCCCACTCACCCGCGAAGAACTGCGCGTCTACTACGACGGACTCGTGTACCACCTCGGTGACGAGGAACAGGAAGGGCTGAGGCTGTTCTACAGCCGACTCGCCGCCAGTGGCGACCTTGCACGCGCCCCCGCGCTCGCCTTCTTCGGCGCATAACCGTTCCTGCGCTGTTCCTGCTGCCGCACTTCAGGCTTGCATTATATATAGCAAACACTATATATAATTTCGCAAGACGCTAGATGGAGGGGGCATATGGCAACCCGTGACAGCGGAACGTGGTGCAACGGCAACGGGCCTGCGGAAGAGATGCCCTCCCGCAGGGTATACGACGGAGATGTCTGCAAGGGTTACGACCAGCTGCACCCGGCGCCCTCCAGTCGCCCCTCACCATACGAAACCGAAGCACCCCGCGCCTTCTGCGGGACAGTCCTCATCGCCGACATCACCAACCATAGCCTGCTGTTCACACCCTGCAAGGAGACCGCCGGGCAGCAAGACACCGCAGACTCGCCGACGGCCTGCATCCTGATGCGAACGCTGCATGAACGCCTGCTTCCCGTCGTCATCACAGGTGCCGGAAACGTCAACGTCACCCGCGACGGCGTCACGGCAGCCTATGCGGACACGACGACGGAAACGGCGGCACGGCGGGCCATGCGGGATGCGCTAGAACTTCGGGCCCGTACAACGGCACTCCTCTCTTCCAGCCGATATGCCAAGCTCATACCGCCCGGTACGGGGCTGCGCATCGCCATCGTCACAGGGGCGGTGCACCTTGTGCCCATTGAACCGCCCCTCGCCCATGCGTCCCGCACCGGCACCATCCTGCCCTTCATCATGGGCGACACGGTAAGCCTCGCCACGAGGCTGTGCGCCAGCAGCTTCCTGCGACCCGACGGGCTGGCCCTTTGCGACACCACCTACCGGGCGCTTCAGGGCGAACCCGGTCTTGCCAGCCTGCATTTCGCGCACCGTATGTGGCGACCCACCCCCGGCACGACCCACCCGATTCACCTGTTCCAATGCCGCTGCCCCCGCAACACGACGAGAGGCACCGGAAAGACCCGCCCCCCTACACGTGCAGACGGTGCGCGCCATAAATCCCCCTGCCATTGCCGCGTGCCGTCTGCACGTTCCTGAGTGCCTACCCGGATTCGGGCGCACCTGAAGACCACGTGACAAGACGACGCACACCGGAGGGCACCATGTGACGCGGGCATGTCCTGACCATGCCACCAGAACGCGAGAAGGGTGTCGACAGACTATGGTGTCGTGAGATGGCGTAGCAGCGAAAAGAAGGTGAAGAGCGACCACCCGAGGGCCAACCCCGCCACAAGCAGAGTGACGGGCATCGTCCTGCGGCCCTTACGCCCGAGGTCGCGAAGATAGAGAACGGCAGCTGCCGGAACAAGGACAAGCAAGGCCAGTTGCAGGAACACGCGCATCATCATCCCTCACGTACGACAGACGGGAATGACCACGATGGCAAAGACGCCCGGAGGACGCCCGCCATCAGTCGTCCTCGCCCGCACGGCACACCCGTTCTCGTCGCCCGCCTGAAGACAGTCCAAGCCATATGGCAAAGAGCGCGAGAGACGCCCCCACAAGCCCCAAGGGCCCCGTGGGCCTGTCGAAGAACACGATGTCCCAGACGAAGGCAAGCGCAGGCTGCGCCAGCATGACCAGCCCCCCAAGCGAGGCGGGCAGACGCGGCAGACCGCTCGAAAGCAGCAGCCAGCCAAGCCCCTGACAGAAGACGCCATAGACCAGCAGCACTGCCAGCGACCCCGCGTCGGGAATGGAGAAATCTCCGCCCCTGCCCAGCACGCCGAGACCGATGAGGGCCGCACACGCCAGTGAGACGAGCGCCATGTTCGCCTCTGCGGGCAACTGCCCCGCCATGCCCTGCGACCGCCGCAACAGCAGTATGTACAGCGCATACCAGAAGGCCGTGGCGAAGCCGTAGCCCACACCGGGAAGCATGTCACCGGACAGGCTGTCGGGCGTCACCCCGAGAAGCAGCCATAGCCCTGCCACGGCAAGGGGCATGGCCACCAGCAACCGAACGGGGATGCGTTCACGCAGCAGCAAGGCCCCGGCCAGTGCCACGAGAAAGACCTGAAAATTGCCGAGGATGGTCGCCAGCCCCGGCCCC
>Ga0302253_1001946_pt1 | contig 11151 bp, 10 predicted proteins | sample AAG_RA_Trp_MG_FD_193537 | JGI IMG/M metagenome (GOLD analysis project Ga0302253, IMG submission 193537) | Enriched activated sludge microbial communities from anaerobic digester in WTTP, New Holstein, Wisconsin, United States - AAG_RA_Trp | ecosystem: Engineered > Bioreactor > Anaerobic >... | reverse complement strand
AATGGAAGCGCAATGGGTCAAAATGAAGATCACCATCATGCCGGCTGTCAATCAAAACCCATAAACGGTCAATTTTGTTGACAGAAGATTGCCCATTCCATATATTGCCGGGAATCGTTTGAGATGTCGGCTGAAATGTTTTCCCGAAAAAAGTGAGTTATTTATGGCAGAAGTACGCAAGATTAAAGCAGGAATCGTTCAAATGCGCTGCAGCGAGAATACGGCGGAGAATATGGTCCGTGCGATGGATGCGATCCGTCGGGCAGCGGCCGCCGGCGCCAAGATCGTCTGCCTGCAGGAGCTTTTTCGCTCGCGCTATTTTTGTGTATCCGAAGATTATACGCCCTTTGCAATGGCGGAAATGATTCCCGGACCCTCAACGGAAGCCCTGCAGTCGCTGGCCGGGGAATTGGGCGTGGTCATCGTGGCCTCTTTATTTGAAAAACGGGCGGAGGGCCTGTATCATAACAGCGCCGCCGTGATCGATGCAGACGGGGCCTATCTGGGGAAGTACCGGAAGATGCACATTCCCGATGACCCGTCTTTTTATGAGAAATTTTATTTTACCCCGGGCGATTTGGGGTTTCGGACCTTCAAGACCCGGTTTGGCATCGTTGGGGTGCTCATCTGCTGGGATCAGTGGTACCCGGAGGCGGCAAGATTGACGGCCTTGATGGGTGCGGAAATCCTATTCTATCCGACGGCCATCGGCTGGGCGGAAGGAGAGGATCCGCAGGTCTGCCGGGATCAGTTTAACGCCTGGCAGACGATTCAGCGGGCCCATGCGATCGCAAACGGCATCCCGGTCGTTTCCGTCAACCGGGTAGGCAAGGAGGGCAACATTCTCTTCTGGGGTGGTTCTTTTGCCGCCGACACGCTTGGTGAAATGATCTATCAGGCTCCCCACGACAAAGAGGATGTCGCCGTTTTCGAAATAGATCTTGGTCGTTCCGATACGACCCGCAGGCATTGGCCATTTCTCCGGGACCGACGGATCGACGCTTACGAAGGCCTGACCCGGCGCTTTCTGGATTCCGATTTATGATCTATCAGGAAACGCCCCGACAACTTGGCTACCGTTTCCCGGCGGAATGGGAACCTCAGGCTGCGACCTGGTTTTCGTGGCCCCACAAGGAGGAATCCTGGCCGGGACGGTTTGAACCCATCCCGGAAGTGTTTACAGAAATTGTCCGGCTGCTTACCGCATATCAGCATGTCAACATCAATGTCGGGGATCAGGCGATGCAGTCCGACGTTGAGACAAGACTGGCAAAAGCTGGTGTCGATGCAACACGGGTTTCTCTTTACTGGATCCCGACCGACGATGCCTGGTGCCGGGACCACGGACCCGCCTTTGTCATCAATCCGGAAGCCAAAGAACCCCTCGCCGTGATCGACTGGGGTTACAACGCCTGGGGTGAGAAGTATCCCCCTTATGACCAGGACGATGTCGTGCCGACCCGGGTGGCCGAGTACCGTCGCCTCCCTCTTTTTTATCCGGGGATTGTCATGGAAGGAGGCGCCATTGATGTCAACGGGGAGGGGTGTCTCTTGACAAGTACATCATGTCTGCTCAATCCGAACCGCAATCCTCATCTGTCGCAGGGGCAGATAGAATGGTTCCTGCGGGAGTACTACAACGTGGAGAAAATCCTCTGGGTGGACGAGGGGATTGCCGGCGACGATACGGACGGCCATATCGACGACTCGGCCCGCTTCGTCAATGCTGCGACCATCGTCGCCATGGTGGAGGATAATAAAAAAGACGAGAACTATCTGCCCCTGCGAAACAATCTTATTCAATTGAAAAATATGACGGACCGGTCGGCAGATCCCTTCCGGATCGTCGAGCTGCCCATGCCCCGGCCCTTCGAATTCGACGGCCAGCGGGTACCCGCCAGTTATGCCAATTTTCTTATCGCCAATGGCGTCGTGCTGGTCCCGACGTTTCGGGATCCGCATGATCAGGTTGCGCTGGCCATTCTAGAGGATCTGTTTCCCGGGCGCCGGGTCATCGGTATCGACTGTTACGATCTGATCTGGGGATTGGGTACCCTGCACTGCATCAGTCAGCAGGAACCGCTGATTGGGAAATTATCATAAATTACATGATAGTAGATACGAAAAGCGGTTAAGAAGATAGACCTCCTTTTCGTTTAAGCTTCCGGTTCCTTTGGTGGGATCGGCTGAGGCTTCCCGCCTTTTCCCCTCCAGACGGCGTAGCCGATCAGAAAAATGCCGGCGGTCCCGGACAGCAGGCAATACCAGAAATGAGAGAGGAAATTCCGGCTCCAGCGTAGATCTTCCGGGACATAACACACATCTTCCCGTACCAGAATGGGAAGCTGGTCTTTGACCTTTAATTTTTCATAGACATGAATGTCAACGACAGCCTCCCCGCCGCAATAGGGGCTTTTTATCCCCTGCACCTTGATATAGTAACTGGAGACGCCGACACCCCCTTCTCCGGTTTTTTTCTTGTATTTTTCCATCACCTGTCCGATCGACGGCGTCATCTGCGGGTTGAAGATGTGAATGAGGACCCAGTCGATATTGGCAAAGAAATTCCAAAGGAGGGCGAACCCGAATAGCGCCGGGATAAGTGTTCGCTTCCACATAACATTTCCTGGTTAACCGCTCAATGAGAGCCGGCTCTGATTATTCCCGAACCCAATCGACGGTCATAAATTGCATAAGGTTTTTTTGATTGCAAAAATGTCCGGAATTTATCAAAACGCACCGGTTCGCCTTATTACCTAATTTAATACGTTTTGTGGACTCAGTGATATTGAATCATATTGATAAAGCCGCGTATCTTTTTTATCAGAACAGATGTCATCCGTCGACTTTTTAATCCACCCAATCATAATCTTGCCTGATCGATTATTTTTGCTGTTGCGGTTTGACGTGAAGCTAAGTATGACACCGGACAACGTAACGATTTCCTTCAAGAACAGCATAAAAAGCGTTGTGTTATTCCATTCGGTTTTTTATATTGCACAAAATATGGTTCAGTATCGGCCCCTTTGTTCATGACATGTATTTGCTCTTTACGATGAGCCGTTCCTGCATGATCGGATATTTATCAGGTGCCTTGTATGAATAACCGGAGGATTGAAAAGATGGATAAACGAGGAATAATAAGCGTTTTAAAAGGGCTAAGAGGTTTGCTCTTTTTGGGCTTTTTGTTCATTTTTTTTCCTTGTCCCAGTGATGGACGGGATTACAAATTTACGGACGCCCATCTGCATTATGTCAATTATTTGGTCCAGTCCCAGGGTTTTGTAAATCTGTTACCGGAAATGGATCGTAATGACATTGAGCGCGCCGTCGTATTCGGTTTGGGGTACGCCATTTCCTGGCCGGAGATCAGGGTTGAGCGGGAGAAGTATTATCTGGATCCGCAGACGGGAGTGAATGATACGCCCCCTGTTTATTTTACAAAAAGGGGGGATTACCGCATGCTGATAGATTACGACAAGCTTTCTCCCAAGCAAAAAGCCAAGATCTATCCTTTTCTGCAGGGCATAAACGTCATGGACCGCAACGAGATATATTATGTCATAGAAATGTTTAATTATTATCCGGAACTTTGCGGCATCGGGGAACTCATGATGCGCCGGGGCGTTTTCAACCGTCTGACGCCGTTGACTCCCGAGGGCGACAGTGCGGCCCTGGACCCGATCCTTGATTTTGCCGCCGCCAATCGGATGCCCGTTATGATTCATCAGAACCTTGCCGATGAAACATCAAAAGGCCCCGATGATCTTCGGGACCCGATCTACCTGAAAGAAATAACCGACCTGCTGACTCGTCATCCCGACACAACCGTGATCTGGGCCCATGCCGGGATCAGTCGGAATCTTTACATCCGGGATCACCTGACGTTGCTCGGGCGGCTTCTGGTCGCCCATCCGAATCTCTACTTCGATCTGTCCTGGATTGTCTGGGAAAACTGCATTGAAAAGGATCTAAAAGCCTGGGCCGATCTTATCGTCGCCTATCCGGATCGTTTCCTGCTCGGTTCGGATAAAATCGGCGGCTTTGTCGACCGACCGGCCATTCAACTTTCCGAGTCGGCTTCCAGGTTGTTGTCATCTCAAGCCAATGACACCGGTCAGGGAAAAGCGATGAAAAGATTTATTCCCCTCCTGCAGGAAATTGATACGCGGCGGGATGGGACCGCTGTAACCGACATGCTTACTTACCGGAATATTAACTGGATCCTGAGCCGTATCGAAGCCGGCTGTAAAAGCGGCAAGCCGGTTGTCAATCCTTGGAAGGGCGGCGATCCCTGGATGGATCCCCGTTATGCAAGACCGGTCCTGACGGCCAAACTAAAAGACGGCGGCTCGGTTGCGATCGGTGTTCATGCACAATATGAAAATCTGGCTGCCGATATCCGGGCAAAATATTTCCGATGGGATAAAAAGTTGGAGTACACCGGGATAACCGCAGGCATCACGGTGCCCCACGGTACGAATATGCAGGGGGTGGGTCTGTTTGCGGCGCCGGGATTCAGAAGTTATAGCGGCTTTATTGATCATACCCGGATTGAAGCCATGCCGGTTCAGTCGCTTCTGTTCATTGATAGCTGGGAAGCGGCTTTCGAATATCAAAAAGACGGCAAGATGTTTTTCCCCAATGGGAACTGGCCCACCGTGCCCTGGTGGGGGGACGAATCGAGCAAGTACGGTCGCATCAATAAAGTGCGGGTACCGAACGGCCGCCGGCTGATCCTCTACGCCGATGAATATTTCCGGGGAGAGGTGCTCCGGACGATTTCATCAACACAGGGGGCTTTTGAAGACTTGGGCGATATTGGGGATAAAGTAAAATCTTTTCAGTTTGTTACAGATGAAAAACAAACGGAGGTGAACCCGTCAAGGAAATAAACGCATCGGACGGTTGAGTTGTCGCGAGGGCAATCTTTGCATCCTCCTCACGCAAGGGGCAATGCCGGAGTCCCTAATGACCGTACCGCTGCAGGTACTTGGTGGAGAACCTTTCGGCGGAAAAACCTACGTTGAACTTGCGATAGGGGAGATCAATATGCCAGGGTGAGGCATGATCCCGTTGATGATCGTAGGTATAGAAGTCCGTTTCATAGTGGGAGAAGAGATCGAGTAGTCTGCCGTCACCGTATCCGTAGAAATAGTTCTGAGTTGTTTTCCAGAGCTTACCCTCCAGGTCATAGGCATCGGCCAAGCCGCTCTTCCAGCACCCCCCTAAAACCCAAAGGACCTTCTTGCTGTAAACGCCGCAGTCGGCGGGGCTCTTGGGTGTGGCTTCAATGATGAAAACGTTGGGCCACAATCGCCAGTTCATCCGAGGGAATTTATCGCCGACCGTCATGGGATGACGCCGCTGAGCCGCTTTGTTTTCAGTGATGAAGTCTGTGGAAAAAAGCGTGGTCAGTTTGGGTTGCATATCGATCAGCTTCCAGTTCCAGCGTGCCACGGGAACATCGAGCGTCCTGAAGTCACCGATGGATGAATCGGAACCGACAAAAGCATCGAAGCGCTGGCCGCTGGTGACGCGACGGATGCGTCGCATCATGGGAATGTAAGTAAACGAATCATCCAATTTATTCTGGTCGTTATAGCGATAGGTCAGATTTCCGTAACCCTGCAAGTCGGGGGGTGTTTGTACGTAAACCAGTTCCTTGAAAAAGATATTGCTCATCTTTGCATCGTAAGCGGGTTTGGGAGAAAGAATTTCTCGGCTGGTCAGAAAGATCCGGTCCCAGGACATCTCCACGACTCTTTCCCGTTTCCCCGTACTCCCGACAAAGAACATGTTTACCCAGTCATGGGTAAAGTCATCACCATCATAAACATGGACCTGATTGTACCAAGCCTTGATACCGGCGTCGGGATCGGCTTCCGTCAGATCGAAGAAAGGTTCGCCTCCGGTCCACCAAGCCCCGCTTGTGGTTTTGAGATTTCGGTCAAACGCAATCACCGCTTTTCCGCGATTGGCTTTGGTGGCCGCACCGTAAAGCTTGGGAACAGGCCAGGGTTTATAATCGGCGACAACGATCTCCATACCTTTTTTAATCATGTTGTAGACGCCGGGACTCGTCAGCGCAATGAGTTCCTTTTTGATGCCGTCCACATTTTTTTTGGTAATGACCATGCCTACCTTGATTTTCCCGCGGGACAGCCGTTCCAGTTCGCCGCCCGGCAGGGTGCGGGGCATGCCGTCAAAATCGAACTTGTCGGGATGGGTCTCAAACCCGACATAGCCCGCCACCCTGGCCTGCTGATCGGTCAGGGCGTGAGCGGAGACGGTCCACGCCGTTAAATACAGCGGGATCAAGAAAACAAGCGCCCATAACGGCGATCTTAATTCACTTCTCATCCTTATTTCCCTTCGTTATGTAATGGTCAAGCCACCTAACGGCTGTCCACGGTCTGTTTTGCCCGTACCCAGCAAAGATGCTTCCATTGAAAGAAATCCACCCTGCGTTTATCCCCAGGCATTTCGCATCTTTTCTGCATGGATGATGTTTGGTGCCGATAAATGCGAGAAAACCATGCAAAAATTCATAAATCCTGTCAAGCACATATTCCCCATTACGACGATGGAAAGGAAAAACTTCTCCAGAATCACAATTAGTACAGATGTTTGGTTTAGGGAGGGGGTATTGCTTTTTCTTTTTGACGGATCATATATGAGTTAAGACTATCCAATCAGATATCTTATTATTTTGAGAAGTTAAAGGATCTGCTTTCTGCTCAGTTATCCATCATGGCGGTCAGTGTCACTTCGCTTTCCTTGAGTATTTTGAGTATTTTCCCGAAAAGCAGGATATCTTCACCGGCTGATTTATCGAAAAAAACCTCGTCTCCAGGTTTTACCGTCAAAACGCCGGTTCCGATGGAAAGCACTTTCCCGTATCCGTCCAGCAAGAGCTCGCCCCGAGCGATGTCCGTTTCGGGTTTGATTCTCGGTTCTACAACAACTTTGTCGTCGGATTTCTCCTCCTGATCGATATCGCGGTCTTCATATATGCCCATGCCTTCTCCCTTTCCTCGCCAAGATATTTATTACCCGATAAAACTCATGTCACGGTGGTTGGAAAGTTGTTCGATTTTTCCAGTCCAGCCATTATTTCGTGCAACCGGATTTCTATGGAGCGTAATTTTTTGACAGATAGTCCAGCAAGACGGTCTTTTCATCTTCTGTCAAGCGGGCGCCTTTACTCATCATACGCGAAACGGTTTTCTCCCAAGCTTCGCTTGTTTTGCGTGTCTGCTTGACTCTGTTTATGCCATGGCATGCTGAACAACGTTCAGCCAGAAGCGCTGCACCATCCAATACCTGATTTTCTTGCGTAACAACGGCAGTCTGAGGTTGATCCTGCAAGGCGGGTTGATTGCCCGAATTGCAGGCCAGCGGTGCCCACAGCATAAGAAACAGGATGGCCAGCAGCCCGGCAATGATCTGAATTTTACCGATGCCGTTCTTCAGAATAGGGGAATACCGGCTGAAACGAATCTTCTTTTTCATTCTTCTGCCCTTTCAATGAAGAATAAGTTACCCCTGATGACTTTGATGTACCTAGGGAGGAGCTTCATATCCACCACGGACAAGACGCATGGAAAATATCTAACTATCCGCAATCACTTCTTCTTTAGAATATCTCTGATTTCAGTCAGCAGGTTTTCTTCCGGTGTCGGGACGGGAGGAGGCGCCGGTGCTTCCTCTTGCTTTTTCTGTAATGTATTCATGGCTTTGATGACCATAAAGATGGCAAAGGCGATGATCACGAAATCGACTACGGACTGGATGAATTTCCCGTAGCTGAGAGTAACCGCAGGTGCATCTCCGACCGCCTGTTTGAGTGTAATCGCCAGATTGGCAAAATCGACGCCGCCGATCAGAAGTCCGATGGGCGGCATGATGACGTCGGCAACGAAAGACGAAACGATTTTTCCGAAAGCACCGCCGATAATGATACCGACGGCCATATCGACAACATTTCCCCGCATGGCAAAGGTCTTGAACTCCTGGATCATACTCATCGTGGCTCCTCCTTTTAATTGGTCAGTTTATTGGTGGATGTCATGTGATGTGAACAAAACCTGTATTGAACTTCACCTACCATAAAATGGCGTCTTTGCCCATTCTAATTTTCCTGGCCGCGGCATGCCAAGCCAAAATATAGCCATGATATTTATGCATATTACCCGATGCGGGGATATGGATGAACTTAACCGGCAGGTAATGATTTGGACAATCCGTCCCGGCTGACGAAGGGACTTCATTGAGAACCGGTTCGTTTACGTGTATGATGGCACGTCATATTGATCGGAGGCGCTTTGGTGATCTGGGTATTCCTTGCTTTTCTTTTTTTTCTGGCATTCATTGTTTTCGCCGGTATCCGGGAGGGGCGGAAACTTCCCCGTGAAATTGCCGTGACGGCCGACAGGCTGGGAATGATTCTTAAATGTAAAGGGGATTTTTCAGGATGGAATGGATTCGGGTCATCCTTGCGAAACGGAACCGTTTATGCCGGGGTGTATCACGATCTGACGGCGGCGGTTTTCAGTCTCGTTGATCATGAAGGGGGAAAAATCGGTGTGGGTTTGGCTTTCCGTTTCTCTCATCCCCTGCCTTTCTCCCTGTTCTCCACTTTCCATCTCGAATCGTTCACGACGACCGAGATCAGCGATGCATATCGAGATATTTACCTGGAAAAAGTTGATGCGGGTGTCGCAGGCATGAAAACCTGGTCCCGTGAAAAGGACAAGACCATGATGCTCCTGCACAGCGGTGATGTCGGCACCCATCTGAAGTCCCTGACGGACCTCCTGCAAAGAATCGATGAGTCCAGCCTTCCCGGTTTACCCCGGGCCGGCTTTGTGATAAATGATCAGGGAATTACCCTGTGTGTTAAGGACGCCGAACTGCTGGATCGAGAACTTGTCGAACGGGCTTATCTTCTATGCCGGGCCGTTTCCGGAGCCGGATTCGGCAGGCCTGTCGGCACGATTGCCACGGAAGGTCGCGTGCTGAAAATTCTGGCGACGGTATTCCTGGTTCTGTTCCTGGGGTTCATCATCGGTATGATGATTATGGGCATCCTGAAAATGAATATTTCCACGCTGCTGTCAGTCCGGGGATTGAATTAATGCAGCGGCCTCAAGGAGATTAAAGATGAAGATTGCCAGAGTCGAACAGATGCGGTCCATGGACCGGTTTGCCATCGAAAAACTCAAGATTCCGGAAGAGATTCTGATGGAAAATGCCGGGCTGGCCGCGGCTTTTGTCCTGAACCGGGAAATCGGCATCCGGAGAAAGAAGTTCGTAGTCTTGTGCGGCGGAGGGAACAACGGAGGGGACGGATTCGTCGTGGCCCGGAAAATTCTGGCCGACGGTGGAGCGGCCAAGATCTTTGTCCTGGGTGATCCGGCAAAGTACAAAGGGGCGGCCAAAACGAATTATGCGATCATCTCCGGTCTGCCGGTTGAGATGGAACCCGTCGGCGCCGTTGACGACATGATAAGAGACATCCTCCACTGTGACGGTGTTATCGATGGCCTCTTTGGCACCGGTCTGGACCGGGAGGTAGAAGGACTTTACGCGGATGTGATCGATTTCGTTAACGAAAGCGGCAAGCCGGTTCTCAGCCTCGATATCCCCTCGGGAATCAACGGTGATACCGGCGAGGTGATGGGCATTGCCGTGAAGGCCGATTTTACCGTGACTTTTGGTGTACCGAAAATCGGCAATCTGCTCTATCCGGGTTATGAAATGTGCGGCAGGCTTTTCGTCTGTCACATTTCTTTCCCTCCCGACCTGTATGACCGGGAAACCCTGCAGATTCAGGTTAACGACTTCGTCCCCCTGCCGGCCAGAAATCCCGACGGCCATAAGGGTTCCATGGGCGAGGCGCTCGTCATTGCCGGCGCCGCGTCCTATTTCGGCGCCCCCTATTTTTCCGCCCTGTCCTTCTTGAAAGCGGGGGGCGGCTATGCCCGCCTGGCCTTGCCCGCCGCGATGGCTCCGTTCATCGCCCAGAAGGGCAGCGAGATCGTTCTGGTTCCGCAGAAGGAAACGGCGGACGGGAGCATTGCCCTGGACAACCGCCGGTTCCTGCTCGATCTGGCGGCGAAGATGGATTGCATCGTGACCGGTCCCGGCCTGTCCTTAAATAATGAAACGCAGCAACTGGTTCGGGAGTTGATTTCGAAGATCGAGAAACCGGTGCTGATTGACGGCGACGGGATCACTGCCATAGCCGGCCATCTTGACCTGATTCGGAAACGAAAAGGTGAGACGATCCTGACGCCGCATCTGGGAGAAATGTCCCGGATCACGGGAAAAGACGTTAACGCAATTCGGCGGAGCCGGATCGATATCCTGCAGGAAACGGCGAAAGACCTCGGGGCGTTTGTCGTTTTGAAAGGCGCCCATTCGCTGATCGGCAGTCCCGAAGGCCGGGTTTACGTGAATCTGAGCGGCAACTCCGGCATGGCCACCGCCGGCTGCGGCGATGTGCTCACGGGAACGATCGCTGCCATGTGCGGGCTGGGATTGGGCACGGAAGAAGCGGTCCGCAAGGGGGTCTTTCTCCACGGGTTGGCGGGCGACCTGGCGGCGGAGGACATGGGTGAGGACGGCATGACCGCGCAGGACATTCTCGATTATTTGCCCCTGGCTCTGAAAACCGACCGGGAGGGGCCGGACGCGGCGTTGCGGGACATCTATGAGGGTCCCGAGGTGATATAGAAAAAGTCGGGGGTTCAGAAAACCGAAACAAGGCGATCGCTTAATCATTTCATTCGGTATCGCGGGGTTATAAAATTTCAACCGGTCAAGGAAGGTTTAAATGTCCATTTTCTCGGCGGCGCTGCTGCTTTTTCTGGTGATTGATCCCTTCGGAAACATTCCCTTTTTTCTGTCCGTCCTGAAGCACATCGATTACCGGCGCCAGTGGCGGATTATTCTGCGGGAAATGATGATCGCCCTGGCTGTTCTCGTCTTTTTTCTCTTTGCCGGCCGGTATGTGCTGCTCCTGCTGGATATTTCCGCCCCCGCCCTGAGCATGGCGGGGGGGATCATCCTCTTTCTGATCGCGCTGAAGATGATCTTTTCCGATTCGGAGGAGATATTCGGGAAATCCCCCGAAGGGGAGCCCCT
>Ga0302253_1001945_pt1 | contig 11164 bp, 2 predicted proteins | sample AAG_RA_Trp_MG_FD_193537 | JGI IMG/M metagenome (GOLD analysis project Ga0302253, IMG submission 193537) | Enriched activated sludge microbial communities from anaerobic digester in WTTP, New Holstein, Wisconsin, United States - AAG_RA_Trp | ecosystem: Engineered > Bioreactor > Anaerobic >... | reverse complement strand
GACACTCCTCTCGGACCTCTGCAAAGCCCTCGATTCAAGCCATGAAGGCTGCCTCTCGGTGCTTCGCCATGGATTCAAATGCTATGGCAAACTCTTTCGGATCGCTTTCTTCAAGCCGGCCAGCGGGCTGAACCCCGAGACCATCCGACTCTATAACGAAAACATCCTCACCGTAACCCGCCAGTTGAAATATTCACCGAAACACAACAACACCCTCGATGTTGTCCTGGGCCTCAACGGAATACCCCTTGTCACTCTTGAACTTAAAAATCCCATGACCGGCCAGACCTGGAGGAATGCAAAATACCAATACCAGAATGACCGGGATCCAAACGACCTGATCTTCCAGTTCCGGAAACGGACACTCGTGCACTTCGCGGTCGACACCGATGAAGCCTACATGACCACCCAGCCGATGGGAAAGAGTACCCATTTCCTTCCCTTCAATCGGGGAAACAACGGAGGAGCAGGGAATCCTGAAAATCCTGGGAATTACAGGACGGCCTATCTCTGGGAAGAGGTATTGCAGCGGGATAGCATCCTCGACATTGTTGCTCGCTTCATTCACATTCAGGTCGAAGACAAGAAGATCGGCGGGAAAATAATTCGACGTGAATCTGTCATCTTCCCCCGCTACCACCAGCTGGATGCCGTCAGGAAGATGGTCAGCGATGCAAAAACAACCGGTGCCGGGAAAAATTACCTCGTCCAGCATTCCGCAGGGAGTGGGAAGAGTAATACCATCGCCTGGCTTGCCCATTTTCTCTCAAGCCTTCACGATGAAAAGGATCTGAAGATTTTTGATTCGGTGATCGTGATCACCGACCGCCTTGTCCTCGACCAACAACTCCAGAACACCATCTACCAGTTCGAGCATAAACAGGGCGTGGTCCAAAAGATCGACATTGATTCCACCCAGCTTGCAAACGCTCTCTCTACTGCAAAACCCGTCATCATCACCACCCTCCAGAAATTCCCCTTCGTCACCCAAAAGATAGGGGATCTCCCGAAACGGCAGTATGCGGTCATTGTCGATGAAGCACACAGCTCACAGAGCGGAGAGGGTGCAATCGACCTGAAAGGGGTCCTCTCAGCTGCAGCAGTTCGGGATGAAGCTGCAGCCCTCTGTATTGCAGAAGAGGTGGCATTCGATGCCGAAGAAGAGATCATTCGCACAATGCTCAAGCGGGGTCGCCAGAAGAACATCAGTTTCTTCGCGTTCACTGCGACCCCAAAGTACAAGACCCTCGAAGTCTTTGGGCAAACCGGAGATGATGGCAAACCTCACCCCTTCCACCTCTATACCATGAGGCAGGCCATCGAGGAGCAATTCATCCTCGATGTCCTGAAACACTACACCACCTACAAGACCTATTACCGGCTGATCAAATCCATTGAGGATGACCCAGAAGTTGACAAACGAAAAGCTGCAAGGGCACTCGCACGGTTCATGAGCCTTCATCCCCACAACATCTCCCAGAAAACCGAAGTGATGGTGGAACATTTCCGCAACTTTACCATGCACAAAATCGGAGGACGGGCAAAAGCCATGGTAGTCACGGAAAGCCGACTCCATGCTGTGAGGTATAAGCAAGCATTCGACTCCTACATTACCGAAAAAGGATATCGAGGAATAAAGACCCTTGTGGCCTTCTCAGGCAAAGTCATTGACCCTGATGCCACTGGAATCGAATATTCAGAAGTCGAGATGAATCAGGGAATCAGGGAGAAAGAGCTGCCAGAACGGTTTGCATCCGACGAATACCAGGTCCTCCTTGTCGCAGAGAAATACCAGACCGGTTTCGATCAACCGCTCCTCCACACCATGTATGTCGACAAACGGTTATCCGGGGTCCATGCTGTCCAGACTCTATCCCGTCTGAACCGAATCCACCCGGGAAAAGAGGATACCTTCGTCCTCGACTTCGTAAACAAACCTGAAGATATCCAGGAAGCATTCCAGCCTTATTATGAACAGACACTCGTTGGAGAACAGGTGGAAGCCCGGCAACTCTATGAGTTACAAGCAAAACTTGACGGATACCAGGTATATCATAAAAATGAGGTGGAAGAATTCGCCCGAGTGTATTATTCACCTCGGCAAAACCAGACCCCGGCGGATCATGCACGGATGAATGCCTGTATCGATCCTGCCGTCGAACGGTATAAAAATCTCGAACAATCCAAAAAAGAAGAATTTCGTACCACTTTGGTGGCATATCGCAACCTGTATTCATTCCTATCCCAGATCATTCCATTCCATGATTCAGACCTAGAGAAACTCTATTCCTATATCAGATTCCTGCTGACAAAATTACCCAGAAGAGATCTGGGACCTGCCCTGAACCTGGACAATGAAGTTGCCCTGAAATATTACCGGCTTCAGAAGATCAGCGACGGGTCCATTGTCCTTGAGAAAGGGAAAGGAGGAGAAGTATCAGGACCCCTTGCCGCTGGGACGGGAAGTGGAACGGAAGTAAAAATTGAACTCTCACAGCTTATCGATATCCTGAATGAACGGTTTGGCACAGACTTCAAACCAGGGGATCAACTATTCTTTGATTCGATCCGGGAAGATGCAGTCTCCGACAGCTATCTTCGTGAAGCAGCGATGGCTAATACCATGGAGAATTTTGGGTATGCATTCCAGAAACAACTCGAAAGTCTTTTCATCAACAGGATGGACCAAAATGAGGAAATAACCGCCAAATTTATGAATGAAAAGGAATTCCAGGAAGCGGTAGGAAAATTCCTGTTGAAGCAGGTGTATGAACAGATCAGGGCTGAAGGTGCTTCAGCGACTCAATGAAGGAACATGACAATAGATCGATCAGACATATTAACCGTCGATAGGAAGAAAGCAAGGATAATTAGGGAAAAGATTGTGGAAATCATCAATTTTTATGAGAATGGGGGAGATTCTCTCATCTTATCTGAGAATTTCCAGATTACCCCTGCTCAAGCAGAGAGAATATTATTTGAAAAGCTAAAAGCAATTTTGGATTTCAATAACAAAGACTCTAAAAATCAGGCATATTGCATACACTGCCGGAAAAAAATTCCCTTGAATACATTTAGACCCATATGCCCAATTTGTTATCATGCCCTGAAACCTCACAGAAGAGATCCTCAAAAATACTGTCATTATATGGGCGAAGAGTTTCAAACGACAGTACTCAATCCTTATTGCCCAAATTGCCGAGATATTATGAATTTTAAATAAATTTATCGCATAATTCTTCGACACCAACTCGGTCTTCTGATAAGATTGAAGGTATCAATAAATACCTTTTTACGTTCTCCCCCATTATTTTCCAGGATTTCTTTGAGTATTCCAGAGGGTTTAGCAAAGTTCCAAAGAGGGTGAATAATATAAGCATCAATATTTTTATTACTTACAATAGGAATAACATCTCGATAATTTATTTCATAGTTAAAGGATTTCCCAAACGAGATTGCGAACTCCTTCGAAATCAATGGCCATTCCGTAATCTCAGGGGCTGAAAAATTACCATCAAGACCGCATCTATATCCAACATCATTTATGATCTTTAAATAAGAAAGCCCTAACCGCCAATCAAGAAGTCCATGATATCTCATATTATAAAATGACATAAGACAGTCGTAACATGCAGAGAAACACGCTTTCCTGTGAGAATCAGAAATTAAATATTCAATATACGATCCCTCTATCGGATTGTTTAAATTATCCAAAAATGAATCCCAATTATTAGATATCCAATAAACAAATCCCGAACCATTCGGAAGAGAATCATTCAATGTGACATCCCCCACAAACCCATTCATGATTTTCGATCGCTGGAAATTGGATATCTCAATTTCATCAGGATTAATATCTTGAATTTTAGCCATTTCAGAACGGATGATAAATGCAGCTGAATAAATCGCGCTTTTAACACCTCCATAATATGCCTCGACAGGATCTAATAGTAATCCATCAGGGATACAGTGAGGTCTGAATTTTAATACATCGGTTGTTTTTGCTGCAGCTAAGGCTAAATATTCTTGTTTGGTTTTATCTCTCTCATCAGTTACATAATCAATGTAGCGATCATCGATCCATTGATTTTGGAATCTTAAATCTTGACGACTGAGGTAAGACCTTTTTAACGATTTTTTATATCCTTTCGTGGTTACGTTTGCCCCTAGGAAGAGCTTCTTATTATTGTCATTGACTTTCCAAACTCTACATTTAGATTTAAAGACCATTTCACAATTTTTATCTTTAAATGGACGATATTCTGGATTTTTAATATCAACGATTGCTGGAGAGGAGGTATATTGAATCGCGTCACGTTTACTATCTTCCCCTCTTGAAAAATCTGTTCTGAAGCCGGCAGGAGTAGCAACCCAATATTCAAAATAAGACTCATCTTTTTTAGCATCACAAAATGGACATTTCGAATTTACCATTTTTTCATTTTCGATTTTCGTATATCCGCAGCTCGTACATCTCATCATATACTTCCGATAAGGCAGGGAATCCAGAGTAGGATCAACAAGTTGAAAAGAACCTAGAGGGGTATGCATAATTGGCTGAGTAAAACCAATGACTTCGTGGACGGCATTATCCTTTGTTTTCTGGGCCCCAGGTGCGAACTCGGTGATGGCAAGTTCAAGAGGACGATCAATTATTTTCACCGTATTTTTATAGAGTCCATGATACAAATTTCGGATGTTCGTTGGTAGTCCGTACATCGGGAGTATCCCCCCCTCTGCCAACCGCTCCGCAATGCCATCTCCATAAAGCTCAGGATTTTTTACGCTTGCATCAATTTCCCCGAGTAAATCCTCACTTAGGAACTTGATGAGTTTCTTCTCTTCTCCTGTATCGCTTTTTCCAACAAGAGCTTGTATTATCTGTTTCTTTTTGGAAAAGATTTCTTCATTATTGTTTAATAACCAGTCTTTCACTCTTAAGCGTAATTCTTCCCAGCATACGCCTTTCTTGTCATGCTCCTTAATAGATTGGGCCGAGGCATAGCCAAATTCTCCGTGGACATCTCCTTTTGTAGGGCAATTCCACCAATGAACATCTGAAGATTTAAAAGCAAGTCGTAAACATTCTTTTGCGAGAAGCCTTTCAGCGATCTGAATATGTTCTTTTCCAACAGTGAGGAATGGGACCGGAGGAGGCTCAGTAATAATTTTTTTAGGGTGTTCATAGTAAAATTCATCATGACTCCTTCCACCCCTGCAAAGCGTTAGTGCTACAGAGAATGGTTGCCCTCTCCTGCCAGCCCTCCCCACCCGTTGTTGATAATTAAAACGCATTGGAGGCATATTGGCGAGCATCACAGATTGGAGGGAGCCAATATCAACTCCTACTTCCATCGTGGTCGTTACTGATAGCACATCAATCTCATCGACTTTTCGAATGTACTTGCGTTCATCCGCACCAATATCCACAAAAAAGCCTTTGAATAATCTTTGCCTTTCAGCGGGTATATCCGTTTGACCGGTCAATTCCGCTGTATGAAGCCTAATCGGATTTCGTTTTTCAATAGCAGGTTTCGCAAGGTAATTTCTCTCCCACAATTGTCCACATCTAGCATCTGGCTCCTCTTCCAACTTATTGTAACAATTCGTGCAAAATCCAGCCGATTTGTGGAGATGGGGAGTATTACAAATTGGGCAATGCCAAACTAGGTCACTATCTCTACTAAAAAATACCGAAAGTTTATTTGTCGATAATATACCATTGGAATGCCCTCCTTCTATTAATGCATTCCACAGAATCATCCCTCCATTATTTTCATGAATTTGGTGCGTTTTACAAATTTTTCTAAAATATTGCTTAAATTTTGCAGGAGTGGATTCATATTTTTGCCAAGGTTTTAAAGGATACTCAGATCCTTCATGTCTGAAATAAGCCCCAAGAATTCTAATCGTTGAATCACATATTTGTTGGAAAATATCTTCAGAAACACCCAAAATTTTTGCATATTTTTTTATTGAAGTCTCATTTAGGTTAATTTTCGCATAACCCAAACCCGCGGTCTCAAAATTGAGATAGAATGGACTGAATAAAATTGTACATAGATTTTTTCGAACATATGCGCGAATTACGTTTTTCGCAGGTTCTGCATCAGGAGGAAGAGATGTATTCCAAGAATTGCGTTCGAAATCAAACAGTTCACTCCAATGATGCCATTCCGGGTTATCTTCAGTTCTCCAATTTTGATATTGATGGCTGACAGCAGGACCTGCTGGATTTACCCCAATACTCAATAAATTCTTTATTAAAATACCACATTCATACTCGGAATTTTGGGAAGGTTCTGTCAGAATACTCAGGGGAACGACATTCTGCTTAGCACGCGATTTGATATTTTGGATCAATTCGTCTGCTTTCTTCTTATCTCTCTCAAATGTGGCTTTTAATGTTATAGGTAAATTAGAAGGTATTTCATATCGGGCGACCAATAAAGCGTTGATTATTTCTAAAACATGTTCAGGGTTTGTTAGGGAATAATCAATAACAATATCATCAATCCCATAGTTGCGAGAAATAATTCTATCTAATACTGACTGTGGTGTATCCTGTTCTGAAATTTCCTTGATTATAGGTATTAATGCGTTTAAAACCTCTAACTGTAAAGACGTCGAGATATATAATTCGTGAACCAGTGTTTCTCGAACCAGATCACGGTAATGGTTCCTTTCAATACCAGATGAAATAGATGCTGCTTCTTCTCGACTATCGGAGAAGACAACAATTTTTCGTGCAGACTCAGGAATTTGGAGAAATAATTCCTTTGTCAGCAATTGACTAATTTTAGTAAATCCTGTTTTAAAATTTGTTAATGGCGACCTGGAGGATGAATCCTCTGAATAATTTTCTCCGCAATGAATGCAGAGCGAGGGGAGTGCAAAAAATGAACTAGTATCCTTTGCTTCAATTTCAAAAAGATATCCTTGAATCCATTGGGAAGGGAATTTTATCGCATTACTATATGTATTTTCGACAGTCCCTGATAAAATATTTAGGCTAACAGGAATCCATCGCCCGGTTCCCTTTTCCTTGGTTATTGAGGTCTCTTCCCATTTAGTCTCACCTTCTGGATGTATCTCTTGATTTCCTCGTGGCCAAAAAATTGCATACTCATCATATAATTTTCTTATTGAATTAGATGAACCTTGTTTATCGGGAATTCCTTCAATATTTGGATCATTTGGAAGTAATTCGATTTTGCTATTACTCAGAACAAGTCTATTACCCCCAAAAAATATTGTTCCACAATGATTACATACAAAAAGTTCAAGAACGCGGTTATTTCTCCCAGTATCACAAACAATCCGTGGTTTATGATATAACTTTCCAACAGGACACTTTCCCTCAGATTCAGTTGAATTGACAGATGCCCACAGACCATCGACATTTCTATAGATCCAATGAAGTCTAAATGTCGGAAGTGGAGAGTGCTCTCCGATTTCATCTTTTATATGAGGACTTTGTTGCCGAGTATAATCACAGAGAGACCTGGCAAATAGTAATCCTTTGATTGCATCATTATATTCATCCTTAGACAAATCAGGTCCGAACATTTTTTTTGCGAAAATATCAAGAGATATTGCGTGAATTTCCCCATTTGAATGAAAAGTTGATATTAATTTTGACCTTAAGTCCAATTCTTTTGACTCCAAAGCCCTACAGAGGGCAATTTTTCCAGAATCCATAGCGTGGGAAGTGGCAAAATTTAAAGATAATTCCTGAAGTAAATCCTCGTCAGGATGAGGGAGATAATGAGATAATTTAATAAACGGTTCAGGATTTAGACAATTAAACTTAAAATCTTTCGATATGTGTTCAAAATATCCTGGGATAATTCTAAAATCCTTTTTTATTCCAAAAAAATCTTTGAGGAATTTTTTACTTTTAGCATCATCTGGATCGAGTGATGCACTTGATCCCAGAATACGCAATTGTGGATGGTTAGGAGATAATCCAATCCTGTATAAAAATAACTTTAATAAATAAGAGACCTCAGCTCCTGAAGAACCACGATAAAGATGGAGTTCATCAATAACAAGATAGAAAATTCGATTTGAATCTTCGGAAAGCCATTTTTTTGTCTTTTCAAAGATATTCTCTTCTTCTTCTCTCATTAACATTACATTCAGCATTGAATAATTTGTGATGAGGAAATCGGGGGGATGTTCTTGTATATCCCAACGACATCTCATTTCACCCCCATCTAATTTTTGGAAATTAAATTCAATTTCATTATTACCACTCTCTATTGCAGAATTACTAGCTTCTTGTGCTGCTTCATCGATTGCCTTAAGATGTTCAGCTAATCTAAGAAGTTTTATTCGATTGGGATTTTTTAGATTGAACTTATATTTACCCTCTGGATTTTTATGAGGTGGATGATATTCATGCCCTGGGATTGGAGTACCACTTGTGTATCGCGCGAAGTAGATTTTATTTTTAGACCTATGTTCTTTCAACCACTTTCTTGCATCATTGGAATCGATCGCTTTTCTTATTCGAACTAATTGATCTTCCACCAGAGCATTCATCGGATAAAGGATCAGCGCTCGTAATGCTGCTGGTCTCTTTTCATGTCCTCTTTGTGGTATTCTAAGGGAATTTTTCGTCTTTCTCTGCCGAACCTGATTATCCCATTGTGCAATATATTCTCGATTTTTCCACCAATCATTGATTCTAATATCTGGATTATAAGGTGGTTTCCAACTTTTTGATTCTTTTATAAGGGATCCGATAATTGGAAGGAGAAAAGCCTCTGTTTTCCCTGATCCGGTAGGGGCGGTAATAATACAGTTATCGCCTCGAAGAACTGCTTGTAACATTTCAACTTGATGGCTATAGAGAGGATAATCCCCAACAAGACCAATATTTGTAAATTCCTTAAAATCTTGGATCGTTTCTGTATCAAATCCTGGAAAGTCTTCTTTTGTAAGTTCGGTGACCTTTTTTCCTGAAGATTTGTATTTTAGAATGGGTTCTATCCATGGTTCTTGACATAGGACACCAGGCTTTCGAAATAGTGCCTCACGTTCATTTTCTAAAGTGGGGAATCTTGTTTTAAATCTCGTTTTTAAATATAATATGTAATTTTCTTTGATTTTTTCAAAAGAACCGATAGGATCCTCCATAATTTACAACCTATTAATCCTTATCATTAGTTTATAAAATGATTATGAATTGAAGAAATAAATTAAAGCAATGCCGGAAAATTCCATAATTATGGTGGCAACAAATGGTAAAAGAACAACAATGTATTTTTAATGATTTGATAAAGAGAAATATCATAAAATATCGAGGAGAATTTGTTAATCTTTCTGCAGAAGAAGAGAATATTTTATTAAATATTTCACATGAAATTAGGTCAAAAAATAATTATAAAATAATTTTATCACTAACTGAAAATAGGATACATCTCCTACGTGCAATATTAATAGAAATTTTATATTTGGCGGTTGACCCGGAGATTGAACATGTATATTTTGCTACCGACCCTTATGGAAAAGTCTTTCTTTCAAGTATGTTACACGAAATGCATACAGATAATGTGGATTTGAAATTTCTTCTACTAAAAGACCAATCAAATAAAATAAAAATATTTGAAAATGCTAAATCAAACCCGATTTCAGAGAAAGATGTTGTAATTTTTTTCCGTTCTAATTACGATTCCTTAAAATGGCAGAAGATTGAGAAGGGAATATACATATTAACTCTGCGAGATCTTCATAAAATTGCACAAACAAATGAAGATTTTTTCATCAAAATGGAGAACAACGGATGGAATCATTTTTCAAAAATCTCTCAAGCCACTGTAAATCCTGATGATTTGATCAATATATCGATATATCAATTAGATGGAAAGGAAATTAATAGATATTTGGCATCAATTGATGCCTTAAAACTTCAAAATACGAAACTCAAGGATTATATTGAGTCTTTTGGCTGTTTTTATATGACTATTCCAATTCCGCTCACATGGTATTGTGATTATATATCAAGTTCTAATAATGGCTTAAATAGAGGAGTCATTCCTTCTCGGTTAATCGACAAAAATTCTTCTTTGGGTTGGAACGATTGTATTCTCTTAACTGGAATATGCGAAGAAATGGAAAATAGAATTGCTGACGGCAATGATAAATACAAGAATACTCTCGATTTATTGAAAAATAACTTAAAAGATAATAAAATAATCGCACTTGTATTTCCAAATATCGATATAGCAGAAGCATTTAGATGGAGGATTGGCTCTGATAATCATACTAAATCGTTTTCAGAAGATGACATTTCAATTTATTATCCGGAAAAATTATTTTCTGATTCCTTAATGGCAGAAAAAAGGTTTGATACCATTATCATTCCTTTTGTTCCGTCAAAGGAGCTGTTATGTTCATGCTCTAATCTATCAGAAAATATTGATTTATGTCTGTATTCCCAAGAAAAAAGTTATCTCCTTAATTCTATAGAGAATATAGATCAATACTTCCTTGAGAGGAAATTTATTTTTCCGAAAAATTTTGAATTTTCATTATTCGAAGGACCGAGAAAAAATTTTCCTCGAAAACCACCAACCACCAAAAGAGAATATATTTCTCCCCCAATTCCCGCCAATAATTTGAATGATAATTACGAACGTTTTCTCTCGTTTCTTTCAAAAGGAGATCCTATAAAAATTGAAGATAATCCATATTCTCCAAGATTTATAGACAATAGAACCTATAATTTTATTGATGAAGCAGGAGAAATTTTCCAAATTCATGGTTATGAAAATATAATTCGCTTGAATGAAAATGAATCATTTACTTTTGCACGATATCGCTGGATTTACCCCAGTGAAGTAAAAAAAGGAGACATTCTCATCCAAATCCCCTCAAGTTTACGAATATATCTATATCGGGAAGAAATTGAAAAAAATATTCGAAATAAAGATTCTGACTTCGATATATTGTTAAACTTTTTATCAGAATGGAAGCAAGCATTAATTGATACTTTTAAAAGATATAATTTTATTGAGATCCAACGAAAACTTAAAGAGAATGGATTAAATCGAGAATATTTAACGATTTGCAAATGGTTTGATGGTTTATACGAAGATTCAAAAGTAGGCGCAATTGCCGCAATAACTGATCCAAAATATAATATTGGTCCCAAGAA
>Ga0302253_1001944_pt1 | contig 11165 bp, 9 predicted proteins | sample AAG_RA_Trp_MG_FD_193537 | JGI IMG/M metagenome (GOLD analysis project Ga0302253, IMG submission 193537) | Enriched activated sludge microbial communities from anaerobic digester in WTTP, New Holstein, Wisconsin, United States - AAG_RA_Trp | ecosystem: Engineered > Bioreactor > Anaerobic >... | reverse complement strand
ATCCTGAATACTCCGGTTGGCACTCAGCGCCTGGTGGATATGCTTTCAGGCGAGCAGCTGCCCAGGATCTGTTAAATGAAAAATACTAAATTCCGCAAAAGATTCTACCGTGATTTTGTTACTGCCAGAAAACTGCACCAAAAAAGAATAATCTTAAAGCAGACCGACCTGCAGATTATGACCGATAAGCCGCTGGATGAGCCTTTTACCGTTGAGAAGATTGATAATTACCGGAGTGAAATTGAGGGTTATATTAACCGTGATTCCCGCCTTCTTGTAGCGCTTAAGCCGATAGCGGTTGAACTGAACGCGCCGGCAATAGTCAGAAAAATGAGCGAGGCGGCTTTTTTAGCTAATGTCGGCCCGATGGCGGCAGTGGCCGGAGCAGTTGCGGAATTTCTGGGCCGGGATTTATTAAAAAAAGGGTACAAGGATGTGATAGTAGAGAATGGAGGGGATATTTTTGTAAAATTGCGCCGCCCGTGTAAAGTCGGCATATATTCAGGAAGGTCAAAAGTATGGAATCAATTTAAGCTTAATATTAAGCCTTCAGATACGCCGCTGGGTATTTGTACGTCTTCCGGGACAATCGGGCATTCATTGAGTTTTGGTTCAGCCGACGCAGTGATTATTTTAGCCAAAACAGCTTATCTTGCCGATGCAGTTGCTACTGCCTGCGCTAACCGGGTGCATTCAAAAAAAGACCTGCGCTTGGCCCTTGATTTTGCCAAATCCATAAAAGGAGTAAAGGCAGTTGTAATAATAATGAAAAAAGATATGATCAGTTGGGGAAAAATCGAGTTTACAAAATGAAACAACCGCCTCAAGTTTCCATAAGCAGGTTAGCCTTATATTTAAGGTTTCTTGAAGATTATCTTTTGGAGCATGGGCCGAACTCAACTATAAAATCAACTCAGTTAGCCCGGTTTTTAAATATTAATCCACATCAGATAAGAAAAGACCTGTCTTATTTCGGCAAATTCGGCGAGCGCGGTATCGGTTATCGCGTAGAAGAATTAAAGAATAAGATCAGTCAGATTCTGGGGTTAGACCGTAATTGGAGGCTGTGCCTGTGCGGCATGGGAAATCTTGGTTCGGCTTTGTTCGCTTACCGCGGTTTTAAGCAGATGCGCCTGTCCATACTTGCCGTATTTGATTCTGACCATAAAAAAATAGGAAAAGTCATGAAAGGCGTGCGGATCTACAGCGTAGAGAGCATACCGGAGGTAGTTAGAAAACTCAAAATTGATATTGCGGTCATAACCGCCCCCAGCGCTGCAGCGCAATCTATAGCAGATAAGCTGGCGCGCTCGGGAATAAAAGCAATTTTAAATTTTGCGCCGGTTAAATTAAACGTCCCGCAGCGGCTAAAATTACGCAACGTTGACCTTTCCACCGAATTCAATTACCTCACATATTTTTTATCCGCACAGGTTCAGCAGTAATTAATATTTCTCGTCGGTAAAATTAAATCAAAAAAATAACCTAATTTTAAGAATTATCTTGACAAAAAGACGCCCTTGTGATAAAAAATTAGTAAGATATTCTGTTAAATTGTAAAAAAATTTCTCTGGGAGGAGAAAACTTTTAATTGTGAAAAATAAATCAGGTTTTGTGGGCTCGATTCTTCAAAAGGGCCCTCTTTTTTTGTAAAAAATGATAAATGTCGGTTTAACATACGATTTAAAGACTGATTATAAATTTAAAAAAGGCGATCCGCCCGACGCAAACGCAGAATTTGATCACCCTTCCACCATCAGCGTTATTGAAAAGGCCATCCTTACGCACGGCGTAAGAGTAAAGCGCATCGGAAATGTTGCCAACCTTATTGAAAACCTCAGCAGCCTGGACGTAGACATTGTTTTTAATATTTCAGAAGGCCTGGCCGGGAGAAACAGGGAGTCACAAGTGCCAATTTTACTGGAAATGGCCGGAGTCCCTTTTGTGGGTTCAGATGCCCTTACTTTAGGACTGACGCTGGACAAGATAATCGCAAAAAAAGTTTTTATTGCCGAGAAGATCCCTACCCCAAAGTTTTTTGAAATTAAAAATATGGCGGCGTTAAAGGATTCTGACCATTTGCGTTTTCCTTTGATTGTTAAGCCCCGTTTTGAAGGCTCTTCTAAAGGGGTGACTGAAGACTCGCGGGTGGCGAATATGGACGAGCTTTCTAAGCAGGCCGAATTTATCATCAATACCTATAAGCAGCCGGCGCTGATTGAAGAATTTATCCGGGGCAGCGAGTTTACGGTTGCGATTATAGGCAACAACGAAGATGCCCTGGCTTTGCCCGCAGTCCAGATACAGATCGACGGAAAATTAGATCTGGGGAATAAGTTTTACACCTTTGAGCATATCAACGATAACAAGCTTATTTATATCTGCCCGCCGAAAATCAGCCCCCAGATGAGCAAAAAGCTTGCAGACCTGGCGTTAAAAACATACCATGCTACCGAATGCCTTGATTTTGCCCGGGTGGATTTCAGGGTGGACAAGGAAGGCAATCCCTATGTGCTTGAGATAAACCCCCTGCCTTCTTTATCAACTGAAGATGTTTTTATGTTTTCTGCCAGGGCAATGGGCACTACATATGAAGACCTGATCGGCAGGGTTTTAAAAAGCGCTCTTAAGCGCTATAACCTGAATTAGCAATGAAAATCGCGCTCACCTATAATTTAAAAAAAACTGATTCGTCAAAACCGGCGGATTATTTTTCTGAATTTGATTCAGAAGGGACTATCAATGCTATTGCTTCGGCGATGAGGAATAAAGGCCACAGCGTTGAATTGGTTGATGCTGAAAGTTCGCTGCTTTTGAACTATTTTAAGAAGACGCGGATTGACCTCGTATTTAATATCGCCGAGGGCAAAAGCGGTAAATTCCGGGAATCGCAGGTTCCTGCGCTTTTAGAATATTTAAAGATTCCCTACACCGGCTCAAATACATTTTCTCTGGCACTGGCATTAAATAAGGCTTTTACCAAGAGGCTTCTGAACGCTGAAAATATCCCTACCCCGGCTTTTCAGATATTTAAGACCGGAAAAGAGGAGCTGGACGGCTCTTTACGTTTTCCTTTAATAGCAAAGCCTAATTGCGAAGGCTCTGCCAAGGGCATAGCTTTGAAAAATGTCGTTAATGCCAAACCGCAGCTTTATAAAGTTATCCACGAATTAAAGAAGATTTATTCGCAGGATATACTGGTTGAGGAATTTATTGAAGGCAGAGAACTGACCGTGGGTATCCTTGAAAATGGAAAGATCAAGGTATTGCCTATTTTAGAAATAGATTTTTCCGGTTGCGCTACCAGCGGGGAATATTTTTATTCCTGGAGGATGAAGGAATACCAGGGCGACGAGAAACTGGGTTTGTTGCCTAAATTTTATTGTCCTGCGTCTCTGGATAAGGAAACAGAAGAGAAAGTCAGGGAAGTGGCAGTTAAAACTCATCTGGCGGTCGGCTGTTTTGACATTTCGCGCACAGATATACGGTTAGATAAAGATAATATTCCCTATGTTTTGGAAATTAACCCTTTACCCGGATTAGATCCGAATGAATCTAATTTTCCTTTAATGGCTTATGCCGCCGGGATGAAGTATGATGACCTTATTGAGGCGATACTTTCTGGCGCAGCTGAAAGGAAGGAGTTAAATTGAGCCCTGCTAATGCCAATACGGTAACAGCTGAGAATCAACAGCAAGTTTTTATTCCGCCGCAGATCCTGCGGCGCGCTCCGCGTGATTATCAGCAGATAGATATTTACAAGGATATTAATCCGCTTGACTGGGAGGACTGGCATTGGCAATTAAAACATCGAATCCGTTCAAAAGACGAACTTAGCGAAATAATAAAGTTAACTTCTGAAGAGGAAAAAGGTATTAATAAGGCCAGCGGTAGGCTGTCAATGGCTATTACGCCATATTGGGCAACGTTAATTGACCCCGAAGATCCGGAGTGCCCTTTAAGGAGGCAGTCAGTTCCGACTATCGCCGAATCTGTCATCGGCCCGCACGAGATGACAGACCCTTGTGCAGAGGACAGGGATTCTCCTGCCCGGCATCTGGTCCACAGGTATCCGGACCGGGTGCTGCTTTTAGCCACTGAGCATTGCGCTATGTATTGCCGCCATTGCACCAGGAGAAGGCTGGTGGGCGAACATAGCGAATCCGACTCTTCTTCTAAATTTGACGCCGCAATAGAATATATAAAATCCAACCGTAAAATACGCGATGTGCTTATTTCCGGCGGAGACCCGTTGATACTTGAAGACGAAGTTTTGGAAGAACTGCTTAAATCTTTAAGCGGGATTTCTCATGTAGAATTCCTGAGATTAGGCACAAGGGTCCCGGTAACGCTTCCACAAAGAATTACCGAGAAGCTGGTCAATATTTTAAAAAAATATTCTCCTCTCTGGATAAGTATTCATTTTAACCATCCCAAGGAAATAACCAAACGCTGTAAGATTGCCTGTGACATGCTTGCTGAAGCCGGGATTCCCTTGGGCAGCCAGACAGTATTGTTAAAAGGCATAAACGACCGGCCTTATATCATGAAGAAGCTGATGCACGAACTGATTAAGATCAGGGTCAGGCCGTATTATATTTACCAGTGTGACCCGGTCAGGGGAACCCAGCATTTCCGCACGCCGGTTGCCTGCGGTATTAATATAATGGAAAAATTAAGAGGTTATACCAGCGGTTATGCGGTCCCTACCTATGTGGTGGACGGCCCCGGAGGCGGAGGCAAGATTCCGATCGGGCCGAATTATATCCTTTCTCAAGCCAAAGGTAAATACGTCCTGCGTAATTATAAAGGTAAGATATATACCTACCTGGAATAGCTGCTTTTCAGCAAATGCTTCCTTTTTTGCCCGGTTTTAGCCTTGTAAAAACACCTCTTTGTGGTATACTTTACTGCCAAATATAAATATATCAAGTAACGGCATACATATGAAAAAAATACTGAAGGTTTGCTTGTTTCTAATCCTTGCATTTGCCAGTTCTGTGGCTTTTGCTGCTATTGCTACTGTTGAAAATAAGCCTGATTGGCGGGCGCAGTTATTTATTGCCAATCAGGTTAAGGGAATAGGATTGGTTGATTCTTATCAGGAGGATGGCATAAACCGCAGCTATGTTTATGATAATTCTTTAGCTGCTATTAGCTGTATGGCTTCGGGTAATTTCGGTTTAGCCAAAGAGATCCTGGATACTTTGGCCAAAGAAGTGCTTAATAATGCTCAAGGTATGCCTTACGAGAGCTACATATTTACGAATACCAACGGGGCAGGAAGCGGAGAAGCATTTACCGGGAATATCGCCTGGCTGCTTCAGGCGATGAATATCTACCAGAAGCTAAAGGCATCCACGCAATATTTTAATTATCAAAAGAAATTTGCCGATTATCTTATATCTCAGCAGTCTCCGGACGGCGGCATAAGGGGGTCTTATTTTGATGATTGGAGAAGCACCGAGCATAATTTAGCCGCCTATGTGGCTTTAAGAAACTTCAGCCGTTTAAATAATCTTTCTAGTTACCTTACCAAGGCCAATAAAGTTAAGACTTTTTTACGCAGCTCCAAGATCTGGAACGGTAATTATTTTAACGCCGGGCCGAATGACGCCTGGCTTTATACCGATGTCCAGGCTTTGGGGGTTTTGGTTTTAGGCGCAGCCAGTTATTCCCCTGCGTTAAATTACGCTGAAAACCATTTGAAATTATCCAGGCCATTTGGCAGCGCAACCGTAACCGGATTTGACTATAATAATGACCGCGATACTATTTGGCTTGAAGGCACATTGCAGATGTCTCTGGCTTATTATAAATCCGGAAACGCCACTTTGGGCAACTACTATTATAATGAAGCAAAAAAGGCCCTTAGTGCAGATGGCGCCTGCCTCTTAGCTACTAACCCCGGTACGGCAAATACCTACTGGTATCTAGAGCCATGGCGTGCAATAGCTCCTACTGCCTGGGTTATCTTATGCAGGTATAAATTCAATCCTTTGGTGCAATATTAACGCCCCTTTTTCCCCTTGACCCCCTAATTCTCCCGTTATATAATCAAATCGTTATAATCCTGCGCAAAAAAGCAATAAACTTCCTAAGTTTAAGATATTATTCAAGTTTTGTTCCTAAACAAAAGGAGAGTTGCTCATGGATACCCAGAATAAGAGAAGTATTATTCTGCTGGGGCATGCCCAGTCAGGAAAAACCAGCCTTGTTGAAAGCCTTCTATTCTGTTCCAAAACCATTGGCCGTAAGGGTACGATTGCCGAAGGCAATACAACCAGTGATTATAACTTTGATGAAATTGAGCGCAAGAGTTCAATAAATTCCAGTTTTCTTTTCTGTGATTATAAAGGCGAAAGAATTCAGTTTATTGATACACCGGGTTATGCGGATTTCTTCGGAGAAGTTTTGTCTGCGGTGCGGGCAGTTGACAGCGCAGTGATAGTCCTTGACGCTGAGGCAGGTGTCCAGGTGGGCACTGAGCGCAGTTGGCAGATCGCCGAAGAAAACAACCTGCCGGTGATATTTTTTGTGAATAAATCGGATAAGCCCGGTTTAGACAGCAATAAAGCGGTCTTTGACATAAAAGATAACCTTACTTCTAAGGCGGTAGTGCTTGATTCGCTGGAAGACCCGGCTTTAATTGAAGCGGTTGCCGAAAGTAATGACGAACTGCTTGAAAAATATCTTGGCGGGGCTTCTTTAGCCCAGGATGAACTAAAAAGCGGGTTGCGGCAGGCTGTAATAAAACGCAATGTATTCCCTATTGTCTGCGGTTCGGCGTTTAATGATAAGGGGGTTACTGATTTGCTGGAAGCTATTTGCCTGTACCTGCCGGATCCTTTAGAAAGAGCGAGAGTGGAAGTAACAAATCCTGCGAATCCGCAGGAGAAAAAAGAACTGGATTTTAAATCAAATAATTTCAGCGCGTTTGTGTTTAAATCCATATCTGATCCTTATGTCGGGCAGTTAAGCCTATTGAGGGTTTTTTCCGGCACACTTGCTTCTAATACCGGATTTTATAATGTGACCAAGAAAACCAGGGAGCGTATCGGCCATATACATGTGCTTCAGGGCAAGGAGCAGCGCATCCTGGAAACTGCTTCCGCCGGAGATATTATTGCTATACCCAAATTAAAAGGCACGGCTACCGGAGATTCGCTGGCTGAAGAAAAAAATCAGGTTAATTTTGCCGAGACTTTATTCCCTGAACCGGCAATATCAGCTTCGGTAAAACCGAAATCGCGGGCTGACGAAGACAAGATATCCATTGCTTTGCATAAGCTGACTGATGAAGACCCTACTTTAAAGATTACCCGCGATAGCCAGACTAAAGAGATGCTCATGTCCGGTTTGGGCGATTTGCATTTGAATGTGATGATCCACAGATTGAAAAAACGTTTTAATGTGGATGTTGAACTGGGTACCCCTAAGGTCTCTTATATGGAGACTATCACTAAGAAAGCCAAAGTGCAGGGTAAATTTAAACGCCAATCCGGCGGGCGCGGGCAATATGGAGATGTGTGGATAGAGCTTGAACCCTTAAAAAGAGGCGCAGGTTTTGAATTTGTGGACAGGATATTCGGCGGGGCAGTGCCCAAGAATTATATTCCGGCAGTGGAAAAAGGTGTTCGTCAGGCATGTATTGAAGGCGCAGTGGCAGGGCATCCCATGGTTGATGTAAGGGTTACTTTAGTTGATGGTTCTTATCATGAAGTGGATTCCTCGGATATGGCTTTTCAGATAGCCGGGGCAATGGCTTTAAGAAAAGCCGCGCTTGAGGCAGGCCCGGTCCTGCTTGAGCCGGTAATGGATGTAGATGTTTTTATTCCGGAAGATTTTCTAGGGGCAATTTCCGGGGATCTGAATTCCAGGCGCGGCAGGATTACCGGAATGGAAGTAAAGGGCAAATTACAGATGGTCAAGGCCCAGGTACCCATGGCTGAAATGTTTACTTACGCCAACGACCTGCGCTCAATGACAGGAGGAAGAGGTTCTTACTCTATGAAGTTTTCACATTATGAAGAATTGCCGCATAAGCAGGCAATGAACATCATACAACAATATCAGGCCAGCAGAAAGCACGAACAGGAAGGACACATTTAATGAAAATAGGAATTTTTGGCATTGAAAGCTTTTCCCAGGGCAAAGAAAACATTATTGATGAGAGGCTGGATGTGCTTAAAAAAATGTTTACTTCGGCTAAAAAAGTATGTATTCAGGCAGAAGTGGTTGTAAATAAGGATGATTTAAAAGAGGCAGACGGTATTATTGCCCCGGAAAGCCACAAGGCAGACCTGATCCTGGAGGATCTGGAATTTGTAGAGATACGGCTGGAGAGAAGTGCGGATGAAAATGAAAAAAAGCTCCTATCGCGCTTTAAAGAACAACTGGACAAAGAAGTCTTTCTGTCCGGGCTTGCCTTAAACGAAGAAGAGAAAAAGTTAATCGCCGGATACCCTTTACTTACGGTAAAACCGGTTTATTTGGCTAAACCCGAAGAGATCGAAGACAAAAACAAACTACTTGCCAGCGCTTATAAGAATCTGGGGTTTATTTCATTTTTTACCGCCGGAGAAAAAGACGCACATGCCTGGGCTTTAAAAAAAGGCCTTAATGCGTGGGATGCGGCAGGGTGTATCCATTCTGATATCCAGAAAGGATTTATCCGTGCAGAAGTTATCGGCTACGAAGATCTGGTTAAAGACGGCGGATTTAACCAGGCCCGCAACAATAACCATCTGCGGCTGGAAAATAAAGAATATATTGTCAACGACGGTGATTGGATGGTATTCCGTTTTAATAAATAACCTAAAAATTCAAAAGAAAGGATAAACATCAATGGTAAAAATTAAAAGGGCATTGATTAGCGTTTCTGATAAAACCGGGATTTTAGATCTGGCAGTTGAGTTGAATAAATTGGGAGTGGAGATATTGTCTACCGGCGGGACCGCTAAAATGCTTAGGGATAACAATATTGCGGCGAAGGAAGTTTCTGACTATACGGGTTTTCCCGAGATGCTCGATGGCAGAGTCAAGACCCTGCATCCGAAGATACACGGCGGGCTTTTAGCTTTAAGAAATAACCCCGAACATATGGCCAAGTTAAAAGAGCACAATATCGGGCTGATTGATATGGTGGTGGTTAATCTCTACCCTTTTGAAAAAACTATTTCTAAACCGAACGTTACCATTGAAGAGGCGATTGAGAATATTGATATCGGCGGCCCAAGCATGCTGCGTTCAGCGGCAAAGAATTCCCAGTCAGTTGTTGTTGTCTGTAATCCGGACCGTTACCCCGAGATAATCGCGGAGCTTAGAAAAAACAAGGGTTCAGTGAGCGAGAGTTTGATGCGCAAGCTCGGGGCAGAGGTTTTTGCTTTGACCAGTTGTTACGACGCGATGATCAATAAATATCTTTCTGTCCATTTTGGAGCGGCCCTTGCTAAAGAAAAATTCCCGCAGGCGCTGAATTTAGGTTTTACCAAGGTGCAGGAATTGCGTTACGGGGAAAATCCGCATCAGAAGGCGGCGTTTTATAAAGAAAAAAACGCGCAGAACGGAATCATTAATGCCAAGCAGCTGCAGGGAAAAGAGCTCTCTTATAATAATATCCTTGATTTAAATGCGGCAGTAGAACTGGCCAAAGAATTTAGCTCCCCTGCTGCTGTAATAGTCAAACATAATAATCCTTGCGGCGTAGCCGAAAACGCTTCTTTGGAGAAAGCTTATATTGAGGCGTGGAAATGCGACCAGCTATCGGCTTTTGGCGGTATCGTGGCTTTAAACCGGAAACTGGATTTAAAAACCGCCAAGGCAGTGGCAAAAAGCGGATTTTTAGAATGCGTCATTGCCCCTGAAATACCCGAAGAATGCCGCCGGATTTTCAAAGATAAGAAGAATTTAAGGCTTTTGGAATTAAAGGCCATGGAGCCTATGCCTGAATTGGATTTTAAGAGAGTTTCGGGCGGTTTGCTTGCCCAGGACAAAGATATGGACACTCTGGATGAAAAGAATCTTAAAACAGTTACTAAAATCAAGCCCACTAAGAAGCAGATAGAAAGCCTGATATTCGGCTGGAAAGTAGCCAAACATGTAAAATCTAACGCAATCATCCTGACTGCCGGCACTAAGACTGTTGGCATAGGGGCAGGGCAGATGTCTAGAGTAGATTCTGTTTATATTGCCCAGAAAAAAGCCGGTAAAAAGGCGAAAAATTCCTGCTTGGCCTCTGACGCATTTTTTCCTAAGCCTGACGCCATTTTGTGGGCTAAAAAAGCCGGGGCAAAAGCCATAATCCAGCCGGGAGGCTCTATTGCCGACAATGAAATCATCAAGGCATGCGACAAATACAAGATGGCCATGGTATTTACCGGCATGAGGCATTTCAGGCATTGATGAATGATTTATCGGCGCGCAATCGGTTATTTAGAATCTTTTATTGATTTAGAGAAAATTCCTGCCTGGCCGTATAAACGGTCGCTTAAGCTGGATAGATTGACAGCCTTCCTTGATCTGATCTCAAATCCGCAAAAATCATTACGATGCGTCCATGTAGCCGGCACCAAGGGCAAAGGCTCGACCTGCGCTTTTATCGCCTATATCCTGCGTGAAGCCGGATATAAGACCGGCTTGTATACTTCGCCGCATTTAAATGATTTCCGGGAAAGGATCAGGATCCTTAAGCCTTTAACCCCTAACCATAAACCGCCGGCTGATTTTGAGGGGATGATTTCCAGGCCGGAACTGGCAAGGATCACAGAAGAATTAAGACCGGTTATCGACAGTTTTAATAAGAAATCAAAATATGGAGCGTTATCGTTCTTTGAGGTTTATACAGCGCTGGCCTTTATTTATTTCAAAAAGAAGAATGTTGATTTTGTGGTATTAGAGACCGGTTTAGGGGGCAGGCTGGACGCGACTAATACAGTGGATGCGCTGGTATCCGTGATAACCCCTATTAGCTATGAGCATACGCAGAAGCTGGGTAATACCTTGACTAAAATTGCTACAGAAAAAGCAGGGATAATAAAAGGCCGCCAGTTGGTAGTTATAAGCGCTCCGCAAAAACAGGAAGTCTTGAAGGTTATCCGGAATAAATGTAAAGAGTCGGGTGCAAAGTTTCATGAAATTAAAGGCCCGGGCCTGCCAAATAATTA
>Ga0302253_1001942_pt1 | contig 11169 bp, 10 predicted proteins | sample AAG_RA_Trp_MG_FD_193537 | JGI IMG/M metagenome (GOLD analysis project Ga0302253, IMG submission 193537) | Enriched activated sludge microbial communities from anaerobic digester in WTTP, New Holstein, Wisconsin, United States - AAG_RA_Trp | ecosystem: Engineered > Bioreactor > Anaerobic >... | reverse complement strand
GTCCGGGTCTGATTCAGACCCGGCCATAGAGCACGGTCCATCACCAGACAACAGACTGGCCGCAGAGCGGAGGTCGTTGTGGGTGTCGCCGATACCGGCGTACTCGCAACACCTCCGCTCGCTTCATATAGAGCGGTCGTCCCGGCGCAGGTTGACACCCACACGAGCTCCTCCTCGGCCCCGAGGAGGCTCAAATGGGTTTCGACAAACGCTACAAAGGAATCGACGAGTATGCCGTTCGGATCATCAAGTTCAAGGCGAGACAACTGGTCGGACGGGTGGGTTTCACCGAGTCCGACCGCGAGGACTTGGAGCAGGAAATGATGCTCGACCTGCTCCAACGTCTGTCCAAGTACGACCCGGAACGCGCCCAGCGCAACACCTTCATCGCCCGCGTGGTGGACCACAAGATCGCCACCATCATAGAGGCGCGGAAGGCAGGCCTGCGGGACTACCGGCTCTGCCGCTGTTCCCTGGATGATTGTTTCGAGTACGGCGAGTATGAAGACAGCTTCTGCATCAAGCGCATGGAGATCATAGACCAGGAAGACTATCTCATGCGCACGGGCAAGATTTCACGCCCCCCTTCCGAGTTGCGCGACCTCTCCATCGATGTCCGTCAGGCGATTGAAAAGCTGCCGCCGGAGCTGCGTGAACTGTGCCGACGTCTCGACACGGACACGGTAACGGAAATTTCCCGCGACACCGGAATACCCCGTGGAACGATCTACGAGTCCATCAAGAAGCTGCGCGCGATCTTCGAGGACGCCGGGCTGAGGGACTACCTCTGATCGTCCGACGGTCCGGGTCCGCCTCCGGTAGGTAATGAGCGGGTCGGATGCACAAAAGGCGTCCGAGAGGCAGCCGAAAGTCTCCGGCCCGGGCGCGCCCTCCAACAGACCTAACTGAACGGAATGGAGGCATCAAACATGAACCGAGAACTTTACCGATACAACTTCGACTCCAAGGTCCCGATCCGGGACGTCGAGGAGTCCCTGCTCCTGGCGGTGCTCGCTGCCGAGAGCCTTCACGGCCGATCGCTCGTGCGGCTGGACGCGTCCTTCTGCCTGGATTCGCACAAGCGCTCCTGCATCGTGGATGCGGCGACCGAAGTCGGCCGCGCCATCGCCCGCATCTTCACCGGTTTTCTCACCCGAGAGTTCGGCGAAGAGGCATTCAAGGTCGAACGCGTGGGCGGGCCCCCGCCCGTCGGCCCCGAACTCAAAGCCACGGGGGCCGCGTGATGGAAACGAAAACGACCACCACCTATTCGATGTGGAGCCTGTTCCGCAACTGCCGCAAGGCCTGCGAGTGGCGCTACATCCAGGAACTGGTTCCCCTGGAACGGGACCACAACCTGGCCTTCGGCACGGTGATACACAAGTGCCTGGAGATCTGGCACGGCGGCAGGGACCTGGGACTCGTCCTCGATTTCATCGACCGGACCTACCCCAACCGCGCACAAGAGGAGGACCAGAAGCGGGAATGGCATCTGGCCGCGGCGATTATGAAAGGCTACGCGGCCTGCTATGCGAGCGAGGAGTTCGATGTCGTCTCCCTCGAAAAGACCTTCGAGGGGGGCATCGTCAACCCGGCCACCGGCGCTTCATCAAGAAGCTTCGTGCTGGCCGGAAAGGTGGACGGCGTCGTCCGGATCGGCGACGAGCATTTCCTGCTCGAGCACAAGACCGCCTCGCAGGTGGATGCGGACTACCTGGAGCGGCTCTGGACCGACTTCCAGATCGTCCTCTACTCCCGCTACGTGGAACAGACGCTCGGCATCCGCATCGCGGGCGTTCTCTACAACATCCTGGTCAAGGCCCGTCTGCAACAGGGACGCGGTGAAACCGAAGCCGAGTTCGAGGCGCGGCGGGCCGATCTGATCGCAAAGTCCAAGACCGGCAAGAGCAGCGCCAAACGCAGACTGCCGGAGAGCGACGACGAGTTCCAGGCACGGCTGGCCGCCAAATATACCGAGCCGGGCATGTTCCACCGGGAGATGCTTTACCTCTCCCGAGACCGGTTCGAGACCCTGCAGTCCGAACTCTGGGAACTGACACAGGCCTTTCTCGACGCTCGCCGTCGCGGCGTCTTCTACCAAAACACAGCCTTCTGCTTCCACTACCGCCGGTCCTGCGCCTATTTCCCGCTTTGCCGCGCCGACGGCAGCACCAACGTCATTGAAAACTTTTACCGCAAAGTCCCCCCGCACGAAGAGCTGCGGGACGAGACCTCGTTCGAAGAGGCTTCGGCTTTTTGAGGACCCCATAGAAAAGGAGAACCGACATGTTGCCTACGAAGAAAAGTCCCCCCAAGCAGGATCACGCCGATCTCACGGTGCTGGTATACGGCCCGAGCAAGATAGGCAAATCGACCTGGTGTTCCCGGTCCGAAGGCGCGCTGTTTCTCGCCACCGAACCGGGGCTGAATTCGCTGGATGTCTTTCAAGTCCCCATCAGGAGCTGGGAAGAGTTACTCGCCGCATGCGGCGAGATCGCCGAGGGGAAACATCCTTACAAGACCGTCATTCTGGATACTGTCGACAACGCCTACCGGATGTGCAGCGACTACATCTGCACGAAGTTCAAGATCGAACACGAGTCCGACCTCGGCTACGGCAAGGGCTGGGCGCTGATCAACAACGAGTTCCACCGTGTCCTGACCAAGCTAGCCTTCCTGCCATACGGACTCGTCCTGGTATCCCACTCCCAGGAAAAGGAAATCGAAACGCGGACCGGCAAGTACATCCGCATTATCCCGACGCTCCCCGATAAAGCCCGCAAGATCGTGCTGGGCATGGTCGACCTGATCCTCTTCTGCGATCTGGAAGTGACGAGCGACGAGAGCGGAAAACCGGTCTACCGCCGCGTCATGCGAACCAAGCCCAGCCCCCACTACGAGGCGGGCGACCGCACGGGGAGGCTTCCCGAAACCATCGACCTCAATTTCCAGGCTTTCATTGAAGCGTTCAACAGGCCGACGGCCGCGCCGAGGGCGAGTGCCCCGCGGTCGGTGCCGGCACCGGGGGACGGGCAGGACAAGAAGCCCGCACCCGCCGGTAAATAAACCCCATAGATGGAGGAACAGACCATGCAGAACGAAGACTACGGACATTTCGACCAGCCACGCGACCCCGAGGACATCGACCTCGCACAGTTCGACGACGATTTCGAACATGCCGAAGTCGAAGAACGCGAGTTCGAGACCATCCCGGACGGCAAGTACCAGGTGAACGTCGAGCGGGTGGAACTGACCCGGGCCCAGACCTCGGGAAATCCCATGCTCAAGTGGACGCTGAGAATCCTCGCCCCGAAGTTCCGGGGAAGACTCCTGTGGCGCAACAACGTCATGGCCACCCGCGAGAACATCAAATGGCTCAAGACGGACCTGCACACCTGCGGGTTGGATCTGGACAAGCTCTCCGAGCTTCCGGCCAACCTGGAGAAGCTCATCAACGTCAAGCTCGAGATCACCAAGCGCACGCGCGGCGAGAACGAGAACGTCTACATCAACCGGCGCATCGTGCTCGAAGACGGCGGAGACGAATACGACTCGGCGGCGCGCAACGCCCTGGCCCCGTTCTAACGTGAACCGGGTCACCGTCGTCGTCGACACGCGGGAGCAGGAACCCTACGCCTTTGAATCCGGTTGCACGGAGGTCGTCCGCCGCGCCCTCCCCGCCGGGGATTACTCCGTCGAGGGGCATGAGGATTCCGTGGCGGTGGAGCGAAAGACCCTCGAGGATTTCGTCTCCACCGTCATCCGATCCCGAAAGCGGTTCACAAAGGAACTGCGCCGCCTCTCCGAATACGACGCCGCGTGCGTCGTGGTGGAAGCGGATCTCCGGGACATCCTCGGAGGCCGCTACCGCTCCGGAGCGCATCCCAACGCCGTCCTGGGAGCTCTGCTTTCCATCGTCGTCGACTTCGGCATCCCGGTGTTTTTCTGCTCCGACCGGCAGGCCGCCTGCCGGTTCGTGGAGGAATTTCTACACAGGTATCACCGGAAGGTATCGAGACGATGCGAACAAGATCAAACAACCAATCCGTAACCGTCCGCGGCCGCGTCGAGACGGTCTTTTACGCCGGGCCGCGGTTTTCCGCAGGCCGTCTCACGACGGCCGACGGCGACGAGGTGCAGTTCGCCGGAAGGCTCTTCGTCCGTGAGAACGAACCGGTTGTGCTGAACGGCCGCTGGGTGACACACCCGAAGTACGGTCGACAATTCGAGGTCGAGGGTATGGAATACGACCTCGATCTGGACGCCGACGGTCTCGCCAACTACCTGGCCAACCACCCGGAGATGAAAGGCATCGGCCCGGTCAAGGCCCGTCTGATCGCCGATCGCTTCGGTCATGATTTCGACCGGATCATCACCGACGATCCCGGACAAATCGCCGAGGCTGCAAGGCTGTCGCCGGATGCCGTACAGAAGCTCCGCGTGGAGTGGCTCAAGACGCGGGAGACCAACAAGGCGATCACCTGGTTGGCCGCTTTCGATCTCACCCATCACCAGGTGACGAGCCTGGTCAAGAAATTCGGCAACAACGCATTGGGCCTGCTCAAGGCAGATCCCTACATCATCGTGCGCGAGGTTCGCGGTTTCGGCTTCAAGCGCGTGGACAAGATCGCCAGGAAGATGGGCACCGCCAAAGACGACCCTGCGCGTATCCGGGCCGGTGTTCTCCACTGCGTGAACGAATCGCTGGATCAAGGCGACTGCTGGATCGAGTTCGAGGAGTTGGTCGACCAAGCCAATGTGCTGCTGGTCATGGATGTCCTCGACAGCCGCGACCGTATCGAGCAGGCGCTTGACCGACTTATCAACGAGAAAGCCCTGGTCTGCGTCTCCCACGGCGGGAGGTTCATCGTCGCCAAACCTGAAATCCGCGCGATGGAGGAGGACCTGGCAAAGGTCTTCCGGAACGGCGGAGCGCCCAACCCGCATTTTCCCGACCGAGACCGGCTTTCCGACATGGTCGCGGAAACCGCGCCGCAGCTCAACGCGGGTCAGCGGCAGGCCGCTGTCACCGCGCTTTATCATTCGATTTCGCTCATCTCCGGCGGAGCAGGCAGCGGCAAGACCTTCACCGTATCCGCCATCACCGGTGTTTACGAGGAACAGGGACTGCGCGTCATCCTGGCCGCACCCACGGGCAAGGCCGCCAAGCGTCTCGAACAGGTCGTCGGCCATCAAGCGGGTACGATCCACCGGCTGCTGGGTTTCAACGGCAAAGACTACGCCCGGGGACCGGACGATCCCATCGATGCCGACGTGATCATCGTCGATGAGGTCTCGATGGTGGATGTGCCCCTGGCCTGGCACCTCTTTCAGAGCATCGACCTCGAGCGGACCGCCGTTGTGCTGGTTGGAGACCACAACCAACTGCCTCCCGTCGGACCGGGCAATCTGTTGCGGGACCTGGTTCAGTCGCGGATGGTTCCCACGGTGCTCCTCGACCAGGTGGTACGGCAGGCCGGCATCCTGAAGGAGAACAGCATCGCCGTCTTGAATGGCGAGGTCCGCAAGACGAGCGACGCCGAACCCTCTGGCCGACGGGCTTGGTACGTGGTGGATCAGTTCACCGATCAATGGGATGCGCAGCGGTTCGTACTGGACCTCTTCGAGAATGTGCTCGTTGAACGCCTCGGGTTCGACCTGTTGACCGATGTCCAGCTTCTGACCCCGACCCACAAGGGACCGCTGGGAACACGCGATCTCAACTGCGAGCTTCAACGTCTGGTGCAGCGCAGACTCTGGAATGTCGAAGCGCCCCCGACGACGCCAGGTCGCCGGCCCAAGTTTCTCGTGCATGACAAGGTCATCCAGACCCGGAACAACTACGAGATCGGCGTCATGAACGGCGCGATGGGCGTGGTGCTCCACGTCGGCCGAGACGGTTCCCTGAGCGTGGACTTCGACGGCATCCCGGTGGAGATAGAGGCCGGTTCACCCAACCTGCAGGACATCCAACTCGCCTATGCCCTGACGATCCACAAGGCGCAGGGCTCCGAGTTTCCGTGCGCCGTGGTGGTAGTCCACAAGGCTCACTCCTTCATGCACCACCGCAACCTTCTCTACACCGGCGTCACGCGGGCCAGACAGACGACGGTACTCGTCGGGGACCGCTGGGGCATCTCGAACTGCGCCAGAAAGCGGAAACAGGACGACCGCCGAACGTTCCTCTCGCTGCTCCTCTCATGAACAAGGGCAAAAAAACCTTCCATTCAGTTGGCTTGGTGATGGATTCCGGGCGTGATTTCCCGGTGGGATGGAGATAATGCGGAGATGGATATGATTCGGTGGAGAAAAATTCCCTGACCCCGTCCTGACGTGGACGGGGTCGTTGTCGTCGTGGACATGCGGGAACAGGAATCCCTGCCTTCACTTCAAGTCTGGCCGCTGGGGTCTTCTATCGAGCATCAACTTGGATAGTTAGTGGCAACCTTGCATGCTTGTGCATTCGCACTGGTTGTTAGCGCGCTTCAAAGCTTTTTCCTTTGTTGCTTGGTCGAAAGCAGGTGGCGTCTTTCCTGGAGCCCCATATGTTGATGTCTTAGCATGGCAAGATTGGCAAAGCACAATTGCATTTCCAAGATCATTGCCGCCATCCCGTCTTTTGTGGTGAACCTCCAAGCTCCTCGTTCTTGTACATCGTGCCATTGTAAAACCTCCTTTCTTTGAATGGAAAAATTAGGTTTGGGCCTTTTACCAAGGAAGATTAACTGCCATTGGAAGGCTTTGTGGGAAACGTTCACCCACAAGCGGTATTAATTGCTGGGCAAGGAATGCCTCTACTCCATCCCTCTCACGAGCCGCGACTGATGCCCATGTTACATAAAGACCGAGATGAGCATACGCCTGAATATCCGTATCTTCCCTATGAGACTGAAGCCTGTCACGGATGTTGCCTTGTCCAACGCGAACTACAGCAGGACTCTGACCGCCGTGCCAGATGACATAAACACCTTCCATCCCATCAAAATGGTTGTGAGACAGATTGACGTTATTCAGGTTGCACCAAACATCACCTTGGCATTTGTTCCAGGTCAGTGTCATAGCTTTTTCTCCTCAACACAATATACAAATCAATAAAGGCAGTTGTCGGATTGGGTCATGTTGACAATATCTATTTCCCCTGGTCATTGTACTTGGGTTGATTTCTCTTGATTACTCTGACCTCTTTTTTTCTTGCATCTTCAATGCTATTGAATTGTTCAATCTGAACGGTCGCACCGGGGATGTTTCCGAGGTGTTCGCCAAGACGGTCTTGCACTCTTCCACGTTGAGCTACACCTACATAGTTGAGCTTACCTGTTTCTGTTTCGATCCGATACAGTACAGGTTTATTATTAGGCAGTATCTCGATTCCTGATTTATTAAAACTTATCTTCTTTTTGCTCATTGTTTTCCTCTATCTTTTTCCACTTTGAAATACTCGCTTCCCCCCGGCTCAACTTTTGGACATCTTTGGTTGAAGCATGTTGGCAGCCTTCACCCATTCGTCCAGTTCCTTGGCATCGAACCTCCATTCCCGGCCCATCTTGTGGGCGGGGAGGTTCCCCTTGCGGGCGAGGTCGTAGAGCGTAGACTTGCCCATTTTCAGATATTGCGCCGCTTCTTCCAATGTCAACCAGTTCGTCATGGCGTTCTTTTCCGTGTCCTCATTATTTGTTACTCGCTGTTAGTATATAGCAGCTTCTGGCAGAAACACAAGCGAAAAGTCCGCGTCTCGGCGGAAAAGCTCCCCTCTCGGTAAATAACCAGTGGTCGCCTTTTGAGAACATTGGAGCGGAGCGCGCATGGCATTCGAACGTCAGGACAACGTGAGGGAGTATTACCGGCGGATCACCGAGGTCGACATCGGTATGGTCGCGCGGGAACTGCTTGGCGCTCACGTCCTGCATGAATCCGACCGCCTGCTCCAATGCGACTGTCCGAACCACAGCAGCCAATCGCACCGGTCCCTCCATGTCATGCTCGACAAGCAGGGCTGGTATTGCTTCGGCTGCGGCGTCGGCGGCGACGTGCTCCAGCTCGTGGAGTTCATCCAGTCGGGCCAGGTAACACGGGGTCAGTCCGGCCCCATGCCGGAGAGCCATCAGCATGCCCGCGATTTCCTCGCGACCAAGGCCGGACTGCCGTCTTTGGCCAAGCACGGACTCTCGCCCGAGGAATTGGTCGAAGCTGAGGCGGAGCGCCTGGTCGAGTTGCGCGTCCACGATGTGCTGACAGCCCTGGCGGAACACTATCACGGACTGCTAAAGGACAATCCCGAAATCCTTGAATGGCTCCGGTCCAAGTACGGCCTTTCCGTGGAGACAATCGACAGGCTCCTCATCGGCTATGCGGACAACGACGGCGATGAAGGAATCGTCCGGAAGTTGACCTGCAAGGAACGCGGTTTTTCCCCGCGGGACTTGGCCGCGTCCGGCGCGTTCCGTCCCACCAACCAAGACGGACTCGATCCGTTCTTCGACCGGCGCATCGTGTTTCCCTACTGGAGCCGCGGACGCGTCGTTTTCATGATCGGCCGCAAGACCCCGTGGACGCCTGACAAGCCATGGGAACAAGGAAAGTACAAGAAGCTCCCAGTCCACGACGAAAACACCCGAAAACACATAGCCCCGTGCATCGACAACAGTCATCTGTATAACGAGGACTGTCTGCTCGCCGACCCGGAGCGCTTGATCATCACCGAGGGCGTAACCGACTGCATCTCGCTTATGGAGCATGGCTTCCCGGCGGTGTCGCCGGTGACCGTCCGTATCCGCGAGGCGGATTGGGAGCGGCTGCTGCCGCGTCTTCGCAACGTGAAGACGGTCTACATCTGCCAGGATAACGAGATCTCTCAGGCCGGGATGAACGGCGCGCTCAAGACCGCAGCGGTCCTTTCCGAACACCGGATACAGACCCGTCTTGCGGTTCTCCCCCTGGACGAAAGACGCGAGAACGCCCGCCGGGAGTTGCGGGAGCGGTTCGCTCTCGACGCGGCGGTGGGAGTCCGCGAACTGGCCAAACGCCTCGATGGTCGGACCCCGGATGAAATCCGCGAGGCCAAGCGTCTGCTCTCGGAAGCCAAGATCGACGTCAACGACTACTTCGTGGCGGGTCACTCGGTCCAGGACTTCGAAGAGTTGCTGGCAAAGGCCGAGACGCCCCTGGAGTTCGGCATTTCCCATCTACCGACGGATGTCTCCGAAGAAGAGCGCAACCGGCTGCTCGAACCGATCCTGCGCGAAGCGGCATACCTCTCCCCGCTGGAGCAGAACCGCCATCTGAAACTCGTTCAGGAGCGGTTCGGCAAGACGGGACTCTCGCTGGCCACGCTGCGCGAACAAGTGCGGACGGTGCAGAAAGAACAGAGGTTCCAGGCGAGGCAGGAACGGAAGCGGGAAAAGCGCTCTTCGGATGCATCTCCCGGATCGTGCCGGGCGCGCATCGAGGAAGTTCTGCTTGGAACCGAAGATGAGCGCGGCGCGCCCGATTTCACGCTGGCCGCCGAGGCCGCCTACGATTGGTTCGCGGCCCATGGGGCCCGGTTCTTCCGCACGCCCCAGGGCGAGCCGTTTATGTTCTTCGAAGATGCGATCCTGTGGATGGATACGCCGGACCGCGGCCGCAAGCGGCTCTATGCGTCCCTCATGTATAAGCATACCGGCATGGTGCAGACCACCGGCGGCGGCAGGACATTCTACGAGGTACTGGCGAACCTGGCGGTGGAACGCGGACAGGTGCGGGAGCATTTCTCCTGGCTTCATACGGACGTGGCCAGAGAGACGATCTACTTCAATCTGAACAACACAGACCACGAGATCGCCAAGATCACCCCCGAGGGGGTCGAAATCCTCAAGAACGGCGGCAATGCGGACGGGGTCATCCTGGACGGTTCGCGGAAGCTGGCACCGATCCGCTTCCTTGCCGACGCCGATCCCGCGGAAGCCGACCGGCTCCTGGTGGAGCTGCTGCTCGACAATCTTACCTGCGCGCCGGGGGATCGGGTGCTGATCCTCTCGTGGCTTTCCTGTTTTCTCCTGATCGACTTCGCCGGCACGAGGCCCATGACCCGGTTTGAGGGTCCCGCGGGCTCGGGCAAGACCACCGCGAGTAAGCTGATTTCGGCGCTGCTCTACGGCGAGCCCCAGCAGAAGAAAAGCACCGACGCGGCCAACTACACCGACGGTTCGCAGAACCCGCTCATCGTCCTCGACAACATCGAGGTCAAACAGATGACCGAGGACCTGACGACCTTCATCCTGACGAGCATCACCGGCATCGCCAAAGAAAAGCGCAAGAGCGGCACGGACACCGAGACGGTCATCGAACGGACCAAGTGCCTGCTCAACACCACGGGCATCGAACCTCTGGGAGGGGAACTCGCCGAAATCCTGTCCCGCTCGTTCATCATCCGCTTCGATATGGACGAGCAGGCAAGCGACTGTTTCCTTGAGGCCAAAATCCTGGCCGCGCTCCGGGAGCACCGCGACCTGATCGTCTCTTCCATGATGAAGCGCACGAGCCACCTGCTGGCCATGCTTCGGGCCGGCGCTCAGGAGAAGGTGATGCGGCTTCTGCACCGGAGCCTCGGAAACCACAGCAAGCGGCGATGCAACGACTACCTGAGCCTCATGTACCTGATGATGCTTGCCGGGGAGCAGCAGGAAGTGATCGACCGGGCGCTGGAAGAACTCCATCCGCAGTTTGTGGGCCGGATCGTCACGCTCAACAACGTCAGCCTCGAGACCGCCCGCGAGTCGAATCCCATCGCCACCTGCCTGGCGGCGCTCTTCAAGGCCTACCGGCACGCGCTCGAAGCGGACCGGGAGAGCACCGCATTGAACGTCGCCAAAACCAACAAGGCGGCCTTCCTCGAACGCTACCAGATCGATTTCCGGAACGAAACGACCGTCGAGGGCGCTCTGGCCCGCGACCTGTTCGTGGCCATCAAACGGCTGTCCAAGGATTTCGGTCTGTCGTTCAGCATGAACTCGGTGCAGCAGTTCGCCCAGCGGTTCTCGAACGACCTGGACACCATCCGCCAGGCCGGGTTCGAGATCGCCGTCAACCGGTCGGAGCATTCCGTCCGGCGCACCGCCACCTACGACATCACCTACCTCGTCTGATCCTTTCCCCTGATGCCGCTCCCCTGTGCGAAGGGTACCCTTCGCA
>Ga0302253_1001938_pt1 | contig 11187 bp, 10 predicted proteins | sample AAG_RA_Trp_MG_FD_193537 | JGI IMG/M metagenome (GOLD analysis project Ga0302253, IMG submission 193537) | Enriched activated sludge microbial communities from anaerobic digester in WTTP, New Holstein, Wisconsin, United States - AAG_RA_Trp | ecosystem: Engineered > Bioreactor > Anaerobic >... | reverse complement strand
AGGATATGAAAACTGAATTGATTAAAATGATTGACCTGTCCCGTTGTACGGCTTGTCGCGGCTGCCAGGTCGCCTGCAAGCAGTGGAATGAACTGCCGGCATCGAAGACGAAGAACTGGGGAAGTTATCAAAATCCCGAGGGCTTGGAATGGAATACCTGGACCCTGATCCGGTTCCAGGAATACGTTGATCAAAAAGGCACCCTGAAATGGCTGTTCCGGAAAGACGGCTGCATGCACTGTACCGACGCGGCCTGTGTCAAGGTATGTCCCAGCGGGGCGCTTTATAAGACTGATTTCGGTTCGGTAGGCGTCAAATCCGAACTGTGCATCGGCTGCAAGGAGTGTATATCGGCTTGTCCGTTCGATATTCCCCGCTACGACAGTAAAACGGATAAAATTTACAAGTGCGATCTCTGTCCTGACCGCCTGGCGGCGGGTCTTCCTCCCGCTTGCGTCCTTTCCTGTCCCACGGGAGCGCTGCAGATCGGGCCCAAAGATGCCATGATTAAAAAGGCTTACAAACGGGCCGCGGAGTTGGGCGGCGACGCCTCGGTTTACGGCGACCAGTTCGTCGACGGCACGCACGTGATCTATGTGCTGCCGGAGAAGGTTGATGTATACGAGAAACTGCCCGAAAACCCGAGCGTGCCTCTGTCCATCATTGTCTGGAAGGATCTGTTGAAACCCCTGAGTCTCCTTGCCGCGGGCGGTGTCCTGGCAGGGTCGTTCCTCCACTACATCATCCACGGTCCGAAGACCCCGGATGAGGACAATCAATAAAGGAAGGGGTGAAAAGAGATGAAAAAAGGATTAATTAAGGCAACGGATGCGTTTGAGCGCGTCGTACACTGGAGTCTGGCGCTTTCCTGCCTCCTTTTGTGCATCACCGGTTTGGGGATGATGTTTCACTCCTTCAATTTCATTGGTGACATGATGGGTGGCCTGCGGGCGCTGAAATATGTTCACAATTTCGGCGGGCTGTTCTTTGGTGTGGCCCTGTATTTTACGATTCGGATGTGGTGGAAGGAAGCGGGCGTCTTTTCGTTTCCTGAGGATATCGAATGGATCAAGGCGGCCGGCGGCTACCTGTGGCATGTGGATAAGGTCCCCGAGGTCGGCAAGTACAATCCCGGCCAGAAGGCGTTTTTCCTGGTGGTGGCGGGTTTCGGGATCATCATGGTGCTGACGGGGCTGATCATGTGGTTCCCCCTCAGTTTTCCTGCGGCGCTGGTGCGGTGGATGTATGTGCTGCACGCACTGGGCTTTGTGGCTATCTTCGCGTTTTTCTTCATTCACCTGTATCTGGGTACGATCGGTTCCCCCGGTTCGGCCCCGGCGATGTTTTCGGGCTGGGTAACCCGGGCGTGGGTGAAGAAGCAGCACCCGAAGTGGCTCAAGGAGATGGAGGAGCACGGAACCCTCATCGTCTCCGGTGAGGAAAGCAAACCCCACGGCCATTAGAGGAAATACGCTGCGAAACAGGATCTTTTGATTCACGCATTTTAATTCTTAACGTATCGGGGCAGGCATGATATGCTTGCCCCGATTTTGCGTTGGAGATCTCTCCGAATCATTCACAGATATTTATTTACAATTTGAAAGGATCATTGACCATGGGAAGCAGCGACGACCGAATCACACTATTGAAGGAGGACCTTGCCCGCCTTAAAACCGAAAAGCCCCACATCAGCACGCTCCTGGATGCTTTCGGTCCCGTGCGCCTCATGGAACATGCCCTGCAGGAAAAAACAGTGGACAAGCAAAACGGCCCTTCTCCGGATCAATTGAAAACCCGGGGCGGGATTCCCCTTATCAAGCAGCACACACTGTTTTTCCCCGAAGATCCCTGGCAGGAATTGACTTTTTCAGTCGCCGCTGCTATCCGGGAGGGGTTCCCTCATCTCGCCGGACAGCTGGATCAGCTGACTCTGTTTTTCCAAAAAAATCCGGTTGAATTGTTGAAACTTTTCCTGCCTTCCGAATTGCCGGTTGCCGCTGAGGCTCCCGCTTGGACAGCCGCCATTGCCGTTGAGCCGGCGGTATTGTTTTTGCTGGTCAATACCGTCAAGCGCGTCATTCTTTCCGGGCGAGCTCAAGAAATGACGGAAAAAATCGCCGATCTTCCCTGGGATAAGGGTTATTGCCCCGTGTGCGGCAGCTTTCCCATGCTGGCCTTCATTCGGGTCAACGGACAGCGCTGGTTGCACTGCGCCTGCTGTCATCATGAATGGACCTATCCGCGGCTCCAATGTCCTTGGTGCGAACTTGAAACACCGGAAAACACGACTTATTTGTATGTAGAAGGAGAGGATAACAGCTCAGCCTTCTTCTGTGAAACCTGCCGGAAATATCTCATTACTGTGACGCAGACAGAAAACCTGAGGGAGTTTGACCCGGACCTAACAGCCATCAGCCTCGCCCACCTGGATGTGATTCTTCAAGAAAAAGGCTTTACTCCCATGGCTATGCGGGAATGGAACGTAATGGGGCAATAATCGGGGCCTAATCATCGTCAATATCGCTTAAAAGTCACTGCATGCAGTTTTACGTAATTTTTCTCTTGCATTTTATATCATGCTTCGGTAAAGAACAATCTCGTTGTCGGTAATACCATTTCATCACCATAAGATATTACCCGATCATTCGCAACTTTGTCTATCCTGATAACCCAAGGGTTTTCTCTCGCAATGCGCCGGAATCTCAGTAATCACCCTACTTATTTTTTAATCTCTCTGTTGTACTGTGCCCCGATACCATCGATACCATTGTGCCGCAATCCAAAATCCCCACGACATACCCGGTTTAATTGCGCGTCATCAGATCCAAGGAAGGGAACGCTATTACTTTGAAGGAGGTAATATGGATATTTTGAAAAGTTTGGGTAATCAACATCCGGCGGAAAAGCACTACCGGGCGCTGATGAAGCACTGCAAGGTCCACCTGGAAGAAATGGGCCGGACGTTGCCGGCGCCGGTGGATGATTTCAACACCATGCTGAAAGAGCGGGGGATCAGCAGAAGAAGCTTCCTGAAGTGGACATCGATGATGACCGCGGCTCTGATGCTGCCGCCGATGTTCAAGCCCTTAGTAGCCCAGGCGGCCGAACAGTTCAACCGTCTCCCCGTGGTCTGGCTGCATTTCGCGGAGTGCACCGGCTGCAGTGAGGCATTGCTCCGTTCTTCCTATCCCAATGTCGATGACATCCTCCTGGACACCATTTCTTTGGAATATCATGAAACCCTCATGGCGGCCGCCGGTTATCAGGCGGAAGCCTGTCTGGAAAAGGCCCTGCACGATTTCCCGGGCCAGTTTGTCTGCGTTATCGAAGGGGCGATTCCCCTGGCCATGGACGGCAAGTACCTGACCCTTGGTCCCAAGGGGAAAACCGGGCTCGAGCTCGCCAAGGAAGTCACATCCAAGGCGGCATTGAACATCTGCATCGGCAGTTGCTCCGCCTTCGGCAATGTCCCGGCCGCCGATCCAAACCCGACGGGCTGCGTCGGTGTCGGCAAGGCCCTCGGTATCTCGACAGTCAATATCGCCGGTTGCCCGCCCAACCCAACGAACTTCGTCGGCACGGTCCTTCACTACCTCATGTTCGGCGGTCTTCCCGCAGTGGATGGGTTAGGCAGACCGATCTGGGCTTACGGCAAGCGTATTCATGATTACTGTGAACGCAGACCCCATTATGATGCCGCGGAATTCGTCGAAGAATGGGGCGACGCCGGTCAGAAGAAGGGCTGGTGTCTGTACAAGGTCGGCTGTAAGGGACCTTATACCTTCGCCAACTGCAGCCGCGTGCGCTTCAATGACGCCATTTCCTGGCCCATCATGGCCGGTCACGGCTGCATGGGCTGCACGGAACCGGCTTTCTGGGATACGATGAAGCCGCTGGAGAAACCGATCCACGAGGATACGATCGGCGGCGGCGAGAAGACGGTCGACACCATCGGTGCGGCCCTGGTGGGCGCAACGGTTGCCGGCATCGCCATTCACGCCGGTTTGACCTCATCCGTACACAGAGACGACAAATAATCAATAACCCTTGGGGTAAATACACAGCGGGAGGAACAGCATGGCCAAAAGAATCATTGTCGATCCCATTACCAGGATCGAAGGTCATTTAAGAATAGAAGTGGAAGTCGATGACAATCAGGTCATCAAAGACGCCTGGAGCAGCATTACCCTCTGGCGAGGAATTGAAACGATTTTGAAGGGCCGGGATCCACGGGACGCCGGTTTGATGGTCCAGCGCTTCTGCGGCGTCTGCACTTATGCGCATTACGAAGCCAGCATTTTAGCCTGCGAAGACGCCTTCGGTATCAAACCGCCGGCAAACGCGAGAATCATCCGCAACCTGATCAACGGCGCCCAGTATCTTGTCGATCACATCATGCACTTTTATCATCTCCATGGTCTGGACTGGGTGGATGTGGTCAGCGCCCTGTCGGCGGATCCCCGGAAAGCCGTCGAGATGGCCAAAGCCTATTGCGCCAATCCGTATAACTGCTCCGAAACCCATTACAAGGCCGTCCAGGCCAGATTGACGAAGTTCGTTCAATCTGGCCGCCTCGGACCCTTCGCCAACGCTTACTGGGGTAACCCCTCCTACAAGCTGCCGGCGGAAGCCAATCTGATCATCGTGTCTCATTACCTGGATGCCCTGCAGGTCTCGAAAATCGGTGCCCAGATGATGGCGATTTTTGGCGGCAAGAACCCCCATCCGCAGACCCTGGTCGTCGGCGGTGTCACCTGCGCCATGGACGCCATGGATGCAGCGCGAATTGGGGAATACCTCTTCCGCCTCAAGGAACTCAACAATTTCGTGGAAACGGCCTTTATCCCCGACGTGCTGCTTGCCGGCACCTACTACAAGGGCGAAGGCGCCGCTGGAATCGGCGCGGGTGTTCCCAACTACCTGGCCTACGGCGGATTCCCATTGGACGACGACTGGAACAATCTGCTCTTCCCCCGCGGAATTGTCAAAGGCCGCGATCTCTCCAAGGTGCTACCGATCGACGAAGCCAAGATCACAGAAGAGGCAACCCATTCCTGGTACAAGGGTTCGGAACCCCAGCATCCCTATGTGGGCACGACGGAACCCGAGTACACGGGCTACAACAGCAAGGGAAACCTGGAGGGTCAGGAAAAGTACTCCTGGTGCAAGGCCCCTCGTTACGATGCACGGCCTTACGAAGTCGGTCCCCTGGCGCGGGTACTTATTGCCTACGCCGCCGGGAACGCGGAGATCAAGGGCCTGGTCGACGGGACCCTCAAGACCCTCGGTATCCCCGCCACGGCACTCTTCTCCACCCTGGGCAGAACAGCCGCCCGAGCACTGGAAACCAAGTATGTCGGCGATCACATCGCCGGCTGGGCCAATGAACTGGTGGCCAACCAGAAGGCTGGCGACACCCGTTTCTGGACACCCTGCGACGTACCGGAAAAGGGCGAAGGGCGCGGCATGACCGAACCGCCGCGCGGCGCCCTGGGCCACTGGATCCGGATCGAGAACCGGGTGATTGCCAATTATCAGGCGGTCGTACCTTCGACCTGGAACTGCTCGCCCCGGGACAAGGCCGGCAAGCGCGGCCCTTACGAGGAATCCCTCATCGGCACAAGATTGGCCAACGTCGAGCAGCCGCTGGAAATTCTGAGAACCATCCACTCCTTCGATCCGTGCATGGCCTGCGCCGTTCACATCATCGATCCGAAATCGGACCGGATCCGGGAGTTCCGGATTGCCTGAGAAAGGGGAGGTCACATGGAAGAAACAAGACATGTTGTAAAAGAGTGGACAGCCACCATGCGGCTGAACCACTGGAGTATGGCCTTCTCGATTCTGGTTTTAATCGTGACGGGCTTTTATATTGCCGATCCTTTCAGCATCCTGCACGGGGAAACGGTCAACAAGTTTTTCGTGGGGTATGTGCGGTTCTTCCATATCCTGTTCGGCATCTTCCTCACGTTCATCTTCATCTGGCGGATCTACCTGGCATTCTTCTCGAAGTTCCACGCCGACTGGAAAGATTTCTTCGCCTTCACGGACTGGCCGAACACGATCAAGCAGCTGAAATTTTACGCCCTGATCTCCAAGGAACCGGCGGAACACAAGTACCTGTATGGTCCCATGCAGTCTGTCGCCTACGGTGGCCTCATGGTCATGGTACTCTGTATCGTCCTCACGGGTCTGATCCTCATGGGGGCAGGTTATCACGCGGGATTCACGGCCATCATGTACACATTCCTGAAACCTTTGGAGAACCTGATGGGTGGTCTCGCCATCGTCCGGTGGGTTCACCACATCCTGACCTGGGCGTTTATCCTGTTCATTATCGTTCACATCTACATGGCGTTCTGGTATGATGTGATCTTCAATGAGGGCACGGTTTCCTCTATGATCAGCGGAAACCTGTTCAAGAAGGGAAAACACTAACCGGGCATGACCATAAGCAACAACGATTGGCTCACCGGGAAGGGGGGGGAAGATAATCCTCCCCCTTTCTTCAGTTCTGGTGACCGAAAATTTGTCACGGTACTCGGCCTGGGAAACATCCTCATGGCCGACGAGGGCTTTGGGGTGCATTTCATCCGCTGGTTCTCCGAACGCTATCGAGCACCCGAGCAGGTGCTCCTCTTGGACGGCGGCACCCTGGGCTACGTGCTCCTGGACACGATCGGCAATACTGATCACCTGATCGTCATCGACGTCCTGAAACTCGACGACACACCGGGCAACATCTACCGTTTCACCCGAGATGAAATGGAGCTCCATTTGCCCCCGCCGACCTCGGCCCATGAGGTCAAATTCGCCGACGTCATGTGTAAGGCGGATATGCTCGGGGAAATGCCGGAAACGACGTTTCTATGCATCGTTCCGGCCCAGTACCAGGAAATGAACCTTGACATCACCCCGGTCCTGAAAGACAAATTTCCTACGCTGGAAGATCTGCTCCTGAAGGAAATGGCTCGTCTGGGCGTCGTGATGGAGAAGGCGGACCATGCATGAACTGTCTTTAATCAACTCCCTGCTGAAAATCATCGACGACTACGCAGCCGCGGAAGGGTTCAACAAAGTTAATTCTCTCAAATTGAGCTTCGGCCGCCTCTCTTGCCTGGACCGGCAAAGTCTGGAGTTCGCCTTTTCCGTCCAGTCCGTCGGCACGAAAGCCGAAGGGGCTAAGCTTGTCTTCGAAATTCTCCCGGCCCGCATTCTCTGTCTCAAATGTGACCAGGAATCCGCCATGGACGGAACCTGGGATCGCTGTCCCGCCTGCCAGAGCCCGGATGTAATGCTGACGGGAGGCACAGAAGAACTCAAACTACTCGAAATGGACGTGGATTGACAGGGTGGATTTCGTTCATAAATTGGCAGCGGAATCTTTAGAGAATTTGTTTAGCGATCGTTTGCCATTGTGAGGAGCGCAAACAACAAGAATTCTTGATAAGAAACCTTATTGCACAGAAATAAAAGATTTCTCCCTCCGGTCGAAATGACCGAAAATACAAAGTGTCATGCCGGACCTGATCCGGCATCCATTCGCAGAGCGTGACATATTGGCCGGGCGCAAGTATAAAGGGGTTAACCTTGGTAATGGATTCCAGGTCGGAGCCCGGAATGACAAATGAAAATTGACGTTTTGTAAATGTCATTTCGAGGAGCGCAAGCGACGAGAAATCTTATTAACCGAAAACAAAAGATTTCTCCCTGCGATCACAATGACCAGGATGTTTTAAGGAATCGGTTGGTTCCTCTCGACCGTAAAATGCTTCACAATGTCATTCTGAGCCGTCAGGCGAAGAATCTTGTTCTTGACTATTCTGTTGTTCTGAGATTTTTCATGGAGTTTATCCTTGAGCGAAGCGAAGGATTCAGAATGACATAAAGAGCTTTTTTATAGGTTACGTGTCGAGTTAAGTGTTTGGGCACAGATTAAATCTAACGCCAAAAGAAATAAGGATTGTTTCATGTGTATCGGATTTCCTGGTAAGATCATTTCCATCGATAAAGACAACTTCGCCGTCATCGACATCAGCGGCACCCGGCGCGAAGTCTGCCTGGACATCGTCGACGAGGAGGTCGGCCTGGGCGACTATGTCATCTGCCATGCTGGCTACGCCATTCACAAGGTGGACGAAGGACAGGCACAGGAGAATCTGGCGCTTCTCAAGGAACTGATCGATCATGAAATATATTGACGAGTACCGCGACCCGGAACTGGCCAGGGGGCTGCTGCATCGCATCGAACAGCTTTCAGCGAAAATGGACCGGCCGGTCGCAATCATGGAGATCTGCGGCAGCCACACGGCAGCCATCGGCCGTTTCGGCATCCGGCAGCTTCTGCCGAAAAACATTCGCCTCCTGTCGGGTCCGGGCTGTCCTGTCTGCGTCACTTCCGCCGGAGAAATCGACGCGGCCCTTTACCTGGCCAAGGAGCCGAAAATCATTTTCACGACTTTCGGCGATATGCTCCGGGTCCCGGCATCGGGCGGGATTACCCTCCAGATGATCCGCGCCGAGGGGGCCGACGTCCGGGTCGTTCTGTCGCCCCTGGATGCCCTCAGTCTGGCCGAAGAAAACCCGAACCGCCATGTCGTCTTTATGGGGATCGGGTTCGAGACAACGGCACCGACCATCGCCGCCACCCTGAAAACCGCAAAAAGGAAAGGCATCGGGAATTTCTCCGTCCTGTCGGTTCACAAGGTCATTCCGCCGGCCCTTCAGATTCTGATCGACTCCCCTCAGCTGCGGATCGATGGCTTTCTCTGCCCCGGACACGTCAGCGTCATCATCGGCGCCGAGGCCTACCGGCCCATCACCGAAGCGAAGAGAGCCGCCGTGATTACAGGGTTCGAACCTGTCGATATCCTCCAGGGCATCACCATGATCCTCGAACAGATCGACTCAGGGCAGTTCGAGGTGGCCATTCAATACAGCCGGGGCGTAAAGCCGGAAGGGAACACAAGGGCCCGGGCCGTCATGAACGAAGTCTTTGCCCCCGTTGCCTCCGAATGGCGGGGTATCGGCTGGATACCGGACAGTGGGCTGGCCCCCCGGGTAGACTACAGCCGCTACGATGCCCGCAAGCGCTTCACGATCCCCGAGTTTGTTTCCCAAGATCCGCCAGGCTGCTCCTGCGGGGAGATCCTCTGCGGCGTCAAGACGCCCCAGGAATGTCCCCTCTTTCGGACCGTCTGCACCCCCGTCAACCCGATCGGCCCCTGCATGGTCTCGTCGGAGGGAACATGCGCCGCCTATTACAAATACCATCTGCATGAGAAGGAGACTGGATGATGATTATCAAGACGGTAAAGAACATTCTGGATGCCAACGACCGGATCGCCCGAGACAACCGCACCCTGTTCGACGCCAAAAAGGTGTTCGTGATCAATCTCATGAGCTCCCCCGGTGCGGGAAAGACAACCCTCGTGGAGCGGACCATCGAGGCCCTGCGGGACAAGTACCGGATCGCCGTCATCGAAGGCGACATCCAGGACACCTATGACGCCGAGCGCATCGCGGCCCTGGATATTCCCGTTACCCAGATCAACACCGGCGGCGCCTGCCATATCGACGGCAACATGATCCGGGAGGCCCTGCCGAATTTCGACCTCGATGGTGTCGACCTCCTGATCACGGAAAACGTGGGCAATCTTGTCTGCCCCGCGGAATTCAACGTCGGCGAAAACATGAAGGTCATGATCCTGAGCACCCCCGAGGGAGCCGACAAGCCCCGGAAGTACCCCCTGATGTTCCATGAATCGGCGGCCATGATCATCAACAAAATGGACCTTCTGGACTACGTCGACTTCGATCTGGAGAAGGCGAAAAATGATGCCCTGTCCATCAACCCGAACCTGGCCGTCTTCACCGTCTCCTGCAAGACCAAGGAGGGATTTGAGCCATGGATCGCCTGGCTGACCTCTCAGGTGGAGACCTTCCGCAACGCCCGGCCGTGATTCAGCGGACCCGTTATCTCTTCACCGGGATCGTCCAGGGGGTGGGATTCCGCCCCTTCATCTACCGGACGGCCCGGAAATACGGCCTCACCGGCTGGGTCCAGAACCGCGCCGATGGGGTCTGGGCGGAGGTGCAAGGCCGCCCCGACGACGTCAACGCCTTTCTGGATGAAGTCATTCATCGTCCGCCCCCCCTGGCGGAGGTCGCCGTCGGCAGGTTTACAGATGTCCCGCCGAGAAGTGAAAGCAACTTCCGTATCCTGGAAAGCGAAGGGGGCACGAAGCGCAAAGTTCACATCTCTCCGGACATCGCCGTCTGCGACGACTGCCTGGCGGAACTGCTGGACCCCACCGACAGGCGGCACCGCTACCCGTTCATCAACTGCACCAACTGCGGCCCCCGGTTGACAATTATCAACGATATACCGTACGACCGCGCCCGGACCTCCATGGCCTGCTTTCCCATGTGCCCCGCCTGCCGGCAGGAATTCGACGACCCGGACAACCGGCGTTTCCACGCCGAACCAAACGCCTGCCCCGTCTGCGGGCCAAAGCTGCAACTGCTTGATAAAGAAGGGCAATCTGTTACGACTGACGATCCTCTCAGAGAAACCGTTGCTGCCCTGAAACGGGGCGAGATCTTTGCCATCAAGGGCCTGGGAGGCTTCCATCTCGCCGTGGACGCCACGAACGAGGTCGCAGTGCAGGAACTCCGCACCCGCAAACTCCGGGAGGAAAAACCCTTTGCGATCATAGTCCGGGATCTGGCTGCGGCCAAAGAAATTGCCGAGGTCTCCTCCGAGGAAGAGCGGCTTTTACTGACCCCACAGCGCCCCATCGTCCTTTTACGTAAAAAGGGCCAAACAGCCATCGCTCCGGCCGTCGCCCCCGGCGTCGATACGTTCGGCGTCATGCTCCCCTACACGCCGCTTCATCACCTGCTGATGCAGGAGGGTTTTGCAGCCCTGGTCATGACGAGTGCCAACAAGAGCGACGAACCCATCTGTATCCGGAACCGCGAGGCGGTCGAGCGCCTGCAGGGGATCGCCGACGGGTATCTCGTCCACAACCGGGATATCCTGGTCCGCTGCGACGACAGCATCGCCGCCGTTTACGCCGGGGCGCCGACGCTTTTCCGGCGCTCACGTGGGCTCGCCCCCCGGCCTCTGTTTCTCTACGAACCCCTGCCGGAAGTCCTGGCTCTGGGGGCGGAACTGAAGGGGGA
>Ga0302253_1001937_pt1 | contig 11188 bp, 10 predicted proteins | sample AAG_RA_Trp_MG_FD_193537 | JGI IMG/M metagenome (GOLD analysis project Ga0302253, IMG submission 193537) | Enriched activated sludge microbial communities from anaerobic digester in WTTP, New Holstein, Wisconsin, United States - AAG_RA_Trp | ecosystem: Engineered > Bioreactor > Anaerobic >... | reverse complement strand
GTGCCGTGATCGATCCCGATGAACATAGCAGTAATCCTATAGCATGGATGACATATTAGGTATTGATGTTTGATGTGGTGACAGGCGGGGCCGGGTTCATCGGCTCGCATCTGGTGGACGCCCTCGTGGCGCAGGGTGACCGCGTTGTGGTGATTGATTCCCTTGTTGCCGGGCGCGAAGAGACAATTTCCGCCCACCTCCGCTCCGGAAAAGCCCAGCTGGTAAAAAAAGACCTTCTTGGTGACGGCTGGCAGGACGCCCTCAAAGGAGCAGACCGGGTGTATCATCTTGCCGCTGATCCGGATGTCCGCCAGAGTGCGATGACCCCGGATCCGACCTTCCAGAACAATATTGTCGCCACCTTCCGGGTGCTTGAGGCAATGCGGATGCATTCCGTGCCGGAACTGGTCTTCACCTCCACGTCAACCGTGTACGGCAATGCATCGATCATCCCGACACCTGAGACCTACGCGCCATTCGAACCGGTCTCGGTCTACGGCGCAAGCAAGCTTGCCTGCGAGGCGCTCATCTCGGCATACAGCCACACGTTCTCGATGCGTTCGTGGCAGTTCCGGTTCGCCAATATCATCGGCTCGAGGAGCGGTCATGGCGTTATCACGGACTTTGTTCGGAAACTCAGAGAAAATCCCAAGGAACTCGAAATCCTCGGCAATGGCAAACAGACCAAGTCGTACCTTGAAGTCACGGAGTGCATCCGCGCCATGGAGTTTGCCATCGCCCATGCCCGCGATCCGGTAAACACGTTCAACATCGGATCCGAGGGCTGGATCGATGTTGTGGCCATTGCCGATATCGTTACAGAAACCATGGGCCTGAAGGGTGTACACTACCGGTTTACCGGCGGGGAACTCGGCTGGGTTGGCGATGTGCCAAAGATGCAGCTCTCGATTGAGAAGCTCAAAGCCCTTGGCTGGAAACCACAGCGGGGCTCCCGCGAGAGCGTCAGGATAGCGGCACAGGCTGCTGTGCAGGGGCAGTAAGATGAAATATATCGTTGTGCTGGGGGATGGTATGGCCGACGAGCCTATTGCAGATCTCGGCAATAAGACCCCTCTGGAATACGCGAAGACCCCGAACCTGGACCGGATGGCCCGCGAAGGAGCCTGCGGGATGCTCCACACGATACCGGACGGCTTTGAGGCCGGTAGTGATATCGCCAACATGGCTGTCCTTGGGTACGCCCCGGAGAAGTACTATACCGGCCGGGGCCCGCTCGAAGCGCTGAGCATGGGTGTCGAGCTTGCACCGGAGGATGTCGCGTACCGCTGCAATCTCGTGACCGTGGAACAGGAGACGATGGCGGATTTCTCGGCAGGCCACATCTCAAGCAGCGAGGGAAAAGACCTTTTTGAAGCGCTCGGGCCGGAGATCCCCGAGGTCATGGTCCGGGCCGGTGTCAGTTACCGGAACCTGCTGGTCGTTTCTGGCGGGAACGGGTCGACCACAACGCCCCCGCACGATATCGTAGGTCTGGGTATCGGCCCCTATCTGCCGAAGGGAAAGGACGCGGAACTCCTGATGCGGTGCATGGAGAAGAGCCGTGCAGTGTTCGCCGGTCATCCAGTGAACCGGGCACGCAGTGCCGCGGGCAAACGCCCGGCAACCCAGATCTGGCCATGGAGCGGCGGGCACAAACCGGCCTTTCCCCCGTTCGAGAAGAAATACGGGAAGAAGGGCGGGATCATATCAGCAGTCGACCTCCTCAATGGCATCGGCCGTTGTGCCGGGATGGAGGTTATCACGGTGCCGGGCGCAACCGGGTATCTCGATACCGATTATGCAGCAAAGGCACGGTACGCGCTGGACGCGATCCGGCGGCTTGACTTTGTCTATATCCACATCGAGGCACCGGACGAAGCGGGGCACCTGGGGAGCATTGAGGAGAAGGTGAAGGCGATCGAGAAGGTCGACGAAGTCGTGGGAACGATCCTGGACGGGTTCGACGGAGTTGTCGCCGTACTGCCCGATCACCCGACGCCGATCCGTGCAAAGACACACACGCGGGATCCGGTACCGTTCGTTGTCCGGGGCAAAGGAACCGACAAGACAACAGAATATTCGGAAAAGGCGGCCCGGTCAGGAGGCCTTGGGATGAAAAACGCGGTCGATTTTCTCGACTTCCTTTTTTCCTGAGCAGTGCGGCATCAGCACCCGTGCATCATCATGGATCAGTGGGGGTAACTTTCATCATCTGCCGCAAAGTAGCACTATTTTTCTCTATGATTGTTTATCAATTCGTCCCTTCCCCGGTTACCAGGATACGAGTCCGGTTTTTCAAAGGAGAAGTTTCGAAGGAGCGGAGGAGCATGAATCTGCTCATCATCCCCAGTAACTCCGGGTTGCATGCACGTCCCGGTCTTTTCGGTACGGCCATTTCTGCCAAACACTAATAATGTTACAGGTAACCAGTGAGATCTGGTTATGTCTGGAACAGAGGGATCTGGAGACATGAGTTTTGGGGGAGACTGCCGGTACCGGCCTGTATCGCTGGACGAAGAGAATCTTGCGGCAAAGGGGTTCAGTCGTTATGGTGAACGGTATCCTGAATTATTTTTAAAATCCAGCGATTACGAAAAATCGCAGCTTGATGAACATTTCCGGTCGTATGCCAGCCACCTGCAGGAATCGCTTGCGGTCGACGATGATGCATTCTTCCTTGACTATATACGCTGGGCCCGGGTATTCCTTGAATCGCTCCATTTCCCTCCCGCGATCCTTGAAAGAAGCCTTGTTGCGTTCAGCGATGTCCTGCACCAGGAACTACCGGGAGAACAGGATCCGAAGGCACAGGAGTATATCACGAGAGCCCGCACCCTCCTCTCTGCCCCCCCGCGGGAAGATCCCTCCTTCATCAGGGAAGACAATCCCCTTGCAGCCCAGGCCCGCGCGTATCTCTCCGCTCTTGTTGCCGCAAACCAGGAAGATGCCCGGGTGCTCATCATCGGAATGCTCGATATGGGTGTTCCTGTCCGTGATCTTTACCGGCATATATTCCAGCCGGCATTGCAGGAGACCGGGAGGCTCTGGCAGGTCCGCAAGGTCAGTGTAGCAGAGGAGCATTATATCACCGATACGACCCGTCTGTTCATTGCACTCCTCTATAACCGGATGAGGGAAGAGAGCAGGAAGCAGAAAAGGAAAGGCAGGCACCTCGTTGCAGCCTCCGTCTCCGGTGAGTTCCACGATATCGGTATCCGCATGGTTGCAGATTTCTTTGAAATGGATGGGTGGGACACCCTGTATACCGGTGCGAACACTCCTGCTCCCTCGGTTGTTGCGATGATACGGGACCATCATGCGGATGCAATCGCCATTTCAGCTACAATACCCGTCCATGTGTCCCGGGTGTACGAACTGGTCCAGGCAATCAGGGCAGATCCGGACACCACGGAGACATGTATCATTGCAGGCGGGTACCCGTTCAGTCTCGTTCCCAACCTCTGGAAATGTATCGGGGCTGATGCGGGAGCGGCAAGTGCTGATGAGGCAGTTGAAAAGGCAAATCGCCTGGTCTTTTCGTAATGGGATTCCGGTTGCTGTCATGAACCGGCCGGGATCCGAAGGCAGGAGATGCATTTTGTCCGGGATCGAGGCAAATCTTCTCCGCAACTTTTGTTTTTACCAGGGACAATAATCAATGGAGTTAATACCGATTGCGTAGAGGTGTAGTGAGATGAAGAAGAACCTGCTGATGTGGGACGAGACGCTGTTCCGGGACCCCGAGGTGCTGGAGATCGATTACGTTCCCGAGCAGTTCGAGTTCCGCGACGACCAGATGCGCGAGCTTGCGTTCCAGATCAAGCCCGGGCTCCGTGGCGGCAGGCCGATGAACAGCGTCTGCAAGGGGCTTCCCGGCACCGGGAAGACGACAAGCATCAGGAAACTCTTCCAGGAGATCGAAGAGACGACAAAGAAACTCGTCCCGGTCTACATCAACTGCCAGATCGACAATACCAAGTTTGCCATCATCTCCCAGATCTACAAGAAACTCATTGGCCATCTCCCCCCCTCATCCGGCACCTCATTCAAGCAGGTCTTCGATGCGGTGGCCCGCCATATTGCAAAGGAGGAGATTGTCCTGCTGGTTGCTCTCGATGATGCAAACTACCTCCTGTACGAGAACGAGATCAACAAGGTGCTCTACACCCTGCTCCGTTCGCACGAGACCTACGAAGGCACCCGGATCGGCGTCATTGTCATCATCAGCGACATGGACGTAGACCTCAGCCGTGCCGTCGACGCACGGGTAGCCTCGGTATTCCGGCCAACCGAGATCTATTTTGCTCCCTACGGCGATGCCGAAGTGCGGGAGATCATGAAGGCCCGCGTGATGCAGGGTCTCTTCTCGGGTGTTCTTTCCGAGGAACTGCTGGACCTTGTCGTCAGCCAGACCTTAAAGAGCGGGGATCTCCGGGTTGGTATCGACCTCCTCAAGCGTGCAACGCTCTCGGCAGAACGGGCGGCAAGGCGGAGCATCGAGCGGGACGATATCTGTGGCGCTTACGAAATATCCAAGTATCTCCACCTTGCCTTTACGACAAAGACCCTCAAGGGTGAAGAGCGCCAGATCCTGAAACTGATCGCGGAGCGGAGCAACAAGGAACACGAGATGAATGCCGGGGATGTGTACAAATCCTTCAAGGAGAACGTCCCGATCGGGTATACGCGGTTCTATGAAGTGGTCAAAAAACTGGATGCCATGCGGCTCATCAACCTCCAGTACCGCGAGGGAAAGGGCAGGACCCGGATCATCACGCTCCGGTACGACCCGGCGAAGGTCATCGAATACCTCTCCTGAACCTCCCGGCTCCTCTTCTTTTCCGTCGCGGTTCAAGGGTTCAGGATTTGAAAAATATTATCTATTTCCAGACCCTTGGTAATACTACAGGGGTTTTCTCTTATGCTGAGTGTTAACGAACTGGCACTGGAAATTTTTGACAATCTGGCAGATCTCGCCGAGGAATTCAACTGCGCATACCATGAACTGGACAATGGCGCCCGTATCGTTGACTGCGGCGTAAGCGTCCGCGGCGGCTATGCGGCAGGGCGGGCATTCACCGAGATCTGCATGGGCGGTCTTGGCGAAGTCAACTTCCGGAATGGCGAGATCAAGGGCGTCCCGATGCCCTTCATCGATGTGAACACGGACTTCCCGTCCATCTCCTGCCTTGGCGCACAGAAGGCAGGCTGGACTGTCAAGGTCGGCAATTACTTCGCGATGGGCAGCGGCCCGGCCCGGGCACTTTCCCTCAAGCCGAAGCACACCTTCGAGGTCATCGAGTACGAGGACGACTATGACTGTGCGGTCATCTGCCTTGAGAGCGACCACCTCCCGAACGCTGAGGTCATGAACAAGATCGCCGAGGAGTGCCATGTCGATGTTGCAAACGTCTGCGCCGTTGTCGCCCCGACCGCATCGATGGTCGGATCGATCCAGGTCGCCGGCCGCTGTGTCGAGACTGCGATCTACAAGCTCAATGAGCTCGGGTTCGACACCAAGAAGGTCATTGCAGCAATGGGAACCGCCCCTGTCCCGCCGGTCCGCGGTGCAAAACTCGCCATGGGCGTGACAAACGACGCAACCATCTACCACGGCAGGATCTCCCTGACCATGAATGCCCCCGAGATCAAGGACTATCTCGACAAGATCCCGAGCAACAAGTCCAAGGGCTACGGGAAGCCGTTCAATGACATCTTCAAGGAAGCCGGCTATGACTTCTACAAGATCGACACGTCGCTTTTCTCACCGGCGGAAGTCACCATCAACGAGCTCTCCTCGGGTGCGGTCTACCGTGTCGGCGCAGTCAACCCGGACGTTGTCATGAAGTCATTCGGGTACGAGTAATCACACTATACTTTTTTCATTCTATTTCCGTTCCTTCAGGCATTTCTCATCCTGCAGGTATCCAAATCATTCAGATTTCCCGTTGTCGGCACGGTTTTAGATCCCGCAAGTCAGGAGATCATTTAAAAAAAGGAGAAGGTGATTATTTCATTTCAGACCAGACCGGGAATGAAGTGATTCATTCCCTGTCTTTCACAAGGCGGATCAGGTTCTCCCTGCCCTTCCTGACTTTCTGGATTATCCCTCTCTGGTGAAGATCGTTCAGCGTCGTACTGACCGTGGATTTGGGGAGTCCCAATACTTTGACAATCTCTGACTGGAACACCTCCCCGTTATGTGATATGAGCAGCTGGAGGATCTTCTCCTCAAGTGTCTCCCTATCGACGGTTGAAAGTGTTACTGGAGGTGCAGTTTCATCATCCGCCTCAAAATCCTCCTCTTCCGGACGGCTCCCTGCATTCCTCCTGCGGTAAAGAATGATTGCGGTCATGATAATAATCGCAAGGACCACGATCCCTCCCACCAATGGAAGGAACGGAAGGGAAGAATCGTTCAGCACAACAGAGGGCTGACCGGGCCCGAAGGAACGCAGGCCATACCATGCAAGAGCATCGCCGGTCCGGTCCGGCACAGGACTGACAGATACAACGGTGTATCCCTCGGGATACCTTATGATCAGGGTGTTGTCCCGGGCAAGGTACATTCCCCCGACAAACGCATCACCGACAACAATGCCGTCATCGACGTTGGCAAAATGCGTCCATTCGAATGTATACGTGATGACACCGAACCTGCCCGTTGGGGAGGTCTGGACAAGGGCATTTCCGGTGAAATCTGTCACGGCCATGTCCCGGGACGTGCCAAGGGCTGCCTGCGCAGCGGATCGCTGCATGAGGTCGCGGAGTTCCGGCAGGTAAACCGTGTTTATCTCCTGCGAGTAGTTCTCAAAACCTGCCAGGTCTTCTTCGGAAAGAAGGGGGGTGCGGTACTCGATCTGCCAGTGTGCAGTTCCGTCCTTTGCGACAGAAATCGTATAAGTCGTGGAATAGCCCGTATCGGATACTGCCTGTACTGGCGGCAGGATGCAGAGCAGAAGGAGTGCTCCAATAACGAGCAGCCCTGCCGGGAACGGTCTATTCATGGTGCACCTTTCTGTTGATAGGTATCATGGCTGGAATAAAAATATAACCGGGGGATCCCTCCGGCATTCATTCAGCAGACAGGATCTGGTTGTTACCTGCCGGCAGGCCGGGTATTCCCGTTACCATTCCCGTTGGCATTCTTGTTGTCGGTTTCCGACGACCCGGGATTATTGTTGGTTGTCCCGGTATTCCGGGTCTGATCGGGAGTAATTTGCTGGTTACCTCCCGCAGCGTCCTTGTTATTTCCGGTATTCGTCAGCTGCCCATTCTGTCCCGGTTGCTCCCTCCCTGTGGTGCTATCCGCCTGCTGGCGATTTATATCCCCGGGCGACTGGTTTACCCCCTGTTCATTCCGGTCCTTGTTCTGCGTCGTATTTCCCGTAAATTTGTTCCGGTCTTTCAACGCGTTTTCATCCGCGGGGCCGGGTGCCTGGAGTGTCTGGTTATCCTGAAGGTCCGGGCTTGACGACAGGTTCTGCCTTGCCTGTTGCTGAACTGTCCTGATATTCTGTATCTTGTTTTCAAACTTTTGTTCGAGCCGGACACTATTGTTGTAAGCACGCTCGAGGCCGGTATTATTCGGGTGGCTCTGGATGAGATCTCCCAGGACCCGCTGGTGCCTGGTAATCATCTCCCGTGCATGCAGGAGTCCCGTCTCATCGATCTCCGGTGCAGGGCCTGTACCGTTGACCGGCACGGGTTCCAGGATGTTGTCGGTCTGGTTGATTTTCAACCGGTAGTGTTCCAGGGCAATGTCGGCAGTGTCTGTTTTGTTCTCGGAGAGTTCACGTTTCAGTTCGGCAAGCCGAAGATCTGCGTGACGGATCTGTTTTTGCAGTTTCTCGCTCTGGTTGAAGGTGAATGATTCATCAAGATCCTCAAACGCAAGTTTCAGTCCGTACAATGAATTACCGGGGCCGATACCACCGGTATACGGCTGGATGGTATCCGCCTGCCCTGCTTCGGCAGGTGCTGCAGCTGCCACACCTGAACAGCCCAAAAGAGCGAGCAGTGTGAGGCATAGTATGATTCCATATCGTGTTTTCATCATTGGTCCTCCGTTCATATTCTCATGACTCGGCTCTGTGTGCCGCAATGAGATATGGGAAATTCCCTGCAATAAGGGCCGCGAGCGTTCAGGTATATTCAGGTTGTCCCCAACAGTATCTTCTGCAAGGAAACCGTTCAGGAGTGTTCGTTTGTTCATTCCGGGGATAAAATGAACGATTTTTAATTCATGGACGTATCGGGGTTTTTACCGTGACCGCGGAGCCTGATTCCTGCAGAGCGCGGAAAAATCCACGTCCCCTGAAAGGCTGTGGATATTGATGATAAGAGGAAAACAGCTGTCATGCAGATTACCTGCTCCTGCCGCAGATGATGGGATTGGCATCCGCTGATAAGAACAACCACTATCCTGTGTATGACAAAAAAAGGGTTCAGATAAGGGAGGCAGTGATGCCGATAACCCCGGACTGGATGATCCAGGCAACGGCGATGATCACACCGCCCATTTCAAGAGCAACAGCGACATTCCCCTTCTTGAGCTCTTCAAACTCCTCGACACCGGTGGTAAGCCTGTCAAGGATATTCAGGGCAAGATAGATTGCACCGACTGCAAGGACGATACCAGCGATGAGCTGGAAGAAGGCAAGGCCAATCGTTAACATTCCATCCGCCGAGAAGAGACCGGCTGCAAGTGCCTTGCTGATGCCGGCAGAGAGGCCGCTGACACCGGATTCGACCACCATGGCGATTGCAACGAAGACTGCTGCAACAATGATACCAACGGCAACATTGCCTTTTGCAAGTTCCTTCTCTTCATCCATTCCCTTGCTGATCTTGCCCAGCACTGAAAAGCCGATATAGAGAGCTACTACGGCAAAGATGATCGATATGACCAGCTGAACGATTCCGACGATTGCGTTTTCAATAAGCATACATTAACCTCGTTTTCTCTATCTCATTACGCATCGGGCTGTATATACGTTTCTTTTCACGCTATCGTGCCATGAAAAACAGATACAAAAAAGGATTGTGGCGGGATTATTCTCCTCTTTTCATCGAGAGAAGGTAGGGGACAACCACGAGGATGAGGGCAAGGATTGCCATGAACTGGAAGAAGAACCAGAGCATGTTTTCGTGCCACGGGTCATAGAACCGGACGTTGAATGCGGTGGTCTTGTCCCAGCGGACAGACGTGGTGTTGTCTGCAAGATGCGTCACATTTGCACCCTGGCTTATCCCGGCAAGGAGCGGATTTTGCACGGAAAATTCCCCGGGGATTGTCACGTTCACCGAATAGGGACGGATGAACTGCCCCTGGAGGTTGTTGCCCGAGAGCGGGGCGAGATAGGAGACGGTATAATTTCCCTTGTCGAACGTGATGACAGACGGGGCGCCCCAGGGGCGGCTCCAGTTGAACCCGCACGGTGAACAGTTGCCGGTGAGTTCCACATTTCCCACCTGGACCGGAACTTTCTCTCCCATGAAACCGACGTCGGCAAATTCATAGCGCGAGGCATCTGCTATTTCGATTCTGGCCTGGTACGCCGTACCGTTTGGCAGGACAACGTACTCAGCCGAGAGTGCTCCTGCCGCAGGTATTCCCGCAAGGGCAATTATAAGTGCAGCGCAGAGAGCAGCGAAGGCAGGTCTGCATCGATCTCTGTCGGGGGTTCGCATTGTTTGATCACCGTGTCCGGGTCTTTTAAGAGATGGCCTGTGACAACGCAGACGATCCGTTCGTCCTTGTCGATCATACCCATCTCTGCCAGTTTCCTGATACCGGCAACCGACGCAGCCGACGCCGGCTCAACACCGATGCCCTCCTTGCGGGCAAGATCGCGCTGCATCCGCAGGATCTCTTCGTCTGTAACGGATTCGGCAAGGCCCCCGGTCTTACGGATGGCCGTGAGGGCTTTCTCAGCATTGACCGGTGCGCCGATCCGGATTGCGGTTGCCACGGTCTCGGGCGCCTTTTCAGGAACAACCTCAGGGAGGTTCTCATGGATTGCACGGACCACCGGGCTTGAACCCGCCGCCTGAATCCCGGTCATCATCGGGAGCCGGTCGATGAACCCGAGTTCCTGGAGTTCCAAAAGCCCCTTGTATACCGCCGATATATTACCGGCATTGCCTACCGGGAGGACGAACCGGTCCGGAACCCCGCCAAGCTGGTCCACGGCTTCAAATCCGATGGTCTTCTGGCCTTCGAGCCGGTAGGGGTTGATGGAGTTGAGCAGGTACAATCCGTGCGAGAGGCAGAGATCGTGGACCATCTCGAGGGCCCGGTCAAAGTTCCCGCGTACCGATATGACCTTTGCACCGTGCATCAGTGCCTGGGCCACCTTGCCGACGGCCACCTTGCCGGCAGGGAGGAGGACAACGGCAGGGATTCCGGCCTTTGCGGCGTACACCGCGAGGCTCGCGGACGTGTTGCCGGTGCTTGCGCAGGCAACGCTCTTCTTTCCCAGCTGGAGCGCCATCGAGACTCCCACGGTCATTCCCCGGTCCTTGAAGGAACCGGAAGGATTCATCCCCTCGTGTTTTGCATAGAGATGAGGGATCCCCATTTCTTCGCCCAGTCTCTTGAGGTGGTACATCTGGGTTCCTCCTTCCTGGAGGGTCACCGGTTCACCGTGCACTGGCAGGAGTTCCTTATAGCGCCAGACGCCGAGAGGCCGCTTGTCCCAGACCGCCTTCTTAATATTCAATGAATCGAGCGGGTATTTTACCGCAAGAAGGTGGCCGCATTTTGTACAATTATAGAGGATCTCGTCAGCGGGATAGGTGGCTCCACAGTTGACGCACACGAGATGGTACATGGTATAGTGTTGGTTACGTCATCACATATAGGCGTGCGGTTATCGAAAGAAAATCCTTAACGGGTGGGGGGATTGTCCCAATTATTTCCTGCCATACAAAACCGGATAGAGCTCGCTTTTGCAGTCCTTTCCAACCGGGAATGCGGTGCGGACGGATGTAACAAATGCGGGGTCGAGGTCGCAGAAGAGCAGCTGTTCTGCCTCGTTTGCCTGTGCTATAATCGTTCCATTCGGGTCGACAGTAATGGAACCCCCGGAATAAGAATCAACCGGGGTCGTTCCGGTCGTGTTGATGCCGGTCACATACATCTGGTTCTCGCAGGCACGTGCGGTAACGAAGAGTCCCCAGTGTT
>Ga0302253_1001935_pt1 | contig 11200 bp, 10 predicted proteins | sample AAG_RA_Trp_MG_FD_193537 | JGI IMG/M metagenome (GOLD analysis project Ga0302253, IMG submission 193537) | Enriched activated sludge microbial communities from anaerobic digester in WTTP, New Holstein, Wisconsin, United States - AAG_RA_Trp | ecosystem: Engineered > Bioreactor > Anaerobic >... | reverse complement strand
AAAGTCCCAAAGTCGCTGACTCTTGATGAGCTACTTCAAATCCTTGTAGAAGCGGATGTATATCTTAAGAAAAAAGACCCGGATATCCTATGAATCCTTAATTTAATCATATTTTCATAGGAAATCACGAAGTGATTTTCATGCGAAAAAGAGATTATATCTCCATAAAGAGGGCGTAGAGGTCATCAAATTCCACCCTCCCGTTCGCATTATAATCAAAATGGTTGAATGGCGGATTCTCCATCATCCACTCCATCGAAAAGAAATAGACCATGATATCGTCAAATTCGAGGCGGCCGTTCCCGTTCAGGTCTTCGTAGTATCCATCCAGGTCAGGATCCATGGGTAATGACGTCTGGTTGGGAAATGTCACGATCTTTGGCTCCATGATCATGATATAATCCGGCCTCAGAAGCGACGAATTACCGCTCGCGCTTGTTATTGTAAGGTGTACAGAGTAATTACCGGGGAATCGGTAGAGGTGTGTGGTGATGTTCTGCCCGCGTGCGTTGCAGCCGTCTCCAAAGTCCCATAACCACGATTGAATATCCCCCACGGTGAGATCGGTAAAGGTAACCATGAGTGGGGGATACCCTGCACCGGGAGTTGCGTTGAATGCGAGGGATGGTGTGGGAGCACTTGTCGGTGTTGGCTGTGGTGTTATCGTGGGTTCGGGCGGAACCGTGGGTTCAGGTGTCGGTGTTTTGGTGACAGACAGATCACGCCATTTCATCGTTCCGGGGCTGAAGACTGCACTCTGGTCCGCTTTCACACTATTCACATAGAATTCAACCTTGAGAATAGTTCCCTTGGCATACTCGCCTTCAGCAGGCTGAACGATAAGTTTCGGTCCAAACATGCACGTACTTCCGTACATGCCTTCGGCCTGGGTGACAATCCTTCCCCGTTCCTGACCGTTGATCATTGCCACCACGACTGTTCCTGGAGGTGCCGGATTTCCGAGTATGATAAGCTTCCCGAAATATTTACAAGGTTCCGGGACATCAGCCTGGACTGGGATTGTACACACATTTACCAGAATAAAAAGCAATAATATCGCTAAAATGGATTTCATTTTGCGAAGCATATGAAATTCAGCCTTCTCCTATTCGTTTTTCCCCTATATATATTTTATCCACATTGAACCCGAAAAAATGTGTTTTTTGTAAAAAGAAGAAACCTGGAAATCCGGAATACTCACTCGCCGGTTCATGCACAGGAATGCTCAGGGGATGAATGAAAGGCCATTTTCTTTATTCCAGGTATCATTGTTCGTGAAAATTGAATCAGAAAAAAATTTAGCGTATTTTTTAAAAAATAAAAAGTTTAAAGTGATAAAAAAGATCAAATACTATCTCATGGAGGTCCCGAGCAGGATATTCTTCACGAAGGGAGTGGGTGTGCACAGAGACCGGCTCGCTTCGTTTGAGCTGGCTCTCAGAAAGGCAGGGATCGAGAAGTTCAATCTTGTGTATGTATCCAGCATCTTTCCACCGAATTGCAGGATAATCTCTGTCGATGAGGGGATTGCGCTCCTCGAACCAGGGGAGATCACCTACTGCGTGATGGCAAAGAACGAGACAAATGAGCCAAACCGCCTGATATCAGCGGCAATAGGACTTGCATTGCCAAAGGAAGCAAAGGAATACGGGTATCTTTCCGAGCACCATGCCTATGGTGAAACGTCAGAAAAGACCGGGGATTATGCAGAAGACCTGGCCGCCACGATGCTCGCGACCACGCTTGGGATTGAGTTTGACATCAACCAGGCCTGGCAGGAGCGGGAACAGATCTATAAAGCCAGCGGAAAGATCATCAAAACAACCCAGACCTGCCAGTCTGCCCAGGGAGACAGGAGCGGGTTGTGGACCACGGTCATTGCGGCTGCGGTATTTGTCACCAACCGCACTTAGATTATTTTTACCGTCCCGTTCGCAGTTTTCACACTGATTTTTCCGTTTTCTGCGGGGTAATACACGATGGTCCTTCCCGCGGTTCCCCCGATATCTTCTGCAACAAGCGGGATATTCAGTCTCTTGAGCTGAGCCCGTACACTTTCAGTGTTCCGATCCCCGATATTTAAGTTCCCTGAGAAGGTCTGGAACATCGATGCGCCGCCAGTGATTTTTGCGGCAAGGGACGCGGTTTTGCATCCATTTTTATTCAATTCTTTCACAAGAAATTCAACAGCAGTATCCGCATATTTTGCCGGCCGGTCCGTGCGTCCCTGCGAGTCAGGGAGCATGATATGTGCAAGGGCACCAAAAGACCTGTCCCGGTCAAACACCACGAGACCGATGCACGACCCGAGTCCTATTGAAGACATGGGAGTCCTGCCTGCGTGGAACTCTCCAATCCCTACAACCACGACCGGTTCTTCAGGGCTGGGCATTGTCGGCACCTTGATTATTTCATCAGGTTCTCAAGCATCCGTAATATCTCATCAAGCATCGGCTTGTTCGGGAGCAGAAACAGGTTGCTGGTGATCTTGTGCTGATCACTGTGCAGTTCTGTCCTGAAGAGGACAACCTGGTCGATATCCGCAAATTGCTGCATTGCAAGGATGGACTGGAATGCTGCATGGGGCATATCGATGATCATGGATGGCGGGGACGGGAGCATGATGATGGAGAGGAGCGTAGCGGTGGCATCGAGGAATGCCGAGACCATGATGTTTCCTATCTCAAGAAGCGCACTCTCGTCCATCTCGGTCAGGTCGCGGTCCATCTCGGTCATGCCAAGCATCGCGTTGGTAAGCCTGACCACCGAGTTCTTGGGAATATGAAGGAGCACGTATCCTCCACCCGATACCTCTCCTGTGATCTGGAATATCACGAGGGCCGAGAGTTCATCTCCCACATGTTCGTGAATCTGTGCGATATCGACCACGCTGATCTCGGGGACTTCCATGTCAATATTTGACATCAGCATGGTGGAAAGGGTCGTTGCGGCATGGGCTGCTCCGATATTCCCGAGTTCTCTTAATGCATCGCACTGCTGGCTGTTGAGCGAATTCATATCATGTCTCCTTGATAATTGCATTCACATCGAGTACCGGCACCACTTCTCCGTCACCGGGTATGGTAACCCCGGATACGCCCCTGCAGGTCCCGACGACCGTAGAGAGAGGCTTGATCACCACCTCCTGCTGGCCCTCGATGAGATCAACGGCAATACTTCTCTTACGATTCTGGTGCTGGAGGACCACGAGGATATCGGTCCTGGGGGATCGGCCGAACATGTCGTCCAGCCTGTCGAGTGGCAGGACCTCATCGCGGAGAAGGATGGTATCATGGCCTCCGATAGAATGGATGGATATACCCTCAAGGCTGGCGACTTCGACCACGTTGTGGACCGGAATCGCGCACCTGCGGCCGTTGATCCTGACCATCATCACCGTCACGATGGCCATGGTCGGGGGAAGGAGGAGCTCGAACCGGGAGCCGGATCCCTCGGTCGATTCAACCTTGATTGTCCCCTTGAGCCCCTCGAGGGTGGTCCGCACCACGTCAAGGCCGACACCCCTTCCGCTGATGTCGGTGATGGCTTCAGCGGTGGAAAAGCCCGGGCGGAACAAAAAATCAATGATCTCATCCCTTGTGAGGCCTTCAGCCTCTTCTGCGGATACGAGCCCTCTTTCGATCGCCTTTTTCTTGACTTTCTCGGCACTGATTCCCTGCCCGTCGTCCTGGATGGTGATAATCACGTTGTCCCGGTCCCGCCTTGCGGAAAGAAGAAGCGTTCCTTTCCTTGGTTTGCCTGCCGCCTCGCGAATTTCCGGGGTCTCGATACCATGATCGATGCCATTCCTGATCAGGTGCATGAGCGGATCGTTTAATCCATCCATGACGCTTCGGTCAAGCTCCGTATCTCCGCCTTCTATCATGAAGTCCACTTCCTTCCCTTCCCGGTTTGCGATGTCCCGGACCGTGCGCGGGAAACGGTTGAAGATGTGGTTTAAGGGGATCATCCGGATGTTCATCATCATGTTCTGGAGGTCTGAGACAGAGCGCCCGATCATGTTGAGGGTCTCATCAAGGTCCTTCATCTGGTGTTCCCTTGCGATCTCAGAGATGCGTCCGCGGTTGATGACGAGATCTTCCACAAGGTTCATCATGACATCGAGCCGGTTGATGTCAACACGGATATTCTTGACCTCGCGTCCCTTCTCCACCTTTTCGCCTTTCGCGAGGGAGCCTTTCTTCTCGTCATCCCCCGGAGATGCTGAAGGAGTGTCTTTCTTTACTTCAACCGCGGGAGAGAGTTTCCCGGAAAGGTCCTGAATTGTTGCTTCTTTAATATCGGATGATGTGGTGATGGTTTTCAGCGCGTCAATACCTGCATCGCTTGCGATCTCAACTGTGAAGTGGCCATCAAACACCCCATCCTCAACAATCGATCTCTCAGGGGTGACCTTCCCGATAGTCCCGATCTCTTCGAGATTCTGGAGAAGGATCATTGCTCTCAGATTCCGGTTGTCACAGGTATCGGTTAGGCGAATCGATAGGGAGAATTTTGACGATCCGGAAGCGTCGCCCCCTGCCGTCGCTTCTTCGCCGGATGGCCCGGCAGGGGAGCACCCGGGAGCGGATCCCTGGTCCTGTCCCCCGGGTGATCCGGTTCCCTGTGTGATCCAGTGTTTCAGATCCATGACATGGTCATTGAGATCGTCCGGGACTCCCTGGCCGCCCCCCTCGATATCATCGAGCATCGCCTCGATTGTATCGGATGCGGCAAGGAGAGTGTCCATGAGGGCGTGGGTGACCGCCATGTTCCCGTTCCTGATCTCTGCAAAGACATCCTCCATAGCATGGCAGAGTCTCTCCATGCCCTTGAAATCCATGGATGCCGACATTCCCTTGAGAGAATGGGCAGAGCGGAAGATCTCTGCAATTGCTTCTTCAGACGCCTCACTCTCAAGAACGAGGAGATTCTTCACGATATTCTCGTGGTTCTCCCTCGATTCAGCGATATAGAGCGAGCGGTATGCATCAAGTTCAGACATATTCAGTTCGCCATCCCTGTCACCAGGTGTGTAATCTCATCCCCGATTTTCGCCAGCGGCAACACTTTTTCCACGCAGTTCTTTCCAAGCGCGGATCGCGCCATCCCGTACACGAGACAGTCCTCCTCGCGACAGACGATAGTCCTGCCGCCATGCTCCCTGATAACCGCCATACCATCACCCCCGTCGTTTCCCATTCCCGAGAGGATCACCGAGACCACCCGGTTTCCGAACACGCTGGATGCCGAGAGAAAAGTCTTGTCCACCGCCGGACGCACGCTGTGGATGGGGGGAGACTGTGAATGGACAATGCGCCCTCCTTTCTCTCCCTGCTCTTCCAGGTGCGACGAGATGACGGTGTGATACCCGGCTTTTGATATATAGACACTCCCCTGGTTCAGGAAATCCCCATTCTCGGTCTCTTTGACAGGCATGGATGAGATACGGTTCAGGCGGGTGGCAAGGGATGCGGTGAATCCTCCTTCCGGCATGTGCTGCGTGATCACGATCGATGCCGGGATGCTGGTCTTGAATGATGAGAGGAGGACATCCAGCATCGGAGGGCCACCTGCAGAGGCTCCGATGACGACTATCCGGTCGGCGAGCGGACTCTTTTCTCTCTCCGGCCGTTTGATATACGCGATGTTGATAAGGTTATGGATCTTATCCCGGAGTTCACGCTCGATACTCTCTGTCTCGTGCTTCTCGGTGGGTTTTGGCATAAAGTCATCGGCCCCGAGCTGCATTGCGGTCCTGGTCATCTCCGCTCCTACCGAGGTCAGTGAAGAGAGCATCATGACTTTCGGGAATTCCTTGAACTGGGAACGGTTCTTCAGGACTTCAAGCCCGTTCATCCTGGGCATCTCGATATCAAGGGTCACGACATCGGGTGAAAAATCCCTGATCTTCTTGAGTGCATCCACACCGTCAGTCGCGGTTGCCACTACGTCTATCTCGGGATCTTTTTCAAGCATGTCCCTGATCATGGTGCGCATGAAGAGGGAGTCGTCCACGACGAGAACCCTGATCATGGTCTCATGAGCCGAGCACGTTCTTGATCTCTTCGAGCACTTTTGGAGCCTGGAATGGTTTCACGATATATCCTTTGGCCCCGGTCTTGATGGCAAGCTTGACCATCTGTTCCTGTCCAACCGCGGTGCACATGACCACCCTGGCATTTGGATCAAAAGTTTTGATCCCTTTGAGTGCCTCGATGCCGTTCACCTTGGGCATCACGACGTCCATGGTGACCAGGTCCGGCTTGAGTTCCTGGTATTTGGTGATGGCCTCGTCCCCGTCACCCGCTTCTCCCACGATGTCATGGCCACCCGAGAACAGGATGTTCTTGAGAAGAGTCCGCATGAAAAGCGTATCATCCACGATAAGAATTCTGCCCATGTCTATCACTATAGTGGTGAATGCAAAGGATTTATATACTTAATGATAGTGACGTAGCGATCCCGGGGGTTTCAGGGGGATGGAGGTTTTACCGATTCAGTGATGAAACGAACACCTTTTGGGGTGAGCTGGACCTCCTTTCGCACGAACACCACCTCGATGAGACCGATTTTTAACAGTTTCTCATAGATCTTATCGATGTCTTTGTGGGAGATATTGAGCATGTTCTCGATGGCGTGGGTGTCCATGCCGCTGTAGATGAGCATTCCGACCTGCGCAGAGAGGGGGTCGAGGTCTTCTGCGTTCGTCTCAAGATCTTTTGTCGTGTCTGTCAGGAAATTTATGAGGATCTTGAGGGTGGAGATGGGGCAGAGCACATAACTGGTCACCACATCTTTGTTCTCCATGTGATCGATCTTGACCACGTCAACCTGCTTCCCCTGCACCTCACGCTTGGTGAGTTCCATCCCGGTGACCTCTTTCAGCGGCACTGATATCTGCTTGTTCTGGCTCACAAACCAGATGCTGGTCTTGAGGACCGCGATGGCTCCTTTTTCCCAGGTGGCGTTCGTGACCATAACTCCGCCCCTGACGGCAGGCGACATGAAATAGGCCATCAGGCGGTATGCGCTGCACGCCATGATGATGAGCCGCTTCATCGCCTGGAGGACCTTATCTACGCTTGCTATTCTGTAGATAACCGGAGGCTCGCCCTTCACCGTCATGATGAGCAGGCTTTTCCTCTCTTCGAGATCGATGATCGATTTGAAAGGGATGGCCTTTTTCACAGGCTCGGCGATGGTCATCGAATCCTGCTGCAGGTCGATCTTACTGACCACCCATTTTCCATCCTTTTCAATCTTTACCGGGACAACAGCCATCCTTTCTGCACCATGAAAAAATTATTCGATTCTTGGTTTTTTCGGCTTCAGAAGGTCTTCGAGTTCACTCTTGAGATCTGAGGCATTCACCCTAATATCTTTCATATCCCTGATAAGGCTTGCATAATCGTTCTTCTTGACTGAGGTGACATCGGATTTGAGCGATGCCATGAGGTCGTCGTCCTGTCCTTTCCCCTTCGAGAACGAGAGCATGTCCTGTTCGGGCGAAAAGGCAGGGCTTGTGGGTTTTGGCGGCTCGGAAGCTCCCATAGGAGATCCTGCCGCAGGGTTTGCGGCTTTCATAGCGGAAGGCGAAACAGGCGCTGGCGCGGAAGCCGGAGCAGGTACAGAGGTGTCTTCCTCGCTGAGGTCGATACCATCGAGGTCGAACCCGTCGAGCCCTTCCATGGCACCCCCTGCAAGATCCATTCCCGCATCCTGGCTCAGATCGATCTCCCCCTTATTGGCCTCCAGTATCTCCTTCACCTCGTCGGCATCGTCCGTCTCGTCAATCATAATGGGGGCCTCATCACCAGAAAGGCCAATATCCATGCCTGCAACCTCTCCCAGGGATTCGGGGGGAGGCGTGCCTGCGGACACCTCCCCGACACCAATCTGGCTGTCATCCAGGATAGAGAAGTCTTCGGCCTGCTCAATGTCATTCAGGAGGTCTGCATTCAGGTCTTCACCGACGAGCGCACTGAACGGATCGGTCTCCTTCTTCTTCTCGGCAGGAGTGGCGTCCGGGACGATATCGTCAAGAGATGCGACCGCTCCGCCGCTGATGGACTTGTCGAGGAGGGAATCTATCTTCTTCGCCTCGGACTCACGTTCCTTCTTCGATTTCGTGCCACGTGCGAGGTTCTTGCCAAGGACTGCAAATGCACCTTTGAGCGATGAGAAAAAATCCCCGGTACCGCGCTTTTTCCCTGGCGTTGTGACCTTTTTCTCTTTCTTCTCTTTTTTGGGTTTCTTCTCTTTCTCCTTCTTCTGCACCGCTTTTTCGGGGACCGCGCTCTTCTGTTCTCCTTTTTTCCTTTTGAGTGAGGGTAGTGTGAAAGAGGGAACTTTTACCGTCCCTGTGAGAAAAATGACGAGAATGCCAAGGATTATTGCACCAATAATAAGATAGAAAACCGGTACAGGAAGTAAGAGTATCACTGTTCCGAATATTACAATTATTGCGAAAAGGACGACCCTGAGTGTTGAATCCTTCATTTCAACCTCCGATGGTAGGAATATTGAAGAACATAGCAACTAATTCGGGCGTGGCAATATAAATAATACCGGTCACTGCGAGGATAAAACTGGTAAAGAAATAAAACATGTAGCGATCTCCTCCCATGACAATCTTTCCCACGATGATATTGGCAATTGATATTATTGTGACCATGATGAGGACGTAGGTGGTCATCTCGCCTTCGGGAAAGTTCACAAAGAGATCAATCGGCATCTGTGAACCCAGTGCCCCGGCGGTCGTGCTTCCGGAGAGTGCCGCGCTGGTATCTCCAAAAGAGGTCATCACGGTCTGAATGGCTTTTGACATATCGAGGAGAATATGAAAGAGGACGAGGAAAATTCCTACCATCATGGCATGCATGGGGACAAGGAGGATCACAAATCCCATGGAGACGTTGTTCCGCTTCTCCCGCAGCAGCACCTGCTCGAGCATCGATGAGCCGACGATCTGCCCGATAATGTCGGGTTTTCCCCCGAGGTCGACGGCATCACGGAAGATGTTGAGGTATTTATAGATGAGATTGCTGCCGCATTCATGGAGAAAGCGTTCCCAGGTCAGTTTCTCGTCAAGTCCGATGTTCAGTTTTGAATACACCCCGTTGATGAACGGTTCGAGCGTTTCGAGGGATTTCCTATCGATCTCGCCCAGGGCATTTGCGATGGTGACCCCCTTTCCCCCCATGACCGCACCAAGACTCCGGATAAACGTGGTGAATTCTGCATCCCGTTTGATGATATTCTGATCGTCGAGATACCCGATCACACCCAGGGGGAGGAGTAATAATCCCACGAAGAGCATCGAGAGCCCCGCATTCCCGCTGAGAATGAAGAGTAGTATCGCACCCATCGCAGCAAGGGGAATGACCTTTTTCTCCAGCCGGTGAATGAGATCCTGCTCCTTTGATCCTTTCGGCATATTGTGCGTCTTGTCATCAGAAGGGACAGAACGATACATGGTCACGATACCGAACACTGCGATACCGCCCACCACCATGTAGGACGACATGAGCGTCGACTGGGGGTCCCCCGGCGAATAAATCGCCACCGAGATCATCATGATAATACCGACAAGGGATCCTGCAAAGAGCATCGCGATATAGGCGTCGGACCACTTCTTGAGCATCTCGAGGCCCTGTTCGTACGAGTTCCGGTAGACGCTGCGGATCGTCCCCAGTTCACGGGTGAGGAAATCCTCGTCCGGGACCCCTGACTCCATGGAGTTCCCAAACCGGTTCAGCAGGCTCCTGAGCATATCATTCTTGGCCCGTTCGGCGATGATCGAAAGTGCCTGCACATAGCTGTAGTTCCAGCGCTTGACGAAGAATTCCACCCGCTCGATGTACTTGCAGGTCACGTACTCCTTGCGGACCGCGGTATATGCAAAAATTTCAGGCCTTGTGGCCTGCGCGGTGGTGATCGAGGCCATGTAGGTGACCATGAAGAGGAGGTCCGGCCCCATCTTCTTGTTCTCGGTGATCGCGTCCAGTTTCTCTTTTATGGATGTCCCGAGATCCTGGAATGGCAGTTTTCCCGCGTTCGCCTGGCGTACTGACTTACCAAATCCTGCGAATGCCATCTACATCGAATCGAGATCCATCTTCAGGAGACCCTGCTTTTTGACCTTGGTCATCATGAAATAGAGGTCATAGAACCCGGTATACCCTGCCTTGTGCAGGCGTTCCAGGATCTTGGCTCTCTTCTCCACCTCGTTATAAATTGACGCTTTTTTGTGTTCCGGAATCCCGAGCATGGTGGCAATCCTGTTCTCGAGGAGGAAACTGCTCCCCCTTCCGGGAAATTCGTGAAGGTCGGTCGCCGGGTTCCAGTGGAACATCTCCACGAACGAAAAACCCTGGGTTTCCGGATTATAGCCGACAAGTTCGTTCACGCTCAGGATGCGCCGGACGGTCTCTCCGCTCGGCCTTTTTACCGCACTCTGGATGACCACGATATTCAGGTTGTCGACGTAGGTCTTGGGGATATTGATGGGATCGCCGCAGAGACGCTGGATGAGCTTCTCCACCGAAGCGGCGTGGAACGTCGAAAGAACAGGGTGGCCGGTCTGCATGGCACCAAATGCCACCGAACCCTCGACACCACGGATCTCACCGACCATGATCTGGTTCGGTCGCTGACGGAGTGCGGCCTTGAGGAGATCGAACATGGTGACATCTCCGCCCTCACCCTCCCCGGATCCCTTCCCTTTTGAGACCTCTCTCGTCCAGTTCTTGTGAGGTATCTGGAGTTCAGGGGTATCTTCAATCGTGACGATCTTGTTCTCAGGCGGGATGAATGTCGTAAAGGCATTCAGGCTGGTGGTCTTCCCGCTCGCAGTCTCGCCGCTCATGAAGAGGGACATGCCGTTTTCGATGCATATCCAGAGATAGCCGGCAACCATGTAATCGCAGGTCTTGAATTCGATCAGCTTCAGGATGCTGATCGGGTCATCCATTGCTTTACGGATGGTGAAGTTGCTGCCCTTCCTGCTGATGTCCGTGCTGTACACGATATTGATACGCGAGCCGTCAGGAAGCGTGGCATCCACGATTGGATTCCTGTACGTGATTGGCCGCTTGGTCCGTTCAGCAAGCTTGATCACGAAATTATCAAGTTCCTTGGTGTCAGTCCACCCGACCACCGATTTGAGCCCCTTGAAGATCTTGTGCTCAATGAATAT
>Ga0302253_1001933_pt1 | contig 11204 bp, 11 predicted proteins | sample AAG_RA_Trp_MG_FD_193537 | JGI IMG/M metagenome (GOLD analysis project Ga0302253, IMG submission 193537) | Enriched activated sludge microbial communities from anaerobic digester in WTTP, New Holstein, Wisconsin, United States - AAG_RA_Trp | ecosystem: Engineered > Bioreactor > Anaerobic >... | reverse complement strand
CGGTCGATGTCATCACGGTGATCCGCTCAAGCGTACGCTCACCCAGAAAATGCACCAGCGCCGCGGGATCCGATTGCCGTACCGTGTCGATCGCCTCTTGTGCAAGCGTGGTGAGCGATTCGATACTCATGGATTCGAGAGCCGGATCCACGAGTGGGACGTGGGTGAGGGGGGCGGCCGGTGCAAAATCGAATTCGGGAGGATCGCCCAGTGAGGCGAGTTCCGCGGCGCGCGTGGCCAGTTTGTCGGGATCGCGCAGATCGGACGCATAGGCCTGTCCCATCCGGTTTTTCGATACAGCGCGGATAGCGACGCCACGCGACGCGAGCGTGTTCAGACTCTTCAAACGGTTGTTCTCGAATCCGATCAGATCGATCGTCGAATCCAGACCGAACAGTTCGGCGTGATCAGTGAGTGTGACAAGGCGGTTGAACAGGTCGCGCATATCATTGTCCTCCGATGACGACATTCTGAATCCGAATGTGAGGAGCGCCGGTGCCGGTTGGTAGAGGGAACTGGAAGAGGCGGCCGCCGCCTTTTCCGCACCCCCCTCCGCTTTCGAGTTGTCTGAAATCCGAACCGACCATGTCGATATCTTTGAGGGTGGTGAAGAGATTCCCGGAGAGTGTCACATTTTTGACCAGTTCGCACAGCTTACCCTTTCGGATCATCCGTCCATACCCAGCCGTGAATGTGAACATTTCCTCGGATTGGCCGCCGAGCGCATCCGCGGCGTAGACTCCGAGTTCGATTCCGTCGAGCATCTCTTCGAGCGTGGACCGGCCGGGTGCGATGCAGGTATTGCGCATGCGCGGAACCGGCGGGTACCGGTAATCCACCGCGCGAGCGCTCCCCGTTGCCGCTTCCTTCATTTTTCCCGCCGTTTCGCGTGTGTGCAGGCGGCCGACCAGGATGCCGTCGCGGATCAGTTCGGTGTGACGCGCCGCCACGCCTTCCTCGTCATACTTCACAAACCCCCGGCTGCCTTCCGTGATGCCGCTGTCATATATGTTGAGAACCGGCGAGCCGAACGCAGCGCCGATCTTCATCAACTCGGCAAGATGTTCGTTTTCATAGACCTTTTCGGCTTCGCTGGAATGGCCGAAAGCCTCGTGGACGAAGGTGCCCGCGAGATGCGGATCGATGACGACGGTGTATTTACCGCCTCTGATCGTTGGCGCGCCGAGTAACTCGACGGCGCGACCGCACGCCTCCCGCAATTCGTCCTCGCGGTTCATCACCACATCGAAGCTTCTCGAACTGCCCGTGCCGACATGCGCCATCTGCGAACCGGATGCATCGCCTGCCCGGGCTGCGAAATTGCAGCCGATGTCGAGTCGTTCCTGGCGAATATCGGATCCTTCCGAATTGGCGAACCACGACACCTTGAATTCGTCGCGGTAGCGGATCGATGACAGGATGATTCGTGAATCGTAATTCAGGATCATGTCGTTGTACTGCTTCAGAATCTCGAGCTTCTTCGGGAGCGGGATATCGCGGGGATCCTGGTCGATCGGTGCGCGGTAATCGTCCCGGACGACCGGCACATCGGCCAGAACCGTTCGGGAACGGCCGGCGATCCGGGCCTGATCGATCGCCTTTTGGGCGGCCGAGTCCATCAGGGTGAGATCATTGAACGACATGAATCCCATGCCGCCTTTGAAGTAGACGCGGATAGCGCCTCCAAGTTCCTGGGCTTCCCGGAGCATCTCGATTCGCGGCCCCCGAATCGCGATCTCGGTCCGGTTGAATTCCTCGACACGGATCTCGATCAGATCGCATTGCTTTTTATACTTGCTGATGATGTCGACGATACGATTTTTCATACGGATGTTCCTTTCACGAGAGTCGGACACACGTCAGGGAGCATATCAGAGGAGATGCGATCATTCAAAAGCCAGGAGACTCAATCGTAGCAGCCCCCCGGGAGAGGCGTGTGAACAGGCACGAGGGATCTCCAGGAGCGCTGCCAAGGTCATCTGAGCGCATGATGCCGGTCGGATCACACTTTAATGTCATCGTTATTCCTTCTTAAAAGTCTAACGATTTCCGGCGCTTGCGCGAGCGCATCCTGGATATCAGTGCGATCACTCCTCGGTTGCTCTTCTTTCAATATCGGCATGGCCTGATCGAAATGGACGCGTGCCTCTTCGAGATCTCCGCGTTCGGCCAGAATCCGGGCGATCCAGAAATGACTCAGAGCCATATCGGTCCGATTGTTGAGGAGATGTTCCTGATCGACGAGTCGTTTCTGGATGGCCAGTGATTGCCGGAAGTGTTCGAGAGCCCCGGCAGGATCGGCTTTTTTGAACGCGATTCCTCCGAGACAGAACTCCGTTATCGACATCAGTGTATCGTGATCGGGAATATAGGAGCGGTTTTCTGGGTTCGTGAGGAGATCCTTCATCGCGAGGGCATGTTGAGATTCCTTCTCGATGCATCCTTGATGGTTATAGAGAGCGGACAGGAGATAGTTCGTCCGGACAAGTATCGACAAATGTTCCGGTTGACCTCTTTGATAGATCAGGTCTTCGGTGATTTCCTTGGATTTCCTGAGGCACTGTTCCGCTTCGTCGAACAGTTTCAGGATGTTCATGACATACGCAGTGTTGGACAATGCGGTCGACAGAATGTTCAGGCACTCCGGCATGCCGCGCTCATGGCAGAGTGTTTCGCAGATCCTGATGGCACGTCGGCCTGCCGTCAATGCCTCATCCATTGCGCCGGTTCCGGTCAGCGATCCGATGAGGTTGATCAATACCTGTGCCTCGCGCAGAAGATGGGCGGCCGTCGGGTCGTCCGCGCAGATTCGTTCCGCGAGCGACAACGCCTGCCGGTGAACAGAAACAGCTTCCGATTCATGGGACAATGCGACTAGACAGAGCGCTTTTTGCGACAACATGACGGACAGATCGTATTGATTCTGATTTGTTTTTAGAAAATTTTCATTTGAGGAGACGACAGCGATTGCGCGATCGGTCAGTTCGAGAGCCCGATCCGGGTGGCAGCAGACGAGTTCGAGCGACGCCAGATTCAGGAGAATCCGATGGATATTTGCAGATAATGGTGTGAGCTTCCCGTTTTCGATCAGGCGCTCAGGCGATTTCAACGCCTGCTGATAGGATTCCCGTGCCTCGTCGAATCTGCCGATTCTCTGTAGGGTGATGGCTTTCGAGTTCCAGCAACCGGTGAAGAGTATGGTTTCATTGGGATTCTGCCCGAAATCCGCCTGCTGTTGGAACAGGCGTGCGGCTTGCTCTATTTCGTCGATGGCACCGGCGGGATCGTTCGCCGCCTGATGCACCATCGCTTTATAGTATTTGAGCAGGGCAAGATCCTTGCTGAAATCATTCCCTCCGCTCGCAACGATCTCCTCCAGAATCCCCTCGGCTTTCTCGTAGACCTGCAGATCCCTCAACGCGCGGCTCGCGGATGAGACAAACACCGTTGAATCATCCGGGTCGGTCGACTCGTCCGGCAGTCCGGCGATCTGCTTCGCACGTCTCAGCCAGATCATCGGATCGTCCCATCTCCCGAGATTGATGGTCTGACGGGTATAGAGATCCGCGGAACGGAACGAGGGTTTTGCGAGAATGGGTCTGGTTCTGGGATATGCGGTTCTGAATTCTGTTTCATAGACGGCGATCAGCCGCTCCTCGACATCGGCCATCGAACTCCAGCGCTTCAGAGGGTCGCGTTGCAGACACCCGCTCAGAATGTCGTGGAGCCGTTCAGTCATGTGACGCCGCTGATCGTCTTCGAGCGTGTGCGGGAGCCGTTCGAAGATCGTATCCACGACGGCACCGATTTTCCAGGTGAGTTTTCCGATCAGCATTTCGAGCAGCAGGACTCCGTAACTCCAGATATCGGTCTTCCGGCTGACTTTCTGACCCGAGATCTGTTCGGGTGAGCAGTAGGCAAGGGTCATTCCCGATACACTGACCTCGGGATTACCATCGGTTTGTTCCTCCGAGTTTCCGGATTCGGGGAGGATCTCATGCAGTGTTCTTGATAGTCCGAAATCCGTGACTTTGGCGATCCTGTCCCCGGAGATCAGAACATTTGCCGGCTTGATATCCTGGTGGATGACGCCGCATTCGTGGGCTGCATGGATACCGCGGGCGATTTGGATGGCCAGATCGAGGATCATGGCGAATGAGGTCAGTTCATCCCCGCGGATCCAATCTTTCAGTGATCCGCCCGAGGCATATTCGGCAAACACCGTGATGTTGCCGTCAATCGATCGGAAAAACCGGCAGGCGGTGAGATTGGGATGACTGGGGAGGTCCATCCACAAGCGGAGTTCATGAATGAAGGAACAACGGATATCGGTGTTGCGGATGCCGGCTTCCGGGATGATCTTGACGGCGAAGGGATGGCCGTCGGGGATCTGGTGTACGAGATACACCGCGCCGATGCCGCCTTCGGCGATCAGGCGATCGACCCGGAATCGGTTCAGGAGGATCGATCCGGGAAGCAGAACGGTCTTTTTCGCCTCAGTGCTCTCTTGCGGCTCAGCGCCGGATGGAAGCGTCGAGTCTCCGGCTGATTTGCGTGTCGAGCGATCGGGAAAGTCCGGTTTGACCATGGTAATGCCTCGAAAAAGGGTGACCGGGGCCGGAGTTTTCGGACCGTCCGGCTCCCTGGCTGACTCGAATCTATCATACACAAAGCGATGGGTATTGACGAATATGGTCGCATAAAACGCGCGTGTTCTCAAACAAAGACAGGTCGAGCGAGCAGCTGGGCCGTGGTTGACAACATGTGGATGGATTGCCACAATTTCATTGGGAGGGCGATCGGTGCCGACGAGAATCCCGGTACAGCGAGGCGAGGGAGGGGAGTATGAAACATCTGACATGGCTGGTGATGCTGGTGTGGTTGCAGTTCCCTGTGTTCGGGTGGACGTTTACCGATGTGAACGCACCTGGCGCGACCACGGATCCGTCGTTTTACAATAGTTCGATCACGTGGAGGCCGCAGGGTGACTATGCGATTCTTGCGAACACCAACGGTCTGTATCGATATAATCATCCCTCGGGGGCGCTGAGCTATCATGCGTTTTCAGGATCGCTGTACCGGGCGGCGTTTGCGCCGGACGGGTCGTATGCCTTGATCACCGGGGGAACGCATGTTTATCGGTACGAGCACACCGCAACCGGATTCGGGGCACTCTCGGAAATCACGGATATCGAAAGTCACGGCTCGACTCCGCTGAGTTTCTACGACATCGTCTGGGATCCGACGGATCCGGACGGTCCGGCGTATATCGCGTGTAACCTGGGGAGCGGGTCGAGTCATCAGTTGGTGGTGTATCGCTATGATCCGTATGATTCGCCTCAGGTATACGCGGATGACTCCGGAGGGAGTTACTCGGCCCAGTATGAGTTTGCACCGATTTCGGTTGCGTTTCAGGCTGACGGCGATTACATGGTGATCGGATGCACGCAGACGCCTCCGTTGTGTCATGGATTTTTTGTGTTCGATCCTGACGGATCAACGTTTCCGGATACGTCGGGCGACATGCAGTATTACGGGAATGATTTTTATGTCGGCAACACGAACACCGTGCTGATGAGTCCTGTTTCGGGGAAGCGGTTTGTGCTGGTGAAGGGGAACGGGCGTGTGGTCCGGTGGACGCAGCAATCGTTGCCGGCGACGTTCATTCTGGATTATCCCGACTGGTATACGGCGATCATGGGAGGGGATTCGGATTACAACACATCGGGGACCATCGGGATTTTTCTCGAGCGGCAGGAATGGACGCCGTATCATCGGATCATGATCAATGATGGGGATGGGGATGAGGTGACGAATGCGCTTGCGGTAACGGGAGGGGATTTCACGAACCGGACGTTACGGATCTATGCGGTGGAGTGGAATCCGGTTGCGGAGATGGGGCTGATGGCGGGGGAGGACCGGTGGATCTTCCGGTTTGACAGTGAGCCGATACCGACGCCTGAGGTTTCCCCGACGCCGACCTCGACACCGCCCGCAGTTCCGGCGTCAGGGGCGATGGGAACGGCCGTGCTGATGGGGGTGATGGCGCTTCTGATTGTCCTGTGCCGGCCTCGAAATCACCTCTAAAAAGTACTTGCACCGGTTTTAAAAACCGGTTATAAGACTGGTCTGCGCCTTGGGCGCCATTCCCCGATAGCTCAATCGGCAGAGCGGATGGCTGTTAACCATTAGGCTGTAGGTTCGAGTCCTACTCGGGGAGCAAAAAAAAAGCCGGTCCAGTCGGACCGGCATTTTTTTTTACTCCCAAGAGCAGTAGAGAGTAGAAATGAGAAAGTAGACGGTATCACCCGGAATCTCTACTGCGGTCTACTCTCTACTTTCTACTCTCTGACCCTTATCTGGGTGATTGAACGAAGCAGTGAGTTATATCTGGATTAGATCGGGTTGATTTCCTCAATGTATCGCGGGTATGACACTAACGGGGTGACGCACAAACCCCAACATGTCATTCCCGCGGAAGCGGGAATCAAGTTCACTGCTCACATCTGACACCCATAGCTTGCATCACTCGATTTTGCGAGGACCCCTCTTGAATAGTCTATATTTTGGCTCATATGATTTAAAATATAGGTTGATTATTCGTCTGATTCAGAATAGAATACAGGCATGATCGAAGGAATCCTTGGTACGAAAACCGCCGAAAAAATCATGCTCCACATCTATCATTACGGGGAAATTCATCCATCAGCCATTGCCCGGGACTGCGGAATATCGAAAACAGCGGTTTTAAATCAACTCGATCGTTTCGAACAAGCCGGAATTCTTGTGTCAAAACTGGCCGGAAGAACGCGGCTTTACATGTTCAACCCCAAATCGCCCTTCTTTGACCCGTTCCGCGAGATCATTCAGATTGCATATGAAAGCATTCCGATCGAGAAACGAGCGGAACTGTTCTCCGCTCGCCGAAGACCTCGACGCAAGGGCAAACCGATTCTATGAAACCACCGGATTGGGTGACGTGTACTGAAGAAGAACTTTGGAAGTACATCGCATGGTATCTTGCAATCCATGGTATCGATACGGTTCTGGTTGGCGGCGCAGTCGCGTCTATTTATTCAAAGGGTATCTATCGATCCGGAGATCTTGATTTGGTCAATCTGACATTTCCGGGAACGATTGATCCCAGTCCAGTATTAAAGGAGATTGGATTCGAAAAACGAGAGTCTCGTCATTACATTCACCCCGATTGCAAACACCTGTTCATTGAATTCGTCTCACCTCCGCTTTCAATCGGCGAAGATTACAATATTGTTCCGGTTAGGACGGAAATCGAAGGTCTTGAGATTAAAATTCTGAGTCCGACGGATTGCATCAAGGACCGATTAGCATCCTATGTCTATTTCAAGGCGAGAGAATGTCTGGATCAGGCGGTGCTGGTTGCTAACAACCAGGTCTTTGATAAGGATTCTGTAAAAAAATGGTGTGATAATGAGGGAGTTTCGGGTCAGAAAGCGTTTGAGGATTTTGTTCGATTGTTTAAGATCGGAAAGAAAAAAAATCCAGGATGATATCAGCAAAGACTTTAAACTCAATACAGAGGTTGGGTACCCGATCGAGTCGAGAGACGGGCATTTTCGGATGTACGTTAGGGGTTTTCGAGATGTTGTTACCGACCTTCATTCCCGTGCAGCGATCAAAGGCTCGCGCGACGAATAGTCATTTCGTCAACCAGACTGGGTTCTTCAGTGGTTTTCTGCTCATGTTCTAAATTGTAATCCGAAATCGTGTTTAGGTGCAAATCAAGGTCTGGCATCCGGATCGAGAGGAAGAGCTATCAGCGGCACCTTTGCCTTGGATTTGTATCTCCCTGGCTGCCAGGAAAGCGTCCGGAATGACGGAGTTCGCTCCAGCGTCAGCATCAATCTATCAAGATTTGTCCCTATTGAGACCAGCATGCCGTCAGAACTCCTTGGCTTCGATCCGGACTCGAAAGAAAACGTTCGTTTAGCCTGGGATGCGGGGATGGTTACCAGTCTGTGTTTTCTCGGATCGGTCACTACTCCAGAGGTAACAGTACTGAACGGTGAAAACGGGAAGTGGGATTCCGGGTGAGGCCATATTCCCGGTTGTGAGTAAAACCAACGAGGATCGCCCAGGATGGCGGGAATCGTATGGTTGGGAAAGTTCCTGTCCAAAAAAAACGCGGGTACGGGGTTGCGGGTTGGTTAGAATGAAACTCGACTTTCAGGGTTGGCAACCACCCCGCCTGCAACTCTCGAATCTCCTTCACGAGCATCTATGGAAAAGTTCTAAAATCGTCCAGGTCGGGGAGCAAAAAAAGCCCGTCCAGTCGGACCGGCAATTTTTTTGCTCCCCAGAGCAGTAGAGAGTAGAAATGAGAAAGTAGACGGCATCACCCGCATTCTCTACTGCGGTCTACTCTCTACTTTCTACTCTCTGACCCTTATCGTTGAAAAAAACCCTGACAGAAGCTATAAACCAATTATGGCGTTCTTATTCGAGAAACTGAAAGTGTACCAGAAAGCTGTCGACTTCGCAGAATCGATAATCTTGACGACTGAAAACTTTCCAAAGGGATATTACTTCCTCAGAGATCAACTCAACCGGGCATCCACATCCATCGCAGCGAATATTGCCGAGGGTAATGGAAGATTCACAAAAGCAGACAGGAAGCACTTTTTCGGCATTGCCAGAGGCTCGGCACATGAATGCCTCCCGTTTCTGGAGATCGCGCAGCGCAAAAACCTGATTTCCAATGAAACGCATGCGGCCTTGAAGTCATCATTGGAGGAAATCTCCAAAATGCTGACAGGGGTAATCCAACTCAACGATAAGCGATCGGTTTGAATGCACTATGATTGATTCATTGAAGCCATGCTTACTACTGGCACTTTTATTAGATATTCTTGTCCTCGCAGGATCTATTATGTTGCCTGGATCAGATGATCTAACCTACTATCGGTTCACTGAGAGGCAATGGGTAACATTCGTATCGGTAGTCAAGCTCACTATGATTGCCACTGTGAGTTTGTCGTGTTTCACAGTCCGGGCAGAAGGGAAGCACTCCCAAGAAAGAGCAATGTGGGCTTTTCTTTGCCTGTGCTTCATGTTCCTGGCATTCGATGAGTGGTTCTTCATCAGAGAGCGTTTGTGCGGCTTGACATCAAATCCTGGATTGTTTGACAAGGCGTCAGCGGTTCTTTATTTGGCTGTGGGGGTCATGATTTTCATGGCTTTCATTAAACATCTCAGGCAATACCAGATCAGTTCCGCCCTCATAATTACCGGTGGACTCTTCTTTATTCTCAAGATTGGAATAGGTTTGCTCGATGCAAATTTGGGATTGACAGCAGCCTATCTGCTTGGTGGAGCCTTTAAACTCATTGGGGAAAGTTTTCTTATTGTGGCCTTTCTGGAAGCTCTCAGGCAGGTTTCTCGTTCCAGTAAATACTCTGTATAGGAATTTAACTTCGATAAGAGACTCCAGTTGACTCAGTTCCTCATCCGCCGCCTCCCGCAGCCACCTTTTAAATTCTTCAAAGGTTGGAAGTTCAAGAATCGTTCCGACCGGAGAGCTGGATAATCCAACAGGCAGAACCTTGAATTTTCAGGGTTCTGCCTTCTTTTTCTTGATTGCTTTTCCAAGTGTAATTTAGTTGATATACTCCTACCTTGAAGGACTGGAGGTTTCAGAATGTCACCTCAAACTTGACATCACAAATTGTGATCTCAAGATGAATCTGGAGGTTTCATGACCGAAGAAATCCTGTTACCAGTTGAACGGATTGAAACAGTCATATTATTGATTCGCGGGGAGAAAGTAATTCTCGATGCAGATCTTGCATCCCTATATGGGGTTGAAACCCGTGTTCTTGTGCAAGCAGTACAGCGCCACATCAAAAGGTTTCCCGCTGATTTCATGTTTCAGTTATCCAAAGAAGAATTCTCTCACTTGAGATCAATATCCGGGATCTCAAGTCAATGGGGCGGTCGTAGATACCCTCCTTATGCGTTCACTGAACAGGGAGTTGCCATGCTCTCCAGTGTTTTGAACAGTCCCAGAGCGGTACAGGTGAACATCGAAATTATGAGAGCTTTCGTTCGACTGAGAAAAATGCTGACATCCCATGAAGAACTGGCCAGAAAAATCCGTCAAGTGGAAAGCAAATATGACAAGCAGTTTCAAGTGGTATTCGAAGCTATTCGGAAACTCATGATACCTCCCAAACCAAAAAAGAAGCGGATCGGTTTCTTGGCTGATCGCAATGATTCAGAAAATCAAAACACATAAAAGAATATGGATCATATCAGCAATCGTACTATTGTTGATTTACTTATCCGGACCGATCATTGCTGCAACCTTTGAGATAGGTGACCGCTGGGGTCCCAAGATATATCCAATCTGGCTCCATGAATTCATGTATAGTATGACTTGGTGCTTCACCGATCATGACTTAAACAAACCGCGTATTGGGATGTGGTTTAAAGAGAAGTATCGTCCGTGGTTTTATGGTTTGAAGTCTAAAAATTACGATCCTGAGTACGCAGATCCGGAGATAAACAGGATATTGAAAGAAGGCGGATTACCACCGATTGAGACTCTTAGAGAATCCCGACAATGAAGTCATTCCCCAAGAAATTCTGGCGATACATATGGCGGCCTCCCTGGTGGGCGGTCAAATGTCCTCTGGCCTGGTCCCAGAGATTGGGTCTTTTGCTGGAAAGAGTGGGAGCCGATACAATCGCAGAAGCGCTATTCCCGCATGTTGAAAAGAAAGCCAGGCGCGTAACGCCACTCGATGCTTCATTGCCACGAACGGGAAGTCACCGCTCGAAACGCTGGCTCATTGCCGTCAATACCGATGTGGAGGTAGACGATTGATCCCGATCGATTTCATTACGGAGTGGCGCCAAGTCGCGCCCTGGCCCTCCAATCACGGTCTTGAAATTATTCATCACCGCATAAAATCTCATGATATAAATCTCCCGATCCAATGTGAACAAGTTCATTACTTCCTTTCACGCTTATCATATAATGCCCTTCTGGTACATTTGAAAATAGATAATACCCGTCAGAACCTGATAATCGTTGCATATTTACAGCAGAATCTAATCGCCCTGATAGCACTTCGGAATCTAAAGTAATCTTAGCAGATTCAACAACAACTCCCTGGTAGTAAACTACACCTGATAGTTGATGGCCTGATGGCCAGATCATGTCA
>Ga0302253_1001932_pt1 | contig 11205 bp, 13 predicted proteins | sample AAG_RA_Trp_MG_FD_193537 | JGI IMG/M metagenome (GOLD analysis project Ga0302253, IMG submission 193537) | Enriched activated sludge microbial communities from anaerobic digester in WTTP, New Holstein, Wisconsin, United States - AAG_RA_Trp | ecosystem: Engineered > Bioreactor > Anaerobic >... | reverse complement strand
CAGACCGCGCAATTGGGCGATTACTTCCATAGTATGAGTCGGTTATTTCTTGGCGGGCGCGGCGGCCGGGGCGGCCGGGGCGGCCGCGTCGGCTTTTTGCAGCTTGCCGCCGTGGCGCTGGAATTTACGCGTGGGCGAAAATTCTCCGAGCTTATGGCCGACCATGCTTTCGGTGACGTACACAGGTATGTGCTGTTTGCCGTTGTGCACGCCGAACGTCAAACCCACCATCTCCGGAGTGATGGTCGAAGCGCGCGACCAGGTCTTGATCACGACCTTTTGGCCGGGGGTGACCTTGGCCACTTTGGCCAGGAGTTTGGGGTCGGTGAACGGCCCCTTCTTTAAACTTCGAGACATAGTTTATTCGATATTCTTGGCGTTACGGCGCCGCAAAATCAATTTGTCGGACATGCGGTTCTTGCGGCGGGTGCGCACGCCGAGAGCGTGCTTGCCCCACTTGGTCTTGGCGTACTTCATGCCGATGGGATGCTTGCCTTCGCCGCCGCCGTGCGGGTGGTCGATGGGGTTCATGACCTTGCCGCGGACCGTGGGCTTGATGCCGCGTAACCGCATGCGTCCGGCCTTGCCCCAGCGCACCAAGCGCCAATCAGGATTGGAAACCGAGCCGATGGTAGCCATGCATTCCTTGGGAATATTGCGCAGTTCGCCCGACGGAAGCTTGAGCGTGGCGTATTTGCCTTCCACGGCCATGAGTTGGACCGACACCCCGGCGCCGCGCGCCAATTTTGCGCCGCAATCGGGTTGGAGTTCGATGGCGTGGACCATAGCGCCGAGCGGGATGCGGCTCAAAGGCAAACGGTTGCCGGGCGCGATTTCCGCCTCGCCGGTACGCGTGCTGACCAACACCTCGCCGACCTTGACCTTGTCCGGAGCGATGATGTAGCTCTTGATGCCGTTCGCGTAAACCACGAGCGCCAAGCGCGCGCCGCGGGCCGGATCGTACTCGATGGCTTTGACCGTGGCCGGCACGTCGAACATGTCGCGGCGGAAGTCCACGATGCGGTAGAACTGTTTGTGGCCGCCGCCTTGGTGACGGACCGTGATTTTGCCGTTGGTGCGGCCGGCGAATTGCTTGCGCGGCACGATCAGCGACTTTTCCGGTTCGAACTTGGTGATGTCGCTAAAATCCTGCACCGACGAAATGCGGCGCCCCTTGGTTACGGGTCGATATTTCTTGATAGGCATACTAGACTCCTTCGTACAAATCAATCTTTTGTCCGTCCTTGACGCGCACGTAGGCTTTCTTCCAGTCGCTGCGACTGCCCTTGCGCCGGCCGCCGCTGAAACGCTTGCCGATGCCGCGCACGGTATTGACGCGTTCGACTTTGACGCCGAACAGTTTTTCTACCGCTTTGGCGATTTCGATTTTTTCGGCTTTGACCGGGACCTCAAAAACGTAAACGTTCTTGGAGGCGCTGATGGCCGCCTTTTCGCTGACGCGCGGGGCGCACAACAAACGGTAGGATTCGCCCGCTTGGCCTTTGGCCGGAGCGGCGGTCACCGGCTTGTCCGTGGCCGCGGCCTGCGACTCGGGCGTCAAAACCTCGTCCGTGACCGGAGCGGCTTTGGCCGTCTTCTTGGCGGCGGGTTTGCCCGCCGTTTTTTTAGTGAAAATTCCCATACTTCTGGTTAGGCGCGATAAAGCTTCTCAAAAGCCGGCACGGCCGACTGCTCGAACACCACGGTCGGGTATTTGACCAGCGTGGCTACCTGCAACGAATTCACGCCGACCAATTCCACGTTCTTGAGGTTGCGCACCATGCGCAACAATTCCGGATTGGAACCGTTGATCACGACCAAGGATTTGCGGCCGAACGGCAACTTCTTCATCCACCCGGCGAACACCGCGGTCTTGACCTTGTCGATCGGGAATTTGTCGACCACAAACAGCTTGTCGTGGGCCACGCGATCCGAAAGCACCATGAACAAAGCCTGTTGCTTGGCCTTCTTGTTGATTTTGACTTCGTAGTTGCGTTCCTTGCGCGGACCAAAAACGATGCCGCCGCCGACCCATTGGGGCGAGCGGATGGAACCTTGGCGGGCGCGGCCCGTACCCTTTTGGCGCCACGGTTTCTTGCCGCCGCCGGAGATTTCGCCGCGCGTTTTGGTGCTGGCGCGGGTCGTGCGTTTGTTGGTTTCTTGGGCCACGACCACGGCATGGACCAAAGACGTAGCGGGCTTGACGCCAAAACGCGAGTCCGAAAGTTCGGCCTTGCCGATTTCCTTGCCGTCTACATTGTAGAGTTTCACGTTAGGCATATCTTTATGACACGGTTTGGATCTTGAGTATGGCATTGCGCGCGCCAGGGACCGCGCCTTTGATGGCCAACACGCCGCCTTCGCGGACTTCGACCACCTTGAGGTTCTTGACGGTCACGGTTTCATCGCCCATGCGGCCGGCCATGCGGCGGCCTTTCATGACTTTTTGCACGCCGCCGGCACCGATGGAACCAGGCATGCGCAATTGGTCCTTGTGGCCGTGCGTCGACGGATGGCCATGGAAATGGTGCCTCCGGACCACGCCTTGGAAACCTTTGCCTTTGGACGTGCCACTGACTTCAACCACGTCGCCAGCCGCAAAAGCCGAAGCTTCGACCGTATCGCCGCGTTTCATGTCCGCGACCTGGTCCAAACGGAACTCGGCCAACACGCGGGCGCGCGGCAAATCCTTGAGGTGTCCCTCAAGCGGCTTGGACAGGCGCTTGGCGTTCAAAAAACCCAACTGGACGGCTTGGTAACCGTCTTTCTCCCCCGTTTTGACCTGCGTAACGACGCACGGTCCGGCTTGGACCAAGGTGACGGGCACAACCGTGCCGTCGTCTTGGAACACCTGCGACATCTGTAGTTTTTTCGCGAGGATAAATTTCATACACGTTCGACGATTTATGACGCGCTGACTTCGCGGCAGTGGTCCCGCTACAGCATGGGCGAGAGGGACTTGGCCGCGTCTTTACCCGATCGGATAAAGCAAAAGCCAGAAACCCAGGCGCGCCGCCGTCGCACGTCGCAATCGTAGCACGTCGCAGGAAAACTTCCTGGGACGCGGGACGCGGGACGCGGGACGAAGCACCAGATTTCTGGCCTCTGGATCGATCAAAGGCTGACTTTTGCGGTATAAAGAGATGGAGCCGAAGGTCGAAGGCCTCAAGTTGCAACCGCGTACGCGGTTCCAAGATTCGAGATTCGAGATTCAAACTTCATGTTCCGTCGGCTTTCGCTGCAGGGAGGTTATGCCATAGGGACCAAGATCGATCCTGGACCTTTCCCCCTTCGCGCGAAGCTTCGGGGGAGACAACTTACTCCTTGGGAACGGGGACGGTTTTTTTCAATTCCAGTCGAAGGTCGGAGGTCATCTCACCGGTAGTCGATATTCCGACTTCCCGAAAAATGACTTCCGACATCCGACATGTTTTTTATTCTTTACGAACTTTAGAAACTTTATGAACTTCAACAACTTTTTTACGACATTTTGATCTCCACGTCCACGCCCGACGGCAAGTTTAGGCTCGTCAGGGAATCGATGGTTTTGGCCGTGGCGTCCATGATGTCCACGATGCGTTTGTGAATCCGCATCTCGAACTGTTCGCGCGCGTTCTTGTGCACGAACGTCGAACGGTTGACGGTCCACTTCTTCTTCTCCGTAGGCAGAGGGACGGGACCGATCACGCGCGCGCCCGTACGTTCCGCCGTCTCGATGATTGTGCGCGTAGCCTGGTCGATGATCTTGTGGTCATAGGCGCGGATCTTGATGCGGATGCGCGTCGAGGCCTCCTTGGCTACTTTTTTCGCGGTTGCTGCAGCTTGTGCCATGATCGTTCCCGTCCCTCCGCCGGGGCGGGCGGATCCTTATCGGATCCGCCCGTCGGCTTCGGGACATTGATGATAAAGGTCGTGAAGGTTTGATTATTTGCTGATCTTAGTGACGACGCCCGCACCCACCGTCTTGCCGCCCTCGCGGATGGCGAAGCGCATCTTCTCTTCCATGGCCACCGGGGTGATGAGCTTGACGTTGATCTTGACCGTGTCGCCAGGCTGGACCATGGCCACGCCTTCAGGCAGGGTCACGTCGCCGGTCACGTCGGTCGTGCGGATGTAGAATTGCGGCTTGTAGCCCGAGACGAACGGCTTGTGGCGGCCGCCTTCATCCTTGGTCAAGGCGTAGATTTCCGCCTCAAAATCCGTGTGCGGGGTGATGGAACCCGGCTTGGCCAAAACCATGCCGCGTTCGACTTCTTCCTTCTTGATGCCACGCAGGAGCAAGCCCGCGTTGTCGCCGGCACGCCCTTCGGACAACGACTTGTTGAACATTTCGATGCCGGTCACCACGGTCTTGCGCGTTTCGCCCAAGCCCACGATGTCGACTTCTTCGTTGATCTTGACCATGCCGCGTTCGATGCGGCCGGTCACCACGGTGCCGCGGCCTTCGATGGAGAACACATCTTCCACGGGCATGAGCAACGGTTTGTCGGTTTCGCGCACCGGTTCCGGGATGTAGCTGTCCAATTTCTCAAGCAGCTCCATGATGCATTTGTTGGCTTCGGGATCGCCCGGATTTTCGCCAGCCTTCAAGGCCGAACCGCGGACGATCGGGGCGTTGTCGCCGTCGAACTCGTATTTCTTGAGCAATTCGCGGATTTCCTCTTCGACCAAGTCGATAAGCTCTGGATCGTCGACCATGTCGCATTTGTTCAAGAAAACCACGATGTTAGGCACGCCGACTTGGTGGGCCAAGAGGATGTGCTCGCGGGTCTGGGGCATGGGGCCGTCGGTGGCGGCCACGACCAAAATCGCGCCGTCCATTTGGGCCGCGCCCGTGATCATGTTTTTGATGTAGTCAGCGTGTCCAGGGCAGTCTACGTGCGCGTAGTGGCGCTTTTCGGTTTCGTATTCCACGTGAGCCGTGGCGATGGTGATGCCGCGGGACTTGGATTCCGGGGCCTTATCGAGCTTGCCCACGTCGGCCTTGTCCGCTTTTCCGCCCTGTGCGTTCAGCACGGACAAAATCGCGGCCGTCAAGGTGGTCTTTCCGTGGTCAACGTGACCAATGGTGCCGACATTCACATGCGGCTTTGTGCGTTCAAACGTTCCGGCCATAGAGGCTAAAAAGTTCTCGCGTCCTCTCCGCGGCCGTGCTGCGTTGGCAGACCGAGCCGATTCGGGGCGCTTACTGAGTTAAAAGTTTATAAAGCAGGAAGGAATATAGCACCCCCCTTATTTTTCCGCAAGAGGCGGCGCTATTTCTTGGGTTCGTCTTCCAAGGGTTCGAAATAATACTTGTCTTCTAACGGCATTTCGGCTTCCAAAACGCTCCCCGGAACCTCGCTCTCCAAAACGCCATCCATGCCTGTGTTTTGATTTTTTTGGCTTTCTTTAGATAAATTTTCTTCCTCCAGGCTTTCCATGGCCGATTCGAAGATGCTGGCCATGCGGTCGGCCGTCAGTTCGTCGTCCTCCTCGTCCCGGACCTTGTGGCGTTTGGCCTCGGGTGCGGAACCGGACATCTTTTCGTAAGCGTCGAGCGGCAAGACCACCACCGGCTCATTGCCGTCTTCGTCGGCCACGATGACCGGCGTGCCCAAACGGCGCGCGGTTTTGAAAATCCTTTTCCAAGACATAACCCGACCAGTTCACCACACCGCCGGACGCACGGCAAGGGGAAATCATTGGCAGCCTTTGACGGCGCTGTTGTCTTTGGGGCGGATGTATATCAGATTGCCCACGTTCTGCAGTTTTTTTGAAATGAAGGTCTCCATGCCGCCTGGGTCCACGATGCTGTAATTCTCGTCATCCAAAACCCCGGTCAAAACCATCCAATGCCCGCCATAAGTTTTACAAGCGCCCTTGGCGTGGCAGACCTGGCATTTGTTGCACAAAAAGATAACGGGACGGCCGCCTTTCAAAACGTCTTCCAATTTGCTGGTCTTGGTGGCGGCCACGTCGCCGTCCACCACGTATTTATCGATTCCCTTCTCTTTTTGCCAAGCGTTTAAGGCGGCCGCTGGATTGGAACCGCCGTAATTACAGTTGCGCAAATTATTTTTAACGTAAATCGTACCGATGTCTTCTGGCGTCACGCTTTCGCCATACGAAGCCAAAACGTCCGCCAGCGAAGTGATGCCACAGGCCGAACCCGCATAGGGCATGCAACATGGCGCACCCGGAGCACTTGAAACTTTGACTTTTGGTTTGTCTCCGACCGACGTGTCTCCTGGCATGTCTTGGTTCATCTGCTCCTTAGTGCAGACCGGCTTGGAACCAAATGCTTTGGGGCCCCAAGGCGGCTCGTATTGTTTGAAGTCGCGGATCTTTCCCGAAGCCGAACATTTGCTTGACGGGGTTTGTCCAGCCATGTTCGTGGCCACGTTCTCGACTTCGCCCTTCCACGGTTCGTGCGTGACTATAGGGATGCGCAACGCCTCGAATTTGAGCGTGGCCGGACTGACATTGGCCAAAATCGCGTAACTCGCGACCAAAATCGCCAAACCGATGAGCGCGTCCGTGATTTTGGATTTGGCGTCGGAAATCTGCAGACCCGTGGCGCCCATGATGTACAAGAAACCGGCATAGACCAACATGATTGCGGCCGCAACCAAGCCTATCCCCAGCAAATAACGGTAAAAGCCGCTGATGTATTGGGCTATGAACGGAATGATCAAGCATTGTTTGGTGCCGCACTTTTCCATGAGCGGATAATCCGAATACGAAACGCCGGGAATGGATACGATGGGATTGGGCGTCACCAAAGGTTCGGCATTGGCGTCTTTGGTTTGCGCCAAACCCAACAGCATCCAAAAGGCCGCCAAACAAAAAACCGCGGCCCTCCACGAACCTGCCCACTTCCACCCGGTCTTGGCATCAGACATTTGTTTTTACTTTTCTATTATACAAAAAAACGCCGCTTTCAGAAAGCGACGAGTTCGGGCAAGAGGTATTCGGCCTTTTCGCGGAAACGGTGCGTGGTCCACCAGGTGGCGCGCGTGAACAGCGCGGGATCGATTTCCATGACCGGCAGCTTGCGACGGCGGGCAAAACGGGCGATGGCTTGCGTGTCCGTGACCCAGCCGCTGGTGCCCACGAAAACCACCATGTCGCAAACGTCCAGGAAGTCCGTGAAAGCCTGCGCGTGCTGTACCGGTTCGCCGAAAAGGACCACGTCATGCCTCAACCAATTGCCGCACCGTGGACACGCCGGACGGCCGTTCCATTGGCCGGCCGGCGGCGTTTCCGAATGGTCGCACGCGCGGCAGCGGACGCGATGGATATTGCCGTGCAATTCGTTCGCATGGTCGCCGGCCAGAGCGTGGTAGCCGTCCACGTTTTGCGTAAAGAGCCTGCCGCGCGGGCGTTGGCCCAACCAATGGTGGATGGCGTGGTGGGCCGGATTGGGCCCTTGGGCGTCCACCAGCAACCTCATGGCTTCGTAAGCCTTCCAGGCGCCGACCGGATCCTCATCCAGAATCCCGGCGCAGGCGTATTTGAGCAGTTCGCGGCTGTTCCATAGGCCTCCTCGGCCACGGAACGCTGGCAAACCGCTTGCAACGGAAATGCCGGCGCCGGTCAGGATCAACGGCGCCTCGGATGTGCGCAAGGCCGCTCGTGCCCGGTCGATTTTTTTGGCAAGGTTCATGGGCCGACTCCGTCCGTAAAATTCGATTCATCAGCATGCACGAAATACGGCTATTTGTCAATCCCCAAGCCCAAGCCTTACAATGATGGCACATTATGACAACCGCTACGCCAGAGATGCTGCAAAACATGCAGGAAAAGTCGCGCGCGCCGGCAAAACAGACGGTAACCTTGGATGCCTTGATCGCCAATCTGTCCCCCGGCGGCCTCGCGTCTCCGGACGGCTACAAACTTATGGACGCCGCTTGGCGCGCGTTCGAAAACCACCCGCAACGCGAAACTATTCTGGGTCACGTAAAAAACAAACTCCGCGCCGAAGGCTGCTCCGAAGCGTTTTCCGAAAGGTTTTGCACCGACAAAAACCTCAGGCAGCGTACCGCTAAGCTCTGCCGCGGGTTCGCCGAAATCGGGGAATCCATGCGCGCATTGGAGGAAGCGGAAATCTACACGGAATTGATGGATTCTTCATCCGACAACATACCGGCGCTCTTCGAACAAATGGATTTGCGGCGCACTTTTCCGCAAGTCGAACCGCCGTTGCGCGGCCCAGATCTGTGCCGGACGCGCATGAAATTTATCGTGGACGCGTTCAACAATTTGCCTGATTGCCCGGAAAAACAATCCTACCTGCAGGTCATGGACGTGGCCTTCGCCGGCATCGGCCTGCCGCCAAATTCATGGGATGCGATCATGAAAAACCAAGAGCTGATGGCGGGGTTCTTGGCCAATCCCGACATCAACGAGATGTACCTGAACGCCACGCACGGTATACCGTCCAACATGGCGGACAGGCGTCTCCAAGTGTATTGGAGAGACAATCCGGACGGCACGCGCGAACCGGCCATGACACTCACCAACATGTCGCGCAACCCGGAAACCGACGAGGTCTCAATTTTCAACTTTACCGTGGCGCAAGAAACGCGCCTTGATCCGCGTACCGGGCAACCGGCCAAACAACGCGTCATGAAAGACGGGGCCATCAGCATAGAAGGCAAAGCGCGGGGCAAGGGCCAAGGCATAAAATTCCTGATGGGGTTGCTGTCCATGCCCAACCAACTCAAAACAGACAACATGGAATTCGAGGCCGACATCTCCATCGGCTCTTACACCTGGACGCGCATCGCAGAATTGGACGCCCCGACCATGGTGCGCGAATTTTTCCCGGACAAATACCAAGAATTGGGTCCGCCTCCATGGGACGCGGAAACCGAAAAATCCATGCGCGCCTTGGTCTACAAGGAATACGTCATGCCGGAATATGGCCAGCGCATCGCCAACGCCTTGGCCACCCTGCCCCCGGAGGTCGTGGCGGCCAACCAACGGGACATCCAAAACATGCGCAGCGAATTCCAAGCCATGCAAGCCTTGGCCAACCAGCCCGATGCGCGCGTAACCCGCAAGACGGTTGACGGCAAAGGCGCGGAAAAAGAAGTTTCGATGACGTTCGACGACTTGCAACTGGAAAGATTGGCCAATTTGGGTTCGGGACTTAAAATTTTCTCACTCAACGATTACGGGGAAATCCAACCCTACGGCACGCCAAATTGCCGCCAAGCCCACCTTGGGCAAGCCGGCATGATGGACCTCAAATGGTACGGCCGCCTGCCTTTGGGCGGCGCCGCCATGCTCAAAGCCATCGGCCGTTTGGCCGGCCGCGCTGCCCTTAAAACCTTGACAACCACGCTGTTTCGTGGTAAAGCCTGATTATGCCCCTTCCACCGCTCCCCAAAAAATTCCGCCTCAAATGGCAAGGCGTCGGCGCCGATCCCAAAACCGGTTCGGACATGGATTTCTACGATTGGTTGGCCGGAGACGACAAGCCCGGCGCGTTGGCCGAGCTGGCCAAATTCGCCATCGACGCGATCAAGGAAGAGCGCGACCCGCAAGTGCTCCACGACATGCTGGCGGAGTTCAAGGCCACCGTCACGGCCGACGAATACGAGGCTTGGACCAAGGCGTTCGACAGCGTGACGCCGCCTACCCATCCGTTGCACGACGCCCTGCGACGCGTGGCGCTCGAGCATAATTGACACGACGAGGCATCCGCCTCGTTTTTTAATATCCAAAGCAGGCGTCATCCCTTAACACAAGTGGCGTTTTGCGATTGACTGACGCGACGGTTCAAGAAAGGAGGGCGGCACTTTGGACATCACCTACGTCAGCATGCATTCGATCCAACGGCGTATGCAAACCGAAGGCTTGGGCCAGGAGGCGGCCGTGGACCATTTGGAAAGCGTCGAACGCAACCTGAGGCTGGACCAATTCCGGGCCACATGGGAATCGCGCATCCTGGACGAACTCGCCCAAGCCTGGCCCATGAACGCACGACAGCTCAAATTCTTGTTGACGCGACACGGCCTGCGACACGGCACTTTGGCCACCCTGTGGCTGACCGACGTTGGATTATGTTACGTGGTCAGCGAAAACGCGGAGGTCGTCACCGTCTTCGGCATCGACAACGCGGCCGCGGCCACTCTCGAACGGCTGCAGCACGCTTCGCCGGCCAACGCCAACAGGGCCGAAGGGTTGCGACGCGACTCCGAACGCCGCGTAAAGCCCAGCCGGCGTTGCGGCTACAAAGAATGCCAGTTCCTGGCGCAAGACAACGGGTTCTGCGAGCGCCATCCCTTCATCGGCCCGGCGTATGCGCGCGATCCTAATGACGAAGTCGGGCTCGCGGAAGCGCGCGTCCAAGACCTCAAACTCGCAGCCGAACAGATACTGAACAAAATCGCCGCGGCGCAAGACGCGGAGCGCACGACGGTCGAACCCGTCTACGTGGCTGAACTTCATGCGTCTTTGGCCAAGGCCGATAAGGCGGTAAGCAAGGCAGTGGGCCAATTGGAGGGATTGAAGAGTAAAATCGCCCGCGCGACCGACGAAGAAGAAGAGCCGTTCGTGCCCGCCACACGGCTCTGCAACAAACGCCACTGCCGCAACGAGGCGTTGCCCGGTTCGCGCCACTGCGCTGACTGCGCGGACAAAGCCCTCTCAACCTGACGTCTCCCGCCGACCAGACTCCCCTGGTCGTTTTTTTATCCCACCAAAAAACCCGGCCGGGAGGTCGGGTTTTTATTTCTTTGATCGCTCCTACCGTCTACGGTCTACAAGCTACCGCCTACTCCCTACTTGCTACTCCCTACTTCTTGGTCCTGCCCTCGATGATCTGTTGCTGCACGACGTTGGGCACCGGCGAATAGTGGTCGAATTCCATGGTGGAAGTGCCGCGGCCTTGGGTCATGGAACGCAGGCTCGTGGCGTAGCCGAACATTTCGGCGAGCGGCACGAAGGCGCTGATGACCTTCATCTCGTTGCGGTCTTCCATGGAGTTGATCTGGCCGCGCTTGGAGTTCAGGTCACCGATGACGTCGCCCATGTACTGTTCTGGCACCACGACTTCGATTTTTTCTATGGGCTCGAGGATGGACACGCCGGCTTTTTCGCACGCCGCGCGGAAGGCCATGGAAGCCGCGACCTTAAACGCCGCTTCGGACGAGTCAACTTCGTGGTACGAACCGTCGAACACCGAGACTTTGACGTCGATGAGCGGGAAACCCG
>Ga0302253_1001930_pt1 | contig 11215 bp, 4 predicted proteins | sample AAG_RA_Trp_MG_FD_193537 | JGI IMG/M metagenome (GOLD analysis project Ga0302253, IMG submission 193537) | Enriched activated sludge microbial communities from anaerobic digester in WTTP, New Holstein, Wisconsin, United States - AAG_RA_Trp | ecosystem: Engineered > Bioreactor > Anaerobic >... | reverse complement strand
AGGTACATTCGAGTATCTTCGAGTCCGTTCGGGTTGGATAACAACACATTCGAGAACTCGAATTCAGCTTTAACAAGATTCCCGGAGAGGTAATGCGCTTTTCCCTGGAGTGCGTGTATGATCGGAATAGTCGGATCCAGTTCATCCGCTGTGGCAAGCATGGTCAATGCCCCTGTGATGTTCCCCTCGTCGAGAGCGAGGCGGCTGAGATAAATCAGCGGTAGTGGGTCAGAAGGATTGAGTTCGGCGGCTTTTTCGAGAAGTCGTTTCGCGGACTCGTCTCGATCGGATTTATAGTTCAGAATGCCTGCCTGAGTATGAGCACGACTGAAGCTCGGATCCCGGTCCATCGCTTTCTGAAAGAGTGCCAAAGCATCCTCGGTTTTTCCCTTCTCAAGCTTTTTTAAACCCTTCCTGTATGCATTCATTGCAGATGCTTTGATCGCTGTTCCCGGCTTCAGATAAAAGTCAGTTGTTGTTGTGCGAGTCACTGCTTTTTCAAAAAACTTTTCTTCGTAGCGGACATCGAAATAAACAGTTGTTGAGGGGGTCGGTCCTGAAATGTTGACCGACGTGGTGAACCGCGGTAACCCGGTTTTGATCGCCTCGAGCGTGAAGGATCCGCCAGGCAATCCTGAAATCTTGTATTCGCCTTTCGAATTGCTATACCCCCTGCCGACCTCCTGACGGTCTTCAGTGTAGAGCTTCACAAGGACATCAATGACTGGAGCTCCATCCGGGCCGAACACCGTTCCTTCAAGATAATACGCGAGTGAATGCAGTGGGGATAGCATCACGAGTGCGGAGATGACAAAACAGGCTTTATTGAACATCATGAAGTTCCTTCCTCAGTCGAAATCTAGTCGGAGCATCACGGCTTGTCAAACGAAGGAGGGTAGTGCAGGAGTGAAGGTATGAACGGTGATATATCGTTTCGGATTCGATATAATCAATTCATGTTGGAGGTGTGAATGAGCGAGATATATCGGTGCAGTAACTGCGGTCAGCGGATTCGTGAGCCCGGGGATCCTTGTTCCGCTTGTGGCTATGAGGGGCGATCCCATCATGGAACGGGCGAGACTCGATTCTGGGTGATCTTAAAAAACTGGGGACCACAAGCGGACCAACTTCGCGAGGTGCTGCGTCGCTTGTATCGAGTACCTGATGCGATCCTTCAGGAGCAGGAGCTTCCGGTGATCCTGCATGAGGGAAACGATAAGGGATCGGTGCATGAGTTAGAGGTGACGATAAGGCAGCACGGAGGTGAGGTTGAAATTGTCACAGATGAGGAATCCATCGGTCCACTCGGCTCGGACACACACCAAGAGAACAGGCCTCAAAATCGATCCGGTCGAGTATTCTCAATCATCGTGTTTCTTGCAATGGTCGTGGGTTCCATCCTGTCTCAGCATTCCGAAGCATTGCGTGAGTGGCTAGAATCGTGGTCGGGTCGGATCAAACCTGAGAAGATGCATCAGGAAGATCCGTTTGCGCAGATTCAGATCATTGTCTGTGTGAAGGACATTGCTCCCGGCGAGACCATCACCGAAGAAAAGCTCGGGGTTATCGCGCTTCCTCGCGATCAGGTGCCTGAAAACAGCTTTTGTCCACGGGATGTTGGGAATCTGATCGGGCGCAGATCGGTTTCAGGGATTGATCGTGGAGTCATCATCCAAGGGTCGATGATCGATCAATGAAGCATCGACTAGTCAGCGCATTCCGTTCAGAATGTCTGACCGATAATGAAGGACCATCGCTGGGAGTGATCGAATGGGTCTTTGAGAACATTGTGACCGAAGTCCAGACCGACCGGGCCGATTGGCGTCATGAATCGAATTCCTGCTCCGAGCGTTCCTTTCAAGTCATTCAAATGTATCTCATTTGTAGAATCCCAAACATTGCCGGTGTCGAAAAACAGAACACCCTGCAGTCCCCAGACCAGTGGCATGCGGAACTCGATATTCCCGAGCAGAGAGACATTACCACCATCACCTCGGCTCTTGCCGTCGATGCTCACCAGATCTGTGGTTCCGGGGCCTCGGATGTCTTCATAGCCCCACCCTCGGATGGTTTTGATTCCACCAAGTTTGAACTTCTCCTGAAAGGGCAAATCCCGACCCCAACCAGCTCGGAGTGATAAGCCCAGAGTAGTTCGGCGGAACAGTTTCAGAAAGTGATTCGCTTCAAATGTTGTCTTGGTAAAATCGACCTCAGAACCGTATACTGGGCGAGCAAACTCAATTTTTCCTGAGATAAGGGATCCGGAACGTGGATCGCGAGGATCATCCCGGGTGTCGAGTATCGCGCTCGGGGCGAGAGAACCGATTTTGACATTTTCTCGGTACTCTTCCGGGATATCTGCGTCGGGCTGGATGTTGATCGGTCGGTCTTCATCTAGACGATATTCCAGTATAAGACGAAATCGCTCCTTTGTGCGGAAGGTCCAGTTTGCTCGTCCACCGTATCGATACAGATCATAGTCATCCTCCTCGTTAAAATTCCTGAATAACCTGATCTCCATCTGAACTGGAAAACCTGCAAACTCCGGTTCTCTGTACGTCAACTGTGATTTTTCGGCCTGCTCAGCATAGAAGATCGAGGCTCCGAGGAATCGGTTTGTGCCGTACAGATTCGTGGTATAGAGATTCAGATAGGCACTTGCTCCGATATCCGTATTGTATCCAGGGCCGGTTTCCAAAAAGAGACTAGGACGTTCGACTAAAGAAACGAGCAATGTTCGCTCTGAGTCATCGGCTTCTGTAACGAGACTCTGAATCCGAACCGAATTGAACAAGCCTGTCTGGGATAGATTCCGCTGAATGGTCATCATTGTTTCAGAGCAAAACGGTTTGTACTCTACAGGTGGAATTTGTCTGTTGATTAAACCCAGTTTTGTCCGGTAGTAGCCCTTGATCAAGACCTTCCCGAATGTGACGTAACTGCCTTCAGTAATCTCAATTACCAAATCTCGATTACCTATGGAGGAATCGACGTAAGACCATGATGCCGATGCGTCGGGGAATCCGGATTTTTCGTACTCGGCGATGATCGCCTGGATGCTTCGATCGATTGCCGCAGCTTGAAATGCACTTCCGGGATGGAGACCGCTGATTTCCTCGAGCCGATCCTTACCGATATGGAGGTTGCCGATAAACTTGGCCGAACCGATCTGAAAGTGTGCTCCTTCGGAAATCCTAAACAGGATAGAGACGCGTCTGTTCCGATCGTCACGCTCCATCTCAAAGGCCTGAATTACCGGCTCTATGAAACCGTGTTCGAGATAGATTCCAAACAGCGCTTCACAATCTTTCTGAAGGGAATGGCGATAGTATCGTTCACCACGGGTTGTGATCATGTATCCACGAAGAATATCTTCACTGAGCGATTGGTTCCCTGTTATCACGACATCCCTGACTTTGTAACGCTCACCCTCATCGATCCGGTAATGATACACAAATCGATGCTCTTCAATTTCCTTTGTCTCCAGGCTGGACTCGGCATAGGCATAACCGCGCTCCCAGTACCGCAATCGCAAGTTGTGTTCACCTGCGTTCAGTGCTTCGAGATCGGTTGTGTCAAAATCCGGGAATCCAAGCGCTTCCATTTCAATTGATGGTCGTCGTTCAAACTGGCTCAAGCTCCACAATAAATTCCACCAGTGGGATGGTGCATCGATCTGTAGTTTGATACAGGGACCTTCAACGATCGGGACCTTCAGGGAGAATGAATTTGAATCCGGGTGATAGGTGCTTTCGATTCGTTCGACGCGTACGGTCAGGTAGCCCTGCTTCTGGTAGTAATTTTGGATAGACTTAAGGTCAATATCCAGAGCGGAGTGAAGAAACCGCCGGCCTTTTACTGAACGCATCTGCCGAAGCAGTCGTTCATCGGAAACCGCTTCGTTCCCTATAAATTCAACATGATCAATAACAGATGGCGCTCCTTTGTTTATTACGAATTGAACATCTGTGGTCCGCGATCCTTCATTTCTCGTTGAGGTTGTGTCGACCGAACATTTCCCATATCCGAATTTGATGTAAAGTTCAGTCAGTCGTTCTCTGGATCGCTGTAACTTGTTCTCGGAAAAGGCTTCGTTCTGCTTGACATCAATGACCCGGAGAAGTTCCTTCCGAGAAATTCTGCTTTCGAGGCCGTATGCAAAGAGATAACCGGTCTGTTTGCCTTTGAAACGAATCCGATCCACAGTCCACTCAGGAGTCAGAATGAACGTGAGTGCAACGCCTGACAAAAAAGGTTCTGCATGAACTTCGACATTCCCGAAGCGATCCAATTCATGGAGGTTTCTCAAGCTTCTCCGGATCGAATCCGGTGTCAGAATGTCCTTTTCGTGAATGGTCAATGCGTTTATGACTGCAATGGAATCGAAGGGAAAGTCACATGAGAGACGGATGTACTCAACAGGAAGATCATAAAGATCTGGAGCGATAGCTCCGACCCGAGGCAGTACCGTGATGCATAGAATGACTAAAAGTCCGATTCTCATCTGAACTCCCATCGAAATCTGAAGTCCCCTCCAAGAGATCCGTCTTCGTTCCGGCGGCCGATTAAAAAGACATTGTCGGATATCTTATACTCGATGATAAGAAGATCTCCGGTAGAAGCCGTCCGACGTGAATAGGTCACTGACAGATTCGGGTTCAGGTGCTTTTTGACAGTTATACGAGCGGAGGGGCTTTCATCGCTGCTCGAAAGAATCGGATCGATGCTGAATTCATCGAATCCCATCCAATATTTAAACCGTCGTTCGATCTGATCCTGGAGAGAGCCTGTGACATATGCGACACCGCTGGCGATGTAGTCAACGGAATTGTCGCTGAGTTGCTCTGTTGTCTTGCCGATAGCGAGCAATGACCAGAGATCGACATCGCTCAGTGATGGAGAAGAGAATGGACGAACGTAGAAATCCTTGAGCAGAGAACCGGTCATTTCAATCGAAACCCGGTAGTTTTCTATTTCGGAAGTAGCCAGAAGATCCACGATCGGATCAATCGTTTCGGAATCCAGGAAATCGAGCGTTGCCCGTTCAAGCTCAAATTGGCGGCCTTGAAACTCGACTTGTCCGGCAATCGCCTCGATCCGTCCGAACAACTGGGGGCGGGATATCGAACCGCCCAGGGAGAGATCGAGTTTCATTTCGACCTTGGCGAGGTTGTTATCTATCCGAATTCGGTCTGGTGCGAAAATGTGCAGTTTCAATTCGAGGTCGACCGGTGATGGGCTTGTTGCGATAACTTGAGCCGGTTTTCTCTTCAAAGACAATTTGGCTCGTGATTCGCTAACAATCAACGATTTGTAGTTGATTCGCCGACTGTAACTCGACTGGATCAGGTTTATCTCGCCCATCAGAACCGGATTGCGGACATCACCGACCAGGTTCACGTCGATTTCTGCTTCTGACGAAAATCCATCTGGATACTCGAACTCGAGCCTGGGGGATTGAATTCTCAGATCCAGCAGATCTGGAAGATGATTGTGAATACCGAATTCACCCGAAATCCGCGTAAAACTGTTGCCGATGATTCCTTCACAAAATACGAGACGTCCCAGTTTGTGCTGACAATCGATTTCGGCGTGAAGGTCCTCGACACGGACGCCGAGAAGCGGATTTGTCAGATACAGTTCCTGAACGGTGATTTTGCCATTGTAATCCGGGTCCGATGCCGGGCCTCGGATATTGAGGTCGAAAACGGCAGCGCCGGATGCGTTACGGATTCCTGGAACTGTCCGGGACAGAGCATCTAATCGTGCCATACCGATCAATCTTAGGTCGAGGTTGCTGCTGAAATCGATAACACCATCCAGGGTAAATTCAGAATCTTCACTCTGGAAGTGCATCGGATCCAGTTCTATCGATGTTCCAATCAAATCCAAAGCTGCCAAACGTTCGCTCTTGAGGTTGATTCCAAATACCGATCCTTCCAGTTCCTGAATCTCGATTCCGGAACGGATGGAAGTCAAATCTCCCGGGATGAACGAGAGATCGAATCGACCGGTTGTTGTTCCATCAATACTCGATGTGAATCTGTGAATCGGTGATGCCTGGAGCAGGGGCTTGAGGGGCATCGAGTCCAATGTGCCATTTAGTCTGGTTAAATGTGGAGACCGGATCGAGGTTTCGCCGTTGACCGAGCTTGCGCGATCAGCGAAAACAATGTTGAACTGAACGGCTTCCGGGGTATTGAGATCAATTATGGCATGCAATTGTGCAGGGCCGGATGCGTAATCCCGAATGATCAGATCATCAATCTCTCCGTCAATAACACCCTTGAATCGTCTGTCTTCGTCTGTTGCTCGCATTGTGAATTGTGCGTTGCCTGACAATGGGATCGGGAGCCATTTCTCAAAGTGTGACAATGGTATATTTTTTGCGGACATTTCTATTTTAGGTGCTCGGTCAAAAGGTATGTCAGCCGATACCATGACGGATTCCGAATCGCAGTTCGTATGCAGCGTGAGTTCATGGATTCCTCGCTTATCCAGGAGAAAGTCCATGTCGGTTGCCTCGATCGGGATTCTCCATGCGACAATTCCGGGTGTGGTTATTCGGCTGGGAATCCTTTCGGTGTTCGATGGATTGAAGTGGATCATTCCGGATGCGCGGCCTTCAAGATCGAGGGGAATGCCTGATACACGCTCGATGGATTCGAGATCCAATTGATCGATCTCGGCTTTTAGAGCTGTCATGCGAAAGCGATCGCAAACATCGCCTCTTTCCAAACGCAGGTGTCCCTTGACAGAACCTGCATTACCCTCGACAAATACTTCATCGAGTGTGACACTGCATTTTTCAGCATTGCCAGTTACGGTCACTCGGCCCATTTCAGTACGATTCATCAGAATCTCGTTTCCGGATACTACGAATTGAACCTTCGGAAGTTCGGGTGAACCCCGAAGTTGAATACTGGCGTCGAGTTCACCCGAGAGATCCGGAAGGATTGGCCAATCCTTCGAAAAGGCGTTGATACGCTCAATCAAACCCCGGGATTCTGTTTTTTGGACTTCGATCTGTGCTTTCAATGATGTCGAGGTGAACTCAGCGTCCCTCAACATGACAGTGCTTGTGCTATTTCGCATCCGAGCCGAGTCGATCATGAATGTTCGGTTGACAAGTTGGAACCGACCGTCGAAGACAAGCGGTTCAACGCCGCTGTGTTGTGTTGTTTCTGTACCTGAAAACGATCCATTCAGAATGGCATTTTCTGGTGAGAATCCCTCGCTATTCAGTTCAGCCTGAAATCCGAATACTCCGGGAAGAGTGACGGGCACATGTTGTTCATCGAGTGTTCGTGCAAGACTCAGATCGGAGCCGGAAATTTCGAAATGATATCCTTTTCGATCATGTGTGAATGTGAGTAGTCCCAGGCCGGAGAGAATTCCATCGTATAGCGATGCCTGAATATCCGGAAATGAAAATGACCGATTCGAAAAATGAACTGGTGATGCGATCCGTTCGATATTGACCCGATCGACCTTCAAGCCGTCGCTGCACAACATCGAATCGATCGTCAGGTCCCTGGCTAGTCCGCTTCCTTTTATGGTTGCTGCGACTCGGCCTGACATTCCTATCGGCAGGTACAGAGATTCCTTCAGTTCATCAGCTGACAGTTGCACGGTACCTTGAAAATCGAGTCTCGGATTCGTGAAGATCTTGAGGCTGCATCTACCGTTGACACTGGTTTCGCCGGAAGTGGACGACACATGGAAGATCGAGTTATGAACGCCATCGGCCCAGACAAGAGCGCGGACATGAAGGTCGGCTGTCGAGTCGATACGTGATTCAATCCGCGTGTTAACATTTGAACCTCGAATGTCAATTTTCAACTCTTTGACGCCAGGCACCCGATCCGCTCGTAAATTGAGAACCGGTGCATCCACGATCAGATCGGATGGGCGGTAATCGAAATGGAACTTGCCCTGGATCAAATCAAGGTGGTCGATCCGCAGGGTTTCGAAGAATGGGTAAACCAGATGATCGTCGTCCGGATCTCTGTGCTTCTTTTTCGTGCGATCTCGCGGAAAGAAATATAGGTTGCAATCCTCATCTTCCGAGAAATCCAACCGGAAAATCGGTTGATCGATGAATAGATATCGAACATGAAACTCGCCTTTCAGTAGCGAGATCGGATCAAATATACAATGAATCTGTCGGCATTCGCCCAAGGGTTCAGCGCTGAACTTTGAGCCATTCGCGATATGGATTCCTCGGATGCTCAATGTGCCAAGGATCGACAGGTGAAAATGATCCACTCGGATTTCACGGCCAGTCTTTTCAGAGGCAAACCGACAGATTTCCATGACGAGACGTTGTTGGAGATAGGGGACCTGGAATGCGAGCAACATCCCAGCAAAGAGCAGGAGAACGAAGAGAAGCATTCGTCGAACCCATCGATAGATTCGTTTGAAGACGGAAATTGACTTAGGTTGCTTTTGATTCGATGACGTGTTCATTGGATTGTCACTGAAACAGCTCCAGAATTTCCGGATTACCCTTGTTACTCGAAATCACCCTGTCCCGGAGGTCGATGAACATGGAGGGATTATATAGTGATATCTTTAGCAGTGCATCCTGAACCTGTCGACGACGGACGGAGCTATCCGATGATTTGATTACTCTGGGCAATTCTCCTCGATTCCGTTCGCTCCTATCCCATTCCATGCGAATCTCATCGATCACTGACTCCACAAATTCGATGTATCTTCCGGCGGATTCCTCGTTAAACCCTTTGATTTCAAGCAATTGAGCACTATATAGCAACATCTCGGAGTTGCGGTTTATGCGAATCTCTCGGTTTATGGCATCGATCGCGTTTTCGAGATCCGAAGCACTGCCGGTCGTCAAGAAGAGCCGGTGATGATTGATGGCCTGATTGTAATGTGCGCGCTGATAATTGGGATGGATTCGTAGAAGCGAATCGTATAGATCGATGGATTTTTGAGTGTGTCCGGCTTGTGCATGTGCAAAGGCACGGTCGTACTGTAAAACCAGATCATCTCCGAACAATCCGGCAGCTCGATCCAGTAATCCGGTTCCTTCGTCGTATCGTCCAGCCGTGAGAGCTTGTTTTGACTGATAGTAAATGATGTCGGCTTGAATGTGACGCCTCGTCCGAATGGCTCCGCCGATCCAGATCGGAATGAGCAGTAGCCCGATCAATGCCATAATTCGCTTGTGCACGAGTGTCGCGGTTTCGTTTCTCGGCACGGAACTTCCGATGAACGTGATGGCTAGTATCCAGAACGTCCATGGGACAAACCAGCGCATGTTCACGCAGACCAGATTGTGAACCACCAATCCCACACATGCCGAGGTCCAGACTCGGATGCTGAAATCTCCCCGGTTCTGCCAACCGCGTCGGATGAAACTGTAAATGAACCAAGCGAACAACCCCAGTCCGATGAAACCGGTTTCGAGAAGGATCTCGATTGGTTCGTTATGGGCGTGCTCAAGATTTGCTGCATGTTTGAAGCGAACCAGATAGTTCGGATCGCGGAACTGGTCGAATGAATGCGCATAGCTTCCCGCGCCTTTTCCAATTAGCTTTTCGAGGGGACTGAAGTCGTCGCTAAAAATCCTCAGAGACTGTCGGTAAGTCTCGATCCGGAATTGATTAGATCGTGTTAGTTCCGAAAAAAAGCTGCCGGACAGCAGCGCGAGTGTGATAACAGCGAGAGCGATTCCTCCGGTGAAACAAACCATTGTCCTAAGTCTTAGTCGTTGTTTCAGTAGTAGCGCGTAACAGAGCACACCACAAACGAGTCCCATCCACGCGCCTTTGCTCATGGAGAGGCCCAGCGCGACAAGACTGAGGGTGATGGTCAGGATACCGAATACGTGTTTTGAAACTCGTCCGGGATGTCTTGCGATTTCGATAATCTGCGCGGCGATTCCGATGATGAGAAATGCTCCGAGGGCGTTGGGATGACCTAGAAAAGATACAACGCCATCCCCAATCGGCTTTGACCATATGAGCGGATCCAGACCCGCGAATTGAATCAGGGCATACGCGGAAACAATAGCTGCAATCCATGCCAGCGGGCGTGAGGGATGAGTGGCAGGTCGTTGAAGCAATGTACTGGAGGGTAAAACCAACATCAATGCCAGTGACGGAGACAAGCGAATGATTTCATCAATGCTTGCTGTCGGTAAGACTGACCATTGATAACTGAAGAACGTCCAAAGACAGTATAGAGTATAAATCAATTGAAAATCACAGATCGGTCCCGAATCACCGTTGCGCGCCAGAACATGAATTGAAAGCAGGGTACCGCAAACGACTAATGCGATCAGGGTTTTAACACGTGTCACATCCGTCATCCAAGGATAGAAGAGCACCGGTATGCTCAGTACAAACACGTGCACGAGGATGTCTTTAAAACGACTCACGAAAAAGGATGCATGTGGATTGGGGTTGTTTGCCATGATGCACAAAGAATTTTACCAGTAAACAAAGCAGGAGTCGAGATATCGAATCAGGTTGAAGATTCTTGATTTTCTTCTATAATCGATTTGATGGACACGATATGATCAGGGGGATTTGGTGATGAAACTAAGGCAATTCCGGAATCTACTCCGAGCGGTGGTGTGGTTCGGATTGGTGACTCTGATGGCCGGCTGTGCATCCATTGGTCTGTTCGATGAACAGGATCAGGCCAGCAAACTGAAAAATCTGAAAAGAGGGTCCATCTCCGGAGATGGCCTCTATCGGAACGAATTCTATGAATTTGAAGTTCGTTTGCCGAAAGGTTGGACCGGGACTGTGGGGGATCCTCCGACAGTTTTACGCTGCGAGTCTCAGGATAAGTCGATCGACTCCAGTGTCAGGCGATTCGTATCTATCGAGGCAATCGTGAGTTCCTGTCAGGATACCGACACGATCGACACGGTGATCGAACGATACATTCAGAGCAATCAGGCGAGGGGATTCGAGGTTGTATCTCAACGAGATTCCATGAATCTGAAAAAAGACGCTCGAATTTGTGTGATCGGCGCAAAATCAAAGGAAAGTCCCATCAAGATCATGTCGCTCGTGACCAAACGCGATACACGCATCGTCATTCTGGAATGCTCAGCTCTCCGCCCACTTTTCGACAATTTCGAGTCTCAGTTTTCATATGCCGTTTCGAATTTCGCATTCACATCCAAATCTTCCGAAGAACTCAAGGCAACCCCAGTGCCAAGACTGTTCGATCCGCA
>Ga0302253_1001926_pt1 | contig 11237 bp, 7 predicted proteins | sample AAG_RA_Trp_MG_FD_193537 | JGI IMG/M metagenome (GOLD analysis project Ga0302253, IMG submission 193537) | Enriched activated sludge microbial communities from anaerobic digester in WTTP, New Holstein, Wisconsin, United States - AAG_RA_Trp | ecosystem: Engineered > Bioreactor > Anaerobic >... | reverse complement strand
CCGGCGTCTTCATGCCGGACCGTGATGATCTCGTCGATCACGTCCCGGTTCAACACGTCCGGAACAAAACCGGCCCCGATGCCCTGTATTTTGTGCGGCCCGGGTTTGCCGCCCGAAAGAACCGGCGAATCGGCGGGCTCCACGGCAATGATCCGGAGCGCCGGGTTCCGTTTTTTGAGTACCTCTCCGACGCCCGTAATGGTTCCTCCTGTTCCGATACCAGCCACGAAATAATCAAGGCGGCCGTCCGTATCCGCCCAGATTTCCTCCGCCGTTGTCCGGCGGTGAATTTCCGGATTGGCCGTATTCTGAAACTGCTGGGGAACGAAACTATGAGGCGTCACCTTTGCCAGTTCCTCGGCCTTCTCCACAGCCCCTTTCATCCCTTTGGGGCCTTCCGTGAGGACGACCTCCGCCCCCAGAATCGCCAGGAGCTGGCGCCGTTCCATGCTCATCGTCTCCGGCATGGTCAGGATCAGTTTGTATCCCTTTGCCGCACAGACAAAGGCCAGGGCGATGCCCGTGTTGCCGCTCGTCGGTTCGATGACAACCGTGTCGGGGCCGATCCGGCCCGCCTGTTCCGCCGCCTCGATCATGGCAACACCGATGCGGTCCTTTACACTCGACAGAGGGTTGAAAGACTCGAGCTTCACCAGCACGGTGACGCTGTTATTGCCATTTAAGCGGTTGATCCGCACCAGGGGTGTCCCGCCTACCGTTTTCGTAATATCGTCATAGATCTTTCCCATGGTTTATCTCCCGGCCTGATCGAGGGCCTGTGCAATGTCTTCCATAATATCATCAATATGCTCAATACCGATGGAAAGACGAATGAAATCAGGGGTTACGCCGGTTGCCTGCTGTTCTTCCGGCGAAAGCTGCTGATGGGTCGTCGTCGCCGGGTGAATCGCCAGAGTTTTGGCATCGCCCACATTGGCCAGATGCGATATCAGTTTCAGCGCTTCAATAAATTTCTTCCCGGCTTCCAAGCCTCCTTTGATCCCAAAGCCGATCATCGCACCGGCGCCATGCTTCAAATACCTGTCCGCCCTGGCTTTTGCCGGGCTTGACGCCAGGCCGGGATAGTTCACCCAGCCGACCCGCGGATGCTTCTCCAGAAATGCCGCCACGGCCAAGGCGTTTTGCCCATGGCGGGGAATCCGCAGATGGAGGGTTTCCAGCCCTTGGAGGAGCAGGAAGGCGTTGAAGGGTGAGAGCGCCGGTCCCAGATCTCGCAGGAGCGTCACCCTCGCCTTGATGATATAGGCCAAGTTCCCCAGCGGGGCCAGGTAATCCACGAAATTCAAGCCGTGATAACTTGGATCAGGATCGGCGATGAGAGGAAATTTGCCTCCGGTCCAGTTAAATTTACCCGAATCGACGATCAACCCGCCCAAAGACGTCCCGTGGCCGCCGATAAATTTCGTTGCCGAATAGACGACGATATCCACGCCGTGATCGATGGGCCGCAATGTATAGGGGGTTACGGTATTATCCAGGACAAAAGGAATGCCGTGGCGGTGGGCAAGGGCGGAAATCCCTTCCAGATCGGCCACATCCAGTTTAGGATTGCCGACCGATTCGGCGTAAACGGCTTTCGTCCTGTCGTTGATCGCCTGCTCCATGGCCGCCAGATCATTGGACGGCACGAAACGGACGGTGACGCCGAACCGGGCAAAGGTGTGACGGAAAAGATTGTAGGTCCCACCGTAGAGGTTGTCCGCGGACACAATTTCGTCCCCGGCCTGGGCAAGATTCAACAGAGCAAGCGTAATGGCCGACTGGCCGCTTGCCACCGCCAGGGCGCCGATCCCGCCGTCCAGAAGGGCCATGCGTTTCTCCAGAACGTCCGTTGTCGGGTTCATGAGCCGTGTATAGATATTCCCGAATTCCTTCAGGGCGAACAGGTTCGCCGCATGTTCCGTATCCCGAAACTGGTAGGATGTGGTCTGGTAAATCGGTACGGCTCTTGACCCTGTTGTCGGGTCCGGCTCCTGGCCGCCGTGGAGGGTTAGGGTTTCTATTCTTAATGATTTTTGTATCCCGCTCATATTTCTATCCTTTTTGTCTACCACATGTTCTTTATACTCCCAGGGATAAACAACAATAATCTGGGAAAGAGGGTTCCCGTCTCAATTTACCCGCTGTACATCAACATGCGATCGATACTCGCCCGTGCCCGGATCATCACGTCGCGGGGCACTTCCACCCGGTGGGTCATATCTTCGAGAGCCCAGAGCACCTTTTCCAGATTGATCCGCTTCATGTTCGGGCAAACGGCGTGGCTCGAAACGGGATAGAACACCTTCCCCGGATTTTCCTTCTGAAGCCGGTGAATAATGCCGAGTTCTGTTGCCACAATCACCTCCCGGACATCGCTTTGTTTCACAAATCGGCACATCCCTTCCGTGGACAGGACCTGATCGGACAGGTGCCGCACCGCCCGGGGACACTCGGGGTGAGAAATCACTGCCGCGTTCGGATGGAGGCGCTTCTGTTCGGTAATATCTTCCGGCAGAATTTTAGCGTGGGTCGGGCAGAAACCTTGCCAAAGGATCATGTTCTTCCCTGTCTTCTCAATCACGAAATCGCCCAGATGCTTGTCGGGAACGAAGATGATTTCGTCACGATCGGCCAGAACCTCCCGGACCATGCGCACCGCATTGGCCGACGTACAGCAGAGGTCGCACTCGGCCTTGACCTCCGCCGTCGTGTTCACGTAACATAAAACGGCTGCCCGGGGGTGTTGCGCCTTCAGCACCCGCAGTTCATCGGCGGTGATCATGTCCGCCATGGGACATCCCGCCTTGGGATCGGGAATGAGGACGGTTTTTTCCGGAGACAGAATTTTTGCCGTCTCGGCCATGAAGTAAACACCGCAGAAAACGATAACGTCAGCATCGGTCTTGGCTGCTTCCATACTCAACCCCAGGGAATCCCCCACGAAATCCCCGATATCCTGCACTTCCGGTAACTGATAATTGTGAACCAGGATAACGGCGTTGCGCTCCCGCTTCAATTGCACAATCTTTTCAACAAGCTCCATGAACAACCTCCTCGATGACACCGCCCCCCAGGACTTCTTCTCCCTCATAAAAAACCACCGACTGACCCGGCGTAATAGCCTCCTGATCTTCCATAAAGACCACCCGCAAACGACCATGCTCAAAACTAACCCGACAGGGGCTCTCTTTTTTGCGGTAACGGATCTTCGCCTGAACCACGTCCGGCCAATCCCGTCGGAACAGGTTCAGGTCTCCGGCAACCAGAGTCCGTCCTAACAGGTCTTTTTTCTCGCCCACAACAATTTCGTTTTTCTCCCTGTCGATTTCCAGCACATAAAGCGGAACGGGATGGCTGATGCCGAGCCCTCCCCGTTGCCCCACAGTATAGTAAGGGATTCCCTTATGGCTCCCCAGAACACGTCCGGATCGATCAACAATGTGACCGTCTTTCTGTTCCCCCAGCCGTTCCCGCAGAAACGCCTGATAGGTGCCCTGGGTTACGAAACACACATCCTGACTTTCCGCCTTGGCCGCCACCGGGAGACCTGCCCGCACAGCCAGCGCCCTCACCTCTTCCTTGGTGTAAGGACCAAGGGGGAAAAGAACCCTCGGCAGGATTTTCGCGTCAATATGATAAAGAAAATAAGTCTGATCTTTCCTTTTGTCACGGGGGCGGCTCAGGTGATACCCGTCTTTTTGCTTTTCGACAGTTGCGTAATGACCGGTTGCCAGGGCATCGAATCCCAAGGCGACGGCACGTGCCATAAGCGATCCGAATTTCAGGTAACGGTTGCAGGCCACACAGGGATTGGGCGTCCGACCATGGGCATACGCATCAACAAAAGGGTCAATTACCCTGCTCTCCAGTTCGTCCGCATAATCCAGAACATGGTGCCGTATCCCCAGTTTGTCGCAAACCCATTTCGCATCCTGAACCGCATCGGGACCGCAGCACCGGGGACGTTCACCTTGCGCACCCCTCACACCCAGGCACATGGTCACGCCCGCAACCTCGTAACCCGCCTCCTGCAGCAGAAGAGCCGCGACGGACGAGTCAACCCCGCCGCTCATGGCAACCAGCACTTTTTTATTCATCATCTTCATTCCGATCCTGCCTGATTAAATCCCCGATGCGGCTTCGTTACCATGTTTTTCCGTATTCATCCGCACCAGATCCTGCAGGTTGATGGAATCCAGGACCGCAGATATTTTTCCGCCCAAAAGAGACCAGATTTCACGACTGACGCAGGTCGATACACGGTTACAGAGAGACGGGTCCCGTACGCAATCGACCAGACAGGGTTCGCCTTCCAGAACATTTAGAATTTCCTTCAGGTTGATCTGGGACGGCTCCCTGGCCAGATTATACCCCCCGTAAGCGCCACGGGTTGAATTGACTAAGCCCGCGGTTCGGAGAGGAATGATGATCAGACTCAGGTACTTCTCGGAAATCTCCTCCCCCCGGGCGATATCCTTGAGATAAACCGGGCCTTTTCCATAATTGATCGCCAAAGCCAGCATCAGGCGGACACCGTAACGGGCGCGTGTCGAAAGTTTCATAATTGCGTTCCCCACATTGACTACTATTACTATCTTATTCGTAGTAATTAAACCTTCCTCTATTTCCTGTCAAGTTTTTTTCTCCGGGAATTCACCTTGACAATTTTTTGATGGTGCATATTTTATCGCCCGACTCGGAAATGACCTAATTTCGTCTATTCCAGAACCATCAAACCATGATCATAAAACTAATTAGGAGGTAGGCTGTATGAATGTAAAACCACTACAGGACAGGATTCTGGTTTTGCGTGAGGAAGGGGAACAGAAAACCGCCGGCGGAATCATCATTCCGGACACGGCCAAGGAAAAGCCCCTGGAGGGCAAGGTGGTGGCTGTCGGCCCCGGAAAATTCGACAAGGACGGCAAACGGATCCCCATCGAGGTCAAAAAGGGCAACAGAATTTTATTCAGCCGTTATGCGGGAACGGAAATCAAGATCAACGGTGTCGAACATCTGATGATGCGCGAAGACGACATTTTAGCCATTATCGAGTAACAAAAGGAGGGAAGACATGGCCGCAAAAGAAATTAAATACGATATGGTCGCCCGGGAAAAGATCATGAAGGGCGTCGACACATTGGCCAACGCCGTGAAGGTTACCCTCGGTCCCCGCGGGCGCAACGTTGTCCTGGACAAGTCCTGGGGCGGGCCCGTTATCACCAAGGACGGCGTTACCGTCGCCAAGGAAATCGAACTGGAAGACCGCTTTGAAAACATGGGCGCCCAGATGGTGAAGGAAGTGGCTTCCAAGACCTCCGATACGGCCGGCGACGGCACGACCACCGCCACAATCCTCGCCCAGGCAATTTACCGTGAAGGCTCGAAACTGGTCGCCGCCGGGATGAACCCCATGTCCCTGAAGCGGGGCATCGATAAGGCCGTCGGCGTGGTTTCCGAAGAACTGAAGAAGATCTCCAAGACCGTCAAGGACAAGAAGGAAATCGCCCAGGTCGGTACCATATCCGCCAATAACGACACCACCATCGGCGACATCATATCCGAAGCCATGGCCAAAGTCGGCAAGGAAGGCGTCATCACCGTCGAGGAAGCCAAGGGGATGGAAACGACCCTGGACATCGTTGAGGGCATGCAGTTCGACCGGGGCTACGTTTCCCCTTATTTTGTGACCGACCCGGAAAAGATGGAAATTCATCTGGAAGATCCCTACATCCTTCTCAATGAAAAGAAAATCAGTATGATGAAGGACATGGTACCGCTCTTGGAGCAGATTGCCCGCATGGGTCGCCCCCTGCTCATTATCGCCGAAGATATCGAGGGTGAGGCTCTGGCAACGCTCGTCGTCAATAAAATCCGCGGCACCCTCAAGTGCGCCGCCGTCAAGGCGCCCGGCTTTGGTGACCGCCGCAAGGCCATGCTGGAAGATATCGCCGTCCTGACCGGCGGCAAGGTTATTTCAGAGGATCTCGGATTGAAACTGGAAAACGTAGGTCTGGACGATCTTGGCCGCTGCAAGCAGGTTTCCATCGATAAAGACAATACGACCATCGTGGACGGTGCCGGTTCCCGGGCCGATATTGAAGGCCGGGTGAAGCAGATTCGCGCCTTGATCGAAGAGACGACTTCCGACTATGATCGGGAAAAACTTCAGGAACGTTTGGCCAAGCTGGTCGGTGGCGTGGCGGTCATCAAGGTCGGCGCGGCCACGGAACTGGAAATGAAAGAAAAGAAAGCCCGCGTTGAAGACGCCCTGCATGCGACACGGGCCGCCGTTGAAGAAGGCATCGTTCCCGGCGGCGGGGTGGCCCTGCTCCGGAGCCTGCCAGCCCTGCAAAAAGTCAAGCTGGCCGACGAGGATGAAAAACAGGGGCTGAACATCATCAGGCGGTCCCTGGAAGAACCCCTGCGTCAAATTGCTCTTAATGCCGGCTACGAAGGCTCTATCGTCGTCGAAAAAGTGAAAGGCGGCAAGGGGGACTTCGGCTTTGACGCCGACAAGGGCGTTTACGGCGATCTGATGAAGGCCGGGATCATCGACCCCACCAAGGTGGCGCGTTTGGCGCTCCAGAACGCCGCTTCCGTTTCGTCCGTGCTCATCACCACCGAAGCAATGGTCGCGGAGAAACCGAAAAAGAAGTCGGCGGCACCCGCCATGCCGGGAGGCGGCATGCCCCCTGACATGGGCGATTACGATTACTAACCCTCCTTATTGCGGCCCCGATTCTATCCGACAGATATATTTCATGGCGGATCGATTCGGGGTCGCCTTTTCACCGGCTCTCTTTACACATTCACTTGATACCACGCCATATTGTTCAACATCCTTATCCTCTCCCGGATAAAAGGCGTAATTATAGACATTTTCGTTGACAGGACATTTTTTTTGGCGTAGAAAACCTATCGTAATTATGACCTTACGTTTTTTTAAATGATGTCGCATCTTGCGGGGGTACTTTTACGGAAATATTTCACACATGAATGTAAACCTTCAGCATTACATATCCCGTATAGAGACCTCAAAAAATCTTCCCACCCTGCCTCACATTCTTGTAAAACTGATCCATGCCTGTCAGGATGAAAACGGCAGCATCAAAGATATTGCAAAAATCATCTGCGCCGACGCCTCCATCTCCGCCAGAATTCTTAAGCTGGCCAACTCATCTTATTTCCGATCCACGGTGAAAATATCCCAGATTGATCAAGCACTGATCAGACTGGGACGGAGCGCCATAAAAAATTTGGCCATCAGCTCCGCTGTTCAACAGGTTTTCAGTAAATCGGACACCGTCGCGGAAGGGTTCGACCTGAAACGTTTCTGGCGACATTCGTTGACATCAGCGGTTTTATCCAGAATGATCGCTGAAAAAACCAGCTTTAATCTGCCGGAGCAGGCTTTCCTGGCCGGTATGATTCATGACATCGGACGCCTGATCCTGGCCGTGAATTTCCCCGAAGAATATAAAATGATCTTAACCGATTCGGAAAACATGACCGAGTCCTTGATCGAACGGGAAAACCAGATAGGCGCTCCCCACACGGAAATCGGGGCATGGCTTCTGAGCCGCTGGAATTTTGATTCCATGATCATCGACGCTTCCCGTTACCACCACGAACCTATCGTCAGAATTAAGAATTCTTTCCCCCTGGTGAGAATTGTCTATGCGGCAAACGACATGTCACGCATTACCGACCCCAGCGATGCAGCCTTCTGCGTGCTGAAGAGCCTTTTCTCATGCCCTTTTCCCGATACGGTTGAAATGGTCATGCAGGCAGAAGAAGAAGTGCTGGAATTGGCTGATTTTCTGGGCTTTGCCATCGGCGAGAGGGAAGAGGCTCGCCCCCGTACCGAATCTATCGCGATTCAAACAACGGAATTCGTCAGCGAAGTCAAGGATTTGTCACTTCTGGTGGGAGTCCTGCAGAATCTGGTTTCATGCCAGGATGAAAATGCGATTTTGAAAGTCCTTCAAGATGGCCTCAATATCCTGTTTGATGTGCACCATGTCATTTTTTTCCTCGTCGACCCTGAAGACGGACTCCTCAAGGCAAAAATGATCAACGATCAGGGCCAGACCGACACCCCTGCCGGACTCATTCTCTCTTTACACAACCGAGAGAGCCTCATCACCCAGTCCATCCAGAAAAATGTGCCGCTCATTTCCCCCAATGGCAACAGTTCAACCGCGTTATCGATTCTGGATGAACAGATCCTCCACCTGTTCGACTGTAAGGGATTTTTATGCTTACCCCTTGTGCGTGCGGGAGAAACTGTCGGCGTGATTGTTCTGGGCTTGGCGGATCAGCAAAGAGTCCCCCCGGCGGAAGAAAAACTGCTTCGGCTTTATGCCGGTCAGGCGGCTGCAGCACTCTATATTGAACACATGAAGCAGCTTCAGGCTAAAAAAATCGCCACGGAGCGCCTGGCGGCGACGACGGAACTGGCCCGTAAAGTGATTCACGAAGCGAACAATCCGCTCAGCATCATGAAAAACTACCTTAAAATTCTTTCATCACATCTTGACGAGGAAAACCCGGCACAGAATGAAATTCATGTCATCGAGGAGGAAATCGACCGCGTCACCCGCATTTTAAAGGAATTGTCCGATTTCTCCAAATCAAGGGCTCTGAACAGAATAGTCCTCGATCTCAACGGCCTTTTGAACAATATCATTCAAATCATCAGCCAATCTCTGCCGGCAACATTCAATATTCAGTTTCATGCAGATCTCGCTTCATCGGTTCCTCAAATTCGTTCGGACCGGGATGCGCTCAAGCAGATCTTTATCAATTTGATCAAAAATGCCGTGGAAGCTCTGACCGGGCGAGGCAACATTTTTATCGAGACCTCTTATGAGACGGTTGCCGCCGATATGAAAGCAAAAAGGCCCGATTCGCCTGACCGTGGTCATGTTAAAATTGTGATTCGTGACGACGGCCCGGGGATACCGCCGGAGGTGAAAGCACGGCTGTTTGAACCCTATTCGAGCACCAAAGGGAACGGCCACTCGGGCCTCGGCCTCTCCGTTGTTTACAACATGATAAAGGAACTCGGAGGGACGATAACGGCAAACAGCACCCCGAACAAAGGGGCCAGTTTTACCATCATGCTTCCCGTGCATACCGCCTGAACAGACTTTTTCATGTTATGGAAAGTTTATGCATATTGAAACACACCGTTCACAAAGGCATAAAAAAAGTTTACTAAATTGAAATAACCAGTTCATAAACAGGGATAGAAGCATGTCTTACCGACCGAGAATCGTCATAACGGATGATGAGATACGCATGACGGAAAGCCTTAAAATCCTTCTGGGGGATAAAGGCTATGATATCGAAACTTTCCAAAACGGTCATGACGCCCTCAATTTTTTAGGAACACAGGAATGCGATTTGGTTTTAATGGACGTCATGATGCCCATCATGAATGGTTTCGAGGCCCTCTCGCATATCAGAAATCACCATCCCGAAGTAACCGTCATCATCATGACGGGCCAGGCTTCCATTGATTCTGCCATCCGGGCTTTGCGCGGCGGTGCGTATGATTACCTGTGCAAACCCTTCGAGTATGATGAACTGATCAAAAAGGTGGAAAACGCCCTCGGCCACCGGAGATTGTCACGGGAAAAGAACCTGATCCATCATCAGCTCCAATCGACGGAAGCCCGCTATCAATACCTCGTGCATAATTCTCCGGACATCATTTTCACCCTGGGCAGCCAGAATAAATTCGTTTTTATCACGGACAAAATCAAAAACTGCACCAGCATGAGCAGTCAGGACCTGCTGGGCAGAAACTTTACTTCCATCGTTTATCACCAGGATGTCGATAAGGCGACGAAATACTTCCGGGAAGTACGTTCCGGAAAAGTCACCAAGGATCTTCTCGAACTTCGTTTTAAATGCGAGTCCTGCGGTCACAACGGTTCCCCCTGTGCGGGGCCCCACCCGGAGATGGAACTTAAAGCCGTCACCATGACCAATGGATCCGCTGCAGGCGCAGGGGACCACCCGTCGGAGATATACGGCATCATCCGGGACATTACTCAGAGACGGCGGGATGAGGAAGAAAAAAGAGCCCTGGAAAGCCAGTTGCGGCAGGCCCAAAAAATGGAGGCGATCGGCACGCTCGCCGGCGGCATTGCCCACGATTTTAATAATCTGTTGATGGCCATTCAGGGAAATATTTCCATGCTGCTGATGCACTGCGATGCAGATCACCCCCATCATGAACGGCTGAAAAAAATCGAAAGGCATATCGAAAACGGTTCCAAACTCACCTCCCAACTGCTGGGATATGCCAGAAAAGGAAAATACGAGGTCAAACCCATCGATCTCAACCGCACCATTGAGGATACGGCACAGACATTCGGCCGGATGAAAAAGGAAATTCGCTTTTATCTGGCCCTTGCGCCGGATTTGGCGCCGATCGAAGCCGACTCCAGTCAGATCGAACAGGTCCTGATGAATCTGTTTCTTAATGCTGCGGACGCCATGCCGGGAGGGGGAAATATCACCGTCAAATCGACGACCGTTGATCACAGCATGATTAAATCCGGGTTCTACAAACCCAAACCCGGCCGCTACGTGCTGATGTCGATAAGGGACACGGGAATGGGTATGGACGAAAAGACCAAGGAACGAATCTTCGAACCCTTCTTCACCACCAAGGAAATGGGGAGAGGAACAGGCCTGGGCTTGGCGTCTGTTTATGGAATCATCAAGGGACATCATGGCTTTATCGAAGTCGAATCCGCCGTGTCCGGAGGAACCACATTTTATATTTACATCCCCGCCTCCGAAGCGGCGCTTCCCGAAATGGCGACCGGTGCTTCGGAAATCATTCTCCGGGGTGAGGGAACCATCCTGCTGGTGGATGATGAAGAAGGAATTCTTGAAATCGGTAAATCCATGCTGGAAAATCTGGGTTACCAGGTCCTGACGAGCCGCACGGCGGAAGAGGCTCTTTCCTGCTACGAAACCCACAAAGACCGGATCAAACTCGTTTTGCTGGATATGATCATGCCCGGCATGAACGGCGGCAAAATATACGACCGGATCAAGACGATGAATCCTCAGGTTAAGGTTCTTCTGATTTCCGGTTACAGCATTGAAGGGGAAGCGAGAGAAATCCTGGCCAGAGGATGCAACGGGTTCATCCAGAAGCCCTTTAAAATTAAAGAACTGGCGAAAAAAATCGGCGATATCATCGGCAC
>Ga0302253_1001924_pt1 | contig 11244 bp, 11 predicted proteins | sample AAG_RA_Trp_MG_FD_193537 | JGI IMG/M metagenome (GOLD analysis project Ga0302253, IMG submission 193537) | Enriched activated sludge microbial communities from anaerobic digester in WTTP, New Holstein, Wisconsin, United States - AAG_RA_Trp | ecosystem: Engineered > Bioreactor > Anaerobic >... | reverse complement strand
TGCCGGCCCGGACCTCAGCGCCCGCCGCATCGAGCGCTATCGTGCCCTTGTCCATGCCTCCGGGGCCCGCCCGGTGATCGTGATCAACAAGGCCGATCTGGCTGAGAACCCGGACGGACTGGCAGGCGCAATCCTCCCGTCTGCTGCCGATGTCCCGGTCATCACCATCAGCGCCTTAAACGGCGGGGGCATGGCAGGGCTGGACCCGTACCTGACGCCCGGATCCACGATCGCGCTCATCGGGTCCTCCGGTGTCGGGAAGTCGACGCTGATCAACCGCCTGCTGGGCGGTGCCGTGCAGGAGACGGCCGGGACCCGGGAATACGACGGCCGGGGCCGGCACACGACAACCGTCCGGCAGCTCTTCCTCCTGGAATGCGGGGCGCTCATGATCGACAATCCCGGGCTCCGCGAAGTGGGTATCGGGACCGCGTCGGAAGGGATCGCTGAGACGTTCCCCGATATCCTTGAACTCGCCGGGAACTGCCGGTTCTCGGACTGCCGGCACGGGCAGGAGCCCGGCTGCGCGGTGACGGAAGCGGTGCGCAGCGGGACACTCTCCGCATCGCGCCTTGAGAACTACCGCCGGCTCATGAAGGAACTCGCCTTCGAGAAGGAGAAAGCGGAGATCGGCCTTGTGCGCGCCGAGCGGAAGCGGTGGAAGCAGTACAACGGCCATACGGCAGAGAAGATCCGGAAGGCAAAGGAAGGCAAAGGGATGTTCTGAGGGCACGGACGCTGCCCGCACACGTGCATCCGGCAGATCCCGCAGCCGGCGCAGTGCCAAAAAACCGGATGTACCAGGTTTTTTTCCTCCCGGGATCCATGCAGACCAGGAAGTTCTGCCATGAAAAAAGAACCGTCCATAACAATCTCAAAAGAGCGGCGTGCCGGCATGATCGCTGACATGAAGGATTATTTCCTCCGGGAGCGGGAGGAGGAGATTGGCGATCTTGCCGCGGGCCTGGTCGTGGACTTTATCATCGAGACGATCGCGCCGGAGTTTTACAACCAGGGCGTGGACGATGCGTACCGTCTGATGAAGGACTCAGCCGAGGACCTGCTGTCCCTCCGGGCCTGAAACAGTCTTCTGGAGTCTGAGAACCCGTCAGAATGAAATTATTTCAGCATGAACGGAGATCCGTTACTGAGCATCGGAACAGGAACGTTAGAAAACCAGATGAGGAATGGCATGGCAGACGTACTGACACCTGAAGAGATCCTCCGGAAGACACGGGCGCTGATGCCCGGAGTCCTTGAGGATCTCAAGAGTCTTGTGAGGTATCCATCCGTTGCGTTCCCCGGGTATCCCGCGGAACCGGTCCATGCCGCTGCAGCAGCAACGGCTGCGCTGCTGAAACGCTACGGCCTTCCGGACGCACGGCTCGTGGATATCCCCGGCGGGTATCCCGCGGTGTACGGCGGGATCCCGGCCCCGCCCGGTGCGCCGACGGTCCTGCTCTATGCCCACTACGATGTCCAGCCGGCCCGGCAGGAGGACGGCTGGGACCATGATCCCTGGGATCCGGTGGAGAAAGACGGCCGGCTGTACGGGCGCGGGGCCGCTGACAACAAGTCCGGCATCCTGATCATCGCGGCAGCCCTGAAGCTCTTTGACGGCAAACCGCCCGTGGGCGTGAAGGTCTTTGTCGAAGGCGAGGAGGAGACGACCAGCCATCTGCCGGCATTCGTTGCTGCGCACCCGGCATTTTTCCGGTGCGATCTCTTCTGCGTGGCCGACACCGGGAACATCGCCGTGGGAGACCCGGTACTCACCACAACCCTGCGGGGCGAGGTCTCCTGCATTATCGAAGTCCGGACGCTCGACCACGCCGTGCACTCGGGATCCTTCGGGGGACCGGCTCCCGATGCGCTCGTTGCCCTCATCCGGATCCTCGCAACGCTCCACGACCCACAGGGGAACGTGGCGGTGAAGGGCCTCCGCTCATCCCCGCCCGGGACCGCGGAATACCCGGAGGAGGCTTTCCGGCAGAACGCCGGCGTTCTTCCGGGCGTGGACCTGGCCGGGACCGGCACGGTCGGTTCGCGGCTCTGGACACAACCTTCCGTGACCGTGATCGGCATCGACGCGCCGTCCGTGAGCGGCTCGTCCAACATCCTGATCCCCCGGGCATCGGCAAAGGTCAGCATGCGGATCGCTCCCGATGCCGATCCCCGCCGCGAGCTGCAGATCCTGACGGGCCACCTGCGGGCGGCTGTCCCGTGGAATGCCCTTGTCGATATCCGGGCGGAGAGCGGGAGCCCGGGATTCCTCTGCCCGGCCGGCGGCCCGGGGATCGCGGCTGCACAGCGGGCGCTCGAAACCGCGTTCGGGAAGCCCGCGAGGGAGAAGGGGACCGGCGGCTCGATCCCCCTCATGCAGGTATTCCACGAGGCTGTGCCGGAAGCGGAGTTCATCCTGTGGGGTGCCGAGGATGATGCCCGCTCCTTCATCCACGGGCCGAACGAGAGCGTGGATACCGGCGAGCTGGAGCGGTTCATCGTGGCGCAGTGCCTGCTGCTGCAGGGGATGGGCAACCGGGAATGATTGCGCCCGACAGCGTGCCGGTACCGGACCGGTAACGGCTGCACCCCCCAGCGGATTTTCTTTTGGATCCACAATCTTTTTACCCGGCGGGACAATGGTTTGCTTATGGTTCCAGCCTGGCTCGATACCAAGGAATACCCGTTCCGGCCGCATTATTTCACCGTGCCTGCGGGAAAGATGCACTATGTGGACGAGGGATCGGGCGACCCGATCGTCTTTGTCCACGGAAATCCCGCATGGTCCTTCGAATTCCGGCACCTGATCAAGGCCTTTGCGCCAACGAACCGGTGCATTGCGCCGGACATGATAGGGTTCGGGCTGTCCGACAAACCGGAGGACTGGACGTACCTGCCGCAGGATCATGCGATGAACCTCGGGATGCTCCTGGGAACGCTGAACCTGGACCGCATCACGCTGGTGGTCAGCGACTGGGGCGGCCCCGTCGGGCTGTCGTACGCCCTCGGCCACCCGGAACGTATCCGGAACATCATCATCACGAATACCTGGATGTGGCCGGTGGACGATGACCTGCATTTCAGGATGTTCAGCTGGTTCATGGGCGGCCCGGTCGGCCGGTGGCTGATTAAGCACCGGAATTACTTTGTCCGAAGGGTCCTTCCATCCGTGTTCGGGGACAAGTATAAGCTTACGGAGAAGATCCACAACCAGTACCTGATGCCCCTTTCAAAGCCTGCACAACGGAACGGCTGCTGGGTATTCCCCCGGGAGATTATCGGATCGACTGCCTGGCTCCGTTCGCTGTGGGAGCGGCGCAGGGTCCTGGCCGGCAAGGATATCCTGATCGCGTGGGGTATGATGGACCATTCGTTCCGCAAGAAGGAGATGGACCGGTGGGTGGAGGCATTTCCCCGGGCACGGCTGGTCCGGTTCGAGTACACCGGCCATTTTGTCCCGGAGGAGAGCCCGGGTGACCTGATCCGCGAGATGCAGGACCTGATCGGGTGAGCGGGGGTAGGGCGGTGCCGTGCCCGGGGCCGGGCCCGCGCCGGATCCGGGCTGGATGCGGCGAACCTGCCGCCCGTGCGGTGATCCCGGTTCAGCCGGCGGGTTCCCCCTGCTCCATGGCCGTGAGGAGGAGGGCCGCGGAAGATACGAGGCTCGCGGCCGTGAGTGCGATCCAGAGGGGCATGGAGGCCATCGCATCCGGGATTCCTGCAGGATGCTGGTGCCAGGTTGCTGCGGCAAGCGGTGTCATCTTTTTCGCTATCGTTATCATTGTCAACAACCTGTCCTCATTGCTTCGCCGTACATCCCGATCTCATGGTCCCGGTCACCTATCAGGATGCCGGTGTGAGGTGCCGGCTGATCTGCCCCGGCTTGCGTTCCCGGCTTTCACGGAATGGTGATATTGAACGCAGGATCGAAGGTATCGAGCATGCCGGCAAAGGTGCCAAACACGCCGGGATCTCCCGTGGTCACGGTAACGTCCCGCGGCGCCTGTGAGGGGTTTAATGCCAGCGACTCGAGGGTTTTTCGTGGCATCGCCACGGATACCGCTGCATCCGGGGCGGTCTCGTTCAGCCGGTACAGGAGAACGCTGTTCTTCACCCGGATACGGGCAGTCTCACCGGTATCCGTTATCCGGAGATTCATCGTATAATCGGCACCGGCCGCTTTGTCAGCATTCACCCGCACGGACAGGTAGTCGAGGAGCTGGCCCGTGGTCATCGCCGACATGATGTCGCCCGAGATCATGTTCCGGCCCGGGACCTTCAGCGTCCCCCGGAGTTCCGATGCTGCCGTGAGATACGCGTTCCGCTCCGTGCCGGATTCCGCCTGGTACCCGAGTTGTTCGAGCGCATCCGCCTCGATCTGCCGTGCCTGCATGTTCTCCGGGTTGGCATCGACCAGGTATTGTGCGATCGAGGCGACCAGCTGATACTTCCCGGCCGCGTAATCCTTCCGGAGCTTTGGCATGACCGCATCTGCCCCGCCCAGGTATTCGGTCATGCTCTTCCCGTACTCTGTCGGGGTCAGCCGTTTCAGGTTGACCGGGTTCCCGTCGTAAAAACCGATGTACCGCTGGTAGGTAGCCTTCACGGCCATCGGGACCGAGCCGTAGAAGCTGTGGGTGTACCAGTACGGCTGGAGCGACGCGGGAAGTTTCACCCGGTCCGCGATCTCGTCCATCGTGTAACCCTTGTTGATCAGGTTCAGGGTCTGGTCGTTGATGTACTTATACATGTCCCGCTCGTTCTCGAGAATCTCGACAACCTTCGCATTGCCGAACCGGGGCCAGTTGTGGGCCGAGATCATGACATCCGCTTTATCCCCGTACCGCGTGCGGGTCTCGTCCAGGCTCTCTGCCCAGGCAAGGGGGTCGCGGACCTGTGCGCCCCGCGGCGTGAGGATGTTGTGGAGCGATGCTGCGCAGTTCTCCGCAACGAACAGGGTGTTGTACTGGGGGAACCAGATGTTGAGTTCAACCGGTGCCTCGGTGTCCCGGGCCATCTGGAATTCCATCCGGACGCCATCGATGGTGACCTCCTGCCCGGTGTGCGTGATCTCCATGGTGGGGGGGATTAAGGATGCTGTCCCGGTTGACAGGGTTTTGCCGATACCGATATCAACGAGCCCCTTCTCATCCCGGGGAAGGAGGAGACCGAACTGGTTTATGGCCCGCCGCTGCATCGCATTGCCGGCGTACACGTTCTCGCTGATGGCATGATCCATGAACCCTTCGGGTGCGATGATCGCAACGTTCCTGGCCGCAACCGCATCGCTCGTGGTGATGCCTTTTACTCCCTGGTAATGGTCGGTGTGGGGGTGGGAGTAGATCACGGCTTTTACCGGGCGGGAGCCGAGCGTGGAGTTCACGAGGGCCATCGCTGTCCGTGCGGTTTCGACGGTATTGAGGGGGTCGATGACGATCCAGCCCGTGTCTCCCCGGATGAAAGTGATGGACGAGACATCGAAGCCCCGGACCTGGTAGATTCCCGGGCGGACTTCAAAGAGGCCGTGGATGTTATTCAGCTGCGCTTGCCGGAACAGGAGCGGGTTGATGGTATCCGGCCGGGTGCCGTTCGCGGTGCGCCGGAACCCTTCGGCATTCCACGCGGGGATGTCCGGGCGATTGGACGGGATGACCAGCGGGTCGTACGTGGCAAGGAGCCCCCGGCGTGCGAACGCGAAATCTTCAGCGCTCGTGTTCCACGCCGGGGTGTTGTTCGCTGCATTGTTTGCGGCGATGGTGAACGATGTGGCATTGTTCCGGGGATCGGCAGCGGCGGTGCCGGCAGCTGCAGCACCGGTAACGGCAATGGCGCAGGACACGAGAATGATGAGGATGGCAGGAGACCGGGATTTCATGAGTACTATTCCGGTATTTTTGTTCTCTGGGATAATAACGTCGGAATGAAGCCGGGAATTTCCCGGCATCGATTGCGAAAAAAGGTACGAATATTCTTTTTATAATTTCCTGTTCCCCGGCACCACCTCAGGTTCCCCTCATTTTATACCACGATAAATTCGCCATCTGAAACGATACCGACATTGCACCTGTTCCCGTAGGTGATGTTATACGACTTTCCCAGATCAGTGAAGTTATCTGTTACCGGGAGGCCGCCGATCGTCTGTGCAGCAATGGCAGGGTCTGTGCCGGCTGCAACGGTATTGCGTGTCTGGGCAAAGAGAAATGTTTTCCATGTGCCAGGCTCGTCACCGGGTGCAAGCTGGATAGTTCCGGTATACAGACATTTTTTCCCGGCCGGCTGACTCTCAACACAAAGTCTTACCAGAAGAGAATAATCTCCCCCTCCCCCTTCAAGCCGTACATGGTCGATACCCGGTGCGCTTACAACAACCGGAACGACTCCGGTTTTTGAGGATACTGCCGAATCCACTTTTGCCGTTCCTGAATATGCAGTAAGGGTTACCGGCATTTTCTGGTTCGCACGGATATATGCAGTTACGCGATCTGCCGGTTCCCTGAGCCTGATTACCATACCGTGATGCGGGAACCTTAATGCGACAGGATCTGACGGGTCTGACTGAATGAACCTTGCCGTATACTCCTCCGGATCATACGTATTGCCATCGATCGTCCGTGGCGTCCGGAAATAGTCGCCGGGTTTCTGACCGTCGAAGTTATAGCAGCGCCGGACCATATCATTTTCGATCACGTGAGCCGTTTCCCCGTGGGTAAGCGAAGGAACCTGCCCCACGGGAATACGATAGGGCCTGAGAATGACCTTGTACGCCTTGTTGCAGCTCGGAGATAGCGCCGCGGCAGTGACAAAAAAATCCGGACAGGCGAGATCGTCCGTGCTGGATCCGAGCATTGCAAGGAGCGTGACTTTTCCGCCACGGGGATATTCCTGCTTATCGGTGATCAGGTGCCGGTAATCTACACAGTGTTCATTCTGTTTTTCTTCTGATATGCTGTATTCTATGATACGACGGTCGGTCTTGCGCTGGTAATCCCATTTGATTATCACCTTATAGGGCCGGCCGGGAAACGGGATTTCGGGAAACCTGAGCGATACAGAAACGTTTTCCTGCAGGGTTCTCTCGCCGGGTTCCGGTACGGTTGCAGCCTGGCCCCGCCGGTGAGGATCAATCTCGTCGGAACAGGCAGCTGCAACGGCCGCAGCGACAAATGTAGCCACGGCTGCATCCACAATCGGATTGTCCACACCCCGGTAGTGTAATTCCCCGTCCGGGCAACAGGTTGCAGCATCGAGAGATACTTCACTGGTAAGGTGGAACCGGGGTTGCTGTACTTCATCCCCAACCTGACCGTCACCGTCATAGACCAGGACATGCTCGTTCGTTATTGCTACCTGCCGGCCATCACTTTCTGCCAGTAATGTCATCCCAAGGGTTCCGTAGGCATTCATTTCTGCATTGCCCACCGCTATCCCCCCGATTAATGTATCAAACATCTGGCTGCGTGTTGATTTTGTGTCTACACTTCCCAGAGCACGCCGCCGTGCCAGGATGACATCTGTCGGTATACCTTCGATTTCCGGGGGGATGGGGGTGTAGCCCCGATCTTCCAGAAGATCCGTGCGGGTTTTTTCCGTGACATGAAACCCGATTACCAGTTTATCCGGCTGGACATGCCCGGCCGAAGTCTTGAGCGCAGGGACGATATCGATAATATTCGGCTGTCCCTTCCATGACGGCGTAATTTTTTCAATAATTTCCTGGATGCGTTTAAATGATTCCGGGTTTTTTGGATCTAATGCTTTCATAGTTTTACCTCCCTTTATTGCAACCTGAGATTAAGCGCGGCGAGCACATCCTGGATCGGGGATGTACCTCCGTTTCCGGAATGCAGAAGGCCGACAACCTGGTTCATGCTATCCGGTTCACGGGACAGGACGATTGAGCCGGAATCTCCGTGGTCGTCAAACAGTTCCTCGCCAAAAGCCGGATCCGCACCGATGGTAAACTGGTTGGGCAGGTTCAGGTCGGGATGGTTTGGATCCGGAACACAGATATTGTTCTGGATGTCACCCCGGCACTGGGAGAAATTGCCGATCGAGGCAATGATGCCATGTGTCAGGCCGGTCCTCGATCCGGATTTATAAACCAGTTTGCCAACAACATCGGCAGACGCCAGGCTGGTGAAAGCCACCTGCGGATCGATGGTAATTACGGTATTGAGACCTGCAACTGGCGAGTTGTTCGGCTCTCCGTAAATTGCATCAGCGACTTTCTGGATTGCCGGGCGGCTGCCATCCAGTTCGATGATGCAGGCATCGGTCGTTACCCGGTTGGACACTCCAACCGTCCCGATCTTCTTCGAATAATCGCCAACATTTCCCCAGCCGGTTTCATCGGCAACGATCGACTCCACAAGACCGACCAGCCAGGCGATAACGGCAATGATGAGCAGCAGAACCTTCCACCAAGGATCCTGGAAGGGCAGCGGCCCGTACTGGCCCGTGTACCCCCCGTTGGTTTCGACGCGGTAATCGAATTTTAACGGCAGCCACAAACCTCCCGGGAGACATGCGCGAGCCCAGCCCCCACTCTCTGTATCACTTCCCGGGCTGGTACCGCCACTCTGGCTCCCGTGCCCGCCCTCATTCTTCTGACAGGAGAGCATGCAGCGGCAGAGAATCCGTGCCAGATCGCATATCATCTGCTGGTCACAACAATCATTTCGGGATCTAGCCAGAATTTTCCGGATCTCCCCGCGGACGTCTTTTTTGACGGATCTTCGCCGGCTGATACGATGGACAAGATTCCTGCAGAGCTGTGTAACCGCTTCCCTGTCAACGGCCATGGACCGCATTTTCAGCGTCATCGTTCCTTCAGGAACATTGACGAAGGCCTCACCCTTTGAGCGGTCGTACCCTGCCTCGGCGATAAAGATCGCCCGGGAATTGAAACGCATCCGGTTTGCCGGATCCGGAGTTCCTGCATGGTTCAGCAGCACAAATTCCACATCAGGTTTGCCCTTCCGGGAATTTCCCGCATTGACCTGGAAGTAGATCGTAGTGCGTTCCCCCACGGCCAGGGGCGGGAGGCAGATTCTCCTTCCCGACACGGTCTGCTGGGTGGCCATCAGGCTGGCAGAACTCCATACATCCTTAACGAGGATGCCAAATGATGCAAGTGTGGCCCGTCCCATATCGGAGACATCGAGCAGCATCCCGGTTTCGAATTCCTTCCCCCAGGTGTTTTTTATATCCAGGCCCATGTACTGCAAGCCGTTTATCCCGACAAAGACCCCGTCTGCCAGCATCGTCAGGGTCTGTGCATCCACTGCGTAAGGCCTCACCGTTATCTCGAACATCGGACCCAGCTTGTCCATCTGGATGACAAGATCGTTGGGATCCGTATCATTCGACGAATAATGGTCCTTTGTGCGTATGATCTGGCGCATGCTGGCTCCGGTCACCTGCATGGGATCCGGGAGAATGCCTTCATTGACCCGCCATCCTCCGCCATCGTTATGTTCAACGGAAAGGCTCCATTCCGTCCCGTCCGCGACCTGTGAATTGCCGACAACCCCGGCCAGGGTTCCGCCTCCGCTCGAAGCTCCTGTAATTACGACACGCTGGTCCCATGAAGAATCTTTACCGGTTATCCGGATTTGCCAGCGTCCCTTGTAGGTAATCATGGTGTCCTACCCCGCAGGAAATCCTGGTTTTCTGTCAGGCCCGGGATACCGGAATCCAATAGCCCGGAGACAGCCGGTGCGGCAGAGGCTGCCGGAATCCCGCGGGAACCGGCAGTCACGGAATAGAAAACACGTCTCCTTTTTTTCATCGATTGAACCTCCATCCCCACAATTATTTTATAATTTTTAGGAAACACGTGGGGATAATGAATTACATATTCCCTAATAATTATAAATGTACGCTCTACTCTTTCCTTTCGGCAGGCTCTGTGGAAAAATCAGGTACTTAGCACAACCCTGCCGGAACAGGTACGATTACCCGATCGCTTTACAGCCGGTGCGGGGACTTGGCGGTGTTGTGCCCGTTGGCTGGGGCGATTTTTCCCGGAACGTTCAGGGAGACGCAGTAGTGCTTGTGAGGGCTTTCTCGGGAAGGGCATGGGGAGTGTTATTCTCCAGAGGAAATCCGCCGCCGTATCGTGCCTTACACTACCACTTTTCCTCATGCCCGTGATCCCGTCCGGAACGAAACGATGAAATCGTGGAATCCTCCCGGAACGATCCGCGGTTCTTTGGCGGGAAAATGAGAGGTAATATACAGCAACGTTCCCATCGCCAAATTTCCCTCCAATGAATATCAGTTCGTGGCAGGGGGAGAATCGCATACCGGCAGGCAAGGGCCCCCTCCCGGTCGGCTGCGGGGATTCCCCTCCGGTGGGGGCGCGAGTTTTCCCATCGAAACGACCTGATCCCATCCAGGTCCGTATCGTGCCCCGTTTGCCCTTTTTTCCGGAAAAATGACAGTGTTTCGCTGGAAAACAGCAGTGTTCCGCAGAAAAAAGCGCATTTTACGCCGGAGCAGGATGACAGGATATGGCAGCATTGGGGCAGCGGAAAAGGGGGGCCTTTGTGCATGTCTCCGGGCCAAGCGGTCGGGCCCCGGTGGGCAGGGCGATTCCTCCGGGCGGGGGGGCGAGATTTACGTCGGTGAACGACGGGGATTTCCCACACGGTCCGGGAACATCACAACAATCCGGTTTTTAATCCCATTGAATTCGATGGGATTAGAAAACATGCCGGCCTTCAGCGTTCATCGCATGGTCGGTTTATCCGGGCCGGTTTTTTTCTTTGGAATCAGTGTCCTGAACTATGGACCGATCACTGAGATGCTCTTGACCCGGGAGAAATCACGGTCGTTCGTGATCAGATGATCAAGAGTATAATGGGTGCAGCTGGCTGCATGGAGTGCATCGGAGAAGAGGAGGCCGTATCTCTTCGAGAATTCAAGCGTTTCATTCATGAGGGGGGCGGTATAAAGAACGATAATCCCATAATCCTGGAGCACTTCCCGTGTCACGCTGAACGGTAAAGGAAAATCCGCGATCCGTTCAGGATTCTGTTTAAGGAACGTTATCGCATCCGCAGGCTGGAGACCCAAAACCCATTCTCCGACGGTGGCACCCCTCTATGGGCCCCCGCCCCGGACCCCCCCACTGCCCAAATTCCCGGAAAAACGACCGGAACGGGTGCACAAATTCATGGAAAAATAACCATTTTTACGACGGCGATACAACGACCGGAAGGGTCGTCGCTTTTAGCC
>Ga0302253_1001922_pt1 | contig 11245 bp, 11 predicted proteins | sample AAG_RA_Trp_MG_FD_193537 | JGI IMG/M metagenome (GOLD analysis project Ga0302253, IMG submission 193537) | Enriched activated sludge microbial communities from anaerobic digester in WTTP, New Holstein, Wisconsin, United States - AAG_RA_Trp | ecosystem: Engineered > Bioreactor > Anaerobic >... | reverse complement strand
TAAGAAAAGATACGTAATAAGCGATAATGGTCGTAAATCCCAGCGCATAGCCAAAGCGGAAAAGGAATTTTATTACCCATGAATATAAAATTTTGTCGGAAGAGGTCCCGCTAATGTTAAGTATCGACTTAAGATATTCTGCTACACGCTGCCTCATTTGATGTTCAATATATATTGATACAGTTCAATATATTATACCATAAAACACAAAAAGAGCAATGACCGTATGAATCATTGCTCTCATTTTTCAGCTTTTTCACCACGCTGCAGTCAGTTTCTATTACAGTGCGAATCTGGCAAACCGTACAATCTTGATGTTTTCACCCATCTTGGCGATAACATCATTTAAAAGCCTTTCTACGGTTATTTCAGGATTCTTAACAAAAGGCTGTTTTAAGAGTGAAAGCTCTTCTCTGAACTTCTTTTCCTTACCGGCCAGAATATTGTCAAACATAGCTTCTTTTTTACCTTCATTTACAAGCTGGGCTTTCCAGATCTCTCTCTCTTTCTCAACCAATTCATGAGAAACTTCTTCAGGAGTTAGGGTAAGAGGATTTGTTGCTGCAATCTGCATCGCGATATCTTTTGCCAGGTTCTGAAAGTCATCAGTCTTAGCAACAAAATCAGTTTCACACCCAAGCTGCAAAAGTACCCCCAGCCTTGAATTTCCATGGATATAAGATACTACCAACCCCTGTGCAGTTGTCCTTTCACTGCGTTCTAAGGCTTTTGCTTCCCCCTTTTTTCTAAGGAGTTCATGGGCTTTTTCAAAATCTCCGTTCGTTTCTTCCAAAACCTTTTTACAGCTCATCATTGATATGCCTGTCGCTTCACGCAACTTTTTTACGTCTTCAAGAGTAACCGCCATATTAATAAAAATGTTAATGAATAAATCGTGCTTAGATTTTCGCGGACAGAAAATTATTTTGTTTCTTGCGCCGGTGGCTGCTGAGATTGTTGTTCAGATGGAGAAGTAGTCACAGTTGGCTGGGGTGCTTCAGCAGGTGCACTGGGAGCAGGCTGCTGAACTTCAACACCAGGCTGCGTAGCTTCAGTTACAGGTTGCTGTCCTTCAGCCGCAGGTTGTTGCTCAGAAACTTGTCCCGTAATAGCTTCTTTTGTAATTTGGGCAAACAATGTAACTGGAATCATCTCCGCAATATCACCCAGTACAGGAATCTTCCACCAGTTTCCGATTAAAGCCTGATAAGCAGAGAACAAACTCAGAATAAACAGAACAAAAACAATCAATCCATAGAGTGATAATCCTATGAAAGGAAATATGGCAAGAATAATACTGAATAACAGAATAATCGACATTAAAAGTCCCTGTCTTCCATGCAGTTTTACATATTCGCTACCGGACATTAATACCAATGATGCCAATGAAACCAGAGGAATATAAGAAGCCATTGCCCAAAGTTTTTCATCTGTCCGGACCTTGGGTTGGTTGGCCTTAGGCATAAGGTAATCTTTAACAAACTGCTGAGCCTGGGCTCCCGCCTGAGAAGCTGTTCCTGCTAATTGCTGGGCCTGCTGCCCCACAACCGCTGCTGTTTGTTGGGCTTGCGTTGCTACCTGCTGGGCCTGCTGCCCCACCTGGTTGGCAGTTTGCTGCGCTTGAACCATAGCCTGTTGAGCCTGATCCATCGCTTGCTGTGAAGCCTGAACCGGTGATACCGGCGTAGTCGCTACTGCAGGTTGCTCAGCTGGAGCTGCGCTTCCTGGCGTCGTACTGGTAGGATTGTTGTTTGTATTTTCTGCCATAATGAATTTGTTTTATTTTCCTCTACCTTCCATAATAGCACTTTTTACTTTATTTATCAAATATGTCAAAGACTTGATAGCATCATCATTCCCTGGAATCGGATATGCTACCCCATCAGGATCAGCATTGGAATCAACAATTGCGACAACCGGAACCTTTACCTTGTTAGCTTCCTTAATTACAATTTGATCTCTGACCGCGTCGGCCACAAAAATAACATCAGGAACCCTGTCCAGATCTTTTACCCCACCAAGGGCGGCTTCAAGCTTAATAATGTTCTTCTTAATGTCAGAAGCTTCCTTTTTGGTATACTTCTCAATTTCACCAGTCTTTTCCTGTTCCTTAAGATTTCTTAAATATTTGATTCTCTGTTTAATGGTAGAGAAATTTGTAATAAGGCCACCAATCCATTTGTGGATAACATAAGGCATGTTTGTAGCTTCTGCCGTTTCCAGGATCAACTGTGCAGCCTGTGGTTTTGTACTTACAAGTAAAACTTTTTTACCGCTTGCTGAAACCATTTTTAAATACTCCATTGCCTTATCCAGGCAGTCCTTGCTTTTGGCAAGATCAAAAATATGAATTCCATTTCTGGAACCAAAAATATATTTCTTCATCTTTGGATTCCATTTTTGGGTTTTATGTCCAAAATGTACTGCTGCCTCCAGCATTTCCTTTAAATCGTTCTGCGCCATAAGTCCTTGTGGTTAACGCCCGCTTTCATCACTTCATGTATTAGCCCCGAAATAAGGGGAGGACTACACGATCAAAAAGCAGACTAAAATAAAAACAGCAGAAATCTAATATAATCCTGGCCGTAAATCAAGCAAAAAACCATTTTTACCACCTTCCATGTCCTCAAGATTGTCCTTTGACAATATTTACCAAAAAATGATAAAATATAACGATTATTTAGAAAAACATGGACAACACTCAACCTCAACTTAATCCAACCCAGCCGGCTGCAGTACCAGTTGCTACCCCTGCGCCAGTTGCTCCGCAAACCCCTGTTCAACCCCAGAGTGTTGTTCCTCCAATTCCTTCCCAGCCAGTTCCAACCCAGACAGTAACAACTCAGCCATCAACCCTCAGCATGATTGAAAATCTTGCGACGCGTCCTATTATGATTACTATTACATTGCCAACGAATGCCTATTTCCTTTCAGGAATAAGGGATTTTACACTCGGGCTTATTAAAAACATGACCGAATTTTCAGAGCAGTGGGCTTTCAGATTTCAGTCTGTAGTTGATGAGCTTTGCAACAACGCCATTGAATATGGATCAACGCCGGGACAGGATATTAAAATTACTTTCATTAGTGTGCCACATCAGTCTATTGAAATTCATATTGAAGATACGGGTACCGGCAAAAACAAGGTTACAGCTGCCGACCTTACCAGAATGCTCGAAGAAAAACGTAAGCCTAATTACGAATTTAAAGGCCTCCGTGGTCGCGGGCTTGCCAAAATAGTCGCCGAATGGAGTGATGAACTGGTTTTTGAAGACACCGAAAAGGGCGGAATCAGAGTCAAAATAAAAAAAATGCTTAATGATCCTAAAGTCCAACAGGATATGGCAAAATACCTTGAAAGCCCCAATCACCTTGTGCTTTCATAGAACTATAAAAATAATAAATAACAATTTAAAAAACAAACATGACGCAAGTTAATATCACCATTGAAGACATTCCAGTCACGGGGCAGGGAATAGTAGCCAAGCTTGTTAAATTCCAGGGGCAGCTTGATGAAAGTAACGTTGATGAAAAATCCAAGCTGATTTACCAGATCATTGAACAGAATCCCCAAAACCTTTACCTGCTTTTTGATTTTGAAGAACTTGAATACATGAACAGTAAATCGATCGGATACCTCACTGACTGGTATGGAAAAATTACACAGGGCAATGGGAAACTTGCTATCGCCAAGACCAGGAGCAATATCCTGGATATCTTGCAGGTTGTAGGTTTAACCCAACTCATCAGCTGCTATCCAACCCTGGATGAAGCCAAATTCGCACTATTAAGGGCAAACAGTACAACCGCTCCTGCTGAACCAACGGTTTCAGTCAGCCCTGTATCTCCTGCCGTATCCCCATCATCTGCTCCAGTACAATCTTCCGTTACGGAAACCCCGGCTCCAGTAGCACCATCCATCGCACAAACTGCAGGCAATGAGCCTCCAACTATCCAACAAATCAAACTAGAATAATTTGATGTCTTTTGATGACCTTTATCTATACCTGCTTGCCGGGTTCTTGGCACTGATACCTGCCATCATCTGGCTGGCGGTCATCTTTAAAAATACCAAAAGAAAAGGTGTGCAGATTTTACTGTTTTTGGGCAGTGTATTTTCGGTTGTACCGGTATTCCTTCTTCAATATTTTTTAAACCTCTTTCCTCAGTTTGACATTGCCAAGTTTTTTGAATCACACATCGAAAACCAGAATATCAACCTGATTATCCTTTTTGTCTGCGTCGGGGTTGTTGAAGAGCTTGTTAAACAGGGGCTGGTAAGAATGGTCGATAAAAAATATCTGCTAATAGAAACCATTAACGACTCCATCCGCTTTAGTCTGATTGGGGCCTTGGGTTTTTCTTTCGCCGAAAATATCTTTTACATATATGCCATCTATACCCAATACGGTATCCAGCAGCTAATAGTCGCATATTTATTCAGGTCATTATTCACAACCTGTGCTCACCTGATCTTCTCCGGATTTTTTGGCTATTATTACGGTATAGGTAAATTTTCCATGAATGTGGTGGCTCAAACAAAATGGACAGGCAAAAAATTACATCTTTCATCCGCCATTGGCTGGTTGATGGGCATATCACGCATGCAAACATACAAGGAACTCGAAATCCTTAAAGGCCTGATGATCGCAATTGCCCTGCACGCCACCTTTAATTTCTTTCTTCAGTTGAATCAGATTTTGCCGGTCGCCATCTACATACTTGCAATGGGCTTTTTACTGCGTAGCCTTATGAAAAGGAAGTCAGGTAAACTTATCATGGTAACTGATCCTACCGCCCAACGAACTTCCAATATGGCTCAAAAAGATGAAGATGTTGTTATTGAGCTAATGGGCATGTGGTTTAAGAGCAAACGGTATGTTGACGTCCTTCACATTTGCCAGCGCCTCCTGGAAAGAGATCCCGACAATAAAGTAGTTCAAATGTTTAAGACACAGGCTCTTGATAAAATAAAAGAAGGCGATGCCTATGGCAAAATTCTCCAGAATATTTTCCCTGAAAAAAAAGAAAAATCATTGGCTGAAATGATTAAAGAGAAAGAATCTAATCACTCTGGCTCTCCACTTCCAGCCGCATCAGTATTACCAGTTAAACCACCACCCAAAAAAGAACGGGGCTTTTTTGAACTTAAATTGTGAGTTTAGCTTTACCGCTTTAAATAAAATTTATATCATATCGGAGCAAATTAATGATCAAATTAATGCTGCTCCGGAAGTTAAAAATTGCGATCGTCTGTGATTGGCTGACCAACTTCGGTGGTGCCGAAAAAGTAATCCTTGCGCTTCATCGTCTTTTCCCAAGCGCACCGATTTACACCCCGGTTTACAACGCTGCCAAAATGCACGGATTCGAAGACGCCAGAATAATAACCTCCTATCTCCAGCATTTTCCACTGGCAGCTCAGAAGCACCAGCTTTACCTCCCTTTTTATCCACGCGTTTTTGAACAATACAACCTTGATGATTTTGATATCGTCATTTCCAGTTCCCATTCCTGTGCCAAGGGTATTATTACAAAGCCCTCCACTATGCATGTCTGCTATTGTCATTCTCCAATGCGCTATGCCTGGGAAGATAGCATTAACTACATCAACGATTACGAAATTAATCCTCTGATCAAAATTGCCGCCAAGTATAGCATCCATAAGCTTCGTCTCTGGGACAGGCTTAGCGCTGAGCGGGTAGATCACTTTATTGCCAACTCCAAGACCGTCCAGAAACGAATTTATAAATATTACCGCAAGCCATCTTCGGTCATTCATCCTTTCGTTGATGTAGGCCAATTCCCATTATCCAGGAAGCGGCAGGATTACTTCCTGGCTGCCGGGCGCCTGATTCCCTACAAAAAGTTCGACCTCATCGTGGAAACGTTCAATCGCCTTAAACTCCCACTCAAAATTGTTGGCACAGGCGTATCTTTTAATAAACTTCGTGATATGGCTGGATCCAATATTGAATTCCTTGGATTCGTTAATAACAAAGAGTTAAGTGAACTCTACCAGAATGCAAAAGCTTTTATTTTTCCGCAGATTGAAGATTTTGGCATTACTCCGCTGGAAGCCATGGCCACCGGATGCCCGGTTATTGCCCACAACCAGGGAGGAGCTCTGGAAACAGTGATCGACAACAAAACCGGCATTTTCTTCGATGAACAAACTCCCGAATCGCTAGCTGCCGCAATTACCAGGTTTAACAAAAACAGGTTTGATCCGGAAAAAATACGTAACCACGCGTCCGGCTTCGACATCGAAGTGTTTAATTCAAAGATTCTGGAATATCTGGAAAAAAAGTGGGAACACTGGCAAAAAGAAATGATCAATTAACTAAAAAAACATGAATCTTCTAAACCTGAGATATTTCTTAAAAAGAAGCACCGTCTTCATTATAATTTTGTCACTCTTTACAGCTGCACTAAGCTTTGGCTTCTATCAGCTTTACCGCGGAGGAAATACCTATAACGCTACCATTTTCGTAAATCTTGGAGTTAAGGAAAAAAACGGGCTTAGCCAGGGGAACTCTTCTGCCTATGACCTGGTACAGGCCGCCGACGCTTTTTCTGAAACTGTCCAGGGCTGGTTTAAAAATCCCGAATTCATCTCCAGAATAAAAAACAGCCTGTCTGCGGGCATTGATGTTTCCGCCAAGAAACAGGAAAAGCAAAACCTGGTGATCACCTTTAAGGCTCCGGATGAAACCTTTGCCAAAAAAGCCGCGCAAAGTATCCGCGACAACCTTCAGCAGGAAATCGGCACATATAATTTGGCAACAAATAGCTCTTTTCAGATTGCCATTTACAACGCGGAATTCAGAACAGAATCCGGGTCAGTTAAATATCTGATCCTGATCATAGGATTAATCCTGGGCCTGATGATAAGCATGCTGCTAAAGCTTTTTATCGAAAAATATCTGAATGCGGTCACCTATATAGAGCAGGCAGAGGACATATTAGGGAAAGCCACTGATATTATTGATTCCCAGAAACCCGATTCAGTACACTTCCTAAAGAAAATATTTGTCCATCATGGTGAAAACAAACCACTCATCATCGGGCTTAATTTCAACCCCGAACAGCTCATCAAAAATCTTGAAAAACTTTCCGGCGATCTTAAATGCCAGGCTATGGAATTTCCGGGAGACATTGATCCGGGCCTGTTTAGGCATCACAAATTTATCTATGTGATAGTCAAATTGGGTACCTCCAGAATTGATGCTTTGGAAAAAATAAAAGTACTGGCTGGGCCTGCCATCGTCCCGATTCTTCAGGCATAATCATTTGTAATGGATATTATCATTGATCTCCGGCCTCTGATTGGCGGGAAAAATACCGGAGTTGAAACATACATAAAATGTCTGCTTGGAGAGCTTTTCAGAATAGACCGGAAGAACCGGTATCTTTTAGTAACCAATTCATTTCACCGCCAGTCTTGGATGGCAGACCTTTTTAAGGGAGAAAACATCCACTTTGTTCAAACCCATCTTCCCAACAAAATTCTCAATCTCTGTCTTTCAGTTTTCAACTTCCCCAAACTGGATTTATGGTTCACCAAAAGACAGAAACATTTTAACGGGTTTAAAGCTGAAATCTTCTTTGCGCCTGATTTGAGGCCAGTATCCACCTCTCCAAAAGTAGCAAAAATAATCACCGTACATGATCTTTCCTTCATAAGATATCCGCAATTTTTTTCTTTTAAAACGCGCCTTTGGCATAGGCTTCTAAGGCCAAAGCGGGAAATTGGCAATGCCTCCAGGATAATTGCCGTATCCGAATTTACAAAACAGGAACTGTTATCTGTTTACAATGTTCCTGAAAATAAAATTACCGTAATTCATGAGGGAGTTGATGAAGATATGGGATTACAGCAGCTTTCCAAAAATGAACAGATAAAAATTGATGAAAAATACGGACTGCCGGCTGATTATTTTCTTTTTCTGGCAACCCTTGAACCCAGAAAAAACCTTATCAGGATGATTAAGGCCTTCAGGATTTTTAAATCTTCAAACCGGAATGACATTAAACTGGTACTGGCCGGCATTAAAAATCCAGGGATTTTTCGCGACATCAAAATCGACCACGATCCGGATATTATATTGAGCGGATACATAGCCCCTGAAGACAAAGCTTACGTTTTTCAGAAAGCGAGGGTCTTTATTTACCCATCAATCTATGAAGGCTTCGGTTTACCCCTTCTGGAAGCAATGAAAAGTGGTACACCCATCATCACCTCTTCTTCCGCATCTATGCCGGAAATCGCCGCAGAAACCGCCATCTATGTGAATCCATTTAGTACAGAATCAATTGCTAAAGGAATGAGCCGGATTGTTGCCACTGACCTTCACAGTCAACTACAGCAAAACTGTCTTAAAAGGGTTAAAGATTTTAGTTGGGAAAAATGTGCCCTCCAGACACTCGCTTTATTTGAAAACGTAAAAGAGTAAGAATCTAATCTATTTTACCCTGGCTGTATAATCCTGGACAAAAATTGCCACGATCGTTGCCAGCGGAATTGCCAGTATAAGTCCCAGGATATTCAGATACTGATAACCAATCATCATTGAAAAAATGATGATGATTGGGCTTAAACCGACAGCCTTATTCATAATCATCGGTTGCAGAACATTATTTTCAACCTGCTGGATCAGTAAATAATAGATCGACATATAAAGGGACAACATAGGGGATTGATTGAAAACAATCGGGAAAGTAAGAGCCCATGCAAAAACCCTTCCCATCATCGGGACAACCATGCAGATACCGGCCAAAATCGAAAGCGTTAAGGCATAATCAATACCCATCATCACAAGGCCTATGTAGCTCACAAACCCTGCAGCAATACTAACCATCAGTTGGCCACGCAGCCATTGGCCGATATGTTCCTTGATTGCCTCCATCCTTGTAGAAATATATTGGCCATATTTTGAAGGAAACAAGGACAACAGAAAATTCTCAATTGTTTTTTCTTCAACCGTCATAAAGAAGGTCAAAAGCAAAACAATAATCAGATTGAATAAACCAAAAGAAATCGTCAGCAGTTTATCTGAAACAATCATCAAAGCTCCCTGTACCTGGGATGCAGCGGCCTTTATATCTACTGCCGCATAAATCTGGTTAAGGTAAGGCTTTAACTCTTTGGCCCAGGGGACAGGGGAGTTATCACGCGTAATGTTTGTTACAAAATCTCCAACACTCTTGGAAATACCAACGATCTGTGAAGCCACAAGTGAAACAACATTAGTTACAAAAATTCCAATCAGCACAAAAATCACCACATAAAAAAGCAAAACGCTTATCGACCTTGGGATATGGCGGGCCTGCATCCAGTCAATTAAAGGATCAAGTGCGGCAGCCAAAAGAAAAGACAAAAAGAAAATCAGCAGTGTACCGCGGATGTCATAAAGAAAGTAACACAGAGCCAAAAGCAAAATCACATAAGCGGTAGCTTTTGCGGCACTCGATGGTGAAATTTCCAGAACTGATTTGCCCGATAACTCCTTTTTGGGGACATTTGCAGTCTCAAAAGACATTCTTTTTTCCTCTTTCATTTTTTCCAGATGCTGTTTAATCGAATCAATCTTCCCCGTAAGCTTGTTCATCCAAACAGCCAAAAAACCTTCAGATCCCTTTTTGTTTTTCATGGTTAAAAATTAACTTGTAAATAATGCCATAACCGCATTAACGAGAATCCAGGCAATTGAAGCCACTGCTAATCCCATTAAAGCGTGAGTAATATATTGTTTGCCCTTTTCTTTCTTTTCCGTAAGTCCGCCCCAGATATAAAAATATCCGCCCAGCACAATAAACAAGACTACCAGGATTCCCACAATTCCTAATAAATAATTGGCAAAATAAGTCACAAAATATGGAAGCATGGCCAGCGAAATCCTTCCGGTCCTGATTGCACAACCCAACAGATTCATAGGATCATCGGCGGGCCTTACATCCATCTGATTATTTTCATCATTCATCGCCTTTTGGGCCTGATCAAGTGCGTATTTTTTTTGATTAATAGGGATACAATCCATACAGATTTTATATCCCGGATCGGCCTGACATTTAGCATAATTTGCCTCACATATTGCCCTTTCATTCGCATCAATCTTATTGTATTCATCTTGCGCAGCTTTAACTTTTGATTCTGTTTCGGCAGTTCTTGTGTCTTCAACGGAAGGAACTTTGGCATTAATTTCAAACTCGTTTAATACTTGTCTGCAAGCATCATTTGATAAATCCGACTTCGGCAGCACCGTAATCTGCGCATGCGCAACTCCGCTGAAAATAAAGGAAAACAGAATAACTGGAATTATTATTTTTATCCTCATAAGTTGGCCTGTTTCAAAAAGTATTTAAATTTAAGCCCATTTTATCAGATAGTGAAGCTTGCCTCAAACAATAAAAAAAGTATATTGTCTTTGTCCCTTTCAGCTTAAAACTAACCATACACGTGAAATGGCAGAAACAGCAGACCCAAAATCAGTCATCCCAGGACATCAGCTCCCCATCATTGCGATTGTAGGCAGGCCCAACGTCGGCAAATCCACCCTGTTTAACCGCCTTATCAATAGACGCCTCGCCATCACCTCGGAAATTGCCGGGACTACCCGCGACCGCATTTATTACCATACAACCATCAACTCCATGCCGGTTATCCTGGTAGATACCGGCGGTCTGGAATATGGCGAAAAAGAACAAATTGAAGGCGATGTCCAAAAACAGGTAAAACTTGCCATCGATGACGCCGATCTGATTGTTTTTGTCTTTGATGCCAAGGACGGCCTTACCATTGAAGATTTCGGCGCTGCCGACAAATTAAGGAAATCCCACAAACAGGTTTTACTAGTGGCAAACAAAAGCGACGCCAAAGACACTCAGGCCAACATAGCTGAATCTTACCAGCTGGGATTTGGCGAACCTGTTGAAATTTCTGCCTATCATAACCGCAACATCGACGGCCTTACAGATGAAATCGAAAACCTTATCAAAAAACAGGGGTACGGCAAAATTGCCATATCCGAAATAGACCAGAGTATCACCAACATAGGTTTTGTAGGCAAACCAAACGTGGGCAAATCTTCACTTGTAAACGCCCTTCTTGGTGAAAATAAGGTCATTGTATCAGATATCCCCGGAACCACCCGCGATGCCATAGATACACCGGTGACCTGGAATGACCTCAAGTTTAATTTGATTGATACAGCCGGACTGCGTCGCCGCGGGAAAATCGAAAAAG
>Ga0302253_1001921_pt1 | contig 11251 bp, 6 predicted proteins | sample AAG_RA_Trp_MG_FD_193537 | JGI IMG/M metagenome (GOLD analysis project Ga0302253, IMG submission 193537) | Enriched activated sludge microbial communities from anaerobic digester in WTTP, New Holstein, Wisconsin, United States - AAG_RA_Trp | ecosystem: Engineered > Bioreactor > Anaerobic >... | reverse complement strand
CTGACCTTGCGCGAACTCTTCGAATTCCCGCCGCGCGAGCCCAAACCGCGGCCCCGGCTCTGCCGCTTGCCGCGCCGCAAATACCGAGGTTGGCCGCTACGCCTACCCGTCGCGGACATGGTGCAGCTCGAATTGCCGTTCCGTTACTTCGACCCGTACCGCGACCGGCAATGCCTGTTGTTCGGGCCGCAGGTCGGGGTCGGGCGTCCGCCGCATAGGCGCGAATTCCATTCGTGGCGCAAGCGCGTGCCCGTGGGCCAATGCCGCCTCAAATTCTGATCCGCCTTCGGCGGATTTTTTAAATCCGGCCCTGAAGGCCGGATTTTCGCGTCGCGAATTATTTATTTTTTGGTTCCTTCGGCCAGTTCGGAGAAGGGGATGGCCACGTCAAAATCTCCGGCCGCGTACGCCGCCACTTGGTAGGGCGGGAAGATGACGTGCAGCGTATCCTTGGTCGCGTACCAATATCTGTAATTGTCGGCCGTGGGTTCGGTCCCTTGCTTAAGCCAATCGTCGTCCGACATGTCTTTGATGCCTTCCATGGTCTGGAGTTTGGCGCGACAAGCGTCGGCCACTTTTTTTAGGTAGCCGTCGGTTTTAAGAACGTCTGACATGGCCAGGCGTTGGCCCGTGCGCGCGTCAAAGACCAGGGTTTGGTAAATGTGCATGCCGTGCGCCCCGCCCGTGAATTCATAACCCGAAAAGACGACGGATACGCGGTCGGTGTCGTTCTGCGGCACGGCATAAACCACAGCCAAATCGTATTTGGCGCCGCTGTACCACTGTTCCGCGTCCTTGAGGTAATCCTTGAACGCGGCCGTGGTCGTGGCCACGTACTCGTCGACCGCGGAGTTGACGGAGCCGCTCAATGCCGCGTTACCGCCTTGGGCCACGGGATAATCCACGCGGATCGTATACAGTTCGGTCTCTTCGCTTCGCGTGGAGCTGGCGAAAACCAATTGCGTATCGGTCTCTTGCGTTTGGGTGTCCGCGGTTTTGTCGGGTGCGTTCATGCTGACGCTTTTGGACCAAGAACAGCCGGCGCCCATGAGGGTCAAGGCGATGAACAGGGGAATCGGGTAATGCATAGGTGTCTTTGAAAAATATGATGGTGCAATTGTGCGCTTTACGCGCGGTTCGCGCAAATAAAAAAACGTCCCGTGTTTCATCGGGACGTTTTTAGTATCTGGTTTATTTGACCGTCGAAGTCGTGGCGGCTTCGGCCGGGGGAGCGGCGTTGGCCGCTTCGCTTTGCACGTCCGTGAATTTAACGTTTTCAGGCAAGGTGAATTGGCTGTCGGCCACGGATTCTTGTTTGCAGGTGTCTTTCTTCTCTTCGAACTTGGCCAAGATGTCGTCTTGCGAGCGGATGACCTTGTCGCCCATCATAAGGCTGTCGTCCGTGACTTTGGCAAAGTCCAGCATCATGCCTTCGGGGATTTTGTCGGCCCAAATCCACATCTTGTCGTCGCGGATGATGCCGTGGAAAAAGCCCTGGTCGCCTTCGGTCGCGCTGTCCATGCGGATTTGCTTGCCTTTGATGTAGGCCACTGTCTTTTCGCCGGATTCGTCCGTGTATTCGCATTTGAGCGTGATTGAACGGTCGACGGCGTCCTTAATGGACGTGAAGGTTTCTTTGGCTTTTTCGGCCACGGGGTTGGAGCCGCTCCAGCAACCGGCGCCGGTCAGGGCCAACGATAAAGCGAGTAAAGACATCACGAACAGGTGGTTGTGTCGCATACGCGATGGATATTTGACGGTTTTGACCACCGAATTCGCGGTTTGGCCTGTGTCCGTCGCTGAATTTAAGGAATTATGCCGCTCAAGTATAAGCCTTGTGCGTTTTGAATGCAAAATCGGTTAAAGCGCAGGGCATCGTGTTATCCACATATTCAAGCTCTCAATCTTGATTCAAATCTGTTTTTTACACGTAATTGTTGTATAATTAAATTATACAAACATTAAAAACCAACGGCCCGTGATTAATTTTTAAAAATTCCGTTTTTAGGAATACGAGTCGTATGGCTTCACTATCCACGCCCTTTCTCGTGAAGGGCTCAAGTGGGAAGCGAATTTTTAATTTGCTCTCCGCTACTTTTTTTATCTTGGCGGCTTTGATGCTGTTCAGGCCCACGCCGACGTACGCGGCTACGTGTACGGCCGCGGCGTCCGGCAATTGGAACACGGTCGGAACTTGGTCGTGTGGCCATGTGCCGACCTACGCCGACGTGTGCAACATAAGCGGCGGCGCGACCACGACCGTGGACACGGCTTCGGCCGTGTGCAGTTCGTTGACCATCGGCAACACCAATGGCATTGCGGCTTTGGTCTTCAATAACGGTTCGGTTTTGTCCGTCAGTTCCACTACCATAGGCGGCGCTGGAAGCAGAAGCGGTAGGGTCAATATGGCGGCCGGCGGTACCTTCAAGATCGGTACCACTTTCACGTTGACCAAAGCGGCGCCGAATCCATGGACTCGAGGCACGGGTACGGTCGAATACAACGGTACCGCGGCCCAAACCGTGAATACGACGTTTTTTACGTCTTACAACAATTTGACGTTTTCCAATAGCGGTACAAAAACTACACCCGCCGGTACGATTACGGTTTACGGCAACTGGGACGTGACCAATGCCACGGCAGCGTTGAACACAAACAACACGAGTTTGACCATCACCGGTAACGTTACGGGCAGCGGAGGAACCATTACGTCCGGCTCCGGAACCATTTCGCTTGGCGGCAACTGGACCAACAGTGGTACGTTCAACGCGGATTCCGGCACGGTCAATTATTCCAAGACGTCGGGCGGCCAGACGGTTGGCGGTTTGACGTACAACAACCTGACTTTGAGCAACACCAGCGCCACGAATACGGCGAGCGGTGCGGTGGTCGTGAACGGCACGTTGACCACTACGGCCGGCGGCGCCTTGAATTTGGCAACTTATGCGCTGTCCGGAACGTTGGGCACGATAACCAACAACGGCACCTTGGAAACGCAAAACACTTCGGCCGCGCCCCTTCCCGCCAGCAAGACTTGGGGCGGAACGGTCGTATTCGACGGGGCGGCGGCCCAAAGCGTGGCCACCTCGACTTTCAACAACCTGACGGTCAACAATTCCAACGGTCTGTCCATTACCGGCGACATAACGGTGAACGGCCTTTTGAACATAGTGACCGCCAACCCTTCGGCCAGCATGGGCGCCATCGATACGGGCGCGCACCGCGTGATCATGGGTTCGCTTTCCACGACACTGGGTCTCGGAGAGGTCACAGGCAACGTGTTCCGGGCCGGGCCTTTTTCCTCGGCCCACGATTATTCTTTCGGCGGACAATATACGCTCTTCAATTTTCCGGGCAGCAGCGCGGTCACCAACATCAACCTCAAATTGACGCGCGGCACGGCTCCGGCCTGGAAGACCGACGCGGTCAAACGGCAGTATGATTTGACCCTGACGCCGGGCGTAGGTTCCAGCATGGGCTTGATGTCCTTGCATTATTTCGATTCCGAACTCAACGGCAATGCCGAAGATCGTTTGGCGATATGGAAATACGACGGTTCGCTTTCGGAAGTCGGCCGGGCCTCGCACGACACAAGCATCAATCTGGTGACGTTCGGCCCCAGCGACTTTTCTGGACTTTCCGGCACCAGTTTGGGCTTGGCCACCACGTCGCAAGAGTACTACACCTGGGACGGTTCGGCGGATACGGATTGGTACAACGATAACAATTGGGACGGGAATTCGACGCCCACCACCACCAGCAACGTCATCATTCCTGATGCCGCGACCACGCCCAACGACCCGGCGGTGCCGGCTTCGGGAGTGACCATAAAAACCATCGAAATTCAATCCGGAGGCGTTTTGAACACGGCCAGCGGTTACACCCTGACGTTGACCGGAGGCAGCGCGTCGCCCCCGTCGTTGGCCGCATGGGACAGCCATGGGACCTTCAATTCGCCCACGGGGACCGTGGTGTTTACAGGCAACCAAGCTTCGTTTGCCGGGACCGCGGATTTCAACAACGTGACCATCGCGCCGGGCGCCACGCTGTACAACCGCTTGGGTTCGACCATGCGTATTTCCGGCACCTTGACCAACGGGGGAACGTGGTATCCGGCTTTCGCCCTGAACAATACGGTCGAATACAACGGCGGCAACCAAACCGTGGTAGAACCTAACGGTACGGTCGTGGGTTACAAAAACTTGACTATTGGCGGCACCGGGACCAAAACCCTGCCCGCCACTTTGACGGTCGCTGGCGATTTCACCAACAACGGCAACCCGGATTTTACGGGCAACACTTTGGTGTTGAGCGGAACTACCGATCAAAATTTGGGCGGCACGGGTTCGCTGGCGTTCAACAATCTGACTTTGAATGACGCTGGCTACAGGGTGAATGCGGGCAAGAACATCAGCGTGGCGGGCGACCTGGTTTTGTCCACGAGTTCGACTTTGGACATGGCCACGTACGATCTGACCTCGTTGGGCGCCGTTTCCGGCAATGGAACGCTCGAAACCGCGTCGGTTTCCGGTTCGCCGCTACCTAGCGGCAAAACCTGGACCGGGACCGTGTCGTACGTGTCAGTGCCAGGCGGCCAAACCGTGGTCTCGGGCACCTACAACAACCTGACCGTGAACCAAGGCGGCAGCGCCGCGACGTTGGGCGGCGACGTGACCGTGGGTGGAGTCCTTGATTTGGCCGCGGGCGTGGTGACCACGGGCGGCAATGCGGTTTACGTCAACTCGACAGGCAATACGATCCGCACAACGGGACGCGTCAACGGCAGTCTTAAAAAATACGTGGCGACGGGCGCGACCAGCAAAACGTTCGAAATCGGCGACGCTTCGTATTACGCTCCGGTCAGCGTTTCGTTCGGCAACGTTTCCGTGGCCGGAGATTTGACCATCAAAACCACGGCCAACGACCATCCTGCCATCGCCAGTTCGCAAATCAGCGTCGCCAAAAGCGTGAATCGCTATTGGTCGGCCACCAATACCGGAATAACCTTCGACAACTACAGCGCCGTATTCAATTTCGATACCGCCGATAAGGATATCGGTTCGGATGCCAGCAGATACCTGGTTGGAAAATATTCTGTCGGCGCTTGGTCTTATCCTTCGGTCGGAACCAAGAACGCGAACGACACCCAAGTGACGGGCTTGACCGGATTTAGCGATTTCCAAATCGGCGAATCGTCCATCGATTACGCGGCGTTGGCCGTGGCCGCGGACAAGGCCGCCCTTTCGGCCAACGACATCAAGGGCGGGAACGCGGACTTGTCGCACGTCACCACGACTTTGACCAACCCGCTGCCTTCCATAGGCTCGGCGTCCGGTTCGGCCATAGCTTGGGCGTCAGACGCCACCTCGACCGTTTCCGACGACGGCCAAACCATCAACCGTCCCATCTACTCGGCCGGCGACGCCACGGTCCACATGGCCGCCACTTTCACCTCGAGCACGGCTTCCACGACCACGGTCTTCGATTTGACGGTCCTCAAGCTCCCGGCCAGCACCGACGCCAAGGTCACTTCCGGCGTGTATACGGTATCCGGCGGCTCTGGTCCGGCCGAGACGGTCACCAACGTGCCGTTTGGCGTTTCGTCCTCGACCTTCCTTGGAAACTTGTCCAAATCCGAATCGCACTCGACTTGGGATATTTCAGGAATACACAATCCGGTTTTGACCGGCGATGCCTTGGTCGTGACGGCCGAGGACGGGGTCACGCAAATCACGTACACGGTGACGGTTCTTCCTGACCCGGCTTTTGCCGCCGTGGCCGCGGACAAGGCCGCCCTTTCGGCCAACGACATCCGCGACGCCAACCCCGACTTGGCGCACGTCACGGTGCATTTGGCAAACCCGTTGCCGTCCATCGGGTCAGCGTCGGGTTCGGCCATCGCCTGGGCCTCTGACGCCACCTCGACGGTCTCTAACGACGGCCAGACCATCAACCGTCCCATCTACTCGGCCGGCGACGCCACGGTCCACATGACCGCCACTTTCACCTCGAGCACGGCTTCCACGACCACGGTCTTCGATTTGACCGTGCTCAAGCTTCCGGCCAGCACCGACGCCAAGGTGACTTCGGGCGTGTATACGGTATCCGGCGGCTCTGGTCCGGCCGAGACGGTCACCAACGTGCCGTTCAACACCTCGAAGGCCACGTTCGAAGGCAACCTGTCCAAATCCGAATCCCACTCGAGTTGGAACGACGCGGGCATCCACAATCCCGTGGTCAGCGGCGACACGCTGGTCGTGACGGCCGAGGACGGGGTCACGCAAATCACGTACACGGTGACGGTTCTTCCTGACTATGCCGGTGCAGCCGTGGCCGCGGACAAGGCGGCTTTAGTGGCCAATGACATCAAGGGCGCGAACCTCAATCTTTCTAACGTCACAACGACTTTGACCAATCCGCTTCCGTCCATCGGTTCAGCATCCGGCTCTGCCATCACCTGGCTTTCGGACGCCACGGGTACGGTCTCCAACGACGGTCAGACGGTTAATCGCCCTGCGTTTTCGGTCGGCGACGCCACGGTACACATGACAGCCACCATCGCGTCGAGCACTGCCTCTGACACAAAGGTGTTTACCCTCACGGTTTTGAAACTCCCTGTCAGTACGGATGCTAAGGTGACTTCCGGATCTTATATGGTTAGCGGCGGCTCTGGTCCGGCCGAAACCATCGTCAACGTGCCGTTTGGAACGGCCAAAACCACCTTTCTCGCAAACCTGACCAAGAGCGAGTCGCATTCTTCCTGGAACAGCGCTGGAATCAACGATCCCGTACTCACCGGCGACACCTTGATTGTCACGGCAGAGGACGGGGTTACAACAATAACCTACACTGTTACCGTTGGTTCGAATCCGGCGATCGCGGCCGTGGCCGCGGACAAGGCGGCTTTGATTGACAACGACATCCGCGACGCCAACCCCGACTTGGCCCACGTTACGGTCCATCTTGCCAATCCGTTGCCGGCATTGGGCTCGGCTAGCGGCTCTACGATTACTTGGGCGTCGGACGTAACGGGAACCGTCTCTAACGATGGCCAGACCATCAACCGTCCCATCTACTCCGCTGGCGACGCCACGGTCCACATGACGGCCACCATCGCTTCCAGCACGGTTTCGGACACGAAAGTGTTCGCGTTGACCGTGCTCAAGCTTCCGGCCAGCACGGACGCCAAGGTGACTTCGGGCGCGTATACGGTATCCGGCGGCTCTGGTCCGGCCGAGACGGTCACCAACGTGCCGTACGGAACGGCCAAAGCCGCGTTCGAAGGCAACCTCTCGAAATCCGAGTCGCATTCGACCTGGAACGACGCGGGCATCCACAATCCGGTGGTCAGCGGCGACACGCTGGTCGTGACGGCCGAGGACGGGGTCACGCAAATCACGTACACGATTACAGTCAATCCGGACGTCACGCCCCCGGCCATCTCGGGCATCGGCGCCACTCCGTCCGATACCGGTGCGTCCATCCATTGGACCACGGACGAACTCGCTTCGACCAAGGTGATTTACGGCGCCGATCTCTCATACTCCTTGGCTACCACGGAAACCGATGCGTCTCCGGGTGTCACCAGTCACACCAAGTCGCTGGTCGGTCTCTCGGCGTGCACGGCGTATCATTATAAGGTCGTGTCCCGTGACGCGGCGTTGAATTCGGCCACGAGCACGGACCAGACGTTCACGACCACGGGTTGCGAAACCGGAGGCGGCGGCGTGAGCATGGCTCCGGCGGTCGGCGTGACCGTAAACGGCCAAGTCGTGCCTTTGGACTTCACCATCAACAACGGCGCGGCCGAAACGCAAAACAAAGTTTTGAACTTGGCGCTAAACGCGGATATGGCCACGGTCAGGGGATATGCGGCCTCATTGGATCCGGCGCTGTCCAATACGTCGCTTAACGCTTTCGCGCCGTCAGTAACGTTTGAGTTGCCGGATGTTTCCGGAAGTTACACCGTGTATCTGCGGTATTATTCCACGACCGGCCAGCCGTCGCAGATCCTGTCCCACGCCATCAAGTACACGTCGCCCACGGGCGGCACTGCGGAAACCGGACATTTCACCAATCCTTCAAATCTCCAAGCGTTGCTGAGTGAACTGCCCACGGTTTGCGACCAAACATTGTCCGACGAAGTGCTGAAGCAGGTTTTGGCCGACGCCAAGGAATTCGGTTTGGCTTTGACTCAAGACCAAGCCGTGGCCATCCGCAACTTCGTCCTGTGCGGCAATTCGGCGGCCACGATTAAGTTCGGCCGGGGCGAACGCCGCGCCATTATCCGCGACTACATGGAAACCGTGCATCGTTCTGACGTGGTCTGGTCGGACGTCGAGCGACTGGCCACGGGCCTGATACCGCTCGCGCGCAACCTCGCTTTGGAACGCGCCCGCGTCAATACGGTCCTGCCCGTCTTCCGCCGCATTTTCGGCCATGATCCGAACTTCAAGGTATATAAGGAGAATCTGGCTTGGAACGCCTTGCTATATCGCATCCGGTTCGCGCGCGATTTGTCCAAAGAAAGGGCAGGTTTGCTGGCCTACCGGACGCTGTACAGCCACGATCCGTTGACTCCGTTCAGTTGGGCCGTGGTCAGGGTGTTGGGTTACGTCAAATAAAACGCGAAATGAAATTAAGCCCGTCCCAACATTCAGTTGGGACGGGTTTTTTCTTGGTCGGCTGACCCTTGAAAAACCATGCCTACATGCTAAACTTTGGCCTGAGCCATATGGCCAAAAAACGACAACCGCAACCCCGTAAAATCAGGATGTTAGGCATCGAAACCAGCTGCGACGAAACCAGCGTGGCGCTTTTGGAGGCGCAACGCGCAACGCGCAACGCGAAACTTCAGCCTGGAGGTGCGGCGTTACACGATGCACGTTACGCGGTTCGCTTGAAGAGTCATCTGATCGCCACCCAAATCCCCATCCACGCGCGTTACGGCGGGGTGGTGCCGGAAGTCGCCGCACGTACGCATGTGGCGGAAATCGTCGCGCTGCTGGATAAGACTTTGGGGTCGACGCGCAACGCGCGACGCGCGACGCGCGACGTCAGGCCTGGCGTTACACGATACGCGTTACACGATAAGTTCGACGCTATTGCGGTTACGCAAGGTCCCGGTCTCGCGACCGCTTTGCGCGTGGGCGTGGAATCGGCCAAGACTTTGGCCTGGGCCATGGGCAAGACGCTGATTCCGGTGAACCACCTCGAAGGACATCTGGCTTCGGCGTGGCTCGTGCCGGCCAACCGCAAAAAATGGCGCTTTCCCATCCTGTTCCTGTTGGTGTCCGGCGGCCACACCGAATTGGTGCTCATGACCGATTACGGCAAATACAAGGTCCTTGGTCGGACGCGCGACGACGCGGCCGGCGAGGCGTTCGACAAGACGGCCAAGTTGCTGGGTTTGCCGTATCCTGGCGGTCCGCATCTTTCAAAGTTGGCGGCGAATGGCGATTCTAAAGCATTCGATTTGCCGCGTCCCATGCTCCACGACCCGTCGCTGGACTTTAGTTTTTCAGGTTTGAAAACCGCGGTCAGGCAACTTGTGGAAAGCGCAACGCGAAACGCGCAACGTGTAACGCCGAAAGGAACTGCGGATCGCCTCGAGACGCGGGGCTCGGCGTTGTGCGATACACGTTCAGCGTTACACGACCTTTGCGCTTCCATCCAAGCCGCCATCGTGGACGTGTTGGTGTCCAAGACGGTTAAAGCCGCGCTCAAAGCCAAACCCAAGGCGTTCGCCGTGGTGGGCGGCGTCTCGGCTAACCTGGTTTTGCAGAAAGCGTTGAAGTCCGCATTGAAACGCAAGTGTCCGGAAGTCGCATTTTTGTCACCGGCCAAAGGCTTGCATACGGACAACGGCGCCATGATCGCGGCCGCGGGTTATTGGAACGTTTTGGCCGGCAAAAAACTTCCGCGTTGGCAGACTTTGGACGCCCAACCGGATTTGGATTTGTGATTTGTCATTGTGAGCGAGGTCCGTGTACAGCGAGACCGAGTCGAGGAATCTCGGTTAATTAAAAAACAACGATTCCTCCAATCGTCCCGATGCCACATCGGGACTCCGTCGGAATGACAACATTCTATGAATCCGCAAACTCGTAAAGTCACCGTCAAACACGGCCGCACGGCCAAGCGTTTTTTGGTTGAGGATTTGGACGCTTGGCGCCCGGTGGCCGAACATCTGGCTTCGATGATACGGCCCGGCGCTGTCGTGACGCTGCAGGGTCCGCTTGGCGCGGGCAAAACCACGCTCGTGCAATACCTGGCCCGCGAGCTCGGCGCCCTTAAGCGCGCCACCAGCCCGACGTTTGCGCTGATTCGCGTCTATCAAGCCCGGAGCCCTGAGCCCGGAGCGCGTCATGCCGGACTTCGGGCTTCGGGCTTAGAGCTCCGTCGTCTTGTCCACGTCGATGCCTATCGCATCGAGGACGAACGGGATTTGGTGGCGCTGGATTTGGACGAGGAGTTGCTCGAAACCGGAACCGCGGTTTTGGTCGAATGGCCGGAAAAGATACCCAATTGGCTTGCCGGCAAGCGGCCGATTGAGGTTAGGATCGACATATAAAACGGAAGCCTCCCAGCGGAGGCTTTTTTCTCTTGACGTTTGGGGCGTTTGGTCCCATAATCGCGCCATCTCCATGTCGGAGATGTCTTCTGCCGGTTTGGCAGTCAGCCCTAAGAGCCAAGCGTGCCTGCGCGTGAACGCGGAAGCGGGAACGTTTCGCATGCCAAGGCTGGAGAAGATCATGGCTAGCAACGGTAGCAGCACCTTCACTTTGGACCAGGTCACCAGGTTGCGCCAAATCGAGCGCATCCGCGTCGCCCGCGGTATGCCGGGCTTTCGCGATTTGTTGCACGGCATCATCCGCCAAATGGAAGCCGAAACCGCGGACGTGCCGCCGTCCGCGCACGAAGACGAGAACGGCGAAGACAAGCCCAACGGACGCCCGTCGGATTATCCTTCCAGAACGACCTGACATGCCCGGTCCAGCGTTTCTCCGCCGCCAGTCGACCAGCTGGCGGTTTTTGTTTTTCAAAAAAGGCCGTCAGGCCTTTTTTTAGAGTTTACGTTTTTGGGGGTTCGGTTTGGGCAACGTTCTCGACGTTCTTTTTTTGCTTGTCCAGTTCCTCGTCGGTCGGCTCTTCGATTTCCATGCCCGCCACGCGCAGCACCTCGTCCACGCTGGTGGTGCCGTCCAGGGCTTTGAGCAAGCCGTCTTGGGTCATGGTGATCATGCCGTGT
>Ga0302253_1001917_pt1 | contig 11283 bp, 7 predicted proteins | sample AAG_RA_Trp_MG_FD_193537 | JGI IMG/M metagenome (GOLD analysis project Ga0302253, IMG submission 193537) | Enriched activated sludge microbial communities from anaerobic digester in WTTP, New Holstein, Wisconsin, United States - AAG_RA_Trp | ecosystem: Engineered > Bioreactor > Anaerobic >... | reverse complement strand
ACCGCCGCCACCACCACCACCGCCGCCGCTACAATTGTTATAGGCCTCTTCAACAAAACCGGCGCACAGACGGTAATTGGTGCTTATGCTTTTACCATCCTGATGGTCTCCAACAATTCCGGTGCTTAGACCGTAATTGGATGAGTTTCCCGAGGATCCGGAGTTGGTAATATCTGCAATATCCAACCTATAACCGGCACTTGACCCCATGTAGGCAAAACAGGCCGTCGAGAAAAAAAATAAGGCAAAAATTACTGTTAGAGCCAATTGTGAAAACTTTTTGGTAAGATTTATCTTCATTTTTGTTTTGCCTTGTTTTATTTTGTTTTTGTTTTAATTCTTTAAATTATACCATAAATTGAGTTTTTATTAAATACCCCTGTTTTATGTCCAGGGAGGGTCTTGATATGTGTTAAAAGGGTATCTTAGCGATAAGTGCTGAACACAAGATCATCCCCGAGGCTGACCATTTTATCGGCGAGGAGCTTGTTCCCTGCGTAAATTGATGAAGATTTTAAAGCCAATTCTTTGGCTTCTGTAACCAGTTTCCTGACTGTATCGAAATCATGGTTAAGTCCGGCCTGATAAGCCAGGTATAATTTTCGGAAACTTAGGGATATTTGATAAGCTGATTGGGTTACAGCAGATTGCGGTTCCTGCGATAATGCTTTGCTGCTGTAAAAAATGGCTTCTTCCGCGTCACCCAGCGCATCTTCTAAATTATCATTGTTAATCTGAATAATGGAATCTACCAGTTTTGATTCGGCAATATTAAGCAGTTTTTGGGTTTCTCCACCATTTTTGATAATATACATTTTATATACGATATCGGCGCAGGCGGCCCTGTTTAGGCTAAGAGAAGGCTGGAGTCTATTTTGGAGGTCTGGGTAAACCAGTCCCACTGTTTTGGCGTAACTTAAGTAGGGGGTGAACCAGTCTGAAAGTTTTGAATCACTGGAAACAGCGGCTGAGAGAGATAAATGTTTTGCCAGGTCGATCTGGTAAGTTTTAATCATTATCTTTAAAAATTCAGCTTTGTTGACATTGCGGCCCGGCGCAAAAGTGCCATCCGGGTTGCCTGAGACAATCCCCATTGCCAATCCATTCATGACGTAACCAGCGAACCACGCATCAATGGTAATATCTTTAAATCCTGTAGAGTAAAAACCTTTAGACGGATATATTCCGGCACTGTTCATAATCATCTTAAGGGCTTCCGCGCGGTTTACAGGTTGAGACGGGCGGAAAGTTCCATCGGGATAACCGCTAATGATTTTAAGTGTTTTTAAGGATTCAACCGAATTATAGTAAGGGCTGGTTTCCGGCACATCAGAAAAAGATGAAGCGTAAGCGGCTGATGCTGGCAGTAGAAAAACCAGTAAGATGAGGGCAAAACCAGACTGTTTCATAATGTCTTATTGTGTAACCTGGCTGGTTTGCTGAGTTTGCTGCTGTGTGCCGTAACCGGGAAGTTGAGCTATAATTTCATGAGCCCGATCTTTGATGTGCTTGGCGATGGCTTGAATGTCATGATTGGCCTCCCATGCTTCCGTGGCTTTGCTGATGGCCTGCTGTCCCCACTGGTAAGCTTCGTCATATTTTTTCTGGAGGGCCGATATGTAGGCATTAACGACATAATCGTAAGCTCTGGCCAACTTGGCCGCTCCAAGGACAACATTGTTAGTGGCCATATTCTTGTAAGCCTGCTGCGTCATGTCTACTGCCAATTCCGAGGCTTTTTTGGCAATAAGTGGTTTTGAGGCTCCAATGTAAACTTCAATCTGGGACATCTGGGCTTCGGACTGATCAAGAAGGAACTGGGTGTTGCTGCCGTTTAAAATAACTTTTAACAGATAGACTGACTGGGCGACTTCTCCACGACTCATGGGCTGGGCTGGGTTGAGTTTTCCATTACTGTCTTTGCTGACAATTCCTGCCTGACCCGCGTAATTCATGTACGGGGCATACCAGGAGTCTCCCGGGACATCCGGATACAGATTTTGTCCGGCCCATTTTTCTGTCTTAAAGCCATTGGCGTTTAAAAGCATTTTAATGAATTCAGCTTTGGTGACCTGCCGTCCAGGGGCGAAGGTGCCGTCCGGATTGCCGCTTACAATGCCAAGTTCGCGAGCGCGAACCAGGTATCTGATAAACCAGTCATTTAAGGAAACATCACTAAAAGAGACTGCTGTCGCGGTTTCGGGTAAGGAGGCTTTGATGCTTTCCAGGACAAATTTCATGGCTTCAGCCCTGTTGAGAATATTTTCAGGCTTAAAGGTCCCATCTTCATAACCTTTGGCGATGCCTTCTTCCTTGATGTAATTGATGGCTACATAATTATCGTGTGTGTTGGGGACGTCGCTAAAAGAGGCCGTAACGGCAAATGATGTTTGCTGAAGTAACAATACAGCTAGAAACAAAAGTGACCATCGCGATCCTGAAATTAGTTTTTTCATATGGGAAATAATTAGTTTTTCTTTGGCATGATGAATTATAGGCGATTTTATAAAAAAGGCCAGTATTGTTATATTGTCGGGCTTTTTGAGGTGGGATGATTTAGTCCGTTTTTTGCGGAGACGATGACGGATGCCTGACTGCGGATGAATTCTGGATGTCTTCTACTTTTATTTTTGAATTATTTAAATCAGGTTCAGTAGAAAAAATTGCGGCATACGCGTTTTTTATATTCATTGACGGAGAGATCCCTACAAGTGACACCTGCGCAATAAAAATTGCTATCAATGTGTACATGACAAGTTTCTGTTCCCAGATTGCAGGTTTTAAAACACGGAATTCGCGGAAGTAGATGTACAAATCTCCCAAATCATAGAAAATAAAGATTATAAAAGCCATAAGGTAAGGCTGGATATGAATCTGGAAGATGTTTTCAATCAGATAATCAATAAATACCAGCAGCATTGAGAAACAGACAATGCCAGCGATTTCGATAGGTTTTAATTTTTTAATAAGGCTGTAAATAAAGATCATGATAGCGCTTATAAAAAGCGCTATCATGATTTTACCTCCACCGACAGTCACGCTGTTATTGCTTTCCAATAAAATGAAGAACCACATCCCAAGAAAGATGTTCAGATATTTGCTCCAGCGATGAAAAAGATAACTTTTGAAGTTTTCAAGATCAATGCGTTTATTTTCAATCCTGTTTTTAAAATCATTTTCCCGCGATAAAATGTCATATAATACAACAACTGAAATCAGCAGTATAAACTGATAAGACAAGTTCTGGCCCAGTTGCCCCGCTATAAGGTAATTCAGACCCATCAGGAATATCTTGGGAATGGTAAAGCTGCTTATGTAAGCCGGCTTAAAAGCATCCTCAGGTCCTGCCGTTTTAAACGGAATTGTTTCCCTTAAGTTTTCATAACTGCTGGCTAAAATGACGCCGATAGTCATGATGATTAATAAATAGAAGATCCTGTCCCCTAAAGTTTGCCCAAGAATAATGCCGGCAATGATGGCCAGGGTGTAAATGACGACAACCGCCAATGAAATGGCCCTGTCTTTTTTATTGGTACAAATATAATGGGAATGCTCATAGGAAAATCCCCTGAGCGAACTGATAACACAGACCGTAATCAAAAAAGCTATTCCTGCAAAAGTGATGGGGGAATAGCTGTTGTTATACACAATCACCTGATATTCAAGGAGGGATATGAAAGCTAGTATTTTTAAATACTTTAGCATTTTAAATCATGTTATTGTTATGTAGTAAGCCATAACTCCTACGAATAACAGTGCGAAAAACACAATGGTAGTATGTTTTACCTGTATGTTTTGATTGCGCTTTCTTAATGCGTAAATTAGCACTCCCCTTATTAAAAGGTAGCAAATTGAAATGACAAAGAGAAAAACGTATTTTAATATTTTGCCACTGGATTGAGATGTTGCTCCAAGCACTTTTTCGTGTGAATAAGAGAATTCTGCGGTTCCACTTTCGATAGTCCCGGGTTCTGAATTTTGAGAAAGTTCCTGCTGGGTGACCTGTGTAGAATTGTTGGAAACGCCATTTATACTAAAATCATTGCGGCTTCCAAAAATCTGTACAACTAAGATGCCTTTACCATTATGGTGTAAATTGGCCTTATCAACAGCAAATCCAACCTCCTGAAACGATGGATCCTTAATGTTTTTCAGGTGTTCAGGACTGTTAGCCCAAGCGTTACAAATACTCTGGCTGTCAGTAAAACCAATGGCGAGATTTTCACCCGTTGTCTGATAGTAATACCCGGCTTCGTCAACAAAATCCCAAGGAAGTTTTTTGGTCACGGGGTTCTGATGAGCCCAATATCCATATTCCTGCATGTCTTTAAGTTTTTCCTCGGCAGCATGATTAAGCTTTTCGTTAAAATAAAGAGGTTTATCCACATACTCTTTGCGAATAAGGTTGCTGCATTCCAGAAGGCTGTTGGATGTAATGTCATCCGCTCCCGCAATAAATCCTGAAAAAAACAGATTTCCAATGACAAGAACTGTTAGTATCCCTATGGCTTTTCTGTTCAGCATAAATATGCTGTCATGAGGTCTGTTTACTGATGTCTGGGGAACAGCATCGTTTTGTTGATTTTGTATATCCAAGGCTGTTTGAAAGTAATCATCTTAATTATTTTTTTTGCCGAACCTTTTAACGGTTTCTTTTTTAAAAGTCAATTTTTTTACACGCAATTCGCTGAATAAACCATATGCGGCAATAGATATTAATAACGTGACAATAAGGGGATAGAAATAGTCATTGGCGGGTGTAACGTTATTTACACTGGCCTGGAGTTGCTGATTGTATTTATTCAAGTCGTTTAATTGCTGAGTAATACTACTGATGCTTTTTTGCAGGGCGTTAATCTGTTGCTGATAAACCTGGTTCTGGCTAACAACCTGCTGTGTTATGACTGTCTCCTGTTGGCGGGTTTTTGAAATTCCAAGCACTTTACCGCTTGAGCTGGAAGTGCTGCCTGTTGAGGCAGATGGTGTCTGGGATGAATCTGTATTGGCGGAGGGAGAGTCGATGGCGGGAAGCGCGGTGAGGTCGGGAGCAATGAGGTTTGTTTCTAACTGTGCCTGCATTGCACTTTGGGCGGTTAGGATGCCGACTCTGGCTTCGGCTAGATCCTGAGACTGTTCTTGTGAAATCTGTGTCTTTTCTTCAAGATAATCAGGGTCAGTAATGGCAAACGAAACGGGTGTGTTGCAGCCGAAGATAATCGCGGTTAAAAAAATGGCGAGAAGTGTTTTTTTATTTTTCATTTTTTTGTTTTTTAATTTTTGTTTTTTGTTTGTTTTGCTTCAGCTACGACCTTAGAGGACATAGTTTAAGAGGATCCATCTGGCTTCCGTGGCGTCGTAGATGAACATATAAACCGAGTTGCCGGTGGATGCCTTTAAATTCCCTCCCGTATTGGTAAAAATACGGTTCTCGGCAGTAGAAGTAGCATCGTTTACAATGGTTACGTTTCTGCCGGTATCGTTATATAAAATAAGGATTCTGCCATCTACCCCACCGGTAAACCCTGAAATGGTGAATGTGCGGTTATTGCCTGTCATTCTAACAAAGCTGCTGCTGCCGATATTCATGTCGTTAATGGCTGTAGTATTGTTGCTTATAGAGTATTCTGTTTTGTTAAGGGCTAAATCACCGCTGACATCAAGAGTGGTGTTTGCTGTTGATTTGCCTACGGCTGCGCCATTAAGCAGGCTTGAAAGGCCTGTCACATTCAGGTCGCCATTGACGTTTAAATCGTTGGAAAGATCGAAACGCAGATCAACATTGTTCCAGGTTAAATTCTGGGGTGATGTTCCACCAAACGAAAGACTGACGTCACTGGCGGAGTTGGCGTTATTAATGGTAAAAGTTGTGGAATTGGTGCCGGTATCAGTATTTTGCGCGTGGCCGGAACCATTGACCGCTGTCCACACGGCTGAACCGGCGGTTGAATTGGTACTGACGTAAATGGTATTGGTGAGGGTATTAATCCAGAGGGTGCCAACACTGTAGCCCCTGGTGATGTCGTCGTTGGCGGTTGGAGCCGTAGTAGCCTGATGGTTGCTCGATTCAAGACGCGTGTAGCTTCCGGAATCGGTAATTTTTATGGGGACGTTTACAAACTGGTTGTGGCTTACCAGATTCCGCAGATTGCCGGTTCCAATGTAAATACCGGCTGAACCGGAAGCAGAAGTAATACCATTAATGGTATTACCCATGATGATGTTGTCATTGCTGGGAGTATTGGAACCCATGGAAATGCCGATGTTAAAATTGGCCACGCCGTTGGAATTAATGGTGTTATTGACGATCTCCGAGGTTTGAACGTTGCTGTACAGCAAAATTCCCTTGGTGGATGTGTTGTTGTTGGTTTCAATGGCATTATTGATCACTGTAACATCATTTGTGTTAGCCAGGAAAAGTCCAATCGGAGAAGTCTCTGTGAACCCGATGTTACGGGCCCGATTAGAGAAAATGCCCGACCCTTTAACGGCAGAAAAGGCGTAGCAGGTTTGACCGACTTCATTAACGATATTTTCAGAAATAATGCTGTCGGTAATGGTGTTCCCATAACCGAATATTTGTCCCGGCAACGACGCGTCCCCGTCAAAATGGACTCCATCCACCCAACAGTGCGCGCCACTGGTGTTGCAGCTTGGCGTGGCAGAAGAATCATCACGGTTGATGATATTTCTTGTTGCTGTAAAGCGTGATCCGGCTGCGGCGTTGGGGGTAGTTGAATCCGTAAAAACAAGTGCGGTATGAGTGGTTGATTTAATCCCGGTAGACTGGATAACGGTGTCCATGACCTTATTTTCATAGCCTCCATTAACTTTGACACCATGGATATCCGGTTCTACTTTTATAGTGAGGTCACTGATAATGACGTTATGGGCGGGAGCTGTGCCGTTAGCGGCGCCAACCTGAATTGCAGCTACAGTGCCTCCGGTGCCGCCGGCCCAGCCGGAGGAGGGAACATTGATGATGGTCCCGGGACCTTCTCCAACTAACTTGATGTTGTTGTTGTTAAGGACAATGGGGGAGGTGATATTGTGGGTTCCTACCAGTAATTTAACCACCCCACTGCCGCCGTTGGCCGCAAGGCTGGTAATGGCATCATTAATACCCATTCCCGGTGATACCAGAATGGTTCGATCCGGGACGGTGGTGATGATGCCGGTGGTGACAACATTGCTGCCGCCAATAATGGTTACCGGCCAATCGGAAATTTTCAGGGCGTTGGAAGTCAGAAGGTTAATGACCGTTATATATGTACCGGTGGACTGATTGGGGGTGTCTAGGTTTGAAGAAGCGATGCTGGTCATTAATATGCCTGCTCCGGTTTCATTACACTGGTCGAAGGTAAGAACCGCTTTGGTCTTTGGGGTGCTATTTTTATCGATGCCTATTTTGCCGGAAGCGATGTTAAAAGTAACCTGTCTGAATTCAACCGCGTTCCGGACGGAAGCGTCATAAAGAGCATTAATTCCCATTGATGAAGTCATGGATGACTCCATGGTAATGGTGAGCGCCTCGAATTTACTGGTCATGACATCCAGGCGGCCGCCGCCCGAGATGTCAATGATGGTCAAGTTGGAGGGATCGGCTCCGCGGATTTTGATATTTGATAAATTGACAACGCTGGTGACTGCGTATGTCCCAGGATCGACCCAGATTTCCCCGCCGGAAACGTTGGAATTAAGGTAGGCGGCGGCCGCGGCTACAGTTGTATAATCCCTGTTGGAGGGTCCGACGGTAACTATCTTGGTGTTGGTTAAAGGGGTTGGCCCGGCGCCCATGTAGTGCCAGGTTGAGCCGTCCCAGGAATAGGCTCCGGCGCCACAGTTTGGACTTACGGTACAACCCGGCGCTACTGTATCTTTTACTGTTAACTGGACAATGCGTCCCGTACTTCCACTTCCAGGGCCGGCGGCGCCGCCAGGAAGCGCCGCAACATTTTCAATGCGCGCTGTGGACAGCTGATTGTTGCCTATATCAAGCCCCGCATTGATTTCAAAACGACTGTTGGTGGTGCTATAAGTGAGTGTCTTGCCAAGGTTCTGTCCGAATTGGATGGTTAGATTATTATTATAAGTGGAGTTGTTGTTATTGTTTAAAATAAGACCGCCTGAGTCGATGGTCGCGAAATTGTCATCCTGAAAGAGGATTTTTGCCTGCGCTGTCCCCAAAAGTGACACAAAAGTTAGGACTGCAAAAATCGCGCGATAATAATGTTTTTTTGTTTTTTTAGGAATGTTTATGTCCATTTTCCGCCGTGTATTAATAATTACTATGCCCTCCCCCAGGTTATTGGCTGAGGGAGGAGGAGTAACGATTAATTGCTATATAAGTGGTTAACTTTTCCAACCTGGGCCCAGTGCTCTGTTCCACCGGACTTGAGGGAATAAAGTTTAACAGTTACTTCAATAGCATCTCCCGCGCTTAAACCAGCGCATCCCGCGTTTAGGGTTGCGGCAGAAATGGTTGCCGTTGTCCATGAAGTGTTGGCATTAGCCGTTGAAGATCCGCAAGTCGCGGCATCAGTCACATCCCTAACGCTAACATCAACTTTATTGTCAGTATTGACCGCGTCCTGGGTTCTGAAACTTAAGGTAAAGTTGCCTGTGCTCTTAAAGTCAGTGGGTAGGGTATAACGGAATCTTAAATCGATATCATTAAGTGATCCCTGTGACGTGCTCCATTGATAATAATTTTGTGAATTCCCGCTATCATAGTCGGATACAAGTGTCCCACGGTTGTTAGATCCATCCTTGTAAATAACAGTATCGGGGTATTCGGGTTCAAAAGTAAGATCTTCAACATTTGGAGCGCCGGATCCAACCAGGCTGTCAATATTGGTTAAAGCCTGTTGAAGATTATTGCTACTGGCTCCGCCAATGAAGATGTTGCCAAGGGTTCCGTTTTCAATGCCGATATTGCTGGCGCCATCTCCGGTTGTATAGGTGGTAAATGAATTCAGGTTATCAATAATGCCTCCTCCTGTTAATGTTGCAGCAAACCCTGTTGCGGTATTGCTAAGTTTGATTGAGGAAAGAAGCTGGGCGTCATCAAAAGTAATATTGCCGGCTGAGCTTAAGGCGATATCACCTGATGTGGTGGTGGTTAAATTTAACTGTCCTGATGTGGAACCTACTGTTGAAGCACCGGTACCGCTGACATTGAAGGCTCCAGTTGAATTAAAATTTAACGCGGAGCCGGGTCCGGAAAGGTTTAAACCGCCCGTTCCCCATACTCCAGTAATACCACCGGCGGCATTATCATTAGCATCCAAGCTGATGGCCGTAGCTCCAGCTCCTGTGCCCTTAACCGTTGTTGAAGAACCGTTAATACTGGTTGCTCCCGTACTGGTTAGGGTAAAAGCCCCTGTACCGGTATCAATAGTAAAGGGGTTATTAGAGGTTGTCATAGTCTTATCAGCATCATAGTTGTAAACAGCTTCAAAGTCCTGTGGCCCGGCAATATTCCAAGTGTTGGCTGCCGTACAGACATTAAGAGTATTTGTGGTCGTATTGTAGAAAAGGTCTCCCGCAGAACAGGTGAGTGGGTTTGATGCTCCCTGGGGAAGTGTGACTGAAGGGGCCGCCCATGTGCCCGGAGTACCAATCGCAGTACAAACTTCGAGACGATTGGAGGTTGTATTAATAATGACTTCACCCAGTGCCGTACAAGTTGCCGTGGCGTTAGGATTGGCCGCTTTTCTAAGCATTAGCTCGGTAGCTCCGGAAAGGTCTACGACTCCTGTCGCTGTAAATCCGCCAATGACATCAACTGCATGATCTACGGAAAAACGGTTGGTGAGAATGTCCCATGTAATATTACCGTTTTCACTGGCAGTTGAATCGGCACCGAATTGGATGCCGGTATTAACTGATCCGTTATCGTTTGATCCGATCTTGATGGCGTCGGAATAAATGTCAGCGAAAGCGTCATCCTGGAAAAGGATAGCTGCTTGCGCCATTGGGGCGAGCATAACTACAGCCATGACACCGAGTGCCATAGTTGCCAGGGAGCTCATTGCCCGATGGTTTTTGTTTTTCATATGAATTTAATTAATGGTTATTATATATATATTATTTTTATTTGAGCGCACAAGCGCCGCAGTAGTTAGTGCCGGTCTGTGCTCGACCGCAAGCCGGGAAAGGTTAGTGAATGTTCATGGGAAAGTTATTAGGAAATAATTTTTATAATTTTTTAAATCAGCTTCCATTAATGTTTAGTTTCAAAAGACCGGCGTAGGCGGCTCCGGAGTTTTTAGCAGTAAGTTTTATTTTGATAGTGATGGGTTGTCCGGCGGTCCAGACGGGAGCACCCCCAAAAGTAATATTGGTGGTGGTGAAGGTGTTGGAAACCAACCCCGACCCGCCTGTTAAGGTAACAGGATTACCGGCTGTATCCTCAATGGAAATGTCGACCTGATTATCGGCAGCCAGGGCGGTAAGTGTTCTATAATTGAAAGTTACAGGAATCGCCTGCCAGGAAACAAATCCCTCTGGCAGTTTGGCCCTTATAACAATATCCATATCCTGAAGTCCCAGTTGGGTAGTGGACCAGACATAATAATTGATATTGGCGTTGCCGGGGATTCCATCATTATCAATGAAGAGCGTTTCAATTTTGCCTTTATTGCCGGTACCATCAGGCTGGATAACTGAATCATTGTATTCCGGTTCATAGGCAATGCTCTGGTTATAGGGGCCAATGAAAGTACCATTAATGGTTCCAGTTACAGTCAGGTTGCCACTGATATTAACGTCGTCATTAAAGTTAAACCAGCTGGCGGCGGCATCATATTCCAGAAATTTGTTTAAGGTGTTTCCAAAAACCAGTTTAATTGAACCTGGTCCGCCTGGAGGAATTATATCGCTGTTATCAAGCGTAAAGTTAAGAGAGTTGGTTCCTCCAGGAATGGTGCTTATAGGAAGCAGCCCGCTGCCATCAAGAACAGGGAGCTGATTGGCGCCGTTGCCAGCATCATAATTATCAACAGTATCGGCATTGATGCTGAAGGCTGAAGAGTCAATCGGATAACGGTCAGTGGCATTGGCTGTGTTACCATCAGGATCAAGAACTTCAAAACTGGTTAGCGGCAGTGGGTTTGCTTTTACTTCCACCTGTAAATAAATATCAGTGCCTGCCGTAAAATTTGGCAGAGTTGTGAAAGAGCCCAGCCTTACATGAAAAAGCCCGTTGCTGTCCGGAGTAACTGTGTGGGTTTCAGTCCACCCTGTGTAGTTTGGCGCGGCCGGGTTGATAGTTCCGCCAGGTAA
>Ga0302253_1001915_pt1 | contig 11291 bp, 8 predicted proteins | sample AAG_RA_Trp_MG_FD_193537 | JGI IMG/M metagenome (GOLD analysis project Ga0302253, IMG submission 193537) | Enriched activated sludge microbial communities from anaerobic digester in WTTP, New Holstein, Wisconsin, United States - AAG_RA_Trp | ecosystem: Engineered > Bioreactor > Anaerobic >... | reverse complement strand
ACACGGATCTTGAGGCGGACGAGTGAGTTGTAGGCGAAGAAAAACCATGCAAGCAACAGGATGACAAGAGCCAGCAATGCGATCAATATAATAACCATACCTTCCTCCTTAATTTCGCCTCTGGCGAAATTAGACCCTTCGCTTATTTGGTATGGCGAAGGTCTACCCCCTTGTGGGGTTAACTCCTCGTGTATCTTGAGAATTTATGGATGCACCTGGCCCCATCTGAACGGGCCAGTGTTCCGCTTTCTGCGGAACCCGCCTGAGCTCTGCGAAGGCTGGTCGCAGACATAAATTGTCAAGATGCTTACGCGAGGAGTAACGTTTATTTCCTCAACCCTTTCGCCTCTGGCGAAATTAGACCCTTCGCTTATTTGGTATTACCTGGCTCAATCGGATGAGCCATGCGAAGGCCTACCCTCTTGTGGGGTTAATGTTTACTCTTCCTCAAATCACCGTCCCGTCCGGGATCGTCGCGTTCTTATACACGATGACAATCCCGTCCCGGATCATATACTGCTGAGTGGCGTGCTCCTGGACGCCGGCTTCGTTGGCAATCCGGACATGGCGGCCGACACGGGCATTCTTATCCAGGATCGCATGGCGCACGACGCTGTCTTCCCCGATGCCGATCGGGATCGTCCCTCTTTTTTGCTGACGGATCTCCTCGGCTGTCTCATAGTAATCCGCACCCATAATGATGGAATCTTCGATGACGGCGTTTTTGCCGATCCTGGAGCGCAGGCCGATGATGGAATTCCTGACCACCGCCTCGCCCACGATCGAACCGTCGGCAACGATGCTGTTCTCGATCTGCGCGGCCGCATATTTGGCCGGCGGCAGGGACCGCGAACGCGTATAAAGCTGCCATTCTTCATCAAACAAATCCAACGGCGCGTCCGCCCGGGTCAACAGCAGGTTCTCGGTGTAGAAAGATTTGATCGTCCCGATGTCCCGCCAATATCCATCGAACTCATAGGCATAGACGGCCTTATCGGTAATCGCCTCAGGGATAATCTCTTTGCCGAAATCGGCCTTGTTGCTGCGCGATAAGAGATCGTGCAATGTCTCTTTGTTGAAAAAATAGATCCCCATTGAACAAAGGTATTTCGGCCGGCCGCCGCGCATCACGCGCAGATGTCTGACAAGATCCTCTTGGGATGGCTTTTCCACAAACTCTCCGACCTTCAATGCTTCATCCGTACCCATGATCCCATAAGAAGAGATCTCTCCGGGGTCGACCAGGTTGCAGGCAACGGACACCTGCGCTTCCTTTTGGACGTGGAAATCATAGAAGGCGCGCAGGTCCATCTTATAGAGCTGGTCGCCGGAAAGGATGCAGACATATTTGATCTTGGGATTATTGAAATGCTTCAACGTCTTGCGCACGGCATCCGCCGGCCCTTCAAACCAGTCCGTCCGGTCCATGGTCTGATCGGCGGCGATGACTTCGATAAAACCATGAGAAAAAGCCTCGAACTTGTAGGTGCGCGAGATGTGCTTGTTCAGCGATTCGGAATTGAACTGCGTCAGGATCTTGATCTTGTTGAGGCCTGAATTAAGACAATTGCTGATGGGGATATCGATGAGACGGTATTTGCCGAAGAGGGGAACGGCGGGCTTGGCCCTGTCTTTGGTCAGAGGGTAGAGGCGTGTGCCCCTGCCCCCGCCGAGAATGACACACAGGACATCATTGACCATGCAAACCCTCCCTGCCGGCACAATTACAAAACGAACCTGACGTCGCTCTTCACAGGATGCTTCTCGATCTCCTGCGCGATCTTTTCCGGGATACCGGGCTTGCGAAGCTTATAATACATGTAATTCTTGTAACTTTCCACACCCGGCTGATCGAAGGCGTTGACGTTCAAGAGCTCGCCTTCGAAGGCGGTCGCCATCTCGAAAAAGTACAGAAGCCCGCCCCATGTCCAGGGGGACAATTGCGAAAGCGTGATCGTACAATTCGGCCGCTTGGCCGATGTCAGGGCCCATGCCGTCGCTTCCTGAGCCAACGCCAGGAGTTCCGAAAATCTTTTCTGCGAAAGAAAGCCCTTGCCGGCCGGAACGGTCATGTCGTCGGCAAAAGAAGCGATGCGGATCATCGTGACCGCCTTGTCGTTCGGACCTTCCACGTTGTTCTGTTGGATGGAATGAAGGTCCGTCGTTCCCCGGGTCGCCACGGGCGTCCGTCCGGCATGCACCGGCCGGCGGGTATCCGCCTCCCAAACCTCGCTTGAGTCTCCAAGCGCCTTGATCCGCCGCGGATATTTCTTTCCGATGCTTTCGGCCAAAAGCTGGCAATACCAGTCAGCCGTAGATTTCAAGCCTTCCGAGAAAGGCATCATGATGGCGATCGATTTGCCTTTCCTGAGATGCGCCAAATGATGAAGGCTTGCATACATATAAGCCGGGTTCTTAAAAATATCTTCCGAGGAACATCGTCGCGCCATGGCCTGTGCGCCGCTAAAGACCTCTGTGATATCAACACCCACGATCGCCAAATGCAGGAGTCCCATATTGAATTCGGAGAATCGCCCTCCCACGCCCGGCAGCAAAGGCAGGCTGCGGAAGCTCGACGGGTCTTTAGCTTGCTCCTCCAGGACTTTCTTGCGCAACGTGCCCGACTTGGGATCTGTGATCGCGATGATCTGGCGTCCGTAGTGCGCGCCGACGCCGGCCTTCAGCCACTCCTCGACGACATCGAAAACCGCCTTGGTCTCCGTCGTCTCGCCGGACTTGGAGATCACCGTCACGAACGTTTTTTTGGGATCGAGCTGGCGCAAGAGGACGGCCAACGGCGCCGGGTCAAGGTTGTTGCCTTCGAAATAGACACGGCTGCGCTTCTGGCGCAGTTGAAGGAATTCATTATAATACGGCACGCACAACGCTTCCTGGGCCGACTTGAGACCCAGATAGGAACCGCCTATCCCCAGAGACAGGACGTTCTCATACTGGCGGCCGATCTCATCCCCAAGCCTTTGGATCTCTTCGACGGCCTTTTTGTCCTGAAACGGCAGCATCAGCCACTCCAGGCTCAGACGCACGCGGCTGGCCGGATTTTCCGAAAGGCGGCGGAAGTGCCTATGGCATTTGTTCACACGCGGCATCAAACGCCTCAAATCGTATTCCGTGACGCCGTCGCGGCTGCCGACATTAAAACTCATCATGTTGTTGAAATCAAACTTAATGTCGTTCATTTGCTGGCCTCTTTCGGATATTCTCCTTCTCAAAACGAACCCATGTCCGGCCGGAAAAAGACGGACGAGTCCCGGCAGGACAAGGTTCTGCCGGGACTCGGCGGTCGGGCCCTACTTCACAAAAAGCATGTCCCTGTACTTCGGCAGGTCCCAATGCTCGTCGGAAATGACGCCTTCGAGAAGATCGGCATGTTTACGGATATGCTCCATGATGGGCTTGAGGTCCGTAAAATATCTGTGGGCCTTCTCGTCTTCCTCAAGACCCTTGGTTTCTTCCAGGAACTGCATCATGGCCTTGGCGTTCTTGCGGACATAATAGATCATCTCCGTCACTTCGGAAAGATGCACCTTCATGTCGGCCACGGACTCCTCAAGGAATTTCAGGCCGGCCGCACTCTCCAGATGGACGATATGCTCCAGGTTCTGCGAAAGCAGACCCTGATAATCGAAGGCATTGGGCACGATGCAGGAATTGACCATCTCGTTCAAGGTCTTGGCCTCAATTTCCAAGAGCTTGATATACATCTCCAACCATATCTTCTCACGCGCCTTCAGTTCCTCGCGGTTAAAGACCTTATACTTCTCAAAAAGGGCGACATTCTCCTCTTCCACAAGCGCCTTGAGGGCCTCGGAGGTCGACGGCTCGTTGGGCAACCCTCTCTTGGCCGCCTCTCTCTTCCACTCCTCGGAATAATTATTCCCTTCAAAGCGGATCTTTTTGGTCTCGCGGATCACCTCGGCCAAAACGGCCAGGGTCGCAGTGTTGAAATCCTTGGATTTCTGCGCCGCTTCGATCTTGGCGCGCACATAATCCATGGAGTCCGCAACAATCGTATTGATGACCGTAATGGCGGTCGAGATATTCTGCGACGAACCCACGGCGCGGAACTCGAACTTATTGCCGGTAAAGGCAAAGGGCGACGTGCGGTTCCTGTCGGTCATGTCCTTGTTGACCAAGGGCAGGCGGGCGACACCCAGGTCCATGATGTCCTGGCGGCTGATCTGGGTCTTCTTGCCCTTCTCAACGGTATCGAGGATCTGCGTCAACTGGTCGCCCAGAAAGACGGAGATGATCGCCGGCGGCGCTTCATTGGCGCCCAGACGGTGCTCGTTGCCTGCGGAGGCCACGCTGGCGCGCAGGAGATCCGCGTGCGTATCGACGGCGCGCAGGACGGCGACCAGGATCGCCAGAAACTGCAGGTTATCCTCGGGCGTTTTGCCGGGATTCAGCAGGTTATTGCCTTTATCGTCGGACATGGACCAGTTGAGATGCTTTCCCGAGCCGTTGATGCCGGCAAACGGCTTCTCGTGGAGCAGGCAGACCATATCATGGCGCAAGGCCACTTTTTTCATGATCTCCATCAGAAGCTGATTATGGTCCGCGGCCAGGTTCGACTCTTCGAAGATCGGCGCAAACTCATACTGATGAGGCGCGACTTCATTATGGCGCGTCATGACCGGGATGCCCAGTCTATAGGCCTCCTCGCCGACCTCGTACATGTAATTCACGACCCTCTCCTTGATCGAGCCGAAGTACTGGTCTTCCATCTGCTGGTCTTTGGGTGAAGGGGCGCCGACAAGGGTCCGTCCAGTCAACAAGAGGTCCTGGCGCAACCTGTAAAAATTCTTGTCGATCAGGAAATATTCCTGCTCCGGGCCGCACGTGGAAAAAACCTTGCGTGTGTTCTTGCTGCCGAAAAGTTTGAGAAAACGGACGGCAGACGTGCTCAAGGCCTCGATGGAACGCAAATGAGGCAGTTTCTTATCCAGCGCATAACCATGGTAAGCGACAAAGATCGTCGGGATACACAAGGTCTTGCCCAGCTGGCTTTCGATGATGAACGCCGGGCTCGTCGGGTCCCACGCGGTATAACCGCGCGCCTCAAACGTCGTACGGATGCCGCCCGAAGGAAAGCTTGAGGCGTCGGGTTCGCCCTTGATGAGCTTGCTGCCGGAGAACGTCTCGATCACCTTGCCCGGGCCGTCGAAAGAGATGAAACTGTCGTGCTTCTCGGCCGTCATGCCCGTCATAGGCTGAAACCAGTGCGTGTAATAGGTGGCCCCCCGTTCCACCGCCCACCTTTTCATGGCATCTGCGATCTCGTTGGCCTGGGCGAGCGATATCTGCTTACCCTCTTCCATCCACGCCTCGAAGGCCTCAAAGGTCTTCTTGGAAATATGCTTCTTCATCGTCGGGACGCTGAAGGTGTTCTCGCCGAAGTAGCTGGAGACCTTCTTGAATTTCTTGACCTCGGGAAAAGACTTCGTCTCGATCGACTTAAGTATCTCTTGTCTGATGTTCATGTTTGATTCTCCTTCATTTTTCCTATACCGAGGTAATTTTCCTTACAAAATGAACTCCGAGCTTACGCAGGAAATTTTTTCCCTCTGGCGGAATTAAACCCTTCGCTTATCGGAATTGCGAAGGTCTCCCCTTTCTGGGTTAGACCCTTCGCTTATTTGGTATTACCCGGCTCAATCGGATGAGCCATGCGAAAGTCTACCCCCTTGTGGGGTTAACTCCTCGCGTATCTTGAGAATTTATGGCTGCACCTGGCCCCATCTGAACGGGCCAGTGTTCCGCTCTCTGCGGAACCCGTCCGAACCTGGCCCGGTTTCCGGGCCGAGCGAGGACTGGTCGCAGACAGATATTGACAAGATGCTTACGCGAAGGACAAAATAAATTAACTCTTCTCATCCCTACAATCCCTTCATATACTCTTCCATGCGGTCCATGGCTTCCCTCAATTTATCAAAGCCCGTCGCGAAAGAAATGCGGATATGGCCGTCGTATTCAGGACCAAAGGCCGTACCCGGGACAACAGCGACCTTCTTCTCTTTCAAGAGCTTCGAAGCGAAATCCATGCCGTTCATTTTCGACTTTTTGACCGAAGGGAACACATAAAAAGTCCCCTGGGGCTTGCGGCAGGAAAGTCCCATGCCGTTGAGGCGGCCCACGACAAACTCGCGCCGTCTCATGTATTCCTGCCTCATGTCTTCAACAGGCTTGCGTGTACCCACAACCGCCTCGCAGGCGGCCATCTGCGACATGATCGGCACGCACATGATCGTGTACTGGTGGATCTTGGTCATGGCGGCGATGATGTCTTTCGGGCCGCAGGCATAGCCTACGCGCCAGCCGGTCATGGCGTAGGCCTTGGAAAAGCCGTTGAGATACACCGTGCGCTCCTTTGCGCCCGGCAATGTGGCAAAAGGCGTATGGGCAAAATCATAGGTCAGCTCGTCATAAACCTCGTCGGAGATAACCAGGATCCCGTGCCTTTCCAAAACACGATTGATGGCAGACAGCTCTGTCTTTGTATAGGAGACACCCGTCGGATTGCACGGGTAATTAAAAATGATTGCTTTTGTATCCGGCTCGATCGCTTTTTTGAGGTCGTCGGGCGTCAGCTTGAACCCGTTGCCGGATCTCAGGACGATCCGGGTGACCTCTGCGCCCGCCAACTCTGCAACCGGGGCATAAGAAACATAGCTGGGCGAGCAGACGATGACCTTATCGCCGGGATTGATCAGGGCGCGCAAAACAAGATCAACAGCCTCGCTGACGCCGACCGTAATCAAAATCTCATCTTCCACGCCGTAATGAAGGCCGAACCGCCTTTTCAAATCCTGGGAAACATATGTCCTGAGCTTGACCAACCCCTTATTGGACGTATAGGACGTATATCCTTCCTCAATGGAATAAATAGCGCTCTCCCGGATGTGCCAGGGCGTGACGAAATCCGGCTCTCCCACCCCCAGGGAGATAACTTCCTTCATGCCGAGAACCAGGTCAAAAAAGACCCGAATCCCCGACGGAGGCATCACCTGCACTTTATGGGAAACCAATGATTTTTTCATGGCTTAAACTATATCTGAATACAGGTCTCTAATACGAAATCGCCAGGCGCCTGTCCTCTTCGGCGCATTTTAAAATGATCCCGTCTTCTTTGTATTTTTTCAGCAGGAAATGCGTCACTGTGCCACGGACGTTCTCCATCGGCGAAAGCTTTTCGGAGACGAACCTCGACACGGTCTTCAAATCCCTTCCTTCCACCACCAAAAGAAGATCGTAACTGCCTGAGAGAAGATAGCAGCTCTTGACCTCCGGGAAGCTGTAGATACGCTCGGCAACTTTATCGAATCCCAGGTCTTTCTGCGGCGCCACCTTGACCTCGATCAGCGCGCGGACCTCGCTCTCCTTGTCCTTGACCAGCTCTTTATTGACGACGGCGCGATATCCCAGGAGGATGCCTTCCTTCTCGTATTTCTTGATGCGCTTTTTGACCTCGTCAACCCTGATCTTGGCCAGTTTTGATATTTCCTGAGGCGTGATCCTGGCGTCTTTCTGCAACAATTCAAGGATTACATCCATGCGGTCCCCCTTGGCTCAACATGTAACAAATCCATCATTCATGCCTCAAAAGCGTCGTTGATCCTCCATGACAGGCGCACCTGCCAGAAAACTCGTTCTCTGACGGGGCTCACAAATTTTAACACCTGCCCTTAAGCCTTACAAGCGATTTTTGGAAGGTGAAAAAACAGCACAAGGCCCGCCTTACGATGCCTTCTCAAGGCTTCTCATGCACCGAACAAACCCCCCATAGATATCCCTCGCCTGGGCGTCAAAAGCGGTCTTTAATCTTTCATATGTCCTGAGCATCTCCTCCCGGCTTTTCGTCTGATCATCCCGAAACCACGAAGAAAGCATGGACCCGTCCACTTCCACATGAAACTGGAACCCCCATGCCGCGTCCTGAAATGAGAATGCCTGATGAATGCCGTTACCTTGAGCCAATAGGATGCCGCCCGCAGGCAATTCAAATGTATCTTCATGCCACTGAAAGACTTTCGTCCTGATATCGAATGTCTTCATCAAGGGATCGCCTTTGGCGGCGTCAGTCAAAACCAGGTCATGCCAACCGATTTCTTTGACTGGAGATTTTTTGACGCGGCCCCCAAGACTGACGGCAATGAGTTGTGCGCCAAGGCAAATCCCCAAAACCGGGATTTTCTGCATCACGAGCTCCCGGATAAGATATTTCTCCACGGCCAGGAAAGGATGCTTCTCTTCCTCGTAGACATTCATAGGGCCCCCCATGACAACGACGCCCCCTATATCCGAAAGATCCAGCGGGCACAAACCGGCTCCGTTGTCTTTCCAAACATCCGCCATATCATATCCGATTTTGTTCTCGGAAAGGTAGGCCCCCAGCGTGCCCGGCCCTTCGTTGTCGACATGCTTGATGATCAATATTTTTTTCATCGCGCCCTCCACCGCATCAAAAAACCCTCTTGCGGATGAAGACCGTCAGTCTTCATCAACAAGAGGGCGTCCTTGTCCTCTTAGTGCCGGGTTGCAGTCATGTCTGCCAGCAGGCATGACTGTCGTAACCATTACCTGTATTTATTTGTGATCGGCATGCGCCGGTCCTTGCCGAACGCCTTAGGGCTGATCTTGATGCCGGGTGCCGACTGCCTGCGCTTATACTCGTTGAAATCCACCATCCGCACGATGCCTGCCGCCAGCTTCTCATCGATGCCTGCCGCGACGATCTCCTGGATCCCCTTGTCTTCCTCGACATATAACCTCAAGACAGGATCCAGGACGTCGTACGACGGCAAGGTGTCCGCATCTTTCTGGTTGGGCCTGAGTTCGGCTGTCGGCGCTTTCGTCAGAACGCGCCCGGGGATCGTCTTGCGGCCGGTCACCCTGTTCTTGTATTCCGCCAGACGGTAGACGAGCGTCTTGGGCACGTCTTTGATAGCGCCGAATCCGCCCGCCATATCGCCGTAGAGCGTGCAGTAGCCGCAGGAAACCTCCGATTTGTTTCCCGTATTGACGGCGAGATATCCGAATTTATTGGATATGGCCATGATGATGTTGCCGCGGATGCGCGCCTGGAGGTTCTCCTCCGCGATGTCCGGCGCCTTGCCGGCAAAAACACCGCCGAGCTCCGCAAGATAGGCCTCGAGGATCTTCTGGATGGGGATCTCTGCGGTCTTGATATTCAAGTTCTGCGCCAGGAGCCGCGCATCTTCGCCGGATTCCTGCGACGTGTAGATCGACGGCATCAAAACACCGAGGACGTTTTCGCTGCCGATGGCGTCTGCGGCCATCGCCGCCACAAGCGACGAATCGATACCGCCGCTCAACCCCAAAACGATTTTCTTAAAACCGTTCTTGAGCGCATAATCCTTCAAGCCCAGGACAAGGGCCCCGTAGACTTCCTCTTCGATGGTGTTCGGCGGCACAACGACATGCGGCCCCAGCGGCGGCTTGTCCTCCCCGGCCCCCGCGATCATGATGGCGGGCTTTCTGGAGGCGGCAGGCAATTCAACATCGCAAACAAGAAGCTCCTCTTCGAACGCCCGGCCCTGCGCGACCACGCGCCCCTTATTGTCAACAACCAGGCTCTGGCCGTCGAAAACCAACTCATCCTGACCGCCGACCAGGTTGGTGTAGGCGATAAAAACGCCGTTGTGTCTGGCCTGTTTTTTAAGGATCCTGCGGCGCATCTCGCCCTTGCCCATATGATACGGCGAGGCGTTGATGTTGACGATCAATCTGGCCCCGCGATAGGCCTGGATCCCCGCCGGACCGTCCATATGCCAGATGTCTTCGCAGATATTGACGCCGAAAGACGTCCGGCCCAACCCGAAAACGGGAAATATGTCGCCGGCGGCGAAATAACGCATCTCGTCGAAAACGCCGTAGTTGGGCAGGAAAGCCTTGTGATAGACATCCACGATGCGCCCGCGGGAAAGAACGGCCGCTGCGTTATAGATCCTGTTTTTCTTCCGGTCGACAAATCCGACGACCGCCGCGATGTCGCCCGTCGAGCGGGCGGCGGTTTTGAGGGCCGCGAGGTTATCGTCGATAAACCGGGGCTTGAAAAGAAGATCTTCGGGCGGATAGCCGGTGATGCAGAGCTCGGGAAACGAAACAATGTCCGCTCCGGCCCCGAGGGCCTTTTGGGTCCAGGCGGAGATTTTGGCGACATTACCCGCAAGATCGCCCACGACAGGATTGACCTGTGCCAGCGCTATCCGGATTTTCTGGGTTTTTTCAGGCATAAACGATCTCCGGAGATCAGCAGTGCTATATCTTGCTCTTCATGTCGTGGCTCAGGACGATCGCCTCGGCGACCTGACGCATGGATTTGCGGTTATCCATGCTGTACTTTTGAAGCAGACGGTAAGCGTCGGCCTCCCCCAGCGACCGCTCCTTCATCAGGATGCCCTTGGCCCTCTCAACGATCTTGCGGGATTCGAGCTCTTCCTGAATGACCTTGGTCTTGACCATGAGTTCGGTATTCTCGATGACCAAGGCCGCCTGGGCGGCGACGGACGAAAGAAGATCGATCTCGCCCTTGGTGAACTTATGGGGCTCGGAGGTATAAAGGTTCAGGACACCGATGACCTTGCCCTTGACATTCAGAGGGACGCACAAATAGGAACAAATATTCTCCTGTTTGGCGATCTCCTTGTATTTATACTGAGGCTCAGCCTGAACGTCGTAGACGGCGACCGCCTTGTTTTCCTTGGCCACGCGGCCGCTGATGCCTTCGCCCAGCTTCACGGGTTGTTTCTTTGTGTATTCTTCGGAAACCGTCTGCGTGGCGCGGATCACCAGCTCCCCCTTGTCGTTCAACAACATGAGCGAACAAAGCTTGGATCCCATGCTCTGCGCCGTCACGGAAACGATTAATTTCAGGATATCTTCAAGATAAAGGTCGGATGTGATGGCCTTGCTGATCTTTGACAGGGCCGTTAAGTGCAGTGTTTTTCTTGCCATACTTTCCTCCACAGGCTTTCACGCAGATGCCGCAGATATATTGTCCGACGACATTCTCCCGTTGGAAGCCCTTAAGCTTCTCAAAACATTCCAAATGACCGAAGTCTTCGCCGTTCTCCCGGATGGCTCCGACCGGACAAGCCGCGATGCAGCCCCGGCAGGACCCGCATCCGCGCCGCAGCGGACGGTCCGCCTTCAGCCGGAAATCCGTCAGGATCGTCACTAACCTGAATTGCGCACCATAGCGCCCTGAAACAAGAAGATTGTTCTTTCCAATCCACCCCAACCCCGCCAAT
>Ga0302253_1001912_pt1 | contig 11299 bp, 15 predicted proteins | sample AAG_RA_Trp_MG_FD_193537 | JGI IMG/M metagenome (GOLD analysis project Ga0302253, IMG submission 193537) | Enriched activated sludge microbial communities from anaerobic digester in WTTP, New Holstein, Wisconsin, United States - AAG_RA_Trp | ecosystem: Engineered > Bioreactor > Anaerobic >... | reverse complement strand
TATGGAAAGTACAGCTTTAATATAGAGGAAGAGATGGGCAGAAAGGAGCTTAGGCCTTTACAAAAACCTTAGACTGTCTCAATAATTTAAGATCGTTGTTTTTTGTCCATTTGCTATTAGAACCTCAGAGTCTGCCCGGAGTGGCCAACCGCTGCCCAAGTCAGAGAGCGAAGACGGCGAATGTTTCCCGATGCGTATATACAAGGAATGCGTGCCGGGTGAGGAGATGGGGTGGATAGGGGTGGAGGTACTCAATGGCCGCAGCATGTGGCTATGGAAGATCAGGCACGTGCTCGAAAAAACCGCCAAAGTCCTTTATAACCATAAATGGACCATTCTTCGTCCCCCAGAGGGATACACGTGGTTTACAAGCGACAATCCTGTCGTACGACTAAACTATTTGAGTTATGACAATTATAACTTCAATGGCGGATGGGGCAATCCAGGAACTGAAATAGTCTTCCCTCTTGGGCCGCACCACCTTCTTTATACACAAATTGGGAAACGCCCTCCGATGCGGGGCACGAGAGTGTCTACAGCAATGGCAGAGATGGTGCAACGAATCATCGCAGAACATGCGCACAGATACATTTTCAGTGAGAAGCTTGATGATGAGGTTGCTAGGCTGCGCCCTCGGATAGTCGACAGCGCCGCATTCCATTACGAAAAAGAACATTGGGACAAGTGGCATTATCAGCAGACTGAGGCAGAGCGTGAATTTCTGGAACGGAACAAGTAGATCGTTTTTGCACAAACCCGCAAAAAGTTCAGTAGAACAACACAATGGCCTAACAATGATGATTTAACTCTCCTTCTCCCACAGAATTCTTTTCTACTTGCCGGAGAAGGCGTAGGAGAGGAAGCGGTGATGAGCGCGGCTGGATGAGTCCGGGATAATGTGAGTGTATATCAGTGTGGATGAAAGGCTGCGATGGCCAAGGGTTTTCTTGAGAGTGAAGAGATCGACGCCTGCCTCCAGTGAATGAGTTGCATGAGTGTGGCGGAGCGTTCTGGGGCTCGTGCGGGTGGCTATGCCGGCCTTCTCCGCATAATGCTTCACCATATGCTGCAGGTATGACGCCGTAAGAGGCTTCCCATTTTCCTGCAGGAAGAGCTGGCCCCGGCTCCTGTAGCCTCCAGGCGCTTTTACCACTTCTCTGAGCTTGACGAGCAGCTCCTGACCGAAGGGGATGTAACGGGCCTTCCGGCCTTTTCCCATCACCCTGATGCGCATTGAAGGGGAATCAACATCTTCGATCTGGAGCGTGACAAGCTCGGAGAGACGAAGGCCCAGCTCGTAGAAGGTGAAGAGGATGATGTAATGCAGGGGATTCTCAAAAGCTGCTTCGAGAAGCTCGGCAAGACTCTCTCTGGTGAGATGGGACGGCTCTTCTCTGATGCGCTTCGCAGAGGGGATCTTTTCTGCAGGATCTTTTTCGATGAGCCCCTTTCTGAAGAGAAACGAATAAAACGCTTTGAGTGATGAGATCTTTCTGTTCAGACTGACATTCTTGAGCGAGCGCTCCTCTTTGAGCGACAGGAGAGCCGCAGTGAGATCCTCCTGCGTGACCTTTTCGACCGGCGCAGGGAGGTATCTGAAGATGACCTCCAGATCGCGTATCGCCTCTCCGATGCTGGAAGGCGCAAGCCCCCTGAGAACAAGCTCTTTTTTGAATTCTCCCGTATGCTGTATCATCGCCGCACACTCCTTTCATTTCATTGGAATATCACATTGTCACAGAAGGCCTGTCCATAAGCCCCCCCAAAGAAATTTTTTCTTTTGCCCCCACCTTCTTTTTTTTGATGGGCGGGGTTCTGTCAATGCCGCAGCCTTTTTGTCTTCAAAAAGGTGGCTCGCCGCCACTGCACGCGGACTGACACAAGAGCGAGCCAGCATTGACAGGTTCTCGCCCATCAGACACAATTTCTTCGGGGCAAAAGAAAAATCCGGCATACCCAATGGGTTTTTCAGGATTTCCCTCTTCCTTGCGGAAGGGTCAGAAAGGCATTTTAAGGGGCCATGCTGGGGCCTGAGCGCCTTGGAGAAGGGAGATGGCTTCGCAGAGCCGGAAAACGTCCTTCAGCGACCTCTCAGGAGGAAGAAAAAGGGGAGCTACCCCGATGCTCCCCAGGGATACTCTTTGCGTGGGCGGTATGCCACCTCCCAGCCTGACGGCGTGCGATGGCAACCGATGAGGCTGAAGCGGGAGAAGTTGCCACTTACGAAGCGTGCAAAGTTTTTGGCATCTCGGGACTGAGCGAACGGGACTTTGTAAACCTGCTCGCCCCACTGGTTGACCGTGTGCCATTTGACCTGCTGCTGCATTGCTTTCGGCTCCTTTCTGGCTTTTTTACAGAAGCACCCGCCCCGTTAACTTCATCTAAGGTCAAGCCCTGGGCGCCTGGGAAGAGGCGAGGGATGCAGAGAGGCGCCCACCGAGTAAAATTTTTTTGCAGACAAAAAAATTTTAGGAGGCTTGGGGCTTGACCAGACATTGGCGGGTACAATGAGAAGAGCCAGAAAGCACGATAACGTCTTAACCGGAGGGCGGGAGAAGTGGCGAGTGGCTCGCGGCGAAGTAAGGAAGGCTGCCAGATTTCCCCAGAGCGCCCAGACTCACGCGCGGCTCGCAGCTTTGTTAAAGAGATCAGACTTTCGTGTGAGGGTTAACGTCGATACCTGTGGCAACAACGCCATATTTTGCGCCTCAAAGCGCAACAATATTGCGTTTTGCCACAGCCGGCTCACAGGAACAGACTGTCGCCGGGGCAGAGGACTTTCGTGCGCCTCGCAGCTCGGCTTGCCGAGAGCCCGGCTTACAAGTGAGGAAAAGAGGAAGTGAGGAAGGCTCGCGGGTGCCCGGCTTGGTCGCCGCAGGGAAATGAAGCGCCCGGCTTTCGATTGGAGCAAGACTATCTCAAAATGCCGCCCAGCTGAGAGGCCATAGTGCCCGAAGGCCGGCACTATGGCCTCGGGGATTGAGGAGCAGAGTTTCAATCGGAACAAGACAATGTAAGGAAGCCTCGCAGGTGAGGCCCGCTGGCGCCGACCTTCGGGCGCCAGCGGGCCGGGGAGCGCCGATAAAACGTCGAGGACTCGGAACGTTTGAACAATGTGCGGTGCAGAAGACAATGTCACGGCTCCCAGATAAGGGCCTGCGGCAGGCCGCCGTCGGAAGACTGATGGGGTGAATGGGAGGCGTGTCTGCCGCAGGCCCGCGTGCGCTGCGCCCGGCGCCCCCCCCAAAAAATCTTATATGAACAGCTCAGTATACTGGCAATCGGTAAGGTTTGCAAGAGATCTTTGTTGGGTTTTCCTTAATGACTTCAAGTGCGAAAATAAAAAAAGAAGCTATTGCGCCAAAAAGCAGTTATATTTCCGATAGACCTAATACCACAGGAACCTTTAGGCCACAATAGCAATGAGGTTTCTTTGCAAAATTTTTGCCTACTTGGGTAAATTGAGAAACGACTGTTTTCTCGAATGTTCGGATAACTTTATTATCTATCACAACTTCTAACAATCTCTTGGGTTAGAAAGCTCTTCAAATCTTTCATTGTAGCGATATTGAATCATTGATTAGATGGTATCGACTGGTATTGCTGATTGTCGTCGACACTGTACTTTGTTTTCTTTACTGCATCAAACGGTGCCATTCTCTGCATTGTTTGACGTTTCGCTGGCTTCCCCACAGGCAGAAGTCAACAGCATATACGATGTGATAGAGGATCATTCAGAAACACATTTTCTATAGGGCTTTACTCCCTCGCCCCATGGCTTTTGAGAAGATCAATAATGTCTAGGTGACCTTTCTGTGCAGCCACGCGCAATGGCGTGAAGCCAAAGGAATCTATTGCATTGACGTCGGCACCTTTAGCGATGAGAAACTCAGCTATATCCCGTTGACCTAGCCACACTGCCACACGCAATGGTGTGAAGCCACAGGAGTCTATTGCATTGACATCAGCACCTTTAGTGATGAGAAACTCTGCCATGTCCATTCGAATTTGAGATACTGCACAATGCAAAGCTGTCAAGCCAGTGCTATCTTTAGTATTAATATTGGCACCTGAAGCCAAAAGGTTGTGTACAACCGAAATATCACCATGTTCGGCTGCTTTTAACAAATCTCTATTTTTATTAGATCCAAAGATACTTCCCATTTACACCACCCCTATCTTTACTTATCTATGCAGTGATCCTACTCTTTAAAACACAGAGTCTTATACCAATGCAGTCGCCCTTTCTAGAAAACTCCAATGAAGCCGAATTATACCTATGACAGAAAAATAGCGTTGCTGTTATATAATGCCTAGTCATTTATAAAATTTACTCTCTCGCACCATGGCGCCTGAGGAGACCAACAATGTCTTGGTGACCCTCCATTGCAGCCACACGCAATGGTGTAGCTCCATCCTTTGCTTTTGCTTTAATATTGGCACCTTTGGAGATAAGTAATTCGGCTACATCTCGGTGGCCAAATTTTGCCGTCCAATGCAGAGGCGATAAGCCGAAATTATCATTGGCGTTGGCATCTGCGCCTTTGGAGATGAGAAACTCTACTATCTCTCTGTTACCCTTTGCTGCATTAAAATGCAAAGGTGTAGAGCCATTCATTGCCTTAGAATTAACATCAGCTCCTTGTGGGATGAGTTGTTTCATTATTTCTAGGCTAGCCGCTGCGTATAGAGGCGTCACGCCATTTTTCTCTTTAGCATTTACATTAGCACCTTTGGAGATTAGTAACTTGACTATTTCTAGGTGGCCTTCCTGTGCCGCTCCATGCAGAGATGTCCAGCCATTGTTATCTTTAGTATTTACATTAGCACCTTGAAAAATAAGTAATGTTACTAGCTCAATAGAGCCACTCTGTGCTGCTTCCAACAAATCATAATTTTTCTTAGCTCCAAAGATACCCCCCATTTATACATTCCCCCCAAATCTTTTTGTAGCACCTTACATAATTTTATCTCCCAGAAACAGAGTCCTTCACCTCTTCCATAACCTGTACCGGCGCGTTGCACCCAGCGCCCCTGCTATTTTGGGTTTGCAAGAGATCCTTGTTGAGTTTCTTCTAATGACTTACGGTGAAAAAATGAAAGGGAAACTGTTGTTGTCAAAAGTCGGTTGTGTTTCCGATTGGCCTATTAAACTTCTATTTCGGTTTATGTCTCTTCTTTTTCGAAGTAGATGTTGTTTGTATTGACGATAAAGGAACGGAAGCCATTCTGGCTAAAAGCTTGTCATTTTCATTTGCTTTTTCGAATAAACATCTTTTAAATCCGCCTTTGTAACCTGCTGCGTAACCAGCCTTATAGCCAGCTCTATAACCGGATTTACGCACAATTTCCAAGCAACCATTAAATTCGGGCAATATCCTTACCATTATGGCCATAATGCAATCACTTGCTATATTTGATGAATAGTCATCTTTTGGGGTCTTCACTGTTACCACCTTCTCTAAGAAAGTCGCTGTCTTTTGTCGTCGATTAGTCTAATAAAGCGGAGGAGAAATATAGAATTACATTTTTAACAGGTCATAGATTTAATGCTAAATTAACATTGGATTGAGCCAAATGATCTTTCCTAAACAGGAATCCGGATAAAGTCCAACCACAGCTTTTTGATAAAGATAATGCGCAGAGGATTTGCACTTCCCATTTCTGAGCCAGTTACAAATTGCCTTGTCTATGCTTTCTTCGTCATAGAGAGGAATCGAGCGGCCAAAAAAATCTATTCTTCGCCCCAAATACCCATGATCGGAGGGACTCTTTCCAAATTTACTAATACCGAGATCTCTATGTTGCTTCCACATTGGATGAAATAATTTGCTTTTGATTTTTTTAAAAAAGTACCATATATCAATATCTTTGACTCCATTTTTTTGAGGGTCGAGATAGCGACTGGCATAGCCATGGGTGACGGCATAATGATTCGCAGCCCCTTGGCATAAGGCTATAGTTGCAAGATGCTTAATAAATTCAGCTCCATAAGAACTTGAATATAGCACGTCAATGGCAATGCGACTAAAAATTCGTAAATCATCTATGCTGATGCTCTCTGGTGAATATAGAACATCTTCCATTTACGACTCACCTCTTTTTGCATCTAGGTCTAGGCTTGGCAGACATTCTCTCTTTCATGCAATCTCTATATCCGTCTTTGTAGCCATCTTCGTATAATCCATTTAAATACAAATCAACATTATCAATAAAAGAAATTCCTATTTTTGCCAACGAACTTATCAATTTGTTTATCATTTTTACCCCCACTATATACTTATTTTTCAATTTTCAGTCGCTAAAATATTTGTATTAAAAATCGGTTAGTTCTCTGTTCGCATATCGCAACCACGGACCTTGCAGTTTCCTTGTGCCACGCGAAATAATTCTAATAAGCTTTCCCTCTCTGAATATTTTCAGATGCTTTGAGCCATTTATCACACAGCAATCTTCCGGTATAACCAGACCCCTTAAATGATTCATACAATACCTCCTTTTGAAAATTCGAGAATAATAAGCTTAAACTCAATACTAAATATGCTTTTTTTCTGTCAAGACGCTTAAAGTATTTTTCCATATTACGTCATCTGTATGTCCAAAGCTTAGATCCTCTGGCTCTTCCGGAAAGTTCTTTAAACCACAATAAGGGCAGAATCGTTGAGATTCAGAAGTAATTTCTACTCCGCATTTACATGCCAAAACCAACGGTGTTCCACAGAATTTACAAAAACGAACTTGCTTTTCGCCTTCAGTTTCAATTGGGAATCTATTATATCTGAAGAACTCAGGCTTTTCGTTCCCTTTTCGTTTGATGTACATTGCATTAGGACAATTTTTATTGGGACAGAATGATATAGAACCGAAAAGCGGTTCTTCTTTGTGGATTTCTAATGCTTCATATTCTGTGTTATTAATAAGTTCAAAGAAAGATACTTTTAAAGCTGATGCTATTTTTTCGAGAGATTGACGAGAAGGGATCGATGTAGAGCCCGATTCAAGTTTAGAAAGCGATGATTGCGAAATACCCGTCTTCTGTGACAATGCTTGCTGTGATATATTTTCTCTATCCCTTAATGTTTTTATCCTAAACCCGATTCTGTCTCGAATTATCTCCGGGTCATAATCTCCATCAACACTATATTGAATGACCTTGGAATCGTAAAGAAAAGTCTCGGAAATGAAATCTTGAAATAAATAGTCGCTACCTTCAGTTTCTAAAGCATCAGCAATACCTCTAGCCAGATACTCGTGAGGTATTTGGTTAAATGATTCAATATTATCAAGTAATTGTTTGTCTATACGAACTTTCTCGGCGACCTCTTCGAGAGACAACTTTCGTTCTATTCTCTTTTTTTGCAATGTCTCAGCAAGTCTCTTTAATAAATGCAGTTCTTGTTGAACATCGTCGCTTCTAGACATTGTTAGCTCCTTATCGTTTTATAATATATTTCAGATTATTCTTTTTATTATTCTCTAGAATAATCTGTCTAATATTATAATAACAATTGATGAGAAAAAAGTCAATACTACAACATGAAAACTGGACACATTTCTGTTAATGTCGTCAAACTATACTTTGGCGATATTGGATGAAATGACGGAAAACCCTACGGTTACGGGGAAAGATGTCCTTTTTGCGATTTTGGGAAGGGACTGAGCTCGCCCCGCCTGGGGAGATGGAATGGATTTCAAGCAGTTTTACGTCATTGATGAAATGTCGATTGCTTCGATAGCAGTGCGATTTGCGCAGCATGACGCAAGAATATTCTTCAATTTCATTGCATAATATCGCAGCTATGTTCCTGTTCGCCCTAATCAAGTTGCGCAAGTTCCGATGCTTTAATAGTGCCGTGTTCCTCTAGTGCGATTTCAAACTGTTTATTGATCCACGAAATTCCTTCCTTTGACAGTTCTACTGAAGGTTGTTGCATATATGCTTTGCGTGGATCAATATTTCCACTTTTGCTTATGGCATTACGCTTTGTGGATACAAAAGCATTGGATTTAAGTGTTTGCATCATCTCATTTAGAGAAACGCCATTTGATAATATACCGGCTATAAATTCAGCGTGATGCACGCGAACATAATGAGGCCATTTGGCTTTCCAGGGGCGCAGTGCAATATCGGCACCACTTGCATCATCGCGGTTTTCGACATAATGAATCCCTATAGCTCGTCCAAAAATCATAATGTCCCTTGGCTCTTTAATCATGCGACCCATAAACATAACTGCACCGTCTTTTACCTGACGAGGACGTCTGTCTTTAGGATAGGCGCACGCCCAGTGGCATCCAGAACGTTTTATTTCGTCTAAAATTTGCGCAGAGCCATCTGCTCGACTATTGCCCTCTCCAAAAAATTTCACAAAAGCTTGTTTTATATCAGGCACCCATATTGGGAAAGTGGGATGTTCAGGCCAAATATCAACTTTTATTCCTTCATCTTTCAAACTTTCGAAAACATCATTATGGTTTTTAGTGGCCAGATATTGTGAAACCTTTGCTTCAAATTCCTTTAGACGTGACTTTGAAAGGTTTTCTCCGGCTTTATTCCAAAGATTATCAAAATATTTGTGACAGGATTTAACAACAGAGCTGTCACTTACAACAAAGCCCAACTCATGATTGCTATTAAAAGCGGCATCGGTTAGGTTTGCAGAAGTTATAATTGCACTGCCCATGCCAAACAGATAGAGTTTTGCGTGCAAATTGCGAATACCACGGATTTCAGCACCCGCTTTTAACAATCTGTGAAGTGCTGAAATGTCGCTCACAAACTCAGAAAAATCTCCTAGATTAAAGCGAGTGATTATTTGTATTTTTTTGAGTCCACGGTTACAAAATAGACATTCTACAACCTTTGACTTGATAAAAGGACAAATAATTCGCACAATTGAAGAATCGGCTTGCAAAGCTGCATCTAATTCTTTCTTCCATCCTAAATGCACCAGACGAAAATCCATAATGCGCCTCTCTCATAATCTATTTTAGAAAAAGACTCCTAATTCTTTCCATAGTCTTTCGCTTGGACCCTTTTGACTCATCTTAAACACTTGCACATTACAAACCCACCTGTTGCACGATTCATAATCCGCGTGGCACCACACACTTCTCCATTGAGCACTGCCATCTTTACTTGACATTTACATGGTTGGCGTTGGAAGTGCTACTCTTGCAGTCTGGAAAGCCTTCGCATTCTTGACTCAGATGATTTTTGCAGGCCTCTGAGATTTCAAGCATTTTTTTGTTAATGTTTATGGATTTCTTGACGATCGCTATGGCTCTTGTAGATTGAAAAATGGGAGATGCCGACAGAGGTCCCATCGAACTGGCAGGACCTTATTTTAATCTGTCGTATACATGATATGCGGGAACACGGCTATCATTGGATGATGGCGCGTGTTCCTTTTATTTTATTCTGTCAGTATTTCAGGAGGCGAAAGATTGAATGATTAACACAGAAGATAAAACCTGTCAATCTGTCAACGAATGGCTTACCCTGCAAGAAGCAAGCCGCATTACAGGGAAGAGCATAAATGCATTAACCCTTTTAATCAGTCGTGGAAAGATTGACAGATCAAAAAAGATTGTCGGAAGAGGGAAGGGGAAATGGCTTATCCATAGAGATTCAATAGGCCTGGCTTCTTCCGATGACAGATTAAAAGATCAAGACAGAACAGAACCAGGACAGACTGAAAGATCAACAGACAGATCGGCAGACAGATCGGATCCTGTGATCCCCCTTCATTACTTCGATTCTAAGATGAAAGAATGGACGGAAGAGCGTGACAGATTGCAGGCAGGCCTTCTTATGTATCGGTATAAATTCGAGGAACTCGACCGTCAGGTCCGGCTCCTGCCTGCTCCGGTGGAGTCAATACCGTCTAAGATGACCGAGCTGGAGCAGAAGACTGCGGAGAAGGATCAGGCACTCCAACGTTCACAGGAAACTATAAAGGCGCTGGAAGAGGCCCTGCAGAGTGAGAAACAGCGCTCTTGGTGGGATAGGTTATGGAAGCGGTAACTCTATCTTGATTATTGTATAGGATATTTACCCAAGACTTTTACTTATGATGACGGGAAGCCTGAAGATTGATTATGCTTTTTTAGCACCAAATTAAGGTTGGGCGAATATGCGCCATTGAATCGGAATCATCATAGGGCGTTTTGAGAAATGACATATAAGGCTAATGAAGTTTTGCCCCCTATAAAAACACGCTTCCTAATTTTTTCGGAATTCTTTGAGCCGGAAGAGATTGCCAGAACTTGCACAAGAACACTTCAGAAGAGAGAAGACAGTCTGTCAAAAGGCGACCCACTGCGGAACACAACGATTACTAGCAAGCCTATTATTGATAAATCAAGCCTGAAAGTATTGGGAAATTTCGGTTAATATCGTGCAGGATATTCTATTTTCACATCAAAGTGATTAATAACACCTCTTTTCGTCTAATATTATTTGGAGGCTCGCCTTATGGACAAGACGATGACTGTAACGGAAGTCGCAGATTTATTAAAAGTCAACAAAAACTCGGTATACAAGCTTGTTAAAGAAGAAGGCCTGAAGGCAATAAAAGTTACTAACAAATGGAGATTCCGAAAAGAAGACGTTGAAGAATGGATGAAAAGCAAGGAGATAAAATAGAAAGAGCCACGTCATAATAGCGGCTCATTCCAGAAGACACAAATTTTAATCTGGTAGTTAAAATTATAACAGTCTTCTGGAATAATGTCAAAGAACTTTTAAAGTTTCCTTTATTCCGGGAGGCTTGTTGGATAAATTTGCTGACAGCAAAAACAAGATAGACTTTGTATTCTCGCTCTATCCACTATGGATAACTTATAGTGGCTTGCCGCAAAAACTGGGCGCGACTGCTTGGTGCATTTATCGACGCCTTTTAGAGCTCAGATACAGGTTTGGCAATACCAAGTTTTTTTATCCTCTGGAAAAACTTTCCATTACCACAGGGATAAGCAAAATAGAGAACCTTAAGAATAATCTCAACAAGATCCTTGAAGCTGGGCTTATACGGTACAAAACTTCCGTTGGCAGGGGAAAAGCTGCTGAATTTGAGATAATAGAACCAATCAACGCACCTCTGTCAGAGGAAGATGTATATAAACTGCATCCGCGGTTGCAATCAATATCTTATCGAAAAACTGCAGCGAAGGCTGGTGCTACCAAAACCACTCCGAATCAGGTAGTTTTATTACCGGAAAACCCCCCGAATCAGGTAGTTTTATTACCGGAAAACCCCCCGAATCAGGTAGTTTTATTACCGGAAAACCCCCCGAA
>Ga0302253_1001909_pt1 | contig 11303 bp, 5 predicted proteins | sample AAG_RA_Trp_MG_FD_193537 | JGI IMG/M metagenome (GOLD analysis project Ga0302253, IMG submission 193537) | Enriched activated sludge microbial communities from anaerobic digester in WTTP, New Holstein, Wisconsin, United States - AAG_RA_Trp | ecosystem: Engineered > Bioreactor > Anaerobic >... | reverse complement strand
ACCTTCGCGATTCCTCTCTTCGGGACCGAATCAATCTGGGCTGCATCCATTCCCGCTCTGACCGAACCGACCATCATCGATGCGTCGGCTCGATGGCAGGGATCATGGCCGAATGGTCGACCTGGAGTTGAGCTTCGCGCGACCGATAACAGCTCGGGAATATTGTACATTTCCGCGAACAACTGCATGGTGTATGGTTTGATTTTCAGCGGTTCCGGAAACCGCTCGATCCATATCGCCTCCGCCTCCGACACGGTTATCGGAGGAATCGGGTATGGTCAGCGCAACATCATCGCAGGAGGCGGCCCCGGAATCTCCATCGATCCGCTTTGCCAGAATACGACTATTTCGGGGAACTATTTCGGAACATACGATGGATTGACACCCACCATCCCGGCCACCGGTCAGACCGGCATTCTGGCTTTAGGCAGCGGCAGCCTCATTGCGGATAACGTCATCGCAGGATATGCGTATGGAATCACGATGATCGGATATGCCGGGCAGATCATCGGGAATAGAATCGGGATCAACATCCAGCAATCCGGAGTGCTCCCGAATGCCATCGGGATCCAAATGGGTGGCGGAGCGGGACTCGTCGAGACCAATTTCATCTGTGGAGACGAGAATCATGGAATCCTGTGCTTCCACGATACGGGTACTATCATCCGGAACAATGTCATCGGAAATGGCATCCAGGGTCAGCATAACGCGGGTGATGGGATTCACATCGAACAGGGGCATGATTTGCAGATCCTGGACAACATCATCGCCGGCAATCTCGGGTACGGGATCTCGGCATCACCCGCCTTCGATTGCATCATTTCCCGAAACCAGATACTCGCAAATCACCGATCCGGCATTGAACTTGCCGGCACGGGTAACAGCATCGGAGTTGCGGACACCGAGCCGTCCAATGCGATTTACTCGAACCTGGAAAACGGTATTCACCTGCAATCGCTCGCCGGGCATGTCGATACGACATCCAATTCCATCGTCAACAACACGATTGGAATGTCACCCTACCAACTCGCGGATTATGGAAACGCAGGCAACGGGATTCTGATCGATAACGCCGCGCATCACAATACCATCGGAGGCGTCTCACTGAACCAGCGCAACTGGATCGGGTGGAACAAGATGGACGGGATTGCATTGAACGGGGCGAATGTCAGCGGGAACGTCATTGACGGGAATGTCATCGGAGCACTTTTCAACTTCGTGATCACCGCTCCGAACGGGCATCACGGAATCAGTCTGTATAGTGGTGCAGCGGGAAACACGATCGGAAGTATTCAAGGGAATGGCAACCTGATCATCGGGAATGGATGGAGCGGGATCGCGATTGTGGGAGCGGATTACAATGCGGTTCTGGCAAACGAGATCGGCGGTGGGACTGAATTCTCTGCGGGCAACACTTTTTATGGGATTCATGTGAACGGGTCGTCCGGCACGCAGATTCTGCTCAACAACATAAGCCTCAACGGTACGAATTCGGGTGAATCCGGCATCTTGGTTCAGGGAGCGACGGCCACGGGCAACACGATCTCGCTCAACAGCATCCACGATCATGCGGGTCCCGGCATCGAATTGATCGATCAGGGCAACGGCAATCTCGCGGCTCCGGTCATCACCTCAGTGTCTGTCACTCACGTTGAAGGAACCTCGATTCCGGGCGGTTTGATCGAGATATTCTCGGATTATGGAAACGAAGGACGGCACTATGAGATCACCGTCGGGTGCGACACGAATGGTGTTTTCGGAGTCGATCATGCGTGTCAGGGACCGTTTCTGACGGCAACGGTGACAGACGGATCGATGAATACGTCTCCTTTTTCGGCGCCCGTCCCGCTTTCCTCGCTCGGCATGTCTCTTGAGATGCCGGCCCAGTATTTCTCGTATGGAGATTCCTGTTTCCTCAGAGCGCATATGCGGAACGATCAGCCGCGGACGGGTGTTCCCGTGGCAGTGGTGCTCGATGTATTGGGAAGTTACTGGTTCTGGCCCGGATGGACGCATGCATATGATGAATCGGTGCGCGATATCCCGACGGGCACCAGTGAGGTCGATATCATTTCGCAGTTTGTCTGGCCGGATACGGGATATGACACGGCGTCCAATATCACCTTCTGGGGAGCGATGCTGACGGCGGGGCGTGATGAGGTATTGGGTGGGAATGCGGGTATCGGGAAATGGACATTCGGGTTTGGGCCATAAGAGTCGCTGACTGGCATGGAGCGCGATCGGGTGGTACGGGCCTGCATTCCGGCGGTCCAGGGGCATGCTCGAGTCCTCAGGTTTTCCAGTCGCACACACCTGAATCTCGTGTTCCGGCCAGTTTGACAATCCGGCAACAGGGGTGCGATAGTGTTTCAGGAAACAAGCCCGGAGGTTGACGACCATCGAAAACCGCTTATCCGACAATACGGAACTCGATGCCCGAAAATGGCTACAGCAATACGGCGACTATCTGTTCCGCTATGCCAGGCTTCATCTAGCCGATGTCAATGCGGCGGAGGACCTGGTCCAGGAAACCTTCCTGTCGGCTCTCCGGGCACGTGAATCGTTTTCCGGAAAATCATCGATCAAGACCTGGCTGACCTCCATCCTGAAAAACAAGATTATCGATCATCTGCGCATGGCCGGCCGCCAGGTGCAGCTCGATGAAGTGAACCCAGGTCAGCAGGGAGCGGAGAACGTGTTTGATGCACGCGGCCACTGGAAGATCAACCCTGTGGTCTGGGCTGCCAACCCGCTTGAAATCGCAGAGCGGAAGGAATTCTGGACAATGCTTCGCCACTGCCTCAAAACTATGCCTGACATCCAGCGCCAGGCATTCGTTCTCAGAGAGATGGATGATATCGAGAATGAAGAAATCTGCAGGCTTCTGGGAGTCACCTCTTCGAACTACTGGGTTATCCTGCACCGCGGGCGGAGCCGTCTGAGGCGCTGCCTGGAGGTTAAATGGTTTGAACCTGTGGCATGTCCATAAAATCCTGATGCTCAAATGCCGGGAGGCTTCTGAACTGACATCCCGATCCCTGGATTCTGATCTGCCATGGCATGAAAAGACCGCGCTTCGGGTCCACCTGGCGATCTGCAGGATGTGCCGGCGCTTCAGAGACCAACTTTTCTTTCTAAAAAAGACTGGCGGCCGGCTGGCTGAACATCTGGACGATCCATTCGAGCCGGACGACAGGCTGGCAGACTCCGCGCGGCAACGTATATCGGAGCTGATCGATCAGGAACTACCGGAAAAGGATTGACCACCCCACCACCAGGTGCGCCATCCGCTCATCCTACCTAAATGAAACCGTCCACCGCCCGGCAGAGCGGTGAACGGTCAAGACCTGAACTTGAGTGGAATCAGTGACCGCTAGATGGCCGGTCCGAATCCCCATTCCTCCATGGCCCATTCCCCGATGATGGCCGAAAAGTCGTCGCTCAGGAGCGCGCCGTAGAAATGCAACCCGGTCAGTTCCTGAGAGCCTGTATCCGGCCATTCGAACAGGTTGAGCACCCACGTGTAGCTTGATCCGGACGGGATGTCCATGAGCTCGAAATCGATGCCACCCTGGTCGGGAGGTGTGAACTGAACCCAGTTCGGCCAGAACCAGAACTGGTCATGTACCTCCAGGATGAAAAATGTCGGCACATTTTCGCGCATCTCATCCGGATTGTCGAACAGCGCCAGCACCCAGAACGGTTCTCCGGGGTGCACCATCTGCGGCAGATCGAGCCGGACGCCGAACGGTCTGGGCAGGCAGAGTGTCACGGTGCCGGACGGATTATTCGCGGACCGGTTTTCCATGTTCTGCAGCACACCCGCGCCGACATCCTGGATATCCATGTCAATCAGCGGTTTCAAGGCAAACGGTGCCGGGCTGTCATCCGGCTCGGGCTCCACGCTGATCACCGCTGCATACCCACCTGTCAGCACCATGGCCGGATTGATGAAATCCTGACCCGGGAAAGGGGGTGTCATATTAGGGCCTGCTGTAGGGCCTCCACCGTCATTGTCAGCCGTTCCCGGATTCAGAAACCGGCCAGTTGAAACCGGTCCCTCGGAGCCGACCACCCAGCCTTCATACGCCCATCCGTCCGGCAGAACGGGCAGTGCAAGCGACGGGTCCGGGCTGCCGGTAGGATCCAAGAACCAGACACCCTGTGCATAATCACCCGGTATCGAAGCGGTGCTCGGGGTTTCGAGGATGTAACCCCCTGTAACAGACGAGAAACTGTTACCCAGCGCGGCTGGGTGACCCACGGTCATGATCGCCGTCCCATCCGAAAAATCGCCCGCCAGGTAATGAGTTTCTGACGGAGCAGGATCTGTGTCGTTTGCCGGTTCAATGGTCAGCACGAACGCAACAGCATGCGTGGCAACAGATGTGTCGACAAGGAACACCGAGGGTTGCAACCGGTCATTGGTGTCCACCCGGAATGTGCCTGAAGTGAACGGATTACCCGCGGAAATCAACCAGCCCTCGTACCGGAAGCCATCATGGAGCGGCTCCACGCCCTCCAACTGGATCTTCAGGGGGATCACCTCGGAAAAGGTCACCATTCCTCCAGGATTGTCCGATGACCTGTTCTGGAGACTTTGCGGTACCGCAGCGCCCAGGTCTTCGATGTTAGTATCGATCAGCGGTTTGAGTGAAAAAGGCAAGGGACTGTCATCCGGATCTGGCTCTACGCTGATCACGGCCATGTACCCTTCGGTGAGGACGATTGGAGGATTGACGAAATCCTGGCCCGGGAAGGGAGGCGTCATGTCGGGACCGGCCGCCGGTCCGCCGCCGTCGCTGTCTGCTGCCGATGTATCTGTGAACCGCCCGGTCGTCATCGGTCCGGTGCTGCCGGCGATCCAGCCCTCATACACCCAGCCCTCCGGCAATGCCGGAAGATCCAGCCCGGGAGCCGGTCCGTCGGGATTCAGGAACCAGATACCCTGATCATAGTCATCCGCTACTCCCGCAGTGCTGGGGGTTTCCAGGATGTAAACTCCCGTAGCCGCCATGAAATCTGTTCCCAGAGCAGCCGAGTGATGGATTGTGAGTTCCGCGGAATGATCCGAGATATCACCCGCAAGAAAATGTGTCTTTGAAGGCGCGGGATCCATTTCCGCAAGAGATTCGATCGTCACGACAAACGCAGTGGCTCCAGCCGCATCTTCCGCATCGACATAAAAACGACCCGGATGGAGGTTCCCGGCATCATCCACCGTGAACGCTCCCGTTGAAACCGGCATACCGTCTACTATGATCCAGCCTTCGTACACGAATGGGTGCGCAAGCTGTGCAACACCCTCCAGGGTCAGGTTCAGAGCCACGACGTCGTGCAGGATCATCGAGCCTGATGGACTATACAAGGAGCGGTTCGCAAGAGGTTGCATTACTGCAGCGCCTACATCCTCAATGGCACCGTCCATCAGTGGTTTGAGAGCGAACGGAGCCGGGCTGTCATCCGGGTCCGGCTCAACGCTGATCACCGCTGCATACCCGTCGGTCAACACCATCGCCGGATTGATAAAATCCTGGCCCGGGAAAGGAGGCGTCATGTCGGGACCGGCTGCAGGCCCGCCTGCATCACTGTCCGCCATGACCGGATCTGTGAATCGTCCTGTTGAAACCGGACCGGACATACCCGCTACCCAGCCTTCATAAGCCCAACCTGCTGGCAGATCCGGCAAATTCAAACTGGCGATCGGACCTCCATGAACGGGATTTAAAAACCAGATTCCCTGATCGTAGTCGTCCGAAATCGATCCCGTGCTGGGGGTTTCCAGGATGTAGCCTCCTGATGCAGAAGCAAAATCCGTCGCCAGAGCAGCAGCATGGTGGATTGTCAATTCCGCTCTTTCATCCGAAATGTCACCGGCCAGATAATGCGTCTGAGCTGGAGCCGGATCCGTGTCGTCTGCCGGTTCGATGCTCACCACGAATGCAGATGCCCTGCTTGCCATGTTTTTCTCGATCATGAATATTGGTGGATCCGTATTGCCGGCGGCATCGATATTGAAGGTGCCGGTCGATACCGGCTGCCCATCGACGATCAGCCAACCCTCGTACAGGAACCCGTCGGCAAGAGATTCAACACCTGTGAGGCGGAGCGAAAGCGCCCGGTACATCCCGTCTGCATCTGCATTCACCGTCATGAACGCCGCCAGTAAGCAGCCCAGAATGGCAGTTTTAAATAGTTGTTTTCTCATGATAAGACCCTCCCTAGGTGATGAAATTCCTGTCTGACGGGCGGACCGGTTTGGTCGTCCTGCCCCTTCTCAATCACTTAGACGAGCGAGCGGAGAAAATCTTACAATAATTATCAACTAAGACTCGAGTCAGTGTAATCAAGGATTGAGAGGCAACCTTGAAGTTCGGGTATCACATCCGGAGGGTAGGTGAATGAATCGAGCCTGTATTCTATGTAACTTCACATTCCATGTGAATATCTTCCGGTTCCTGTGCGAACAATTCCTGATCCGGCTCGGCAGTCACTTTGCACCCCAGTCCCAGGTAGAAACCGACGGTACGTTCGGATGGAGTTGCCGAGATGTATAGCCATCGTGCCCCCCGTCTGCGTGCCTCGCCCGTTGCCAGTCCGAACAACTGTTTCCCCATTCCCCGGTTTCGATATGCGCAGCTGATGTGAAGGAAAACGAGTTGAAGTTGATCCTGATTTTTACCGATAGCTCGACTATCCAATACGACAACGCCGATCAGTCGCCTGTCGTCAAAGAGGCCATAGAACCAACCCCCCCGATTGAAGCATGCTTCCAGAACATGGGTGTAATTCTCGATCTCGTTCTGCCACCAGCCCTGCATTTCGTAGTGCTCCGGTTTAAGTACAAGTCCTCCATGCTCAAGGTGATACACAGCATCGATCACCTCACTTCGATCGATGGACCATATTTCCTTGAGATCATCTCGGCCAAGCAATCTGCCACTGATCATGATCTGACTCCCTTCATGCCTGGTTGTGCAGTATCGTATCGAGTTGTACCGTTTGCAGTTTCACCCGAGTTATCCCCCTGACAGCCGGGATTACCGGAGGATCCACTCTTTGCCTGATTGCGTGTCGATCTGTCATGATCTTGAAGCCAACGTACGTGTCAGCCGCCGGCGTCGCCGGTCGTCCGGAACTTATGGTTGTATCTTCCCAACCTTGAATTCAATGCTTCTAATGGGAATGACTGTCCCATCATTATTCAGGTACTCCACTTGATAAAAACCTTCTCTTATTCCCCTAACGAAAACACCTCTGGCAGTACTGTCAGGCGAATTATCTGAAGCAACACAGCAGATAACCCAAATTTGAATCCTATTGTCTTTTACACTTGCTTTGACTTCTTTCGATGCAAGGCCGGAATTCACAAGCCTTGGTTTTGTGGTAACAGATTGAAGACCTGACACATCACACCTGACAGGAAGATACCAACCCTTGCCAGTTATATACTCAGGCTCAGAAACCTCAATACCACCAACGTCCTGGATGAAACTCCAATCTGCATATTTCGTTGTGAAGCTGTCAGGGATGCCGGAAGAAGTGGTGTTTGGTGGTATTGAAACCATCAGAAGAAACAATACGATGCTCCAAAGTCTTGTCATATCATCGCCCTCCAACGGTGTGTTACGGCACCCGCACGATTTGAATCAGTTTCAAACATGTTGGGCCGATTGTGATTACATTGGTGGATATCGACACCACGCTTTTCACGGCCACCGATGATCTCCACCACCTGGAACTCCTTCTCTAGCTTTTCAACACTCACGATTGTCCTCCCGGCTAACGCTAACCAACAGGCTTCCAGAGCCAGAGCGAACGGGTGGTTTTGAAAACACTGATCAGATTGGCGCAGGATATCTCAACTTCATCATCATTGTCACGATTATCGTGAGGGTTGCGAAGATCCCGGGGTTGGCAAGCAAGAGCCAAGCATTAGTGGGATCAACATTAGCGACGAGCATTGCTCCGTTGACTATGGCAAAGCTGACGCCAGCGATGATGGTAATGGGGGTGAATGCTTTGCCCGTCAAGAGTGCTGACACCAGATTGCCGACAAAGACGATGCCGCATTGAACGCCAAAGATCATCGAGTAGATCATGATTGTGAACCGGAAATTGCCCCACTGTTTTCCAAAAACTTGATCATGTTCGTCGAACACCCAGATATGGAAAGCGGCAACGATTGCGCACAAGGCAAGCAAGGCCATGAACAGAATGAACGTCAAGCCGATGGCCCTTCCAGCAGGGAAGATAACTTTCGTTTTCCAGTTCATTTCCACCTCCTCACGCCTCAGTTTCGGTTTCGTCGCAGCGATATAGCATAAACTGCAGTCGTTGGTTCGACGCTTCATCGATCAGAAGCATGGTCCAAAGACTCTTCTCAGATCTTGAAGGCTTTTCTAACAAGATGGCTCCACAACCTGCTCATCGGAACATCTGTCCTCCACCGTCAGTCAGACGACCATCCGAAGGACCAGACACCGAGATCACCCATGACGCTGGTCATTCCCGGATCCAGAATCGCGCCGTACCATGTGACTCCCGATCCGCTCCCGACATGCTCCGGCCACGTAAATACAGGCAACACGGCCAGGATCGTCAGTCCGTACGGAATCGCAGGCAACTCCTCCAGATAATCCGCATACTCGAATCCGAAATTCGGCGCAAAGTAATACTGTCCATAGACATCCAGAAGAATACACACGGGATGATGCGACAGAATCCGGTTGCTGCCGTTGAAAACCCCCGCCAGACAGGCACAGTCATCACCGGGACGAAACATCTCCCCCGGCATCCATATCGTCACGCCGGTCGACAACTCGGGATACGGATACGATTCAAACCGCCCGATATCGAACGACAGGCCCTCTTTCTGCAGATCCAGACCGAACCGCCCGGCGAGATCCGATATGACTGGCAGTGCATCCGACGATCCGGCATCCAGCGCCGGAGACACCAAGCGGTCAATTCGGAAATCGGGCCACGATGCATCGTGTTTGTCATGATCCGCCCAGTCGTATTGCAGAAACACCGGATCGACCTGAATCCCATGCATCTCCCAGTTCCGATCGGAGCGGATATCCGAGATGCCCGGATAATAGTGATTATCGCCGGCATCGACATACATCCCCATACATCCTCCGCGATACACATCCTCGTGCCATCCGTTTCCCTGATACAGATTGTAATCAAAGAACATGTTCGCATAGTCGTCATCGGCATCCGCCAGAAGCATGCCGTAACCATCATTGTTCACAGTCATATTGTTCACGACGGCGGTCTGGACACAGCCATGGGTATCGAACGAACTGCCTCCGAAAATGAACCCGAACGGTTGATTGGCCGCGAGATTGTTCATGAGGCTCACGTTGCCGTCCCGCCAGACGCCGGAAAACATGAATCCGCAATACCCGTTGTTGTATGCGATGTTCCTGAAAAACGTCACACCCGACGCCATATCGACATAGAACCCGAATCCACCCGTTCCCTTCGCCTGTCCGGCCGTCCAGCGACCACGCTTCTCGGCGCAGAACGTCCAGCCGTAATTGTCACGAGCCACGTTTCCGGTCACCAGGACGTTCCGGAAGACATGCCCGTCAGACGGTTTTCCCCAGAACTTGATGCCCCCGTTGTCACAAGTCAACTGGCAGGCCTTCTCGAAGGTATTGTTCAATACCAGTATATCCCCGGTTTTGATTTCATCCGGCGTAAAACCGTATGACGAATCGGATTGAATGACCGATCGTGAGAACTGGACCCCGTTGTGCGCGACATGGTGCACATGGTTCCCTTCAAACGTCAACCGGTCCGACCAACCGAAACTGAGCCCCACCGCGTTGTCGCCATCGCACCGGAACCCGAGTTCAAACATGTCGTTGTCGAGAATCCGCGTGCCGACAATACCGGGACGCACCCATGAATCCGCTGCCGCTCCGTTTTCCCACCAGTCGACATGACGGATCGCCTGCGTATCGAGATGATGCATCGAGTTGCTCCGGATGAGGAGATCGCGGGTTTGTTGATCTGGAGATTCCGATGCGGCAACGGATTGAACGACGTTGATACCGGTGTTGGCATACCGCAGTTCGCACCGTTCGATCCGGTTCCCCCAGGAACGCGTGTCGGTCCAGTTTTCATGCTCGATGCAGCAGTCATTAAAGAACTCGATGACCAGATCTTCGATGTGAATGAAGGATGCATCCCTCAGATTGAATCCATCGTCCAACACGCTGATCTCGATGTTCTGCAGGGCCGGATCGATGAGCAGGGGCGGCCAGATATACAGCCGGTGAGCCAACGCGTCGAACCACCACTCACCGGGTGAATCCAGAAGACACGGCCGGTTTTCGACATAGTACTTTGAATACAAGCCGAGTCCGGGATCGCCCGAACCGTTGTCGTGCTCGCAGATCGCATCCACCGTGACCCTTCCTATGGCCGGATCATGCGATACGATCGTTCGTCTGTACACGTAATGCCCCTGCTTCGTGTCAATCGCAACGATCGTCCCGCCGGTCAGATCGCCCAGACTCATCAGATTGCCCGGTTCGATCCCGGCAGGCTCGAGATCGTCAGTCCGATCGGTCAATTGATCGAGCGATCGCCAGGGAAGATCACAATCGGGCGACTGCCCCGGGTCGCACTCCGCCGGAGCCGAACCGCCGTCTGCGCACCACCAGTATTCGTGTCGTTTCCAATCCGTCACCACCTGCCAGTCCGGTTCTCTCGCAACCGGCATCCGCGTCTGCAACACACCAGCCTCGTTCAGCGCGGCGATCCATCGCGGGGGCGCTTCCAGCCCCGGAATCTCCGCCCAGTACAGATTCCCCGGGTCCACCTCCGCAGGCAGGCCAATCGGGTCCTCGGTCAGCCGTTGCCAGGACAGCGCACTCGATGGAATCGAGCCGCGAACCGCGACGTGTCCCTCCGGAACGATCCGGATCGGTTCGGATACAGTCCCGCTGAGCACGGGCCGGACGGATTCGCGATAGACCCCCTCCGCAAGATGCACTCGCGTGCCCGGCCCGGCTTTTTCCATGCCCCGTTGTATGGTGCGAAGCGGATGTTCCCGCGAGGTTCCTTCGTTTGTATCGTCGCCTATGTATGGATCGACATAGAGATTCCGGATACGGGGAATCAGGAAGGCAACGTTGTCGAACCGGACAACCCCGGACGGGGTCATACTCGAATTTGTCGAGCACTTCCCGAACTCGATGATTGAGCCGGTTTCCTGTTCGTGATCGACCGGTTCGATCCGGCGCACGGACACGCCGTCAATGAGAACCTCGATGAAGCGATCG
>Ga0302253_1001908_pt1 | contig 11314 bp, 13 predicted proteins | sample AAG_RA_Trp_MG_FD_193537 | JGI IMG/M metagenome (GOLD analysis project Ga0302253, IMG submission 193537) | Enriched activated sludge microbial communities from anaerobic digester in WTTP, New Holstein, Wisconsin, United States - AAG_RA_Trp | ecosystem: Engineered > Bioreactor > Anaerobic >... | reverse complement strand
ATAAAAGTTTTGCGTAGTCATCTTGAGCAGTTGCCATTACCGCTGTGGAGTGAGAGTGTTTTAAGCAAACTGTCAACCATGGCCGATAGTGTAATTCGTGGCAGTTTAGAAATCGAAAAAGTTGACGAATTTATTTTTAATCAGTTCAATTTTAGTGATCAAGAGATTCAACGTATAAGAGAGGGTGTAAATGGATTCATTAAAGGCTAAATTATCGGAGTTGATGTTATCTCTGACTGAGCAGGATAAAGACAAGTTAAAGAGCAGGCTTAAAGATTTGGTATCAGTTTTTCCTTTTAATGAATATGAGTACATGCTTATGTTTTTGAGGGATCGGAATGTGTTGACTTTGGAGGAGTATGAAAAAATTAGGAGCGAATATGTATCTTCAAATCGATTCCTAAACCTTTACGGATTATCTCCGAGAGTTTTTGGCGAGATATGGGGGCAGGAGCATTTGAGGGAAATTGATAGTCGATTTGAAAAGCCCTCAAAAGAAGCCGATCGTAATTATGATGGTGAATATGATCTATGGGTCGAAGGAATTAAAGCGGAGGTTAAGGCTTGCCGAGCTATAAATACCAAAAAACGAGGGGATTTGGTTTCTAAGGCGCTTAGGCTGTCCTCCCATGAGCCGTTCTGGATGAATTTTCAACAGTTAAAGCCAGACTCATGTGATATTTTTATTTTTATTGGCGTTTGGGTTGACCAAATACTTTACTGGGTGCTGGATCAAGACGAGGTTAAGAATAATGATTACATAAGTCATCAGCACAGAGGAGGGATTGAATATCAAATAGGGGTTACGCATAAAAATATTTCTGAATTTGAAAAATATAGAGTTGAGTCAAAAGATCTTATTGATACGATCATAAAAAAACACAAAAAAAGGAAGTAAGTAGTTGGTAATTGAAAGAGGTGCAACTTAGGAAAATCATTGACTTTACGATGCTTTTGTAGTATAAGAAAATTAAATCGTCCCGAGTTGGAAGGATTAAATCCCGGACGTTAAAAAAGCAAAACCTTCGGCAGGTGTCATTATATCCACCTGACGAAGGTTTTTTTATTTATGGAAAAAATAGGAGGTGTGGTATGGGTAAGAATCAACATGTGGTAAAGACGGACGCTGGCTGGGGTGTTCGTGGCGAAGGCAATTCCCGATTAACATCGGAGCATCGCACGAAGAACGCCGCTGAGAACGCTGGAAGACAGATTGCGAAGCATCAGCAGTCTGAGCTCGTGATTCATGGACGTGATGGTAAGATTCAGGACAAAGACAGTTTTGGCAAAGATCCATGCCCGCCTAAGGATAGAAAGCATTAATTTATAACGCACAGTGGGAGGTGGAAATATGGTCGGAAGAATGGAGAAAGTTCCGCTACGGGAGGTCTGGAAAAAAGAGGCAAAGGACTTTACCAGCTGGTTGTATGAAAACCTTGAGGTGTTAGGGGAAGAGATTGATCTTGATTTAACTCCTGATGAAAAAGAAAAGAGCGTTGGTTCTTTTTCCGCTGATATCACGGCAGAAGACGGATCTGGTCGTAAGGTTTTGATCGAGAATCAGCTTGAAAAGACCGACCATGTGCATTTGGGGCAGATTCTGACTTATATTTCAAACCTTGAGGCAAAAATTGCGATTTGGGTTTCAAGCGATCCCCGGCCGGAACATATGAGAGCTGTGGAATGGCTAAATGAAACCGGAAGCGGTGTGCTGTTTTATTTAGTAAAGGTTGAAGCGTATCGTATTGGCAATTCCGAACCAGCGGCGAAATTTACGATAGTCACCGGACCCAGTGAAAAAACCGAGATTGTCGGGGACGAAAAAAAGGAAATGGCTGAGCGGCACAAATTGCGTTATGACTTTTGGGAATCTTTGCTTGAGCGGAGTAAGGCAAAAACGACTCTCCATGCGAATATATCACCCGGTACTGCAAACTGGATTGGTGCAGGATCAGGAGTCAGAGGTTTGGGATTTAACTACGCCGTAACCTATAAGTTTGGGCAAGCAGAGCTTTACATCGATCGTGGCAAGGAGGGTGATGAAGAAAATAAGCGCATATTCGATGAATTGCATTCTCATAGGACAGAGATTGAAAAAGACTTTGGCGAAAAACTCCGATGGGAACGTCTTGACGATCGGAGGGCATCTCGCATAAGCAAACGAATTGAGACTGCCGGGTTAGGTGATCGGGAGAAATGGGCAAAAATGCAGGATGAAATGATCGATGCCATGATTAGGCTCGAAAAGGCATTAAAAAAGCATATAAGGAATTTAAAGATTTAGTTTTGAGCGATGGATGATTTATTCGATGAATTTATGGAATACGATTTCACCATGGGGGCTGACATGGTGAAATGTCCGCATTGCGGTGCCGGGGTACCGTGCAGTCTATTCTTCGATGATGAGGTTGAGTGTCCGAAATGCGGGAAGAAGTTTCGTAAGGAAGAAGGCGAGAATGGCAAAACATAGGTCATTTAAGATCGAGAAATTTGTTACCGGTGTCAAAGGCGACCTGCTCAAAGAGTATTTCATTCGCAGAGAAGTTCCGGTGGCTGACGGCTTTGTCTTTGACCGGAATAATATCCATGATTTCCTCGATGGCATTAGCGATGATGGGAAGCGTTCCTACATTGAGGAGGAGTTGCAGTGCATCAATGACATCGCTGATCGAGCGAGGGGATATCTTGAGCAGGCGAAGCGTCAATATAATATAACCACTCAGGAAGATGAACCGTCGGAAACAACCGCTATGCGGGTTTTTCTTCATAGCGAGGAAGCGTTCTCCCTTGCCTTCGATTTTTACTTGTATGTTGTCTACTCAGAAAAATTAAGCCACCACAAGTTTGACCATAATAACTGCAACTTCGCTGAGGATCGTGTCGCTCAGTTGAAGGCCGCCATTGTGCAATATTTTAAGGATACGGGTAAGAGCGAGCATTGCGATATCAGGTATAGAACGAATAACGGCAAACACATTGTTCTCATCGCTCACGGCGATTTTATGAAAACCCATCTTATATTTAAGGATGGGAAAGTCGACATCCAGTCTTATCGTCCAGCCAGAGAGGATATGCTTGTTTTTGACACGAGGAATTGCGTGTTAAGCGTGAATACTGGCGGCTGGAGCGAAGCGGATAAAAAAAGATATATTGAAATATTCGGTAGCGCAATCCTTGGCATGGATCAGGTGCCTGAGGCGACGTTCAACAACACTTTAGTCGTGCTAGATCCTATAAAGAATGGGTCGTTCAGCTATTCCGGGAATAATGATGTTGAGTCCGTGGACTTAACCGAGGTGAAGGTTAAGTGCAGAGGCGCAAAGGTCATTAAGGTTACTATTAACTGCGGTGATGTGCGGCAGGCGTTTTCGGATCTTGGGATCTCTATGCAGGACGCTGAATACGTGTCGGCGAAGTTGAGGTTTTACATTAAACGTAGCGGCAAGAAGGCTAAATCAATAACGGTTGAGATCAAACCGCCGGAGAATACGAAATTACCCGAAAAGGCTGAGAAGGGGATCATTGAGGCGTATCTGCGGGACAACGGGGTGCTTTTGACGTGATGAATTTCATATTAAAAAACATTGAGGCTTTTCCCACAGCGTCGTTTGCCGAAAGCGAGCTGGTGCGTATTTCAAAGACCGATTTCAAATTTCTGACCAAGCAGAAATATTTAGCCCGAATGAAATATGACTATATGAAAGAGCCGTTTTATTCATCGGCGTTGGGGGATAATGGTAACGAACGACGAATCAAGAAGGTCGGAAGTCGATTCTACGCATACTCAGTGGAGTCAGCGGATAGTGCGCCTATTGAGGTAACAGAAACGGACCTGCGGCGTTATCAGCTTTCAATTCCTGCCTTGTTTGCGAAAATTCGGACGGTTAATAAGATTGAGGGAAAGTTTCAGGAAATTCCCGAAGGATATTTTTACGTAGGGTATAAGCTCTACGATAGTTTCCGGGTTGGTTTTGTCTTTATACCAAAGCTCGGGGACGGCAAGCTGGTCAAATTTGCCGGGTTAAAGGATATTTGCAAAGATGATAAGGTTCTTGTTGTCCTCACGCCGTTCACGAAGATGGAGGACATTGTATTAAACTGGACCTTGAGCAAGTGTAAGATAGTCACGGCTCCACTTGCGACGGCGCTTGATTTCAAAACATTCAAATTATCGATTGAGGATCTCATTAAGGAATTTATGCCTGAGGGTGGGGCAACGGCTTTGACTAAGAAGCAGGCGAAGGATTATAAGGATTTTGACTACAAGTGTTATGACAAAATCGTCATCCCCGGAACGGCACCTATGAAACGTAGCAATGACATTGAGGTGAATGGGCATAAAATCAAAATGCCGGATAAGCCATTTACCCTGCTTATTGAATTGCTGGTTGAGCTTAAGAAGGGGAAAGGCGGTTGGCTTACTAAGAAGGTTGATGCGGGTAAATATCAAATATTTGATCACGTTAGGAAACCGCTTGAGGGGAGTTTGCTGGGCAAGGACGCAAAGAAGTTTATCGAAAACAACGCCTCGAAGCAGTATCGTATTTCGACGCATCCGGACTTCATTACGTTTAATAAGAATAATTTATTGAAACACTCCAGCGGATCTGTGCAGGCTCTGGCAAAAGGGCTTCCTAAGGGGGGACGATGAGTAAACCTGTAATTAGCCGATATTTATCTGACACAACATACGAAGCCGTCAGGGATGATTTTGTTTTCTTAATCGATAAAATCAAAGAGTCCGGTTTTGAATATGGGCTACAGATTCGAGATGACTATTTAAATCTATACTATAAAGGCAATAGCATAGGGAAAATATCCTATAAAGCTGGTCAGAAGGTTTATGAGATAAAAATACACCGCAAATTTGTGGACGATTCAATCGTTAAGCGTTTTTCGCCAGCGATTGTTAAGGATTACGCTGTTTTTATTTTACCCGGCAAGAAGTTGCATCCGCTTTTTAGTTCAAAGAATTTGGCGTCCATGGGGCAGAGGGTCAAGGCTGTTCAGTTCCAAGAAGAAATTGTTTTTGAGCAAATGCTTTTGACGGATAACGCAGGCCGGGAAGATTTAATAGTTATCGACAGACAGGTTGTTGATCGTGATCACGATACCAAAATGGACTTGCTGGGTCTCAAGCAAACAGAGCCGGGGAAATACCAGTTTTGCGTCATAGAGGTTAAGCTCGGCAATAATCCGGAATTACGAGAGGACGTCTTTCAACAGCTCAAAGGGTACGTTGAGCGTATCACAAGAAATTTTCCCCAATATAAAAAGAGCTACGAATTAAACTTCATTCAAAAGCAGGGGCTGGGGCTCATGCCGAGTGGATTGAAAATCGAAATCGTGGAAGGGGTGCTCGGGATAGTTGTGGTTGGTGGATATTCCGGTCTTGCGGAGAAAAGCATAGCCGAACTTAAGGCGAAGCATCCCGATATTAAAGTTTTACACATAAAGAATGAAATCAGGTTTAATAATTTAATATGAAGCTAATTATCCATAGAGGCACAGCCGAAATTGGCGGTACCTGCGTAGAGGTCTTTACGGAGAAAAGCCGGGTTGTAATCGACTTCGGACTGCCACTTGTTAACGCCCAAAAAGAACCGTTTGATTCAAAGGTTTTGATCGGTAAATCTCCAGAAGAATTGAGGAGATTAAAAATTCTTCCCAACGTGAGCGGCCTTTATAAAGATGAGGAGAGTTCGGTTGACGCAATTCTCATATCGCATTCTCACATGGATCACTACGGATTGCTTCGGTATGTGCATCCCGATATACCTATATATATGAGCGAGGGGGCAAAGACGTTGATTGAGGTTTCAGATATATTTACCCCGCACAAAATCGGCAAAATAAATACCAGAATTATAGACAAGCGTAAGAAGCTGATCATCGGTGATTTTGAAATCACGCCTTATCTGGTGGATCACTCCGCTTTTGACGCTCTCGCTTTCATGATTAAAGCTGATGGGGAGAAAGTTTTTTATTCGGGAGATTTTAGGGGACATGGTAGAAAAAGCGGACTTTATAGGCGCATGGTATCTAAGCCGCCGAAGGGGATCGATTGTTTGCTCTTGGAAGGTTCGATGATCGGAAGGGGAGAGCAATTATTCAAAGATGAGGATGCGGTGCAGGATCGCATGGAAAAAGTTTTAAAGGCGACTCCCAACATAAAGTTTTTGTTCGCATCATCGCAGAATATCGATCGAATTGTTTCGGCGTATAAGGCTTGTCTTAAAACAAATCATGTGTTCGTGATTGATATTTATACTGCGTATATTCTTGATTGTCTGCGGCAGGTTTCCAAGAATATCCCGCAATTTAACTGGAAGAATATGCGGGTTAAATTCTTAAAGAGCCACGCCGATTCTTTGGCGCAGAACGCCTCGGTAAAACTTCTCTATGCTTACAACACTCGGAAGATTGAGATTGATGAGATTAATGCGAAGAAGGACAGAATCTTGATGCTTGCCCGGGATAATTCTATTTTTCCGATATTGGTGAAGAATATTAAAGGCATAGATGGGGCGAAAATCATTTATTCAATGTGGGAAGGATATTTGACGGATAAATTTAAGGACTTTATCGCTCAGAAGAAATTGAGCATGGATGTTATTCATACGAGTGGTCATGCCACTGTAGCTGATTTGAAAGCATTTGCTTCTGCGATCAACCCAAAATCGCTTGTGCCAATCCATACTTTTTGTGCTGATCGCTACAGCGAAATGTTCAAGAACGTGCATGTCTTGAGCGATGGGGAGATGTGGGAGGTCGGTTCATGATAAGGCGTTTCCCATTCGACAAAGATTACGGGCGTGATGATATCAAGAAAAGATTAAATGCTTGGATTGAGAAGCAAAATCTAAGAGATGAGGACGCCACCAAGGCTTTGGAGATGATCCTTAATCAGCGGAAAAACATTTCTTTGATTCGGAAAAATGCCAAGAAGGCTGGGCTGAGAGTAGAGCGGTTTATTACTAACAGCGCATTGGAGATTTATTTTGATATCTTGAGGAAAAATAGGAATGTTGGGTACATTTCAAAAGGGTGGGAGGATCCCGGGTTTAGAATTGGTGAGTATTTCGAGATGGAGAAAAATGCACCATCTTTTAAGGAAAATTTTTACAAAGTATTTAAGCTATGCTCAGGGAATTTGATCAGCGTTGGCGTGTCTGAAAAGACACCGGGCAAGGTAGGGGTAAGTTTGGAAATAGGTATTTATAAGGACGGGTTTAGCAGTAAGGTGTTAAAGAGTGCTGTTGCCACGCTGGAAGAAACAATGTGCAGGATTAAGGAATTGGGGTAGGGAGAGCGGCCATTTTACTGGTTTTTTGCTTATATTGTGATAAAATACCTTTATTATACGGTTGGGTATTGTCGATTGGCTCCCCTAGAGATATAAGCGCCCCCATACTACGTCTACGGTAGATTTTTATAAGTAGGCTTGTTTCAAGGGGTTGTAGGGTTCGACTTCCGTCCACGACTACCCGCCAAACTTCGCCTTCATAGGCAAATTTTGGCTTCTCCGTCTCAGGCGAAGTTTGTGTCTGGGAGGGATTCGAAGCCGACCCGAGCGCCACTGGTCCGAGCGAGGGCGGCCGGCGACGGAGGAGTCGAGCGAATGCGAGACGGGGGAGGAGGAATCCCTCCCTCTCCGCCAGTTTTTTGCGACAGAACAAAAAATTGGCGGATGCCGATAAGGCCGTAGCGAGCCGACAAGGCGAGCAGGCCGAAGCGGCGCCGCCACCTCAGCGCGAACGGATGCCGGAGCCAATGGCTTCGGCGTTGCTTTTCATGGACGTTCCGATGTTTTTCTTCCGGCGAACGCCGGAAAGCCGCTGCTTGAATCTTACCGTTCCTCATTTATGGGAGTTTCTTTGGATTTTGCCAGGATCATAGCGATCATTGCGCTCGTCGTTATTTTTCTCGTCATCTTGAAATACGCCGTGCGCGCGGGGTGTTTGTTTTTTCTGATTGCCTTGGTTGCGCTCATCGCGTATTTATGGGCAGCGGGAATCGTCAGGCGCTTTGATTTTTTTAGAAAAAAGGATGGGCGTAAGACGGTGGTATCCCTGGCGGTCTCAAGCGAAGTCAATGGTGGATGCCGCTGCGGCTGTTGAGGGTGTCCTGGATGATCTTCAAGAGCGTCATCGCGTCAACCGGCTTGTTCACATAGCGATCGGCGCCTATCACGCGGCCGATGACGCGGTCTACATCCGAACATTTCGCCGTTACCATGATGATGGGGATGTTTTTGAATTTTTCGTTTTTTCTGATGATCTTGCAGACTATTTCGCCGGGGACCTCGGGAAGCCAGAGGTCGAGGATGATCAGATCGGGTTTCCTCTCGTCGATCCTCTCCAGCGCTTCTTTGCCGTCCATGGCGATGCAAGTCCGGCAGCCGTGCCGTTCCAGGATGGCCTTGAGCGCCTGGACGATGCCCGGATCGTCATCGACAATGAGGACCATCTTGCCTCCGGAAAACATACCTTCTCCTTTATTTTGTTTGTGCGCATAATAAAAAAACCTATTCTTCACCGTAGAATAGGTTATTGCGAAAAACGATCAACCATTTCTTTTACGACCCATCCTCACGAATGGTCCAACTGCCTCCCGTTTTTCCTTTAATAAAAATATACCTTATAAATGTAACTGTTTCAAGGTTATGGCCTTATGGTTGTTTTCAGCGAAGGGCATGCATTATCGAGACAGGAAGCGCAGATTTTAAGAGGTTGTTTGTTGATTTTTTGCGTTACGGCTGTTTTTCTGCTGATTTTTCCTGAGGGCTGCCTGGCAGGACAGAAGCGTTCCTTGAAAAATCTGTGGATTCCTGTATAATACAACTACGAAAGTGAAGCTCCGCCGGCAGGATCTGGCGACTTCTTTTCTTTCGGTGCATAGCGAAATCCTGCACCGAAAGTCCTTTGGGCTTTGCACCTTCATTCCCAGGTAAGAGTCTGGGGCTTTCCGGTGCAGAATAAAGGTGATATCGCGTCCTTTTCCGGTTTCAATCGATGGAAATGGATAGGCGAGAGTGGATGGTGCATGACGGAAAATAAGGCAGAATATTTGCAGCGTATCCTGGATGCCATCAGGCTCCCTTTTTATGTTATCGATGCCAATACGTATCGCATCAAATTCGCCAATAAAGCCTGCGGCTTCGGTGATCTGAAAGACGATGCCACGTGTCATCTTTTGACCCATAAATCCGCCGTCTCGTGTCAAGGACCGCATATTTGCCCTCTCCAGGAAGTTAAAAGGCTCAAGCAACCCGTCAAGACGGAACATATCCATTATGACAAAGAGGGTAAGCCGAGGAACATGGAGGTCTACGGCGATCCCGTCTTCGGCGATGACGGCGAGGTGGAGATGATGGTCGAGTACGCTATGGATGTTACCGATTGCAGGAGGGCGGAAGAAGAATTGCGGGCGGCCTACCTCAAGCTGAAAGATACCCAGGCTCAGTTGATACAGGCGGAGAAGATGGAGGCGGTCGGCAGGCTTGCCAGCGGCGTGGCCCATGAAGTTAAAAATCCGTTGGGTATCATTTTACAGAGTGTTGATTATCTCGAAGAAAAAATTTCTCCATCTCAAGGCTCCGTTTCCGATGTTCTCCAGATGATAAGAACGAATATTGACAGGGCCAATCGCATCATTACGACACTCGTCGATTTTTCCCGGGCGACCGCACTTGACTTGCGCCCTGAAAATATCAATGATATTGTTGAGACATCTTTGCTCCTGGTGCAGCACCGCATTAAACTGGAAAACGTTTCGGTTGTCAAAGACCTGGCCGGGAATCTGCCGGCCATTCTGGCCGACAAGACAAAAATAGAGCAGGTCTTTATCAATATCTTCCTGAATGCCGTGCAAGCCATGCCCGAAGGCGGGAAGCTATATATCCGTACATTCGTATCTCCGGCCAAAGGAAAGCAGTTGCAGGATGGGAGATTTGTCATTTCTGATGCTGCTGTTGTTGTTATTGAAATAGAAGATACGGGGAAAGGTATTTCTGCAAAGGATCTCGATAATATTTTTGATCTTTTTTTTACGACCAAGGGGCCACAGGAAGGGGCGGGGCTGGGGCTCCCTGTTTCAAAAAACATCATTGAGCTGCATAAAGGGGATATCCGCGTCGAGAGTTCGGAAGGCAAGGGCACGAAAGTCAGCGTCTTTTTAAAGGTTGCCGGGGGGCTTCATGGAAAAGAAAAGAATCCTGATCGTTGACGATGAGGAGGATTTCCTTAAGATAACGAAACTGAACCTGGAGGACACGGGACGTTACGAAACGTTGACTTTGTCTTCCGGAAAAGATATCATTTCCCGCGTCCATGAGTTTCGACCGGACATCATCGTGCTCGATATTCTGATGCCTGGGATCGGCGGAATAGAAGCATGCCAGATGTTGAACGATGACTCCCTGGGTGCTGAGATCCCGATCATCATCCTGTCGGCCTTGGATAAGGAGCAGGATAAGCAGAAGGCATATCGGCTGGGAGTCGTTGATTACGTGGTGAAACCTATTAAAAAGAGCGTCCTCATCGATAAGATAGAAAAGGCCTTACGTCTCAAAGAAGGCCGAGAATAAGATTGATTATGTCTTACCTTGTTTTTGCCAGGAAGTGGCGGCCGAAAAATTTTGACGAAGTCATCGGCCAGGACCATATCACCAAAACCCTCAAGAGCGCCATCCAATCCAACAAACTGGCGCACGCTTATCTCTTCTCGGGACCTCAGGGCGTCGGAAAGACCTCGTGCGCGCGCATCCTGGCCAAGGCCCTGAACTGCCAGCAGGGGCCGACACCGCACCCATGCGGCGTCTGCCCGGCCTGCCTGGAGATCGCCGAGGGCCGCAGCCTGGACGTCATTGAGATCGACGGCGCGTCCAACCGCGGCATCGACGAGATCCGTTCCCTGCGCGAGAACGTCAAATTTGCGCCCTTGAACGGCAAGTTCAAGGTCTATATCATCGATGAAGTCCACATGTTGACCGCGGAGGCCTTCAACGCGCTCCTGAAAACGCTCGAAGAGCCGCCGTCTTTCGTCACGTTCATTTTTGCCACGACCCAGCCCCAGAAAGTCCTGCCGACGATCCTGTCGCGCTGCCAGCGGTTCGATTTCGTCCGCATCCCGAATCTCAAGGTCATCGAGAAGCTCAAGGAGATCGCCGCCGACGAAAAACTCTCCATCGGCGAAGACGTCTTTTTGGCCGTTGCCAAGGCGGCCAACGGCTGCATGCGCGATGCCGAGTCTATCCTCGATCAGTTGATCGCCTTTTCGCAGAAGGAGATCAATCTTGGCGACGTCATCTCGA
>Ga0302253_1001907_pt1 | contig 11325 bp, 11 predicted proteins | sample AAG_RA_Trp_MG_FD_193537 | JGI IMG/M metagenome (GOLD analysis project Ga0302253, IMG submission 193537) | Enriched activated sludge microbial communities from anaerobic digester in WTTP, New Holstein, Wisconsin, United States - AAG_RA_Trp | ecosystem: Engineered > Bioreactor > Anaerobic >... | reverse complement strand
ACCCCCGGTAGCCATGCCGCCCACATGGGTTTCAATCCACGCTCCCGCGGGGGGAGCGACGCTTCGCGTCTTCAAAGGTGCTTCTCCGGGTTTCTGTTTCAATCCACGCTCCCGCGGGGGGAGCGACACGAACGCCAAAGTCGCCCTCGTGACCTACATCAAGTTTCAATCCACGCTCCCGCGGGGGGAGCGACGATGCCCAGGGTAGAAGACGGCATCTACTGGAGGTTTCAATCCACGCTCCCGCGGGGGGAGCGACATCATCCCGAATGACCTTGCGGCCCAGGACGGCACGTTTCAATCCACGCTCCCGCGGGGGGAGCGACATAGGCCCTGGGCCAACCCAGGCTCAGGGCTTTTTGTTTCAATCCACGCTCCCGCGGGGGGAGCGACAAGGTTCGGTAGGGGGTTAAGGTGACAGGATTCGGTTTCAATCCACGCTCCCGCGGGGGGAGCGACGATTCCATGCTTTCTCGTCAGTTACCGAAAGATTGTTTCAATCCACGCTCCCGCGGGGGGAGCGACCGCTACCTGCCGCAGCGCCGCCAAAACGATATTTGTTTCAATCCACGCTCCCGCGGGGGGAGCGACGGCCGCCATGTCCATCTGCCCGGAGATCTCATTGATGTTTCAATCCACGCTCCCGCGGGGGGAGCGACTCCCATCCTTGGTTGTTGGGTGTGGCATAACAAGTTTCAATCCACGCTCCCGCGGGGGGAGCGACCACCTGTTCTCGTCCGTCTCGCGCCCTCCCAAGTGTTTCAATCCACGCTCCCGCGGGGGGAGCGACTAAACTTCTCATCACTTTATGCGCCGAATGCCATGTTTCAATCCACGCTCCCGCGGGGGGAGCGACCACTGTTGTCCGCCCTTGCCTTGAATCGCCTCCAGTTTCAATCCACGCTCCCGCGGGGGGAGCGACGGAACGAGAAATGGAAGAAGCTGCAGAGAAACAGTTTCAATCCACGCTCCCGCGGGGGGAGCGACCCATGCTCGGAGAAATTGATCCTCAAGATGCACAAGGTTTCAATCCACGCTCCCGCGGGGGGAGCGACAACCATGGGAAATAATTATTACACAAAATATCAGTTTCAATCCACGCTCCCGCGGGGGGAGCGACCCGGTGGAACCCAGGCCACCTTCAGGGGTTTATGTGTTTCAATCCACGCTCCCGCGGGGGGAGCGACTATGCCTGGTCGGTTGGTGGCGATTCACTGCATGTTTCAATCCACGCTCCCGCGGGGGGAGCGACCAGCGATGTACGACAAGTGGGAAGCTGCCTATCGGGTTTCAATCCACGCTCCCGCGGGGGGAGCGACGAAGGCCGCGATCAGATCCCATTTGTACTGCTGGTGTTTCAATCCACGCTCCCGCGGGGGGAGCGACTTACAACATATAAATCAACGAATTACTTCACAAAATTCCATAAAATCCGCGACCGCGTATCTTTTTCCCGATCCAATATTCAGTTATCAAAGATCGCTAAACAAAACTGACATGAAATCGGCCTGTTATCACTTCCGCGAAGATCCCTGGGTTTTCATGATCCCTTAATGTTCGCGCCGGTTATTATATCGGCAAGTAAATATCAAAAAAGTCATACCTGACTCGATCCGTCAACCAGCCAAATTCACTCTGGATTCCGTCTTTCGACGGAATGACCGGAATTGAGTTATTCAACTGCCGAAGTAATAATATCAAACAATCAACGGACCTTCCTGATCGAGTGCCGGCTTCGCCCCAACATGCTCAACCCGGCGTTTCCAGTTAGCTCCCAGGAAGTAAAATCTCAGGCTGTCGGACTTCGGATCGATTTCCTTGATCAGTTTCTGCCGGAATACCGCCCATTGCGCCGGATCGACAAGGCACTCGAATACGGAATACTGCACTCGCTGGCCGTAATTCTGACAGACCTTCGCCACACGATGCAAGCGGCGGGCCCCGCCCGCATCGGAGGTCGCTACATCATAACTGACCAATACCAGCATGTCTCACCTCAGGTATTCTCTCTCTGAAACAGCCTATTTCCAGATGAAGGGCGGGTAACCGTCCAGATCGCCCCGGATATGGCGCGCCAGCAGCAACGCCTGGACATGGAACAACAAGCCGATGGCCACTTTCTCATCGATGAAAGGATGATAAATTTCCTCCTGTTTTCTCTCCTGGTAGGCCACCAAAACTGTCTTGCGCGTATCATCGCTCATCGTGACGCCGCCCGATTCGGTCTTCTGAAATCCCCTTCCCTGGACCTGCCGCAGATTAATCAGGGACAGGGCAAGACGATCCGCCAGAAAGGGCCGGAACTCCTCCATGAGATCGAGGGCCAGGCCGGGCCTGCCGGGACGGTCACGGTGCAGAAAACCGACTGCAGGGTCCAGCCCTACCCCTTCGAGGGCGGAGCGGATATCATGGGCAAGGAGGGTGTAGATAAAGGAAAGCAGGGCATTGACATTGTCCAGAGGCGGTCTTCGGTTGCGTTCTTCAAACGTGAACGATGCTTTCTGCGCGACAATCAGGCAGTCGAACACATCAAAATAGGAATGGGCCGCATCCCCCTCGTAGCCACGGACAATATCGAGCGGATGGCTGTCGGCAAGCAACTCAAGGTAATAGGCCAGTCGCTTGACCGTCGCATCGAGCCGGCTCTGCTCCATCTTTTCCCCGTGGTCCCGGAGGGCGCGTTGCAGGACGGTCCGGCAATTGGATATCTTGCCGATGACCATGGTCCGGGCGATGTCCGCCGAGACCTTGTCGTCGTCCGCTCGCCGATACTGTTCACGCCGTAGGAGCACATTGCCGGAAACCGGCCCCTGGACTCTGGCCAGGAAACGGCCCTGCTCGGACATAAAGCTCATGCCGACGCCGTTCTCGGCGCAGAAACCCATAAGAAAGGGGCTGCAGGAGACGTTGCCGAAGCAGACAATGCCGCCGATGGTATGGACAGGCAGGCGAAGACGTATTTCCCTATCCACCTTGACGACGATCGTTTCTCCCTCCTTGGCCAGATAGGCCCCCTGGGTGGTGACGAAAAGGGTGTTGAGGTGCTTCTTCATGATTCACCCAGCATTTTTGTCAAATAGCTTCTCACGGATCGTTTTTTCTCCATCGTCCGGGGCAGGCAGTCCGCCGCCAGCGAACACCGGTCGCAGCGCTTCGCATAAACCGGCTTCGGGGTCTTTCCCGCCTGAATCAGTTCATGAGCGGCCTCGGCCGCCCGCTCCGTTTCCCGCCTGAGGGACGCATCAAACAGAACATCCAGGCGACGCCGGGTCTGGCCGTAAAAAAGAGCGCCGGATGGAACCGCTGTGTTAAGCATCTCTTCCAGGCAGATCGCCTGGGCGCAGAGCTGGATCTTGTCCGACAGGTCCGCCTTCGGTTTGCCGCGTTTGTATTCCACGGGAAAGGGCCGCCAGATCCCGTCCTCCTCCAGATGAAATTCGACGACATCCGCCTTACCGATGAGGCCAAGGCGGAGGGAGCGCAGCGGCACGCCGTAGTCGATTCTCACCTTTCCCCGCACCACGCTGTCTTCCTCATGAACCCGTTCATGCATGATGCGGCCTTCGGCGGTCAGGCGGTTTTCCGCCCAGATTTGTTCGACGTGGATCAGGGCGCACTGCCGGGGGCAGAAGGCCATGTGCTGCAAGGCGGATAGCTGAATCAGGTCGTCGGGGTGGTACATGTAACCTCATGCTGCCCATAGGCGTAGAATGAACTAAACGGTAACGTCATTAACTTCTTTGTCATTCCGGCGCAGAGACGTGTCGAAATATATACAATTCGTTTTTGTCATTCTGAACGAAGTGAAGAATCTAATAATAACAGCATGATAAAAAGCAAGATTCTTCGCCTGACGGCTCAGAATGACATTGTGACACAGTCTCGCAGGCTGAAATCCAGGGTCTTACCTCGCTCCCCATATTTCTGATGACATATCCCGTCCGGACTCGGTTAGGTCTTCAACCGCTTCCTGCTCTCCGGTTCGGTCAGGTAATTTTCAGGGGAAACAACCTTCTTTCCGATTTTTTCTTCCAGGTCTTTCCGCGCTTTCCCGGCCACCCCGCCGCCCTTGCGCGCGGCGGTTTTGCTCTCCGTAAAACCCCGGGCGTCGTCGGCACGGGTAATTTCCGTCGTCGCCGCTTCACCCAGCATGGAGAAGATCAGCTCCAAATCCGTCATGTGGTCCCGCAGGTTTTCCCGTTGCAACCCCTTGAGGGCTTTATGCTCACCAGGGGTCACGCCGAAGGCCGCTTCCGCGATCTCCGCCGTCAGGATTGCGTATTCTTTCTGCTGTGTTACGTCCCGCTTTTTCCACTCGTCCGTCAGTTCCTCCCGGACGGCAATGCCCCGCATCCGCTTTTCGATCCAGGCGTCGGAGTAACCTTTCGCCTTGTAGATCGCCTTGGTGCGCTTCGTTGCGATTTCGGGATCTTCAATTTCCTGCACTCTTTCGTATCCGACCTTGGCCAACCAGCGCTTGAATGGTTCCGCCTTGGGCGAGGGAATAGACTGGATGATACGGAAAATGCCCTCGGTGTTGGCGCAGTCGGTTTCTCTCATCTTCCCGTCCGGAGCAACCAATTTCAACCCGTGACAAAATGTCACGACTTCACTTCCTTCTTCCTTGAGTCTTTGCTTTAATTTCCTCCAGTATGCTCCTGCGTCGGCGCTTTCCGTCAAAACAGCGCAGACATCCACAATAGAAAACCACCATTCATTGTTATGAATGGTCTTCCGGATTTCCTTTCCCCTGAATATGGCGATATTGGTTTCCATACGGTATTCTCCTGTTAAACTATGGTTCCACCTGCTGATATAAATTCTTCCAGTAGCAATACACCTTTCATATAGCCAAGAAAATCGGGATCGTAGTCGTAAGTCCATTCATACAAACTAACATCTGACGGTCTCCCGTTGGTTATTAATGGTTCTAATGACAATTTCTTAATCTTATTTGCCCAAATTTGAACGCTGTATTGCATCATTTCGAGTTGTGAGATCTTTTCGCCTCTTCTTAGGGCATCGGCTAATGACTTATCTATGAGAACTGTTTTTGTCTCAGCATCTATCACTCGACACATTTGGGATACACTTGGATATTCCATCCGTTCCTCGTAGCTGATGATTTGTTTCGCTTTTTCTTCTGAACCCGCAGTCCATTCTCTCCGCATGGCCATTGTAGCCAATTCGTGAGGTTGAAAGGTGTTCAATTCATTGATTGAGAAATACCCTAAGGCTCTACGAGCTATTGAGAGGGATGGATTATTGGAGAATTGGTCATCAAGCAAGAGTATGTCCCATACTTCCGCATCCTCAAATTCGTCGCTACGGCTCACACGCCCACCGATCTGAATTAGACTAGCAGTTGATGCCCGCTCACGGAATCCTGTTCGAAAGGAAAAATTCATCCCGGCTTCCACACAACTGGTTGCAACAAGGGTCCAATTTTCTATCTTGTCTCGAAGCCGCTGTTTTACCCTGTTCACAATCAATTCTCTATGAACGGGAGCAAGTGCTGTTGAAAGATGCAAAACATTATATGATGCTTTGCGCATCGCCTGGGCAATAACTGCTGCAGTTTGGATTGTATTAACTACTAAAAGTCGTGGTCCTGGCTCATTTTGAACAAACTCCACAACATCTTGGCAACTTAAGGCAATATTCTCTTCCGGCCTACGGCGATAATTTATACGCCGTTGTTCCGCCTGCCTTAATTTTAACCGCAGAGAATCATCTCTTACCAAATCAGGAACGTTCTCATTTAGTACACCATCGGCACATATAACGGATTTGAACTCTTCCAATTCCCAGAAACGCGGCAATGAACCGCTTGCCGCTACCAAATAACCACCCCACTTATTTGTCCAAGTGTCTAGCCAACGCCAAACCTGCGGCCAAAGATGTGAAGGAATTGACGCGTGCATTTCATCAATAAAGACAGCCGAACCGGGCAATTCATGGAGTTTTCTTAAACTTGCCGTACTATGACTGGCAAGAGTTTCAAAGAATTGAACGGCTGTGGTCACAATGATTGGGGCATTCCACAATGTTGCAAGCTGGCGAATTTCCATACTTGAAAAATCTGCACGATGATGGTGCTCTGCGACAACTTCTTCAGGTCGTTCCCCTTCAAGAATCAGTGCCTTACGGTAGATTTCCACTGATTGTGAAATGATGTTTGTGTACGGTAAAACAACAATGATATGACGCAACAGTGGTCTTCTGTTTACTGCCACACGTAATAAATTCGCCATTACCGCTGTTGTCTTGCCACTTCCGACAGGTGCATCGCATGTCTGAATAGCTGGCTGAACAGGAGCGTTTAAACACGCATCAAACATTAGCCTCCTCAGATGGTTCCTTCCTCTCTCTCGGTCACTCTCACCATCGGTCGGCAAACCATAAACATATCGTTTCAACGATGCCAGCCGGTCTTCCCATCGAGGAGCAATATTGGGGCGTTTAACCTCATTTCCGTAATGTCTGGCGGTATCTCCATGATCAGCGTCTACGAGACAGGAAAGGGCAATGCGTCGTGAAAATCCACAATGGTGAAGCTCAGTTGCCTTGACCGTGGGCACAATAGGACAATCCGATGTCTCGTGGAGAGCTTCATATAGCTTTATTTCATGGTCAACATGATCAGCAACTATATTTGTACTTCCGGCGATGCTCTTCAACTGCCTGAATGGTCGGCCTTGTTTACCTAATTCTTTTTCCCGACTGAATAATCCGTCATGATGAGAATATGCCAGAATTGCTGCTTCCTGCCATCCAAGACTATCGAGCGCAGCGACGCCAGCATCTTCGTGATCAATTGGCAAGCGGTTTCTGGATTCCTCTCTAAGTATTTTCTGATTAGCCTCATCGAGTTTGCCCAGATCATGGTATATCGCGGCAGCTTCAACATGTTTAGTAAAACCAGCAGCATCACCTTTGTAGAAGGCAGTGGCGTTCTGGGCATTCTTCACCGCTTGCTCACGCACATTCGAAATGTGTTCAAAATATGTCTGCGGAGGAATCTGCCTTTTAGGGCTATGAGCCAGAGGATTTTTACACATTCACTTTAATTCTCCGCTAAAGTTGTTGCACCACTGCGGCAATTCGACACAGAGGTCATACAGTTTATTGTCTTTTAGTTTACCTCTGAATGGCGAATTCCCTTCAGCAATCAATTCGGTCGGGATGAAATATTGTTCAAGAAGTGGTATTCCACTTACTGACGGCTTGTCTCTATCATCCCCCAACCGTTGCGGAGTAAGCCTTTCCACAAATTCAAATTCTGAGAATGAGCCAAGAGCATCTTCATGTTCGGCATACCAGGCATGCCGAATTTCGACGAATGGCCGGATATCAGATTTTGTGTGGGCGTATGCATAACGGATCAATTTCAACAGCAACGCGATATCTAAGGCAGTACACCCTGTGCCACGCTTTCCTTCTGCACCTGTCGGATTAATGAAAAAAGGCATTGTATATACAGCGTGTTCCACTACTCGATGGGCTAGCGGTGCCATACCACGCGTTGGTCCTTGCGCCCCTCCACGCCCGCTTTGTGCAGGTGCCATCTTTGTCTTGGTCAACCGATGTATGCGAATCGGCGCAACCGAGACACCTAGAACAAAATGAGCAACTCCCGAGCGCACGGTATCTGATCCGCCTTCTTCTAAGAAAGTATTCCCAAAAACCCGAGCATCCCAGAATTGTTTTTTAAATTTATCGAACTGCTCATTAAGCAGTTTATTTACATCATTACGGATAATATCCCGCCGTTCCAATATATCAAATTCATATCCATCCTTACTCCATGATCCATTTTTGTCACTTATTCCTAATAACGCAGCAATTTTTTGCCAGACCACCTCATCCTTTTTGAGAACAAGATCTCTCGGTTTCCGTTTGAAAGAGACCCCCGTAATCATTCCGCGTTTATCATGGCTCCGTCTCCTGGGATCGCTTTCTTGGTCAGGATCTCCGTTAGGGTTGCTGTTTTCGACAACAATGACAAGTAAACCTGTCGCCCTTGGTATCTCAATTCCCTGTTCTGTTTCTGCGTTCATTAGATTTCCTCCTTTTCGTTCTCTTTAATGTCTTCTTTCGGTGGCGTCGCCAGAAATCCGAGCAGGAGCTGTGCCTTCATTTGATTATCGCATTCAGAAGGTAGCGCCAGACTTCCGAGCTGTCCCGCAAGCGGTTGGTACTGACGTAATTTTTTGTGGGCCTCATTTATGGCAATTCTTCTTCGGTCATCGTTGGGCCATTCCTGGGATACCTGAGCCACCTTTGCCCATCGAATGTACTCTAACATCCGTTCACTCAGATCAGCCAAGGCTTCAGCCGGATTGTCCAAAGCCCTGCGCATCAGGGATGTACCCATGAGCGAGTTGGGCATTTGCCCATTGCGAACAACGATACAATAATCCTTGTGAAGTGTATCGGCCAATGCCAAGATTTGGCCAATCTGAAAAGGTGCTTCTTTCATATATGTCTCCTTTCTGAATCCCAAAATGTCCAACAATATTCCCATAAATGCCACAGCCCGTAACGCGGATTCTCGCGAATCACGTGGATAGTCATAAATTGGTTCGGGTTGACCCAACGCATGTTTAGGTCCATACGCCCGTTGTGCGCCAAAAACACCTACAAGCAAGGGACCAACCCGCCGTAGAAGCAAATCTAGCATTTGTTTTGCCGTTGTTTCCCACTTGCCTTCTTTTTTTAGCATTATGGTCAATACTTCACCCAATCCTGGGCCTACAATTTCTTGGGCGGCCTTTTGTGGTTTTCCATCATGACCTTGCGGAGAAGAACCATCCCTTACCCATTGCCGGGACAGGAGTCTAACTACCTGATCTGGGTAGGGTGTCAGGGGATGGGCATCATCAACGGCTGGAATATTTCTATCGCCTAAAGATAACCGGGGCAAATGCATCTCAATAGATGGAATATTCTGGACCCCTGATTGCCAGCGGTCCGCAGCCTCCAATATTTCTTTCACCTTTGGTGACTCTGCCAAAGCAATTTGTGCCTGCCCATCCGTGGCTTTTCTAATCAAAAACAAGTTGATTGCGGATCTGGGATGAGCTTGCACGATACCGCGAAGAGCGTCACAAATGACTTTTACATCAACTTCAAACTGGGCTTCTGTGACATCCGAACCGGTTCCAAAATAACTGGCGGTTTTTATATTAATTGCCGGCATGTCAGCGACATAAACAATCAATAGATCCTGTTTTTCCTTCTTTTTGTGCGTTCGAGAATCCATTTCAAAGCTGCCATTGGGCATGCTTTGCCATGTTGTTCCTCTTCTATTTGTTTTTACAAGCCACTCCAATGCGCCAGCCATTCGTCTGCTTTCTCCCGATGTAACCGGGCAGACAGTGTATTCAGTCAATCCATAACGCCTGTTACACTTGGCTTTGTCAGCACTGCTCGCCATTGAAATGAGAGGAAAGCGCGCCCCTAAAATTGGTAGCTTTACCGCGGGAGAAGGCTCTTCGAGTAAACCACCTTCACCACCAAAAGCAGATGCTTTTGCACAATGACAAAAATCCCTTTTAGTCGTAGACAGATTAGTGGGCAAAACTTCCGAAATGAGTTTCCATGATCTGTCCTGATGTATTGAAGCATCATCGTCGAGTTCAAGAATGAGAAGTACAGATATTTTTTTATCATTCCCTCTGCTATCTTTTCCCTTCCCAACAAGCAATTCCTGAGCGGTTTTAACCGCTGCTAAACTCCCCTTTCTCAGTTCCTTTATGACCTCTGTTATAATATCTTGGATAAACTGATTTTCACTTTGGAGAGCTTTTTTGAAGCGTACGGCAATTTCTTTTATGCCTTTGCCAAGCTCAATATTAGCTACTTTTTCAATAATGATGTCCGCTTTTCGCATGGAATCTGTCCATTGCCAACCTGCGTCTCCCCATATCCTATAACTTCCGGCCCTTACTGCCGCTGTTAATAAATCGATTCGTCCTTGATCATTTCTTGTCCTGGTCAAACTATCCCAGATCGCAGAATCTTCGGATAGAATAAGGAAAGGTTTGTTCACTTTAACGACAGGAAAACTTCCATCACTTGCCCTTACTATTCTCTTGATGCCATCCCTCTCCTCATCCAGCATGGATTCCACCGCGACAACATTCCCCATCGCGTTCAAACGAACTCGAAGAAGATTCTTCTCTGACGCAGGCAAGGGTTGAATGAGAGGATGTGGTATTTCCGGTTTTGCTCCGGCATGATCTAGAGCTTGCAGCATTTGCCATATCTCATTAAGCATAGAGTTCATCCTCCGTCGGAAATTGATGGACGTAAGACATGACCCCGTTTACGATGTGCCAGTTTTGAACATATTCTGGTTTTAGCTGCCGATGATCCCACATGGAACATAAAAGAGAAGGAATGATAATGTCATCAACCGTCGTATCTCTTTGCGTTTTTTCGCGGAAAGGCCCGAAGTAACTAGGTACGAACTCTTTCCATCCAAGACATGGCGTATAAAAGGTTTGACCACATTGCAGTCTCTCCTCAAAAAGATTTTTGAATCGAGGACGCCAGTCCTGTCCGCGACGACGGCGCATTTGAGGCACATCTTTGCCACGCGTGCTCATTTGCTTCATTTTCACTTCACCGTATATGCGATAGCATACATCCACAAGAATTGTAGCAATCAGTTGGTAATTGTTATTATTACTAATTTGGCCATGGCTCCGAAGAGGTCCACCATAATTGGTTGTATAACGCTCGTACCGGATGGGACTGCAAACTTCAACACATGTTGGGTTTACATACATATGACGTCGCCTCAGTACAGCATCGAACATGCCTTTCGCGGCAGAAGATGTCGGCACAGGATAAGAAACCGGTGTTGCTCCTGTATCCGGCCTTGCAAACATAGCTGCCGGTCCAGCCACTTCAAAAGCTATTTCATATTTACTCAATGGGCACACCTCCGTTCGTATGATTTGATTTTATTAGTCTTTTTATTGCTCATTCCATATATACATACAAGTATCATCCACTCACCGGCGCCGGTGCTAATTGGAATGACAAACGGGCCTTCTTACGAGACCGTTATGGATGGATAAAAGCCTGGAAATTTCAAGATCATGATTCCCCCGTTGGAAGTTGTTGTTTTTGATAGGATGGGCAGATTATACACGTCTCGCTTCATATTGCAATACGCGAGTGATTTATGTCAGTAACACGTAAGTTGTCCGGTATTGTAGCACACAATCTGTCCGGTTTAGATAGTCACCGAATGGAGGTGACAGATGCGATGGACAGAGATGCTACAGGAGATCCGGAAGATGCGATTTGAAG
>Ga0302253_1001900_pt1 | contig 11350 bp, 5 predicted proteins | sample AAG_RA_Trp_MG_FD_193537 | JGI IMG/M metagenome (GOLD analysis project Ga0302253, IMG submission 193537) | Enriched activated sludge microbial communities from anaerobic digester in WTTP, New Holstein, Wisconsin, United States - AAG_RA_Trp | ecosystem: Engineered > Bioreactor > Anaerobic >... | reverse complement strand
TATCTCCCGTTATAACGGCAAGGAAAGCATCTCCATCGTCGTCCGCAAACAATCGGGAAGCAACGCCCTGAGAGTCGCCCAGGGCATACGCAGGGAGATAACGAAATTACAGCAGGAAAAACTGCCCAAGGGCGTGAATATCCAGGTTACCTACGACCAGTCGCATTTCATAAACGAGGCCGTCTCAAACGTTACCGGTTCCGCTCTGCAGGGGGCATTGCTGGCTTTTCTGGTGCTGCTTTTCTTCCTGCGGGAACTAAAGTCTTCGCTGGTCATCACCTTCTCCATCCCCATTTCCATAATGACCACCCTGTTTCTTATGTATTGTTTCAAGATAAATATGAATATGATGTCCTTGGGCGGCCTGGCGCTCGGCATAGGGATGCTGGTGGATAACTCCATCGTGGTCATCGAAAACATCTTCCGGCACCGGCAGATGAACAAAACGTTCAAAGAAGCCTGCGTGGAGGCCTCGGAAGAGATGCTCGCGCCTATAATAGGGTCCACGTTGACCACGGTGGCCGTATTCCTTCCTTTCGCCTTCGTCTCCGGTATCGCCGGCCAGATCTTCAAACAATTATCCCTGACCATCACCTTCGCCTTGACGGCTTCCATCCTGGTCGCCATAACCCTGGTTCCTGTCCTTATCTCCTTTTCCATCTGGAGAAGGGACAACCGGGCCGCGGCAGAACCCCGGCAGAGGAATATCCCGGTTTTCGACAAGCTGGAAGAAGTGATCGTCTGGGGAATAGACCGCAAGGAAAAAGTGGTGGCGCTGGCCGGCGTCCTGTTCGTCATAAGCCTCGGGATACTCCTTATCCAGGAGAAACAGTTCATGCCGAAAGTGGACCAGAGACAATTCATCATCAAGATCGACATGCCTCCCGGAACAACGCTGAAAGCCACCGACGTGATAGTGCGCAGGTTCGAAACCGCCCTGCTCGGATTCAAGGAGACACAAGGCGTCACAGTCAACATCGGCTCAAGCGAGGACAAGAATTCCCTGGAAGAGACGGCGGTCCAGACCCTCGGCAGCCATCAGGCGCAGATACTCGTCAACCTCAAGAAGAAAGCCAGGACGCTGCCCTTTCTTCCTTCCGGCATGCGTTCCACCGACGAAATAATCCAGCAGTTGAAAAATACCGCCGAAAAAGGCGGCCTTGAAGGCGCCTCAGTGGAATACGTCGCGCAAGAGACGTCTCTCGGCTCGGCGGTGGAACAGGGAGCGCCAATCGCGATAGAAATAAAAGGCCCGCAGATATACCGGCTTACCGATATCGCCGCCGGACTACAGTCCGACCTGCGCAAGATAAGAGGCATCTACGGCATAAAGAACAGTATGCCCGCCGCGAGCCCGGAAACAAAACTGCATATTCTGAAAGACAAGGCGTCTTTATACGGCCTTTCTGTGCGCGACATAGCGGTTACCGCGCAGGTAGCGCTGAAGGGTTATGTCGCCACGAAATTCAAGGATAAAACCAATCAGGAAGATATCGACATCCGTATCCGCCTGCGTCCCGAGGACCGAAGCGAATTCAGCAACCTGCGCCGCATCCTCATCCATTCCCCTCTGGGATTCGACATCTCCATGTCCGACGTGGCTTATCTGACCAAAGGAACCGGACCCACGGAAATCAAGCGCATCGACCAGCAGAGAAGCATCGTCATCAGCGCAAATGTTTATAAACGGGGGATCGGAGAGGTCAACCGCGCCATAGACAAGATCATAGCGGCAAGAACGACTTCCCTTCCCAAGGAATACGCTATCGAGCTGGCCGGCGAACAGCAAAAGATGCAGGAATCATTCCAGAGCCTGGCCTTCGCCCTTATACTGGCGATCACCCTCGTGTATATGATCATGGCCGCCGAATTCGAATCCCTCTGGCAGCCGCTGTTGATAATGTTCACCGTCCCTCTTTCCCTTATAGGCGTGGCTTTCTTCCTTTTCATAACCAATACCCCTTTGAGCGTGGTCGCCTACCTGGGCATCATCATGCTGGGCGGCATCGCCGTCAATAACGGTATAGTGCTTATAGCGTTCATCAACGATCAGTATAAACAGGGGTATTCCCCTTACAACTGCGTCATAGAGGCCAGTAAAACCAGGATGCGCCCAATCCTGATGACTTCCTTGACTACTATTCTCGGCCTTCTGCCTCTGGCGCTCGGCATCGGAGAAGGCGCGGAATTGCAGGCCCCCATGGCCCTGACGGTAATGGGAGGACTGCTTTCCGCCACTTTTCTTACCCTGGTGGTTATCCCTTCGATATTCCTGATAGTCATGGAAAGGATGCCCGGCGTGCAGGCCCGGCGGCCGGAGCAGACGCCGGTAAAAGACGAACCGCTTATCAGCCCGGAACTGGAGGCGCTATTGAAAACCAGAGAAGAACATAAAAAACAAACTGCTTTACCGCAGGCCGCTTGCCCGCCGGAAGAACAGCCGTCATCCGAGCAGGCACAGCGCCCCGTGATCAACGACTCGAAAAAACGGATACCTTTCGAGGAGATGCCGGTACCGGCAGCGCACCGCCTGCCTCCGATTACCCCGTCCACAGCTTATCAACCCGACAAGCCTTCTTCCGAAGCCGCGCCAGCGCAGAATCAACCCGGCGGACAGGGGATTTTGCCGGCGGCCCCCTCTTTCTCAAAAGAGAATGCCGGGATAAGTCCCATACTTCCGGGAAAGGAACCGGGGAAACCTCCGCAGGAAAACAAAGGAATCCCGTCCAAAACACCCCCGGACAATACGCCTGTCATACAAACGGAGAAAAAATCCCCTCCGGCGCAGATAAAGGAAGAGAAGAAAGAACCGGTTAAAGCTTTCCCGGTATCCAAACCTGAACTGCCGGAGCCTGCGTCCGCAAAACAAGAGGCTCCCCGGGAGACCAAGGTAGATATGCCGCCGCCCCCGGCTATGGAATATAATATAAACCCGCGCCAGAAAGACCTTCTGGAAAGATTAAAGATCATAAAGAAAATAACGCGGAAAGAATACGCTGAGATGTTCAACGTTTCCATCCCTACCGCGGCGCGTGATTTGAAGGAATTGATGGATAAACAATTGCTGAAGGCCGAAGGGCCGCTCGGGCCGGGACGCTGGTACGAACCGGTATAACAACCGGTAATTGCGTTACGGAGATAACGCTGCGCCCCCGGCAGAATTACGTCTTCCCTCCGTCCGGCATCGATACGGCGGGAAAGCTTGGGCTCCCGCAACAAAACATTATCGCTGAATAAGAACGGGCTTAGAATGAGTTTACCGGGATTCTCGGTCAACAGGCCGACTTTCATATCGATGCTTTTCGCCGGCATCATCATAATCGGGGTGATCGCCCTGAAGATGCTGCCGGTGGAGATGATGCCGAACATAAGTTACGGCGATATCACCATAAACATAGACGTGCGCGGCGGCATCCCCGCTTCCGAGATAGAAAACCGCATCTCCAAACCGGTGGAAGAAGCGGTCAGCTCCGCTTCCCATCTAAGAAACATCCTCTCCATATCCAAAGAAGGCAACGCCACCATTATCCTGGAATTCGAGCCCGGCACGGAGATGAATTTCGCCGCCCTGGAAGTGCGCGAGAAATTCAACCGTATCCGCAACAAACTCCCCAGAGAGATAGAAAAACCCGTCATCGCCAAATATGAATATATGGACGTGCCGATAATGATATTGGCCGTTACCAGCGACCGCCGTTCCCCGGAACAACTGCGCAAAATAGTAGATGAGCGGATAAAAGACCGCATTCAAAGGATAGAAGGTATAGCCAGGGCTGAAGTGGTCGGCGGCCGCGAAGGCAAGATCATAATCGAGATAGACCAGTACCGCCTTCAGGCATACCAGCTTTCCATAAATAAAGTGGTGGACATCATAAACCTTAACAATTCAAACCTCCTGGCCGGAGAAATTAAAAGGGCCAAGGACAAATATCTGGTAAGGACCATCGGCGAGCTGGAAAGTCTGGAGGATATCGCCAACCTGGCGGTGGCGACAACTAAAGAAGGCTCGGTGGTCCGCCTGAAAGATATAGCAAGCATCAAGGATTCTTATCTTGAACCCACCGCCTTTGCCAGGCTGAACGCCCAGCCGGTAATCTCCATTTATATCCAGAAAGAGTCGCTGGCAAACACGGTGCAGATATCCAAGGACGTGAACAAGGAAATAGAAAACCTGAAACGCAGCCTGGAGAGCGATATAAAGCTTTCCCTGATCTCCAACCAGGCGGATATAATCCAGCAGGCCGTCAATCAGGTAAATTCCTCCCTGCTCACCGGGGCCCTGCTGGCGAGCTTGATACTTTTCATCTTTCTCTGGGACATCAGGCTTGTATTCATCATTAGCTCAAGCATCCCTCTCTCCGTGATACTCACCTTCTGCCTGATGTATTTCTCCAAGCTGACCCTTAACGTAATGACCTTGAGCGGCCTGGCGCTCGGCGTAGGCATGCTGGTGGACAACGCCATCGTGGTTCTCGACAACACCTTCAAGAAACGCGACGATTTTCTGGCGCAACCGGGCAGGTTCCCGGAAGATATGCCGATGAAGGAGATACAGAAGAGGCTGGCGGTGGAGGCCAGCGAAGAGATGTTCCTGGCGATAGTGGCCGCCACTTTTACCACCATCGTGGTCTTCCTTCCCCTGTTTTTTATCAATCCGGAGATCAAGCTCCTTTACAGCGGCATCGCCCTGACTATTACCTATTCCCTGCTGGCATCCCTGTTCACGGCAATAACCCTGATCCCCCTGCTGGCGTCGCGGTTGAAGTTGAAAGACCCGCGCCTGCCGCCGCCGGTCCCGGAAGAATCTTTGTCGAAAGATACCGTGACGGCGGGAACGGAAAAAGAAAAAATAAAAGAACCCGGAGGAGGGTTCCTGGAGAAACTATACAAAATATTCATCGCCCTGGTGCTGTTTCTGCGATATCTGGTGGTCTTCCTGGTGGTAGTGGCGCTGCTGCGCGTAGTGCAGGAGGCTTCCAAGCTGGAGCAGGAATTCATCGGCATCGCCGAACAGAATAAATTCACCATCTTCGTGGAGATGCCCACCGGGACGAAGATCGAAATAACCGACAAGATAATCGCAGGCATAGAATCGTTCGTGGCGAGAATGCCGGAAGTCAAGAACGCTACCTCCAAGGTGGAGCCCTGGTCCGGAAAGATATTCGTGGAACTTAAACCGCTGGCGGAACGCAAGAAATCAACAGGCGAATTCATGAACACGCTGCGCCCCTACACGGACAAGTTCTACCAGAGCCACCGGGCGTTCGTCTATTACGAGGAACCGCAGGAGGTCGGCACCAAGGAAATCCTGCTGGAACTCTACGGTCACGACTACGAGGTGCTAAAAAGCCTTGCCATCCAGGTGGCCCAGCGCCTGCAGACCATACCGAAGTTCACCGATACAAAGATCCGCATGCGCGAGGGCCGCCCGGAGATACAACTTATCCTCGACAAGCGCGAAGCCGCGATGTTCGGACTTACCGCAGAGGACGTGTCTCTGGCGCTGCACACCCATATGCGGGGGCTGGTGGCCACGCGCTTTCGCGGCAACCGGGAATCGTTGATAAAAACCCGGGACCCCAACTTCAACCCGCGATGGCATTTCAACGGCAGCCCCGCCTTGCACAACGGGACTTCCCGGGACGGCGCTGAAAAGGCGGAGGAAACGGAGACGATCGTCCGCATCGGAGAGGAATTCCGCCACACGCGAGACGACCTGCGCAGGATAACCCTGGTGACTCCTTATGGAGATATGGTTTTTCTAAACCAGTTGACCGCGTTCAAGGATGAATACGGCCCAAGCGAGGTATGGAGAAAAAACAAGTCGCGCATGGTCCAGGTAAGCGCCAACACAGGCGGCGTCGCGCTGGGAACGGCGGCCATTAAAGTAAAAGAGGCGATCAAGGATCTCAAATTCCCGAAAGATTATTTTTGGCAATTCGGCGGTAATTATGATAAAATGATACAAAATCAGAAGGAACTTTACTGGGCGTTGATAATCAGCCTGGTGCTGGTCTATATGATACTCGCGGGGCTCTTTGAATCGCTTACGGAACCTTTCATTATTCTATGCACGGTGCCGATGGCGGCGATAGGCGCAGTCACGGCGCTGAGACTGACCGATAAACCTGTGGGAACCGGGGTGCTTATCGGGGCAATAATGCTCGGCGGGATAGTTGTCAACAACGCGATCATACTTATAGACCGCATAAATTTCCTGAGGAATAACTTTAAAGACAAATATTCCCAGCGGGGCGGCGCCAAGAAAGCGGTAATAGACGCATCCTTCGACAGGCTCAGGCCGATCATGATGACATCCTTAACCACTATACTGGGGCTCATCCCGATGGCCCTGGATAAAAGCGAATCGGCCAACTTGTGGTCCCCTCTGGCGATAACCGTTATCGGAGGGCTTTCGGTCGCGACTTTTCTCACTCTTTTCGTAATACCTTGTGTTTATCTTGTTTTCCGGGATTTCTGGCTGGTTAAACGATAGGAGGGGCAAATAAATATGGGCTCTAAATTATTGAAACTTCTGCTTATTCTGGTATTGGCCTTTGTAATGTGGGGAGTCTACCAGACAGGCATCAAGCTTTCCACGCAAAAGACCCCTTTCATACAGGATATGATAAACAAGGTGAAGAAAGAACCGCCCCCTGCGGCCCAGAAGCAGAACGCGGCAACACCGGCCCGGCAGGAAGAACCGCCCGCGCAGCAGCAGGCGCCGTCCGAACCCGCGCCTATCATGGTGCGGGTGTTCAAGATGAAACCTACCGATTTCCACGATTTTCTCCCGGTAATGGGCACGGTAAAAGGCAAAACGGAAATTGAACTGAAATTCGAAATCCCGGGTGTGATCAAAAAAATCTATTTCAAAGAAGGCGAAAAGGTAAGAAAAAGCGCGCTGATCGCCTATCTGGTCCCGGATGACGCTAAACTGAAACTGAAATACGCGAGGAACAAGTTCATATCGGCCCAGGCGGCATACGAATCCTCCCTGAAGAAATACGAGATAAACCAGAAGCTGTTCGAGGTCGGGGCGATCATCAAATCTAAAATGGAAGAAGCCGAACTTGATGCCAGAAGCGCCAAGGCCCAGGTGGATACGGCTAAAGCCGAAGAAGACCTGGCAAAGAATGATTTTCGCAAAGTCTTCCTCTACTCCACAAAAGACGGGGTCATGGGGCCGAGAGAAGCCGAGGAAGGGGAATTCGTGACTTCCCAGGATAAAATGGGCACGCTGTTCGAAATCAGTGAAGTTTACATCGAAGTAGGTATCGTCGAAAGAGACATAAACAAGGTCCGGCTCGGGCAGAAAGCCAGCATATACGTTGACGCTTACCCTACCAGGGTGTTTGAGGGAACGGTGGACAGCGTTTATCCCATCATAGAGGGGAAAAGCAGGACGCTCACCGCCAAGATCAAGGTGGACAACACAGAAGGACTGCTTATGCCGGGTATGTTCAGCAGGGCGGAAATAAGCATAGCGGACCTGAAGCAAGTCTTGATAATCCCAACTTCCAGCATCATGCAGGCCGGCGGCGGAAAAATACTGGTGCCGGTCGTCCCCAAGACGACCTTAAGGACCGGAGAAGACGGCATACAAACCGGAATCGTTCAGATACGCAGGGTCGTGCAGGGATATGCCACCAACGACTATGTGCAGGTGGCGCAGGGTTTGGGAGAAGACGATCTGATCATCATAGAAACGCAGGGCGAATTGAAGGATAACGCCAAGGTCAAAATCGTGGGGACGGAAGAGCTGGGCCTTTAACGCAAAATCAGACTGCATGTAATCGATTGGGAGGGAAATTCCGGCAGGACCTTACTTGATCCTGCCTTCGTGTATCTCCAGGCCGGCATTGTTCTTGAGATCCTGCAAAAGTTTCTTTATCCTCTCCTGCTTCTTTTTCTGCAGCAGAATGGCTTTTATTTCACCCTGCATCTCTTCAAAAGGCCGCCCCTGAAACCCGCGTATTGCCTCTATCCTCACTATATAGAATCCTTCGGGGCAGGAGAACACGCTGCTGATCTCTCCTTCATGCAGTTCCGGAGAGAATACCGCCTTGTCGAACTCCGGGGAACGTTTACCGCGCTTTAAGAACCCCGCGTCACCGCCTTTATCGCGGCTTTCCGTCCGTGAATAAGCCTCGGCCAGCGAAGCAAAATCTTCCCCCTGTAGAAGACGGATCAGGATACTCTGCGCCTCTTTTTCAGTAGGCAGCAATATCTCCCGGACATGACGTTCTTCCAGCTCCGATAGTCCGGCCTTATACCCGCGGTAGTATTCTTCGGCTTCTCCCCCGCTTGTCTCCGAGCCGGACGTCTCCTGTTCTAAAAGCAGCAAGGCCAGTATCTCCTGCCTGGTCTTTTCCATCAGCCGCTTGAATTCTTCCTCTCCCTCCAGGCCGCGCCGCTGAGCCTCCTGGGAAATAAGCAGGCGCTGGATAATCTCTTCTTTCAAATAGTCGGCCTTGGCGGAAAGAGAATCAATTCTTCTCCGGTCTCCTTCCGGAAAGGCGGAGTTATAATATTTTACTTCGAAATCCAGATCGTTATCGGTTATAACCGTACCGTTCACCGAAGCGACGGCGTTGGCGGGAGTGCCGGGGACAGGCTCTTGGCGGGGAGAACAGCCGGCCATAAAGATTACCGCCGCCGCCAAACAAGCCGGCAGTGACAGGAGGCGGAGCGAAAGAAGATTATTCAAGATACGTGTATATCTTGCCTTTATAATTGCGCAGGACATATTTTCCCCTTGCCTGCGAAAGTATGTAACTCGGGCTTACCGGTATCTTGCCGCCGCCCCCCGGGCCGTCTATCACATAGGTAGGGACGGCATACCCGGAAGTATGCCCGCGCAGTTTCTCCATTATGTTTATACCGGCGGCCACGGGAGTGCGAAAATGCTGGGTGCCCCTGACCGGATCGCACTGGTAAATATAATAAGGCCTCACCCTTATCTGCAGCAGCTCGTGCATCAGGCGTTTCATGATGTAAGGCCTGTCGTTTATTCCCTTCAAAAGGACGCTCTGGCTGCCGAGCGGGATGCCGGAATCGGCAAGCATTTCACAGGCGATACGGCACCTCTTGGTTATCTCCTTGGGGTGATTGAAATGTATGCTCATCCATAACGGATTGTATTTCTTGAGTATCCCCGCGAGCTTGGCTGTAATACGCTGGGGAAGGGTTACCGGGACGCGGCTTCCGATACGAAGGAACTCCACGTGTGATATCGCGCGGATCTTCTTGAGGAGGTCCTCTATCTGCTCGTCTTCCATGGTCAACGGATCTCCTCCGGAGATCAGGACGTCCCTTATCTTACGATTGGACTTTATGTATTCAACCGCCGCGTCGAACTTGCCCGCCCCGCAGGCTCCTTCTTTATCCTGCGCGCAGTCATGCTCGCCCACCAGCCTGCGCCTGGTGCAATGACGGCAATACATCGCGCAATGATCGGTGGCCAGCAGCAAAACCCTGTCCGGATACCTGTGCACCAGATGCGGCGCCGGCGAATCCCTGTCTTCCGCGCACGGATCGACCATCTCATGCGGCCCCACGGAATACTCCTGGGCCACAGGAACGGCCTGCCTGCGCAGCGGACAGGCGGGGTCCTCCGGGTCCATCAAAGAGGCCCAATACGGGGTGATGGCCATGGAAAGCCTGCCGTTGGCCCTGCGGATGGCTTCTTCTTCCTCCCCGCTCAATTTGATTATCTGCGCGAGTTCCTCCCGGGAACGCACGCGTTCCTTCATCTGCCAATGCCAGTCCTCCCAGTCAAGAGGATTGACATCTTTGAAAAGCGGTATCTGCTGGTAATCCCTAGGCCTTCTCAGAGAACGTATCTGCGGTTCCGGCTGGTTCTTTTGCTGTTCTGCCAGTATGGTATTCTCCAATTTACCCTCTCCTCCTTTTAAAGGCGCCCAGTAAGATCGTTTCTATCAGGTCATCATACTGCATCCCTGCCGCGTATGCCATAATGGGAAAGTTGGAATCTTTAGGGTTCAATCCCGGCAATGGGTTGATCTCCAGGACATAAGGCACGCCTTCTTCGTTCAACCGGATATCGGTGCGCGATATGTCGAAACATCCCACCGCGCGGTGGGTCTTGAGAGCGGTCTCCTTCACCAGGCGTTCGGTGTTCTTATCGAGCCGCGCCGGGCAGTAAAAATGCGGCACGAGCCCCATCTCCTTGTTCCCCTGGAATTCCTTCATCTTCCATGAGTAGAAATATTCGCCGCTCCCGGAGCAATCGGAGAAATCTATTTCGAGTATCGGCAGAATTATGGTGCTTCCGTTCTCCAGGACGCCCACGGTCAATTCCTTGCCGTTGATGAACTCCTCGGCCAGGATGGCCTGATTGTATATCTTCATCAGGTCGCGGACCCTGGAATATAATTCCTCCGTGTCGCGCACGACGTTGGAAGACAATATCCCTTTTGCAGACCCTTCGAAATTAGGTTTAACGATCAAGGGGAACTTGAGCGTGCCGTCGATCTTCTCGCTGCCGCGGGAGAAAAGCTGGGAACGCGGAGTGGGAATACCCTCCGCCTTTAGTATCTTCTTGGTCGCCGATTTATTCAACGCCAGGGCGAGCGCGAAGGTGTTGGATCCGGTATAAGGGATTTTGAGATAATCCAGGATTGCGGGTATTTGCGATTCGCGGTATTTACCGGCGCGGCCTTCGGCGATATTGAAGACCATATCTACGCGGTTTTTCCTGAAATACGATACGATGTCGGGATTGCCGGCTTCCACCGGCAGGACATTATGCCCTTTCTTGCGCAGGGCGGAAGTAATGGCGTCTATGGTTTCCTGCGAGTCGAACTCGGAGAAATAGTCCGGGGGTTTCGATTCATCCTTTTCTTTCAGGTTATAGGTCAAGGCGATATCCATGCTTACTCCAGTCCGTACCTTTTCAGGGCCGCGCGGAGAATATTCCCCACGATCTGTTCGTAAGAGATCCCGCCGGCCTCCGCCACCAGCGGGAAGACGTCGGCGGTCGACAATGAAGGCAGAGGATTTATCTCCAGCACATACGGCCTGCCTTCCGGGTCAACTCTGAAATCCACCCTGCCGAAATCGCGGCAGTCTACCGCGAGGTAAGTTTTCAACGCCAGCTCGCCCAGGGTTTTTTCCAGCTCACGACTGATGTGCGCCGGACAGATGTATTCTATCCTGTCGGAAGCGATACTGCTGAACGTATAGAATTTATCGTTAAGCTTCACCTTACCGTCTATCTGCACCTGAACGGCCGGCATCACCTCGACCGGGTCGTTACCGACGATTGCCACGGTAAATTCCTGTCCGGCAACGAATTCTTCCACCAAGGCGGGCTGATGGTATGCGT
>Ga0302253_1001899_pt1 | contig 11355 bp, 8 predicted proteins | sample AAG_RA_Trp_MG_FD_193537 | JGI IMG/M metagenome (GOLD analysis project Ga0302253, IMG submission 193537) | Enriched activated sludge microbial communities from anaerobic digester in WTTP, New Holstein, Wisconsin, United States - AAG_RA_Trp | ecosystem: Engineered > Bioreactor > Anaerobic >... | reverse complement strand
CCGATGGCTTCGCACCCTATGTGATGAAACTGGCGCAGACGCCCCTTCTGGGGCCTTTCGGCACGGAACATCGGGCCGATATAAAACCATTTAACAAGCTGGGACGTATGATAGGTGCCGCTCTCGATATAGGCGCGGATCACGGAAGCCGTGGCCTCCGGCCTCAAAACAAATGAATCGTTCTCCTTTTTGATAAGAAACATCTGCTTCTGGACGATGTCCGAGAGGTCTCCCAGGGAACGCAAAAAAAGCCCTGTTTCTTCGATCACGGGGGTCCGGATCTCCTGAAAGGCATAAAGGGAAAAAACACGCCTGGCCGCGCCTTCGATGGTCTGCCAAAGGTTTGTTTCTGGCGGGAAGATATCTTTTGTACCGCGCGGAGACTTGAAAAGCATGGAATAGCTGAACGCCTTATAAGACTTGAAAGGCGGACACGCAATGCCCGCCTTCAATTGAAAGCTTAATCTTGATCAGATCTTCACGACATCTTTGGCCTGAGGGCCCTTTTCTCCCTGAACGATATCGAACTGGACCTTTTGACCTTCTTCGAGCGTCTTATACCCTTCGCTTTTGATCGCTGAAAAATGAACAAACACATCCTGCCCATCTTCGCATTCGATAAAACCATACCCTTTTGGGGCAGAGAACCACTTCACCTTGCCTACCTGCGGCATAACACTCTCCTTAACTTCGCCTATAATGGGATTTATTTCTTACAAAGTTAGGCCCTCTGCTATGTGGAATGCGGAGGCCTACTCTTTCTGGGTTAGGCCATTCGCTTATTCAGTCTCGCGAAGGCCCACCCCCTTCTGGGGGTCAACTCTCTGCCTTTGGCGTCGGCCAAGACAGGCAGGCGCGCTTGCGCCGTAAATTTCAAGACGTTCGGTTGAGCCGGACGGTGAAAAAATTTACAAGCATATAAACAAGGAGTAACGTGCTGTCTTACAGCTATTTAATCAGCTTCTTCATTTCAAGGCCGGATTTAAAAACAACGACCTTTCTGGCAGGAACCGGGACCACCTGGCCTGTCCTGGGATTCCTTCCTGTGCGGCTGCGTCTTTCTTTCAGCTTGAAAACACCGAAGTTACGCAACTCGACCTTTTCCCCGCGGACAAGACTGGCGATAATATGGTCAAAGGTTTTTTGCACAACCTTTTTAACATCAATCTGTTTGATCCCCGTCTCGTCAGCAATTTTTAAAACAATGTCTTTCTTAGTCATAATCATCACCCTCCTTTCTAGAGGTGAAGAAGCTCTATTTTTATAAGTAGCGTACCATGAAAGAGTTACATCGTCAATTGAAATCTTTGCGTGCCGATAAGTTCCTCAATATCATTAAAAAGTTCTTGCCTCGGCTGGACAAAGAGGTCTCTGGCGACCAAGATACGAAGCTTCCGATTGTTTTCGGAACCCAGATGAAGGTAAACAGGCACATTTCCCGGCGAGAGGGAAAGTTTCTCCTTTAATACCTGCATGATATTTTCCTTAACGCCAGACAGGTCAATGGATATCGAAGAGATGGCGCGATAGGCCTCTTCAATAGGGGTCACGTCGGCAGCCAGGATTTTAGGCATCTCTTCCCGCAGAGACAGCCTTCCCTTGATCATCACGACGTTATTGGCGATAAGGTAACGCGATACCTGTTTATAAGTATTTGGGAAAACAAGAACTTCGAGAAGGCCTGTCAAGTCTTCCACTCTCAGGATGGCCATTTTTTCCGCTTTTTGACGGGTCGTCGTGATCTTGATCTTATTGATCAAGCCGACGATGGTAACATCCTGTCCGTCTTTAAGTTCCGACAACTTCGAAATCGAACAGGAAGAGAACCTCTCCAGTAGATGCTCATACCGCACCAAGGGATGCCCGCTAATATAAAATCCCAATATCTCTTTTTCGAATGACAAGAGCTGAAGTTCCGGCCATTCCTTGATATCGGGCATCTTGACCTGGAATCTCTTAAAACCAGCGTCGGCAGAAAAATCAGTATCAAAAAAAGACATCTGGCCTGAACTGCGGTCTTTATGGGCCTTGGCCGAATAATCCAGGCACTCCTGGAGAATAGTCATCAATTGGCTGCGGCGGAATTTAAAGGTGTCCATGGCGCCGCATTTAATGAGGCTCTCCACCACCTTGCGGTTTACAAGCCTCAGATCCACGCGCTGACAGAAATCTTCCAGGTTGTCAAACACTCCATCCTTTTGCCTGGTCTCAACAATAGAGTCTATCGCCCCCCTGCCTACATTTTTGACGGCCAGGAGCCCGAAGCGGATGCTCGTCTGGTTCTCAACCGTGAATTTGGAATAGCTCTCGTTGACCGTCGGATTCAAGACGGTGATGCCCATACGGTTGGCCTCTTTGACGTATTCAACGACCTTGTCCGTATTTTCTTTCTCGCTTGTCAGAAGCGCCGTCATGAACTCAACAGGATAATTCGCCTTCAGGTAAGCCGTGCGGTAAGAGATGACGGCGTAGGCGGCCGAATGGCTCCTGTTAAAACCGTAGCCGGAGAAGTAATCGATGAGATCGAACACCTTGGTTGCTATCCTCTTGTCAATCTTGTTCTTGATGCATCCCTCGAGGAACAAATGGCGCTGCTTGTCCATCTCCTCAGGGATCTTTTTGGCCATGGCGCGGCGCAGCAAATCCGCCTGAGCCATGCTGAAACCGGCGAGGGCCGAGGCGATCTGCATGACCTGTTCCTGATACACCATGATCCCGTACGTATCCTTCAGGATGCTCTCCATCTTCGGGTGGTCGTAAACGATGGGTTTGAGGCCGTGTTTACGCTGGATGAAATCATCGAGCATGCCCGAACCTATGGGGCCCGGCCGATAAAGCGCGAGCAAAGCGATCAAATCCTCAAAAAGACCCGGACTGAGTTTACGTAAAAGGTCTCGCATCCCCGCGCTTTCAAGCTGGAAAACGCCGATCGTCTGGGCCGAGGCCAGAAGCTCAAAGGTCTTCTTATCCTCCAGGGAAACAGCATCAATGTCGATATCGACATTCTTGGTTCTTTTGATGATCTTCAAAGCCTCGGCGATAACCGTCAGCGTCCTCAAACCCAGAAAATCCATCTTGAGCAAGCCGATCTTCTCAAGCGCCTTCATGGAAAAACCGGACGTCACCTGATCGTCGTCAAGCTTGCACAGCGGCATGTAGGTATCCAAAGGTTTGTCGCCGATGACAACACCCGCCGCATGCACCGAGGCGTGCCGCGAGAGCCCCTCAAGGTCCTTGGCCGTATCCAACAATTGACGCACCTGGGCATTGTTCTCATAGAGGTTTTTGAGTTCGTCTGTCTTTAGAGCATCGTCGAGGGTGATGCCCAGTTCGGGCGGAACAAGCTTGGCGATCCGGTCGACGTCCGCGTAAGGAACGGCCATCACGCGGCCGACGTCGCGGATGACGGCGCGAGCCAGCATCGTCCCAAAAGTGATAATCTGGGCGACGTTCTCCTTGCCGTACTTCTGATTGACGTAATCAATGACCTCCTGGCGGCGCTCGAAACAAAAATCAATATCGATATCCGGCAACCCCACGCGCTCGGGATTCAGGAACCTTTCAAAAAGCAGCTTATACCTTAAGGGGTCGAGTTCCGTGATCCCCAGAAGATAACTCACCAGGCTGCCGGCAGCCGATCCGCGGCCGGGTCCGACGGGAATCCCTTTACTTTTCGCGTAATGGATGAAATCCCAAACAATAAGAAAATAACTGATGAACCCCATCTGCTTGATCGTGGCCAGTTCATGTTCCAGTCTTTGGCGGATAACCGGCGTGAGTTTCCCGCCATAGCGCTTCTTGAGCCCTTCATCGCAAAGCTCCCTCAAATATATCTCTCCTGTCTTGCCGGCCGGCGGCGTGTATTGAGGCAGATGAGGCTTGCCGAACTCCAGGACCAAGTTGCAGCGGTTGGCGACTTCGATCGTATTGCGGATGGCCTCCGGGCAATAAGCGAACAGGTCTTTCATTTCCTGCGGACTCTTGAAATAAAATTCCTGTGTCTGGAACCGCATGCGGTTAGGATCATCCAAAGTCGTCTGGGTCTGGATACACAACAACGCCTCGTGAGAAGCCGCACTCTTCTTGCTCAGGTAATGGACGTCGTTGGTGGCAATGACGGGCAGGTTTAATTCGCGGGCGATCTTAAGCAGGCCTTCGTTGACGACGGTCTGCTCGGGGATAAAATTCTCCTGGAGTTCCAGATAAAAATTGTCTTTGCCGAACATACACGAGAATTCGTCCGCGGCCTTGATCGCGTCGTTGAGGCGATTGGCTGTGATCAGGCAGGCCAGCTCGCCTTTAAGACAGGCGCTGGAGCCGATCAGGCCGCGGCAATACTGCGCCAGGATCTCCTTGTCGATGCGAGGCCGGTAATAATATCCTTCGATATATCCTAGAGAGACCAGTTTGGAAAGGTTCCTATAGCCCTCCTCATCTTTGGCCAGGAGGATGAAATGGTTCGACCCCTCGCTCAAAGACTCGGACCTGTCAAAGCGGCCCTTCTGGGCGATATAGACTTCACAACCGATGATGGGCTTGATGCCCTGCTTTGTAGCCTCGGAATAAAAATCGATGGAACCGAACATATTGCCATGGTCCGTCACGGCGATAGCCGGCATCCTGAATTCAACAGCTTTGGCGATTAATTCTTTGATACGGCAGGCGCCGTCAAGGAGGCTGAACTGGGTGTGGAGGTGCAGATGGACGAAATCGGAATGGGCCATGAAGATTTCTTTCGAAGCCCTGTTTACGCACAGAACTTCACCTGGCCGCCCCAGGCGGCCTTGATGTTGCAGATCATAATAAAGATTCCACAGATAGAAATATTATACTACCCTTTTAAATCTGTGTAATCTATCTTTCAAAATCTGCGTAATCGCTTTACTCCCACTCGATAGTCGAAGGGGGCTTGGAGCTGATGTCATAGACGACCCTGTTGACCCCCTTGACTTCGTTAATGATCCTGCTGGAAACCTTGCCCAAAAGCGCCGGTTCCAGCTTCACCCAGTCCGCGGTCATGCCGTCGCTGGAAGAAACGCAGCGCAGGGCGATCACGTTCTCATAGGTCCTCTCGTCCCCCATGACTCCGACGGACTTGATGCACAATAAAACACAGAACGACTGCCAGACCTCATTATACAGGCCCGCCTTGCGGATCTCGCCGACAAAGATGTCATCGGCGTCACGCAACACCTGCAGGCGTTCCGGGGTCACTTCCCCGACAATGCGGATGGCGAGACCCGGCCCTGGGAACGGCTGTCTATGGATGATCTCCTGCGGCAGGCCCAATTGTTTGGCCAGCTCGCGGACCTCGTCCTTGAAAAGCTCCCTCAAGGGCTCAATCAACTTCAGGTTCATTTTTTCGGGAAGACCGCCGACATTATGGTGCGTCTTGATCTTGGCTGAAGGCGATCCCGTTGCAGAGACAGACTCGATCACATCGGGATACAATGTCCCCTGAGCCAGATACTTGACGCGCCTGATCTTCTTGGCTTCTTCTTCAAAAACCTTGATGAATTCGTCTCCGATAGTCTTGCGTTTGACCTCCGGATCTGTCACGCCCTTGAGACGCTTCAAGAATCGGTTCTGGGCATTGACGAAATCCAAATTCATATGGAGATTGGCGCGGAAAATGGTCTTGATCTCTTCCGGTTCCCTGTTGCGCACAAGGCCGTTATCGACGAAAATGCAGCGCAACTGCCTGCCGATCGCCCTGTGGATGAGAACGGCGGCAACCGAAGAATCCACGCCGCCGCTCAAGCCGCAGACGACGCTGTCTTTGCCGACCAACTGGCGGATATGGCTCACCGTATCCTTGATGAAGGCGCCCATCTCCCAGCTCGGACGGCAGCGACAGATCCTGTAAAGAAAATTGGAAATGATCTCGGAACCGCGGGCCGTATGAACAACCTCGGGATGGAATTGCACGCCGAAAACCTTGCGGTCACGGCTGGCAAATGCCGCATTCGGAGTGCTCAGGGTATGCGCAATGGAAACAAATCCTTTGGGCAAAGATGAAACGTAGTCTCCGTGGCTCATCCAGCACGTGATATTGCCCGGCAACCCGCTGAAGAAATCCGCATGGTCGTCTATGAAAAGTTCCTGGCGGCCGAACTCGCGCTCCCTTGTCCGCCGCACCTTGCCGCCGAAATATTGTGCGATCAGCTGCTGCCCGTAACAAATCCCGAGAATGGGAATGCCCAATTTAAAAATCCCCTTGTCGCACTTCGGGCTCTTTTCGTCATAAACGCTGGCCGGACCGCCTGAAAAGATCAACCCCTTCGGGGCCTGCTTCTTGATCTCCTCGGCCGTGATCTTATGGGAAACGATGGTGCTGTAGACCTTGTTTTCGCGTACCCTGCGCGCAATCAATTGCGTGTACTGGGAGCCGAAATCAAGGATCAGGATGGAATTTTTCTGTTGAAGGCCGGATGTCAAAAATGAACCCGTCTTGACTTCGGGTTTTTTCGCGGCCCTTGGAGAGGGTCTTCCTGCCGGTTTCGGATGTCTCGTGACGGCTTTCGCCTTTTTTCTTTTTAACGTTTTTTTAGATTTCACTTGCCCATCCCCACTCGTTGAACCACCTGGAAGATTTTACCTTCTGTCTGGATCGAAGGCGCAATAATAATCTCCGTAAACTGCATGTCTTTGATCGTCGCTGCGCCCAGACACCCCATGGATGTGGTCAATGCGCCCATCAGGTTTTGCGAGCCGTCATCGACCTTGGCGGGCCCGAAAAGGATCTCCTCGAGAGACCCCGTGGTCCCTACGTAAACGCGGGTCCCCCGGGGCAGGTTGGCATGAGACGTCGCCATGCCCCAGTGATAGCCGCGGCCGGGCGCTTCCACCGCCCTGGCAAAAGCAGAACCTACCATGACCGCATCCGCGCCGGCCGCAAAAGCCTTGCAGATCTCGCCGCCGATACGCATGCCGCCGTCCGTAATGATGGGGACGTACTTACCCGTCCTCTTGAAATAATAATCCCTGGCCCCGGCCGCGTCGATCGTCGCCGTCACCTGCGGCACGCCGATGCCAAGAACTCCGCGAGTCGTGCATGCAGCGCCCGGACCGACACCAATCAACAAAGCTGCCGCGCCCGTATCCATGAGTTCCAACGTCACTTCATAAGTAACGGAATTTCCGAGGATGACGGGGATGTTGCGCTTGGTGCAGAATTTTTTGAGGTCCAGCGCCTTGTATTCTCTGGCGATATGGCGGGTCGTCGTGACCGTTGATTGCACGACAAAGATATCGGCGCCTGCGTCTTCGGCGATGGCCGCAAATTTTTCGGCATTCTGAGGAATACAGCTGACGACGGCCGGCGCTTTCTTTTTTTTGATCTCCTCGACGCGCGCGGCAATCAGCTTCTCTTTGATCGGCTTGACATATACTTCCTGGACAAGACGCGTGGCTTCCTGAGGCGAGGCCTTGGCGATCGCCTCAAGAACTTCATCGGGATTCTCGTAACGGGTCTGGATACCGTCCAGATTAAGAACGGCGATTCCACCCAGCCGGCCCATTTCAACTGCAAACTTTACATCGACCACCCCATCCATGGCTGCAGCCAAAATAGGACACTTATACCTCTTGCCTGCCAATTCCCAGGAAGGATCCACTTCCGCAGGATTGATGGTCGTCATGCCGGGCACCAACGCTACCTCATCAAATCCGTAACATTTTCTGGCTCTTCGATTTATTCCGATCCACTCCCCCATAAATCCTCCGTTACATGTATAGCTTTGGCAAAGTCAGTGGAATCCCCCCGGACTTTAAGTCCGGGGCTCCTTTTTTCCTTAGAACAATTCCCCGAATGATCCTATCGGCCATCCCCGGCGGTCTCCCCAAAGACAACCGTCTTTCATGGCCGTGGGATTGAAAAAATATGGGATAGTCTACACAAGAATCGAGGCTTTGTCAAGCTGATCCTTTCTAAGGTAGTTTCCACAAAAAAAGGAATAAAAAAACAGGGGCCCGCGCAAGTCTGCGCGGGCCCCTCCTGACCCTATCATCTGACGACGCTACGGGATCAATACATCCCGCCCATCCCGCCTCCGGGAGGCATGGCCGGCATACCCGGTTTTTCTTTTTCCGGGATATCGGTCACCAACGCCTCTGTCGTCAACAAGAGCGACGCGATACTGGAGGCGTTTTGAAGCGCCGAACGCGTCACTTTTGTCGGATCGATGATGCCCGCTTCCAGCATATCCACAAACTTATCATCGGAAACGTCATATCCGATGTTCTTCTTCTCCGTCTTGACGCGCTGGACGATCACAGAGCCGTCGACAGCGGCATTGGCAGCCAGCTGCCTCAAGGGCTCTTCGAGGACGCGGCGGATGATGTTGACGCCGACCTTCTCGTCCTCCTCGCCCACCTTCACCTTGTCCAAGGAAGAGATACAACGGATCAAGGCCACGCCGCCGCCGGGAACAATCCCTTCCTGGACAGCCGCACGGGTCGCATGCAGAGCATCTTCGACCCTGGCCTTTTTCTCCTTCATTTCCGTCTCTGTTGCGGCGCCGACATTGATGACGGCGACGCCCCCGGCCAGCTTGGCCAGACGCTCCTGGAGCTTCTCTTTATCGTAATCCGAATCGCTCTGCTCGATCTGTTTCTTGATCTGCGCGATGCGGCCGTTGATCGCCTGGGTCTTTCCTGCGCCTTCGATGATCGTCGTATCGTCCTTATCGACCTTCACCCTCTTGGCGCGTCCAAGCATATCCAGATCCACGCTTTCGAGCTTGATGCCGCGGTCCTCCGTGATGGCCTCTCCACCGGTCAAAATCGCGATATCCTCGATCATGGCCCGGCGCCTGTCGCCGTATCCCGGGGCCTTGACCGCGCAGCAGGAAAGAACGCCTTTAAGCCTGTTGACGACCAAAGTCGTCAAGGCCTCGCCTTCCACGTCTTCAGCAATGATCAACAGGGACCTGCCGGAACGGGCGATCTTTTCCAACAAGGGCAGAAGATCCTTGATGGACGATATCTTCTTTTCGTAGATCAGGATATAAGGCTCTTCTATCACCGCCTCCATCCTCTCAGCGTCCGTCACAAAATAAGGAGAGAGATACCCCTGATCAAACTGCATCCCTTCCACAACATCCAGGGTCGTCGCCGTCGACTTGGCTTCCTCGACCGTGATGACACCGTCTTTGCCGACTTTCTCCATAGCTTCGGCAATGTCGGAACCGATCTTGTTGTCGCCGTTGGCAGCGATCGTCGCTACCTGCGCGACTTCTTTTTTGTCTTTAATCGACGTGGACAGCTCTTTGAGCTCCTCGACAACGGCATCCACGGCTTTTTCGATGCCGCGTTTCAGCGCCATCGGGTTGACGCCGGCCGTCACATTCTTTAGGCCTTCGCGGTAAATCGCTTCGGCCAGGACTGTCGCCGTTGTGGTGCCGTCTCCGGCCACATCGGATGTCTTCTCGGCGACTTCCTTGACCATCTGGGCGCCCATGTTCTCAAACGGGTCTTCCAGATCGACCTCTTTGGCCACCGTCACGCCATCCTTGGTGATGGTCGGAGAGCCGAATTTCTTGTCCAGGACGACATTGCGCCCCTTAGGGCCCAAGGTCACTTTCACAGCCTTTGCCAGCTGCTCGACGCCCCGCAGGACGGCGCGCCTGGCCTCATCGCTGAATAGCAACTGCTTTGCCATATCGATCCTCCTTAATCCCACCTCCGGCGGGATTAACTCCGCAGCGTATCTTGTAAATATCTGGATGCCCGTCCGAGCTCTGCGAAGACTGGTCGCAGACAGATATTGACAAGATGCAAACGCAAGGAGTAAGTTTAACCTTTTATGCTTATTTTGCGCAAGACAACAATTAAAACTAATGCGTTACTTCTTCACAATAGCCAGAATATCTTCTTCGCGGACGATAAGATATTCCTCGCCATCCTTTGTCGTCACTTCCGTCCCTGAATACTTGGCATAAAGAACGACATCGCCCTCTTTTACTTCCGGCTTCTGGACAGTGCCGTTATCCAGAACCTTTCCCTTGCCGACAGCAACGACCTTTCCTTCCTGCGGCTTCTCTTTGACGGTATCAGGAAGAACGATGCCGCCTTTCGATTTGGAATCGGCTTCCAGAGGCTTCAGGATAATCCTGTCGCCTAATGGTTGAAAGTTCATGCCTCCCTCCTTGTTTTGTTGGTTGGAATTTCTGGAGTCCCCCCCATGGGTATAACCCGTGGGCTCTTTCTATTCGTCTTTCTATTCGCCCTCGCCCGCCGCTTGCGGCGATCAGGGGCGACGTCCCCATCCGCCATAGTTTTTCCTGCAAGACAAAACCAACCCATCGGTTCTCCCTGCGGACGAACCGATGGAACTCAGGCAAAGGGATTAGCACTCTGCAATGATGAGTGCTAATAACAGACATCAAAAAAACGCAAACCGAAACCCAGCGCGATATTGCGCACCGGCTTTTCTAAGATTTGCGATTGTGAATTTTAATGAAATTTTCCCGTCTTGTCAAGTTTTTTTTTACAGCTTTTTGCTGATTTTCTGACTGGCTGCGATCATGGCCAGGCCTTTCAGAATCAGGTCTTCTTCAACGACCTTCAGATAACGGCTGTGAGGCTTGATGAGAAGGGCGTCGCCGCCTGTGACAATGATCTTATATCCCCGGCATTCTTTTTTCAGGAGACGCTCGATGATCCCGTCACACAATGAGGCGGCGCCGAAAACGATGCCGGCGCGTATGCTGGAGGCAGTGTCGCGTCCAATGAGCTCTATGGGGCGCGCCAGCTCAACGAACGGCAGAAGCGCTGTCTTATTGTTCAGGGATTCCTGCATAAGCCTTAAACCGGGAGCAATAAGACCGCCCAGATATTCAGCGCCGCGCGACACAACGTCAAACGTGATGGCGGTCCCGAAATCAACGACAACCAATCCTTTTCCGTACAATTTCAACGCGGCGTAAGCATTCACCAGCCTGTCCTGACCCACCTGTGACGGGATCCTGTATTTATTCATCAAAGGCACGCAGAAATCTTCTCCGGCGATCTTGCAGTCCGTCTTAAAGATACTGCGGCAGATGGACCGTAGATGCTTGTTGGCCTGGGGGACAACGCTGCAGGCATAGACTTCCCTGCATGCTTCCTTCTTCAAGAACGGCCGCGCTTTGTCTTTGATCAAGGCCTCGACCTTTACGGGTTCGCCCCAGCCAGACGTCAAAACTTTAAAAACGCCCACCAGGCGCGAGTCAGCGAAAAATCCGACCGTCACGTTCGTGTTGCCGATGTCAACTGTCGCGATCATGAAACCCCCGGCTTTTCCAGATGGCCCGTATGGACAACCTGGCAGCAACCATTGTCCAAGCGTATCACAAGGCTGCCGTTCTCGTCGAA
>Ga0302253_1001898_pt1 | contig 11356 bp, 13 predicted proteins | sample AAG_RA_Trp_MG_FD_193537 | JGI IMG/M metagenome (GOLD analysis project Ga0302253, IMG submission 193537) | Enriched activated sludge microbial communities from anaerobic digester in WTTP, New Holstein, Wisconsin, United States - AAG_RA_Trp | ecosystem: Engineered > Bioreactor > Anaerobic >... | reverse complement strand
AACACTTGTCCTGGAGACAAACGGAACCCTCGACAAGCGCAACATCCATCTTGGGGATGTGGCGGACATCGGCAAGTGTCAGACAGTATACAAGGTCTGCGTACTTGTCCAGAATTGTCAGGAGCCCGCCGTAGTTGTCTGCTAAGGACACAAGACAGCCAGTACATCCACTCATGTGTACATGGCCAACGGTAATTTTCTCTGCCACAGGCTTAACCTCCTTTTTCGTTGTTTCTTTTGGTGTGACGTCAGCACTTTTTGGTGCCGCAGGCTTCTGCGGTTCCGCGCTGGCGTCCTTCTTCTTGAAGATTGATAGTAGTCCCATAATCGACTCCAATGGTTTCGAGTATGATCTGGATTGCTTTCGGAATCGCATTTTTTACTGCTTCTGAAAGTTCCATTTCAACTTCCGCATTTCCCTTGTCGATGACCTTTGTCGGCTGGCATACGATCACTGTTGTATCGATGAGATCCCGGATACGACAGAGCTGGTCGACCCCGTCCCATGAATGTGGGTCAACATATGCCCCCGGTTTCAAGTCATTCCCGGAGATTTTGGATATTGATCCTGGTTTTGCATTGAAATCTGCTATATCGACAACGATGAGTCTCTTTGTCACTTCGGGGTCGAGGAAGTTAAAAATAAAGTGCGGGGCGCCTGCGCCACCGTCCTGTATTGTAACATTGTCGGGAAGTCTGAGCTTCTCCAGTTCCTCAATCACCGCCGGGCCAAACCCGTCATCGCCGAACAGGGGGTTTCCGCACCCCACGATTACGATCTCCGAATGCAGCATCAGGCGCAACTCACTGGATGAGCTTCTGAGCCACTACCTTGCTGTCCTCGTCCAGTACAATCATGTGGGTTGCACATGATACGCACGGGTCGTACCCGCGCATGATGACCTCGGCAAGCTGCCACGGTGCACCGGTGAGTGCCTTGCTGCAGACTGCGAAGTTCCAGGTGGTCGGGACGAGCATGCTGAAGTACTGGACCTTCCAGTCCTTGACACGGGTCATGTGGACATCCATGCCACGGGGTGCCTCGTTGGCTGCCCAGCCGAGGGTTCCGTCGCCGTTGGGGATGTAGTCTGCAACGACCTTTCCGCTGGTGTTCAGCTCGTCAATGCAGTCGATCATCTCGTACAGGCAGTCCTGGTACTCCATCTGGCGGGCGATCTGCTGGCCGATGGTACCCTTCTCGTCAAAGCCATGGAAAACGACCTGACGTGCGCGGGGACCTACCTCGATGGGCTGGCCGTCGTACATCGGGATACCGGTGCAGGCGTCCATCTGTGGGTTAGTCTTGGTGCCAACCTTGGTGGTGCCGCCAACCGGGTAGCGGGGCTCCTCGAGGTCGACCGTCATCTCTCCCATGTACCAGTCCCACGGGCGGGCTTCCTTGAACCTGCGGGGATCCCAGGTGGGGGACTCGTCGAGGCTTGAGGAGCCGTAGAACGGGTGGGTTGCAAGGTAACCCTGGTCGTGGAAACCAAGGTCCTTGGGCAGCGGAACCTTCATGCCGCCAACATCTACGAAGTCGCGCTTCTGGTAGTTGCGCAGGACCGCGATCATGAACTCTGCCTGGGCGTGTGCCAGGGGGATTGCCTCCTTTGCGAGGTCGTACATCTTGATCTTGGCCTGTTCCGAGACATTGCGGTACATACCGCCGATGCGCGGGTTGCTTGGGTGGATCGCTTCGCCACCGGAGATCTGGCCGATGGTCTGACCGATCTCACGGAGGCGCTGGATCCGCTTTGCAACGGACCTGACCGGTTCTTCCGAAGTGAACGGGTTGATCTTGGTTTCCGTTCCCGGGATGTACAAGTCAGGCAGCGTCAGGATGTTGTGCAGTGCATGGCTGTGGAGCCGGTTTGCAAGCTGCAGGATGTGACGGAGCAGTTTTGCATCGTTCGGGATCTCGCACTTGATGGAAGCTTCCATGGCTTCCGTTGCGGCGAGACAGTGAGCAATCGGACAGATACCACAGACGCGGGATGCAATCTTTGGGACCTGCTCGGGGGTCTTACCGACTGCAAGCTTCTCAACACCCCTGACCGGGGTGATGGAACACCAGTTGCCGGTCTCGACGATACCCTGGTCGTTGACCTTGAGTACCAGTTTGGTGTGTCCCTCATGTCTTGTGGTTGGGGAAATCTCTACAACTTTCGACAATATTATCGCCTCATGTTATGTTGCGTTGTTCAAATCTCTGTACAAAATTACTCTATACATCTCTCATCTCTAGAGATTGGTGAGCGTACAAAGTACGTTCATCTCTATCTTGTACGATGCGTTTTATAACCTTTATGAAATGATTTCCCAGCGGAAAAGACACCGAATCGGCGTTATTTTTCCCCGCATGAGCGTAAACAGGGAGTTCTGGAATATTCGGCGAAAGTGTAAAATGAACGCGAAAATAAATGCGGATTTCTTATCAGTTCAATTATTTTAAAGAAATTTTGAAGGTGTTTAACCGGCGGCGTGCTTATCGCCGTTCATTTCATCGACCAATTCGGCAATCGTGGCCTTGCGTTCGGCATACGCATCGTGCTGGTGGATGCTCTCCTCGTTGGTCTGCTTGATCGTGACCACCGAATCCCCCGAAAGGTACTCGAATTCAGCCAGTACTTTTCGTGCCATCTCCCGTACACAGTCCTCCACGAACCGGGGATTTTTGTGCGCGGCCAGAACAACTGCTCCTTCGTCGCCGCGTTTCAAGAGTTCGTAGATCCCGCTGCTCATCGATTCCTTGAGAATCCAGATGACCCTCTCAAGGTCAACGTGCTGGTCGTCGTCGGTCTCGATGCACAGGAACCCCTTGCCACGCTGGTTGTGGGTGGCCATGGGGACCTCGCCGAAGAACGCATCGATCTTGTCCTTGGGGACATCAAGCCCTTCGAGAACCCGGCTGGCGCGTTCTTTCATGATGTTCTGGGCGCAGGGGCAGGCGGTCATACCCGTGACCTCGGCACCGATGCTCTTTCTCACGATCGGTGCGCGGAACGTTCGTCGGGCGATTGCCCGGGCATGCACCTTGACAACCTCGTGGCAGGCAGTCCTGCTGATCGGGGTCTCGCGCTTGACCATGAACTCGCTGCGCATCAGGACTTCCGTGCGGTCTGCATACTCGTGCCGGTCGAGAAGCTTCCGGGCAACCACGCTGCAGAGCTGTTCGATCTGGTTGACGTCGCCATCGATTGCCTGCTGGAGGACTTCGTCGATCACTTCGAAATTGCGCGAGAGGTTGGCGCCCTTGAGGCTGCCGGGCAGGTCGACATAGACATCGAAGTTCGAGATAAAGATCACCGGGCGTTTTCCGGCGCGGTGCACTTCCACGAGCTTCTTGACGTTCTTCACGCCGACCCGTGTTAAGTTGATCCGGACGTCGGGGGACGATGCCTGGATGTCCGGGAGTTCCCTTGTAAATGCTTTATCGGGGGTCAGATCTGATGCTTTGCGGCTAATAGGTCATCGCATCCATAGGATTTTCGTGTGTCTCTTTAGTTTTTTTATATAATATTTATGTGCTTTGTTGCTGATATCAAAGGGATCATCTATGATGAAAAAATATTATGAGGCAGATGCTGACCTCGGTGTCTTAAAAGGCAAGAAGATCGCCGTGATCGGCTACGGGTCGCAGGGCAGAGGGCAGTCGCTGAACCTGAGGGACAGCGGGCTCGACGTCACAATCGGCCTGCGCCCCGGTAAGAGCTGGGACGCCGCAACGAAGGATGGCATGAAAGTGATGAAGGTCGCCGACGCGGTCAAGGCCGCCGACATCATCCAGATCCTCCTTCCGGACGAGCACCAGGGTGCGGTGTTCCGGAGCGAGATCCTGCCTCATCTTACCGAGAACAAGTGCCTCATGTTCTCTCATGGGTTCAACATCCACTTCGGCCAGATCGTCCCGCCGGTAAATGTCGATGTCATCATGGTCGCACCCAAGGGCCCGGGCTTCATGGTCCGCCGCCAGTACGAGGAGGGCAAGGGAGTGCCCGCGCTCATCGCCATCTACCAGGACCACACCGGCAGGGCGCACAAGACCGCGCTCGCGTACGCAAAGGGTATCGGCGCAACCCGCGCGGTAGTCCTTGAGACGAGCTTCCGCGAGGAGACCGAGACAGATCTCTTTGGCGAGCAGGCCGTCCTCTGCGGCGGGATGACCTCCCTCATCAAGGCCGGGTTCGAGACCCTTGTCGATGCCGGGTACTCCCCCGAGATGGCCTACCTTGAAGTGCTCCACGAGACCAAGCTCATCGTTGACCTCATCTACGAGGGCGGGCTCACCAACATGCGCAAGTACATCAGCAACACGGCACAGTACGGCGACCTCACCCGTGGCCCCCGCGTGATCGGACCCGAAGCGTACGAGGCGATGCAGGAGATCCTGGAAGAGATCCAGACCGGCCAGTTCGCCCGCGAGTGGATGCTTGAGAACATGGTCAACCGCCCGATGTTCAATGCCCTCACCAAGGCAGACGAAGAGCACCTCATCGAGGAAGTCGGGAAGGAAGTCCGGGGCATGATGCCCCAGTTTAAGAAATAACACCTGATGGTGTTATTTCTTTCTCCATTCGGAGAACGCTCACGCGTTCCCTCATGGTTCAAGAAGTAATTTCTCACGATATTACTTCTTTCCCCGCTCGGGCACACGGCCCTCGTGGTTCAAAAAATAATTCCTGACGGAATTATTTTCTTCTCCGCTCGGAGAGCACTGATGTGCTCCCTCGCGGTTCAAGAAATAATTTCTTCATTTTTACTCCAATTCTTACTCCATCCAACCATATCGATGCTTTTTCCTTGTGACTGTCCAATACTACACCAATGAACGTCTGCATCATCTATCACAGCGAAAGCGGTAACACCCGCCACGTGGCCCAGCACATCGCGGAGGCGTGCCGGGGGCAACTGGTTGAGGTGACCGACAGGACGGAATATGGCCGGCTGACCGGCTTTTTCATCCGGTGCAAGATGGCCCGCGGCGAGGAGAAGGTGTTTGTCGAGCCCGGGGTCATTGATGTCTCGGGCTATGACCAGCTGGTGTTCGGCTCGCCCGTCTGGGCTTTTAAACCCACTCCCGCGATCCATGCGGCGATCGACGCGCTGAAGGGATGCGAGGGCAAACGCGCAACAGCGTTCTGCACGCACGGGGGAAAACCCGGGCAGACGGCCGAGGTCTTCCAGAAGTGGATCGAAGCCCGCGGCATGAAATGCGTGGGGAATGGCGGCATCCACCAGAAGGATATCGAGAACGAGAAGAAGACTCGCGAACTGATCGAGACACTGGTCAAGGACCTCCCCTCTGCCTGAGTTGCAGTCGTGCGATGACGGCGCCCGGGACGGTGGGGGTCCAGGAGGCCAGCCGGCTGACGCCTTTTTTCCTTTGAGAAAGCCTTTTTGTCCGCCGACGCCTTTCTATATACACTATGACGGACCCGTACGAAAAACTCCTCAAACAGGCCTACTCCAATATCACGGAGAAGACCGAGTCCTCGGAGCGGTTTATAGTCCCCGAGGCAAAGGCCTACGTGGAAGGCAAGACGACCGTTCTTGAGAACTTCGCAGACATCGTTGGAAAGGTCCGCCGGGACCCCGACCACCTGATGAAATTCCTGCTCGGCGAACTGGGGACCAGCGGCAAGATTGACGGGAACCGTGCGATCTTCAACGGCAAGTTCGAGATCCAGCTCATCAAGGCCATCTTCAAGAGTTATGTCGATGACTTCGTGATCTGTTCCGAATGTGGCAAGCCGGACACACGGCTTGTCAAGGACGACCGGGTCACGCTCCTCCGGTGCGATGCCTGCGGAAGCCACCGCCCGATCCGGAAGCGGAAGGCCCGGACTGAACCGGTCTCGGAGAACCTCGAGGAGGGGCAGGTCATGGACGTCGAGATCCAGTCTGTTTCGAAACGTGGCGACGGGGTTGTCAAGATGGGTCGCTATATCATGTACGTTGCCAATTCGAAGCCCGGCCAGAAAGTCAAGATCAAGATCTCCCGTATCTCGGGGTCCATCGTCTTTACCGAGCGGGCGGAATAAGCCTTCGGTCAATACCTTTTTTGCTGTTGCCTCTCTTTTGCCAGCCTGCGCTGCCCATCAGGATCAGAGCGGGAGAGATCAAAGAATCGTAGGGGAAAAAAGTATTCCGGAGGACCCGGTTTTATGCCTTCGTCTTCTTGATGCCCTTGAGGATCTCGTCGCAGTGGCCGGTGATCCGCTTGCAGGCTTTCTTGATGATGGGAAGGGGGTTCTTCTTGTTCTTTGTCGTGACAAGCAGTTCCGGGTCCGAGAACTGGAATTCGATATTGTAGCGTGCGACATCAACGTCGGGATCGCTTAAAATCTCCTCAACAAGGGCGTTCATGAACGTGTGCCCCTCCCCCTGGATGATGAGCCGCACCTTGTCCTTCTCGAGATCGAGTACTTTTACAATCATGCACCTATGGTTGGGCACCTGAAAATCATTAAGGTATGGGTCGGAGGATCGCCCTCGCGCAAGGCGGTTACGGGAAGGTGAAGGTATCCCCGTCCTTTGCCGTATGCGGGAGGTCCCAGGGAATATGGTGGCTTAAGTGCACGCACCGGAATTCTTTTGGGGCCAGTTCACCGGCAAGCGTGCAGGCATCGAGATAGTTCATGTGCTTGGCGATGGTGAAGTGAGACGGAGCGAGGGCATCGAGTAGGAGGAGGTCAAGGTTGCGGAGAAGGCCGAGGCTCTTTTCCGGGATGTCCCGGTTGGTATCCGATGTGAACCCGATCCTTGAAGTCCCGGTCTCAAAGAGCATACCGGTCGTGAAGGCCGGGGGGTGTTTGACCATGAAGGGGGTGATCGTGATCCCGAACAAGGTGAACGGGACGTACGGTTCAACAGGGACTGCCCGGAAATTCAGGAAACGGAAGAACTCCGTGCAGTAGGAGAGGACCTGCGGTGCTGCAAATACAGGGGGGATGTTCTGGACCCGGTAGAACTCGCCAAAGCCCATGAAGTGGTCATAGTGCCCGTGGGTCCAGATGACCGCATCGATATGTGGCGAGCCGCAGCGCAGGAGCTGCTGTCGTAAGTCCGGTGAGGAGTCAACGAGGAGATGCTTTCCCTCGTTCTCGATCAACAGCGACGTGCGGAGGCGTGTCGCACCGGTCTGGTGCGCATGGGTGCACTGGGGGCAGTCGCACCCGATGCGGGGAGTGCCGACTGCGTCACCGGTGCCAAGAAGCGTGATCTTCATGCTATAACCAGTTCTGGTGCCGGATGGCCTCGCGGTTTCGGACCATGGTGATGCCCTTTTCGATATCGCTCTCACGGATATCGTTTCTCTGGTCCATGAGTGCCGAGAGGATTGCCTCCTTGATCATCATGCGGAGGTCTGAACCGGAAAATCCCTCGGTCTTCTTTGCGAGGACCGCATAATCGACGGCACAATGGAGGGTTGCGGTGACTTTTTTCAGGATATTCTTCCGCATCTCCTCGTCAGGAAGGGCGAACTCAACGACCTCATCGAAACGCCGCCAGGCTGCCTCGTCCAGCAGCTGCGGGTGATTTGTTGCACCGATCAGGAGGACGCCGTTTTTGATGAGATTGATCCGGTCGATGTTCTTTAAGAGGGAGTTGACCGCCCGCTTCATGGCGCCATGGTCGTCGGCGGTGCGGCTCTTTGCCACGAAGTCGAACTCGTCGACAAACAGGATCGCCGGGGAGAGCTGCTTGGCCAGGTCGAAAATGCGGTCGATGTTCTTTGAGGTCTCGCCAAGGTACTGCGAGGTGACCATCGAGAGGCGGACCTCGAGGACTGGCATGTGCATGGTACGCGACATGGCAAGGGCAAGCGAGGTCTTGCCGGTGCCGGGCGGCCCGACAAAGAGGAGCTTGCCGATCTCATAGATCCGGTGTTTGTGCAGGAACTCGCGGTGGTCGAGAGCGTGCTGGATCTTCCTGATGAACGCCAGCTGGTCGTCCGTGCAGACCAGGTCGTCGATATGCTGCTCGATCTCGTCCGGTGCGCTGAGGATGACGAGGTCAAGCGCGCCCCGGAGTTTCTCGTCCTCGCTGATGAGCCGGGAGATCCGGGCATCCAGGTGGGCTTTTGTGTCTTCGAACGAGGGATTTGCCTTCCGCACGTCCTTGTAGGACACCCCGTTGGAACCGCCGATCTTCTCGAAATAGAAGGCAAGCGCCGGGTTCTTCTGGAGGAATGACTTTCCCCCCTGCTTGAGGAACCACTGCCCGGCAGGTTCGAGGGCCGTGATCTTGAGCCGCTGGCCGAACTCCTCGTACGAAATGAAGGGATTTGCCACAAGTTTCGTGTGGGCGTCGGCAATGGAGAGGGCCCGCTTGATCAGCCCGTCGCTGACGTAGACCGGACGCTTGATCTCGGAACCGGTGGCACCAAAGACATCGCGGCAGAGTGGCGTAATGTCGTTGATGTCAAGTTCGGGGTTCTGGTTGAAGATCTCGGCAGTCAGCACGATCTCCATAATACGCAGGGTGTCAGAGTCTCCGGACATGGCTGTAACCTTAATTAATCGGCACCGGCATGCATAAGGTTTCTTGTCGGTCTCTTACCGGGTTGTCACCATGCAGCCATCGCTGGTCACGATGACCGTGTGCTCATGCTGGGAGACAAGGGAGCCGGGAATGTCGGCAAGGACCGGGTAGACATGGAGAGTCCCCGATCGCACAAGCGCGGGAAGGGCGAGGTCGAGTTTCTTCTCACCAAGCCAGCGCCGGGAGAACGGCAGTCCGTTCCGTTCCTTGATCCGGTCCAGGATGGTGCGGCCCGCAGGGATGCGCACGGGTCGGTTTGAGATCTGTGAGTAGATCTCCATCCGGGATTTCTCTCCCACGCGCCCGCTTCCCGTGGTGGCGAATGGCTCGATGGCAAAGACCATGTCCTCTTCGAGTATCACGCCCCCGCCAATAGCGGTATTGTGGATTGTGGGCGGGCCGTGGAGGAGGAACCTGCCCAGCCCGTGGCCGGTCAGGTTTGCAACCGGGCGGTATCCCCTGCCCTCGATCTCCTGCTGGATTGCGGCCCCCAGCGCCCCGGTCGGAACGCCGGGTTTTATGGCGCGAATCGCTGCTTCAAGGGCTTCTTTGGATGCGTCGAGCAGCAGCGAGTTGTTCCCGAGGTCTACGGTCATGGCGGTGTCAGCGATATACCCGTCGACCTGCACCCCGAGATCGAGCTTGGCAACGTCCCCTTTCCGGAAGACCCGGTCATCGCCCGGCGAGGCAGTGTCATGTGCAGCGTCCTCGTTCAAGGAGAGGTTGAGGGGGAACGCAAGCGCTACCCCCTCTTCTTTCACCCGTGCCTCCACGGATTCGACAAGATCGAGGTAGGATGCCCCAACCCGGATCCCCTGCGCACCTTCGCGGAGGATCCGCGATGCAAGGGAACCGGCGGCCCGGTAGCTCTCCAGGATGTCGTCCTTCACAGGACCAGCTCCTCGGAGAAGTGCGTGAAATTGGAGAAGCCTTTTGCAGTGACGGCCCCCATGTCCTCAAGCCGGACTCCTCCGGTGCCGGGATAGTACAGGCCCGGCTCGATGGTGATCACGTTTCCGGCGCGAAGCTCCTTTCCTGCCGGTCCCACAGTGGGGAGTTCGTGGACCTGAAGCCCCACGCCATGCCCGAGGTTGTGGGTGAATCCCCGGGTATCGCTCTCGTACCCGTGGTCTTTGAAGAAGTCCACGACTGCTTGGTAGACCTCTGCCCCCGGCACGCCCGGTTTTATCAGGGATGTTGCGAGGTGTTTTGCCTCGTACAGCGTATCGTACATCTCCCGGATCTCGTTCGAAGGCTTGCCTTTGACCACCGTGCGGGTCATGTCAGCGTAATAGCCGCTTGCCTCCTCGACCGGGAAGAGGTCGATGATGATGGGCTCATCCGCGTGGAGGGGGCCGTTGCCGGTTGCATGCGGGATTGCGGTGTCCTCGCCGCACGCAACGATAGTGTCAACGGCTGTACACCCGCAGGAGAGAAGATGGGTGTGCATGGCGAAGCGGATATCTTCCGAGGTGAGGGGCTTGCCCTTATGGTGGAGGATGCCTTTCTTTATCGTGGACTTACGGATCAGCTCAACGCCGAGCCCGAGCGCGGTTTCGGTCACTTTCTGGACGCGGCGCATTGCAGTAATCTCGGCCCGTGACTTCTCTGCCCGCAGGGACAGGATCGTCCCGGAATCTACGATCACGGTGCAGTGTTTCTCCAGCGCCCGGGCAAGCCCGACCGGGAACTGGGGGGGGACAAGGATCTTCTTTCCGGCCTGTCCGGCGATCATCTTTGCCGTTGCGCGGAGGGGGTCTTTCTCCTTTTTTAAGATCTCCGGCAGGTGTGCCTCGGCACGGGTCATCACTGCCGCAGGTGATTCACGGGACGCGCGCCCAATCTCCATCTGCGAGATGATGATCGTGTCCCTGCCCCCGGCTTTCCGGAAAAAGACGAACGGGTCGCTTGTCACAAACTTCGTCATGTAGCGCATGTCCGCGTCGCGCGAGTTGGCATACATCACGTACGCATCCGCCCCGCTCTTCCTGATTGCTTCGGAAAGTGGATCCATCTGCCCGGAATATGTGCGGTGAAACGTCAAGTACTTTTATTCCGGCAGCACAATTGTTGCGATGGACCAGAATGCGAAAGACCAGTTCCGGTGGAAGTTCTATCACCTTGCCGTTGAGCTGAACATCATCATTCTCCTTGTCGCCGTATCCGTCCTCTTCCTCTTCCTCCTGCCGGAACGTCTTGAAACCTACCGCCTGCCCCTGATTGCAGTCATGCTGATCGTTGCGGCGCTCCTCTCGCTGGATTTCCGGAAGCGGTACCAGCTGACGAAGGCATGGCTTCATCAGCAACCAGAGAAAAAGGAAGATGTGGATAAGCCGGAGTAAGCCGGACCATTGTGGGTGAGGGAAGATGCTTGAGAAGATGAAGGACGAGGTCGAACTGATCAGCCGCCATCTTGAGGTTGCCCGCGCCGTGGCGGATCACCAGCCGATCGGGATCATGAAGCTCTCCGAACTGTTGAAGGAGCCTTCGCACCGCATCCGGTACTCCCTCCATGTGCTGGAACAGCTGGGATATATTCGCGCATCTCCGGAAGGTGCCGTGGCAACGGCCCGGACCGTTGAACTCTTTGCCCACCTGAACGAGGACCTTGACGACCTGATCCGGCTGATCGAATCGATGAAACGCGAGGAATAAGATGGTGGGAAGCAACCCCTGGTATGCCTGTGCCAGATTCCCGGCCCTACGACCTTATAGTTACCTTTAAAAGTACTCAGAAAGAATCTATTAGGACGCGAAGACGCGTGCCTCCCTAACTCAGTTGGTAGAGTGTCGGACTGTTAATCCGAATGTC
>Ga0302253_1001894_pt1 | contig 11369 bp, 10 predicted proteins | sample AAG_RA_Trp_MG_FD_193537 | JGI IMG/M metagenome (GOLD analysis project Ga0302253, IMG submission 193537) | Enriched activated sludge microbial communities from anaerobic digester in WTTP, New Holstein, Wisconsin, United States - AAG_RA_Trp | ecosystem: Engineered > Bioreactor > Anaerobic >... | reverse complement strand
ACATCCTGTTCGAGATCTGCTGTCTGGTTCGTGACGCTGGTCACATTTTTGCCGGTAATAAATTCTGTCACGTTTGCTTCCGACAGGGCAGGCTGGATGAGGAGTACTGCAAAGAGAACGATAACCGGAAGTATGCGATATCGCCTGAAATTCATGGTACAGCATTTCCCGGCCGGTCACATTAAGATTCCTTATCCTCTGGTCATCCGTTATTTCCGGCCCGATGGTTGAACGGGACAGCCGGACACGGCCGGTCTTCCGGTTCCGACGTTAAGATACAACTAATACGGATTGTGAGCAAAATATAGGTTGACTGGGGAGATCGTACGTGAAGTACATCATTGTTACCGGTGGCGTGATGAGCGGCCTTGGGAAAGGCATCACCGCCGCGTCAGTAGGACGGATCCTGAAAAACCGCGGCTACCGGGTAACTGCCGTCAAGATCGACCCGTACCTGAACATCGATGCCGGGACCATGAACCCCGCCCAGCACGGCGAAGTGTTCGTGCTCAAGGACGGGAGCGAGGTCGACCTCGACCTTGGCAACTACGAGCGGTTCCTCGACATCGAGCTGACGGCCTCCCACAACATCACCACCGGCAAGGTGTACCGCACGGTCATCCAGAAGGAACGGCGCGGGGATTTCCTTGGTGAGACCGTCCAGATCATCCCCCACATCACCGACCAGATCAAGACCTGCATCCGGCAGGCAGCCGAAGAGGAGTTCCCGGACGGGACCCACGCCGATATCTGCCTTGTCGAGGTCGGCGGTACCGTAGGCGACATCGAGAGCATGCCGTTCCTCGAAGCAATCCGCCAGATGCGGGGCGAGCTCCCCCCGCACGACTATGTCCTGATCCATGTCACCCTGATCCCGCAGGACACGATGGGCGACATGAAGACCAAGCCCACGCAGCACTCGGTGAAAGCCCTGCGGGAGCTGGGCCTCCACGCGGATATCATCGTCGGCCGGAGTCCCAACCCGATCGGGGCCGGCACAAAACGGAAGATCTCGGCGTTCTGCGATCTCCCGCAGAGCGCTGTCATCTCGGCTGCAACGGCACCGGACACCTATGCCGTCCCGATGGAGATGGAGAAGGAAGGAATCGCCGACGTGCTCTCCGCCCACCTCGGCCTTGACAGGAAAGAGGCCGACACGACCTGGTACCGGATCGTCAACCGGGAATACACGAACCGGGTAACGGTTGCGATTGTCAGCAAATACGGCATCGAGGACGTGTACATCAGCATCAAGGAGTCGCTCAAGCACGCGGGCCGGGCGCTCTCCACGGAAGTCAAGATAGCGTGGCTGGATGCGGAGCGCTACGAGCGGTGCTCCCTCAAGGACTACGACGGCATCCTCATACCGGGCGGCTTTGGCAAGCGGGGCATCGAGGGGAAGATCGAGGCGATAAAGTTCGCCCGGGAGAACAATGTCCCCTTCCTCGGCCTCTGCCTCGGGTTCCAGCTGGCGACCGTTGAATTTTCCCGGCACAAGGCAGGGATCACGGATGCCACGAGCGAAGAGTTCGGTGAGGGGACGCACGTGATCGCCCTCCTCCCGGAGCAGGAGGGCCTCAACCAGCTCGGGGGCACCATGCGCCTCGGGAATTACACGGCAGACATCCGCGAGGGCACGCTCGCGAATAAACTCTACGGCATGAAACAGGTTGTCGAGCGCCACCGGCACCGGTATGAAGTGAATCCGGCATACATCGACAGGCTGGAGAAGGCCGGGCTGGTCTTCTCTGCAACGAATAAGAACCGGATGGAATGCCTCGAATTACCGGATCATCCGTTCTTCTTTGCCACCCAGTTCCACCCGGAGTTCAAGTCCCGGCCAACGAAACCATCGCCACCCTATCTCGGATTTGTCGAGGCGTGCAGGGCGAACAAGCGGACAACATAGGAAATGAACGACAGGATCAGACGATTGGAGAAAGACCATGGTCAATACGAAAAAATTCATTGAAAAGGCAACTGGTGAGATAAAAACCGCGGCCGGCAACGATAAGGTCGTCATGGCCCTTTCAGGTGGGGTCGACAGCTCGGTCTGTGCTGCGCTCGCAGCCCACGCTATAGGTGACAACCTGATCCCGATCTACATCGACACCGGCCTGATGCGGAAGGGCGAGACCGAGCGGATACAGCAGGTGTTTTCAGATATCCGGCTCGATGTTGTCAGGGCCGAGGACGAATTCCTCGGTTCGCTGAAAGGCATCACCGATCCCGAAGCGAAACGAAAGGCGGTCGGCGAGCGGTTCATCCGCGTCTTCGAGCGGGAGGCAAAGAAGAACGGGGCAAAATGCCTCCTGCAGGGCACGATCTATCCCGACATCATCGAGAGCCAGGGTGGGATCAAGAGCCACCACAATGTCGGGGGCATGCCGCTCCACATGGAGTTCCGGACGGTCATCGAGCCGGTCCGCGACCTGTACAAGGATGAGGTGCGGGAGGTTGCCGGGGCGCTCGGGTTGCCGAAGGAGATCCAGCACCGGATGCCGTTCCCGGGCCCCGGGCTCTCGGTGAGAGTGCTGGGTGAAGTGACAAAAGAGAAGATAGCGGTTGTCCGGGAAGCGAACTGGATCGTCGAGGACGAACTTGTCGAGAAGTACCGTCCCTGGCAGTGCTTCGCTGCCCTCATCGGACTTGGCACCGGTGTCAAGGGAGACAACCGGATCCATGGCTGGATCGTTGCAGTCAGAGCGGTCAGCTCGAGAGACGCGATGACCGCCGAGCCGCTGGAGATCCCCTTCGACCACTTAAGGAAGATCGGCTCAAGGATCACCGCGGAGATCCCGAGCGTCTCCCGTGTCGTCTACGACATCACGGCAAAACCTCCGGCAACGATCGAATACGAATAACAATCACCCCCAAACGTAAAAACGTGATATTCATGGAAACAACAAGCCAGTTCAAACAACTCGATGAACAGTACTTCATGCCCGCGTTCACCCGGGAAATTGCCCTCGTGAAAGGGAAGGGATCGAACGTCTGGGACGCAGAAGGCAAGGAATACCTCGACTGCGTTGCCGGCATTGCCGTCTGCAGCACCGGCCACTGCCACCCTGCAGTCGTGAAGGCGATCTGCAGCCAGGCCCGCGAGCTCATCCACTGCTCGAACCTGTACTATGTCCCGCACCAGGGAGAGCTCGCGAAGAAGATCGTTGAGATCACCGGGATGCACAAGGCCTTCTTCTCCAACTCCGGTGCCGAATCGACCGACGGCGCCCTCAAGCTCGCCCGCGTCAGGACCGGGAAGAAAAAGTTCGTGGCGTTCACGCACGGGTTCCACGGCCGTACCGTAGGATCGCTCTCCGTGACCCACAAGCCCCCCATCCGCGAACCCTTCGAGCCGCTCGGCATGATCCGGACCTTCGTCGATTACGGGGACGTGGACGGCCTCCGGAAAGCAGTTGACAGCGATACCGCCGGTGTTATTGTCGAACCCATCCAGGGTGAGGCCGGCGTCATCATCCCGCCCGACAGCTTCCTCGAGGGCATCCGCGACGTATGCGACAAGAGCGGAGCGCTCATGATCGTCGACGAGGTGCAGACCGGCATGGGCCGTACCGGCAAATGGCTTGCCATGCAGCACACCAAGGTGCAGCCCGATATCGTGACGCTCGCCAAGGGGATCGCGAGCGGCTTCCCCATGGGCGCCCTCGTTGCCCGCGAAGGGCTCGAGTTCAAAAAGAGCGAGCACGGCAGCACCTTTGCCGGCGGCCCTCTTGCATGCGCAGCGGCGCTCGCAACCATCGGGGTCATCGAAAAGATCCTGCCCGACGTGAGCCGGAAAGGCGAGCGCTTCCGCAAGGGGCTCGCGAAGTACAACCCGCGGGTCCGCGGGCTGATGATCGGTGTGACGGTCGGCGACAAATGCCCGGAGATCCAGAAGAAATGCGCGGAAGAGGGCGTGCTGGTCAACTGTGCAGCGGACGGGAACCTGCGGCTCGTCCCCCCGCTCACTATCACCAATGCCGAGATCGACCGTGTCGTGAAGGTTGTCAATGGAGCGCTTGGTTAGGTCCTGCTACAAACAGAAGAGCGGCTACGCCTTTGCAAAGAAGGCGGAGGATATCGCACGCGAGTACGGCATGGACCGCGTTGCCCGGCTGGCGAGCAACGAGAACCCGGAACCCCTCTCCCCCCTCGCGCTGAAAGCCGCGGAGGAGGCACTCCTCACCGTGAACCGCTATCCTGACGAGCGGGTGAACGTGCTGATGAACGCCCTCCGGAAACGCTACGGGGACTGCCACTTCGTCACCGGAGTCGGGATGGATGGCGTGATCGAAACCCTGTTCCGGACGCTCGTGGAGCCTGGCGAGAAGGTGGTCGTGTCAACACCCACGTTCTCCTTCTATGCCCTCGCGGCCATGGGGCAGGGCGGCGACGTCGTCACCGTGCCCCGCGAAACGGACTTCTCGGTGGACCCGAAGAAGCTGGTCAGGGCCGCGAAAGGAGCAAAGGTGACCGTCCTCTGCTCCCCCAACAACCCGACGGGGAATGCAACCGGCACGGATGTCGTGCGGGAGATCCTTGACACGATCGACGGCGTGCTCTTCCTTGACAATGCGTACGTGGAGTTCTCGGGCATCGACTACCTCCCGCTGATGAGGAAGCACGAGAACCTTGTCCTTGGCAGGACCTTCTCCAAGGTCCACTCCCTTGCCGGCCTCCGGATCGGCTACGCGTTCACCCCCCGCTGGCTGCCGCCGTGGTACAACCGGGCCGGCACGCCATTTACCGTGAATGCAGTCTCGATGGCAGCAGCAGCTGCGGCCCTGTCCGACACGGGTCACGCGGAAAAGTATATTGCGCAGGTAAAGCGCTGGCGGAAGAACTTCGCAGACCTGGTCAGGTTCCCGGTCCTGCCTTCCGACGCCAATTTCGTCATGGTCGATGTCGCTCCCCGGACCGGCGACGAAGTGGTCGCGGACCTTGCGCGGAAGGGCGTCATTGTCCGGTCCTGCCGGAGTTTTGCCGGGCTCGATGACCACTACATCCGGGTCAGCATCGGCGCGGACTGGGAGAACGAACGCTTCGTGCAGGAGATCAACGCGCTATGATGTGCGGTATCACGGGAACGCCCGGAACCGGAAAATCGCTGATCGGCGAGGAGCTCTCCCGCCGCGGCCACACGGTTGTCCACCTGACAACCACGGTGGGCCCGTATGTCATCGAAGAGGATGAGGATCGGGACGCGCAGGTCATCGATACCGACCGGTGGGTGGCGGAGTTCAAACCCTTTGACGGTTTTGTCGAGGGGCACATGGCCCACTACCTCCCCTGCGACCGGATCGTTGTGCTCCGCTGCCGCCCCGACGAGCTGAAAAAACGCCTGGCCCAGCGGAAATACCCGGCAAAAAAAATCCGGGAGAATGCCGATGCGGAAGCTCTCGATGTCTGCCTGATCGAGACCGTGGAGGCATTCGAACCCGGGCAGATCCTCGAACTGGACACAACGGGTCACGACGCAGCCTACGGCGCCGGTATCATCGAGGCTTTTATCCTCGGCAGGGTCACGGCCGATTTCGGCCATATCGACTGGTCGGGATATCTCGAGGTGACAAAATGACCCTGGACCAGTACCGCTCGCAGGCGAAAGTGTTCATGGACCCGCTGGTCGCTGTTGCGATCAGCCTCCGCCTCACCCCGAACTTCTTTACCATGGCGGCGCTTCTCGCATCGGCAGCCGCCGGCATCCTGTTTTTCGGGAACATGCTCTTCTGGGGAGTTGTCGCCGTGGCTCTCAATGCCCTCTGCGATGCCCTGGACGGGGCAGTTGCCCGCGAGATGAAGATCCAGAGCAAACGCGGGGATTTCCTCGACCATGCCGTGGACCGGTACGCGGACATCTTCATCATCTGCGGGCTCTTTGCCGGCGGCATGGTCCCGTGGCCTATCGGTGTCTTCGCCCTCACCGGTGTCCTGATGTCATCCTATCTCGGCACGCAGGCCCAGGCAGTCGGCGTTGGCAGGTATTACGGCGGTGTCCTTGGCCGGGCAGACCGGCTCGTGATGATCATGGTTGTCGGGATCATCGATCTTCTCATGCCGATGAGCTGGTACGGCCTCTCGTGGATGGGGTGGATGCTCGTCCTCTTCGGCATCTTCGGGCACATCACCGCCTTCCAGCGATTCGCGTACGTCTGGGCGAAAGTGGAGTGAACCCCGTCGCGTCCTTAGCCCGTAACGGGGAATTCAGTCCTTTTTTCCGGCCCGGTAATTCTTTTTCGTGACGGTCATCTCGAATCGTGCCCCGGCGCCCGGCACCCCGGTCTCCCGGATGGTTATCCCCGTGATCGTGAGGATCTCGCGGGCAAGGAACAACCCGAAACCGGTATTTTTCCCAAATCCCTTGTCGAAGATCCGCTCTTTTTCATCAGCAGCGATCCCCGTTCCGTCATCCTCGCAGACAATGACGGCCGACTCCCCCGAATCTTCGCACAGGAACCGGATCCGGGTAATTTTTCCCCCGTAATGCACGGCATTTTCCACGAGATTGGAGAACACCTTGCCGATAAGAGGGTCAGCGTAGATTTCCGTTCCCTTCACAACCGCATTCTCAAAGCTAACGGTCCCGAGGGTGACCTGCTGTGCTGCGGTGCCGATGACCGTGTGAAGATCCTGCCACACCGGGGAACTGACCCCGATCTCCTCGTACTCCCGGGTGAACTGGATCATGGCTGCGATGCGCCGGCTGGTCTCCGTGATGCGGGAGAAATACTGCTCCACGCCGGGGCTTGCGGTCTTCGTATGCAGGAACGCGACAAAGCTGTCCAGCACGAGGAGCTGGTTCTTGATGTCGTGGCGGGTGATGCCCGTAAGCAGGTTCAGCTTCCTGTTCACTTCCCGCAGCGCAGCTTCGACGCGTTTTCGTTCGGCAACGTCCTCTTCGAGGTCCTGCCCGAGCTGTCGCAGCTTCCGGTTCGCGATGGTGAGCCGGGCCGACAAGGCAACAAGGATGATGATGAGGATGGTGATTAACGCGATCCAGTACAGGTACTGGCGGACGAGCTCCCCGGGCGTGATCACCCCGTAATTCTCGTACGGGGGGGCCCGGATCTCTTTTAGGCAGTCAGCCACGGATTCGTAATTGACGGGGATGGTCCACCTGCCCATCTTTGCAGCCTGTGCTGCCGGTGTATCCGGGGTGATCGGGAGGAGGGCGAAAGCAACGGAGGAAGCGATCGTGTCGTCCGTTCGGTTCAGCTTGGAAAAGGCCCATTCCGGGTACAGGCGGGTACTGTGAAGGTACGGGTAACCGGGACTGGCGAACTTCTCGTCCGTAGGGAAGACGTACAGGTCCGACAGCGAGATCTTCCCTTCTTCCTGCATCTGTTCCAGGATCCCCGTGCGGACGATTCCCGCGTCAGCCTTCCGGCTGATAACATCGGTGACAACAACCGTATGGGACTCGGAAAAGGAAAGGGACGCAAAATCGCGCCCCGGGTCAATGCCGTGTTCCCGGATCTCCCGGTTTGCCGAATACCACCCGCCAAACGAATTGTTTCCTGCTGCGACAATACGTTTTCCTCTCAGGTCATCGTAGGTCCTGATATCCCCGCGATCGCTTCGTACGATGATGACGCCGCCGAATTCCTTGATGAACTGCCCGTTATGGTAGGTGTTGAGCGTCAGCATCCGGCTCGTGCCATAGGTATATTCAAGGGCTGTATCGATCGCGGGGTTGCTCAGGACGAAATCCACCTCGCCAGCTGCGACAGCCGGGGTGATGTTCTCAAAAGTGAGGGGGACGAGCTCGAAATGGTACCGGGGGAGCGCTGTATTCAGGTAATCGACCGTGGGCTGCCACAGGACCCTGCAGGTGTCGGTCCCCTGGTTGGCCAGCACCCCGACCCTGACAACTGTCGTGGAATTCTCTGCCGTGACCGGAACCATGCACCCTGCCGCCAGGACCAGCAGCAGGAGCAGCGAACACCAGTATCTCCTCTGCACGGTCTTAGGGGGAGCCCGTCCGGTCAGATGATTCATGCTATCAATGTCTTGGTGCAGGGGATTCATAAATGGTTCAGCCCGGGGAAGACCTGGATATCTTCCGGATAGATTCCAGCGCCGCCACCGCATCCTTCCGTTTCTGATCAACGGCATGCTCCTTCACCCACGCAAGGAACCGCTCCCGCGTTCCGGCATGCACGGTATCACCTGCAGCGGCTACGATCTTCGCATACGTCCGCTGCGGGTAAAAGATGGCCTGCGCAGTTGCCAGCAGTGCGGCATGGTCCTGCGGGGTAATAATCCCCTGCCGCTCCGCTTCCTTCAGCGTGAACCGGATATTGACCAGCGGTTCCGAGAGCGACAAACCGGTCTCGGGATCGAAGACCAGCGCAACCTCGTCGTCCGACTCCAGTTCGCCGGATTTATACATCCGGTACACCTCACCGATCCCGGTCATGCCGAGCGTATCCATTTCCGCGGCACGGAGTGCGCCCATACTGGAAGACCCGATAACCTTCACGCCTTTTTTCAGCGCAGCAAGGATCTCGCGGTGCGCCACGGCGGATTCCTGGTGGAAGACGCCGTCGATCAGGCCGATGATGCCCGCACCGTCCTGCACTGCCTGCAGCAGGTCCCCCCTCTTTGCCGGCGGACGGTATTCCGCGGGGAGGATCCTTTCTGCAGCTTCCCGTTCAAGGCTCGGCCCGAGAAAGACGATGATCCGCTGCATTCTTCGCCCGCTCCCCCCGGCGTTCCCGGTCCATGGCCCAGACCTCGAGGCCCGGAACGATGACCCGCACGACCGGCATCCCGATCTCCTCCCGCGTCAGATCCACGATGATGACCCGGTCCATTCCCTGTCTGTCGAGCGCCGCGATGATCATGTCGATATCCTTTTTGAAATCGTCGGTATCGGAAGACCGGAGGTTTGTGTAATCCTCGGTGCCGTTGTCCCGGAACCAGTAGCCGTTGATCCGCTTTGCCCGGTCGTACCCGATCTGCTTCTTCATCCCGGCAAGGACCGTGTCCTCCCGCGCCCCGTGGATCTGCGTGAGCCGGCTCTGGGCAACCTCGGTGAGCGCCCGCATCACCGCGATCCGTGCGCTGGTGTGCGTCCCGATGCCGATGGTGAGGAGGAGGGGATCTTTGAGGAGCACGTCGTCGGCGACCGCGGCGATCGTGGGGATGCCGATATCGCTCGTGATGTCCCTGACGGTCACCTCGACCTGCGCTTTTGCAAACTTGTCCAGCATGTCAGCGATGGCCGGATCGGTCATGTCCGTGACCCGTGGTCCTGTGTCCCGGGATACCTCCACAAGCGACCACGCGTCCCGCTCGATGACCTCCGCGAGGGCGTGGAAGACCGCCTCCTCGAAGGTATTTCCCGAAGCGAGGCCGTTGGTATTTGTCCGGAACGGACCCCGGTGATTCGGGGGAAGCGGGTGGAAGACCGCGTGGGCGGGGACGAACACCTGCTCGTTGTTCACGATATCGAACCCCTCGTACCATGCGATCGGCCGATCGGGATCAAATCCTTCCGGCACGATCAGGTCGCGGGGGTCGATCGTCCGCCCGCGGGCGAACATCTCCTGGTAGTTCGCCATCGGGAGCCGCCGGTCGTGCATCTCGGACGAGTACCGTTCGATCCCTTCCATGATGGCGGAGATCCGCGACTCCTCGACCGTAGCTCCTTTGCCGTTGTAGACCGTGATCGCCCCGTCCATGGCGGTCGGGCGGATGCAGGAGAAGACCGGGATCCCGATCCGGTCAAGGTTCGTGATGTCGGCAACGCGGGTGATGCCCGCTGCCGGGACAAGGGGTTCGATCCGGGCAAGGGTCGCATCGAGCGGGGCAGCCCGCTGCGTTTCATTATTGTAGGTCTTCTTGCAGGATGTGAGCTGCATGGCGTCACCGTGTCGCCGGCCGATTTCCGGGGCCGTTACAGATTATGTGAACGCTGCCGGGGTTTATACATGCCCATTTTCTGTCAGGTCCCCCTGCCCGAACCCCCCGCCATCCGGACAGGTATTCTCAGTGCGGCCGGATGCGCCGGAACCATCCGGTCACGCCGGTGGAGGGTTCCTGGTCATCTCCTCCAGTTTTTCAGCAACCTTCCGGAGGGTATTCACTTCGAGAAAGATGAGGATGTTCCCCGTGATGTTATACTCTTCTGATTTCAGCCGGACCCGGAACAGCATCACATCGTCCACCTCGACCGTCATCTGGGCGATCAGCGACGTGATGGCGGCATGGGCCATGTCGACGATGAGGACTGGCGGGGATGGCAGCATGTTGAACCCCAGGAGATCCGAGGATGCACTTAAAAACGAGGAGACCATGATATTGCCGACCTCGAGTATGGCGCTCTTGTCCATCTCGTCGAATGTCTGGTCCTGCTTGACAAATCCCTGCATGATGTTTGCGGTCCGGACCGCCGAGTCGCGGGGGAAGTGCAGAACGAGGAACCCTCCGTGAGGGATATCGCCCTGCAGCTCGAAGATCACCATGGTGGTCATTTCGTCGTTAAGATACTCCCCCACCTTCGAGATATCGACGACATCGATCTCCGGCACGTTCATGCCGATCTGGCTGTTGAGCATCTGTGAAAGCGTTGTTGCCGAATGTGCCGCCCCGATGTTCGCCAGTTCCTGCATTGCATCCAGCTGGACGTCAGTAAAACCCATACTGCCCTCCTCCGTTGCCCGGGCCGGGTGCATCACCCTGCCTGCACGGAAAAAGCCCTATGGGGAGATGCTTTTTTCCTTCACATATACTTAATCCATGACCGGGCAACGGACATGCTCCCGGGTAATCCTGATGAGATGCCGTTCCCGGATAGCCCGGCAGGAAAACAACCGGTTCATACGTCGTTCAATCCATCGTAACCGATAAGGGAACCTCATACGGAGTGTGCGCAGTCAGATACATCCATTACCCGGGGCCGATGATACTATCCGGAAGATGTGATCACCCATGCGTTGTCATGCACCATTTCTGACGATTTGCGCCCTTCTTCTTGCATCATCACTGATACTTGCCGGCTGCACTTCGCCCGGCGGGAATACACCGGTCGCCCCGACATCTGTCCCGGCATCCGTCCCGCCAACGCCTGGCAATATCCCCCCGGCGAAACCTTCCCCTGGACTGTCATCCTGCGGGATCACCACCTGCCACGGGCTCGACCTTGCCTGCGGCCCGAACGCTCCGGAGATCTGTACCATGGAATACCAGCTCGGCGACAAATGCCGGCAGTTTGCTTCCTGCGACACTAGTGGTGGTGGCTGCACGCTCGTCACCGGCCCGAAATTTATTGCCTGCAAAACCTGCGTTGAACAGTGCCAGTTTGCGGCAGGGCCCGACGGCCTCGCTGCATTCTCCTGCGAGGAGAAGTGCTGATCCTTTTTTTT
>Ga0302253_1001893_pt1 | contig 11378 bp, 10 predicted proteins | sample AAG_RA_Trp_MG_FD_193537 | JGI IMG/M metagenome (GOLD analysis project Ga0302253, IMG submission 193537) | Enriched activated sludge microbial communities from anaerobic digester in WTTP, New Holstein, Wisconsin, United States - AAG_RA_Trp | ecosystem: Engineered > Bioreactor > Anaerobic >... | reverse complement strand
TCGAAGTCATGATTTCCGAGCGTTGCGGCGTCAAGCCCCATGGCATTGAACAGATCGACATCCGCCTGCCCCTGATATTTGGTGAAGTACAGCGTCCCCTGCACCATGTCGCCTCCATGGAGAAACAGGACGTGGGGCTCCTGACGGCGCATTTCGCCGACCGCCGTTCCCAGACGGGAAAATCCGCCCAGTTCGGCCTTATAATCACGATGACCGCAGGTGTAAGACACCCTTGTCGCATCCAAATGTGAATGGGTATCATTGAGATGAAGGACCGTCAGCGTGAACTCGCCCGCTCCTGCAACGGAAACCCCTCTCCCCCCGATGAGACATGCAAACAGCAGCAGAAAAAGAAACCTTCTTCCGATAAATCTTAGCCCTTTGCGTTTCCTGGTCATGATCCGACTCCGCTTTGGTTTGGTTCCGCTTATACCAGATGACCATCCACTCTGCACCCAATACTTCGCTTAGAAAGTCTCTGTACAATAGAAACCAGACACAGAAAATCTCGGCGGGAAATGACCGGCGCCTTGGCCGGTCACAAATTCGTTGACATGACGCGCAACGCCATCGTATGCTTCAAAAATTACGACAAGGAGCATACTTATTGACTTTCCGCCATGAAAATAAAAATTTATTGCCGTTACATCCTGGTTTTGTTCGTTTTTTTGATGCTGTCCGTTCTGCTTTACCAGCCCGTGTCCGCCCTCTCCAGCGCCGGCGGTCGTACCTCCGTCAACGAGGCGGCGATGCGTCTGGTCAGGTTCTGCATGGACCCCAAAACAGGTTTCGATGGTCAAGCTGCCGCCGTTCTGGTGGATTATGTACTCACCCCCAAGAAGGGTAAAGAATATGCCCTGCCGGAATCCCTGGATTGCCCCGGCGCCTATTACGAATTCGACACAAAAATCAATTTCCCCCGCTTTATGGAGTATTCCTATACCGCCTTTATCCCCTCGGTGGTCACCAGGCCATCTTCATTGCGCTACTCCTTGTGGAGCGGCCCCCGCGGACAACCCCAGAATCTGCCAGGCAGCTGGAAAACCGTTCCCGAAAACGGCGCCCCTTTAATCCTGCACGGCATCCAGCACGATTCCAACACGCCGGATCTCACCACAGGCGTTTATTATGAATACGACCTGAAACGAACACTGATCCTTTTCAATCACAAGGGACGCCAGGTACTGATCTCCGTTTCGAAGCAGACCGATAAATCCAATGTGGGAGAGCGAGGTTTTATTCTCGGCAACGACAGCGACTGGAATTACTACTACTCCGGTAAACCCGGCTCCGCCAAAGCCGGCCTGGGGTGGGTAAAGTCTTATATTTACGATTATTTTTCCGTCAACGTCTATGTGGAAACCGGTTCCTCTCCGGTCATGGTCAGAACCGGTGTCTTTCAGTGGATCAGAGCGGGGTGGTCGGGGCTTAATTTTGTAAAACCCTCTCATATTATTGAAGGCATGCGGCGTTTTGCGCGGAATACGCGGGTGATTCTGGAGTCGCCCCGTCTGCCTGCGCCCAATCAGATGGTTTCGGTTTACCAATGGCTCACGAATCTTCCCGCCAACGATTTATCAAACAAATACGCTGCGTTACAACAGGCCCAGCGGACATCGGCGGCGCAGATCGGCAAAATCGGCAAATCGGAAGCGGCGGAACCCATTTCCCTGAAGAAGACGCCTAAAGAACAGATGGTTGAAGAGTTGATGCTGGAGTATCTGAAATTGACTCTGGGAAAACCAACCCCTGTGGGTAAACATTTTTCCTTCATTCCCCCTGCACCGCTGTCATGAAAGTCGCCGCCGTTCATATATACAACGTTTCATGCATATCTCTCAGGTAGAAAAACAACATGGCAAGAAGAACCCGGGCCACGGCTGATCCGGAACTGAAAAAGCGGATTCAGGAATTGATCGACAGTCAGGGGGGCGGAGATAACGTCGATTTGGTCGCCGATGTCATCGAAAATGCCCTCAAACTGCTCAACGATGTCAAATCACGGGGCGATGTCCGCGTCATCCAGACGGCCCTGCGGGAGTTGCGCTACGCCTTCAAGCTGTTCGCTCCCCACGCCGGTGTCCGCAAGGTGACGCTGTTCGGCTCCGCCCGGACCCAGCCCGGCAAGCCGGAATACCGCCAGGCCGCGGAATTTGCCCGGCGCATCGCCGACGAGGGATGGATGGTGATCACCGGCGCCGGTCCCGGCATCATGCAGGCGGGCCATGAAGGAGCCGGCAGCAAGCGAAGTTTCGGCGTCAATATTCGCCTTCCCTGGGAACAAAATGCCAATCCGATCATTCAGAAAGACAAAAAACTTATCAATTTCAAATACTTCTTTACCAGGAAGCTGACGTTCCTCCGTCATTCCGATGCCATCGTGCTTTTTCCCGGCGGGTTCGGCACCCTGGACGAAGGCTATGAAGCCCTCACCCTGATGCAGACCGGGAAAAGCCGCCTCATGCCGCTTGTTCTTCTGGACCGTCCCGGAGGCACCTACTGGAAAACCTGGGACAGGCACATAAGGGAACACCTGCTGCGCAACCAGTTCATTTCCCGGGATGATCTCGATCTTTTCGAAATCCTGGATGATGTGGATGCGGCGGTCAAAACTGTCACCCGTTTTTACCGCAATTTTCAATCCATGCGGTATGTGAAGGATCTGCTGGTCATCCGCATGAGACACATGCCTTCAGACCATGCCATACAGGGGTTGAACGAGGATTTTGGGGATATCATCTCCCAGGGGAAGGTCAGACGCATCGACCCGACGCCGGAAGAAGTGGAAGACGGCACCGACCTGGAATTCCCGCGTATCGCCTTCGAATTTAACAAGCGCGACCACGGACGATTGCGGCAGATGATCGATGTCATCAACAGTTTTTAACCGCTCGACAGGATAAGTCATGGACATCATTCTTGCAGGGTACAATCTCGATTATGAAACGATCCGGGGCATGGAGGAGGCGCATCCGGAGTTGACCTCCCTGACACCGGAGACGGTTTCCGCCGCCTACGCTCGGATCAGCCGAAGCCCCAAACCGGTCAATGAATTACGGACCATTGCCCGTACGGAAGTGGAGAAGGCCCGGCAGTCCAACAACAATATCGTCTTCGAAATGGGGCACAGTTCCATCGCCGAACATGCCGTGTTCAATATCGACGTCATCGGCGTGTCGCGCCTGCTGGTCGAGGAAATCGAAAAGTTCCGTCTCTGCTCCTACACGGAAAAGTCCCAGCGCTATGTCCTGCTCTCCGACGACTTCATTATTCCCGAGGAGATTCGGGCAGCTGGCATGGCAGAGCGGTTTGCCCAGCTGGTGCAGAAACAGAACGCATTCTATCATGAACTCTATGATAAGTTGCGGCCCCATGTTTTTACAAAACATCCCGATCTGGCGACAGACCCCAGAAACCAGGCAATGCTCGAGGGCTGGGCGAAGGAAGACGCCCGCTACATCCTCTCCATGGCCACCCAGACCCAGCTTGGCATGACGATCAACGCCCGGAACCTGGAACTGGTCATGCGGCGGATGGCCGCCCATCCCCTGGCGGAGGCGAATGAATACGGCCGTAAGCTCTATGACGTCGTCAAACCCATCGCCCCGTCCCTCATCCGCTACACGGAGAAGACGGATTACAATGCCCGGACAGGAGAGGATTTACGGAACAGGCTTGCCGATTTCCTGGATTCGCTTCCTGAAGCAGGCGACACGGCGCCACCGGCGGCCGTCACCCTGGTTCACACGACACCGAACGCTGACGACCGGGTTCTGGCCGCGTTCATTCATGCGGCCACCCGCCGGCCGGTTAGCCACAGCATTAAGACGGCGGCGGCCCTGACGCCGGACCGGAAAGCAGAAATTTTCCGCACCGCTTTCCGCCATATGCAGGGTCACGACATGGCCCCGCGGGAATTGGAATGTGTCAATCTGACCTATGACCTCATCGTCAGCGCCAGTTGCTTTGCACAGTTGAAACGTCACCGGATGGCGACGATCCTCTGCCAGAGCTACAATCCGGGCCTGGGGGTCACGATCCCCGAATCGATTCGGGAGGTTGGTATGACCGCCACCTTCCAGGACATGATTGGGCGAACAGAGGATTTCTATAATGAATTGCAGGCCGCTGCACCCACCGCCGCCGACTACGCCCTGACCAACGCCCACCGGAAACGGGTCCTCATGAAGATTAACGCTCGGGAGCTTTACCACATTGCCCGCCTCCGGGCCGACCGCCACGCCCAATGGGACATCCGTAATCTTGCCAAGGAGATGCTCGCCCAAGCGCGGACCGTTATGCCCCTGACCCTGCTGCTGGCCACCGGCAAGGACGATTTTGCCACACGCCGGGCGGAAATTTATCAGGATTGATCAAAACAAAAGAGGCCATCCGGACATCTGAATTACAGACGATGGACCCATGAGATGGAGTTTATGCTCATAATCATTGACTATTTCGCCGGAATTGGGTAAAAAGGCCCTTCGAGTGCAAGAAAACTATCCTAAGGAGATTTATGAAAAAGAAGGATTTTCTGAAAAAAACGGTCCAGCATGTTGACTTCACCACCCTTGACGCCACCCCGGTCATCGACGCCATGCGGAAGATGTCCTTTACCGCCCGGGAACTGGCCAACGCCGCCGACATCTACAACCGGATGCTGGCCGATCCGGGCTGCACCATTTTTCTGACCATTGCGGGCTCCACCAGCGCTGCTGGTTGCATGCAGGTCTACTCGGACCTCGTCAAATACAACATGGTCGATGCCGTCGTCGCCACCGGAGCCTCCATCGTCGACATGGATTTCTTTGAGGCCCTGGGCTTCAAGCACTATCAGGGCACGCCGAACGTGGACGACCAGGAACTGCGCCGCCTTTACATCGACCGGATCTACGACACCTATATCGACGAAGAACAGTTGCAGGCCTGCGACAAGACCGTCGGCCTCATCGCCGACAAGCTCGAACCACGGCCCTACTCTTCCCGGGAATTCATCGCCGAGATGGGTAAGTACCTGACCAAGAAGGCGAAAAAGAAAACCTCCCTCGTTCAGGTTGCCTATGAAAACGATGTTCCGATTTTCTGCCCCGCCTTTTCGGACAGCAGCGCCGGATTCGGTCTGGTCCTGCACCAGGTCAACCATCCGGACAAGCATGTTTCCATCGACTCGGTGAAAGACTTTCTTGAATTAACAAAGATCAAGATGCAGGCGCCGACTTCCGGGCTTCTCATGATCGGCGGCGGCGTCCCCAAGAACTTCGTCCAGGATACTGTCATTTGCGCGGAAGTGCTGGGAAAAGAGGTTCCCATGCACCAGTACGCCATCCAGATTACCGTCGCCGACGTCCGCGACGGGGCATGTTCCAGTTCGACCCTGAAGGAAGCGTCCTCCTGGGGAAAGGTAGATACGACCTACGAACAGATGGTTTACGCCGAGGCGACATCGGTCATTCCGCTTCTGGCTGCCTACGCTTATGAGAAGGGTAACTGGAAAAAGAGAAAGCGTCGGCATTACGCCAAGATATACGGGAAGTAAGGCAGACCGACCCTGGTATGCCTTGCTTTTAGGATGACCTTTCGCGCGTATCCGGGGGCAACAACATGAATATGCTGAAGAAATTCTCGATTTTCAAGGGAAAATCCAAAAAAGAGACGGAAAATCTCCTGCTCCCGGCTAATACGATCAGCGGGCGTATCGACAAGATGGCCTGGGATATCTTCAGTTCTTTCCGGATGGAACTGCTGGCGGAACCGATCACCTATATTGTTCCTGCCGTCTGGGGCGCCAAAAAGGACGGTGAACTGACGCCCCTCCAGGAAAAGATCCACGGCCGGGTCAATCCACAGATTAGTGACATATTCGACATGCTGGAACTCAAAGGCCTGACATCTTCCCAGGAATATGCCGTGAAATATCTGGTACGCGACCTGGTCATCACCAAGATTGTCTACATGATCGAGTCCTTCCGGGCCAAGTTGGATGAGACGGCGCTAAACGAGAGGTGTATCGAGGATTATCTTAAAAACATCGAGCCGAAGGGTTCCGCATGAAAGCCTTTTTAAAAGGCCGGAACAGGCTGGTGAGGCAGCAGCCAAAACTGCTGACATGATGAAGGTCATATAAAAGGGCGGCTCCAAAATGGAAACCGCCCTTTTTATATATCCAAGCGACTTTGGTCGCCCCTATGCCCTGGTGGAGATGAGGGGGCTCGAACCCCTGACCTCGGCATTGCGAACGCCGCGCTCTCCCAGTTGAGCTACATCCCCAGGTAAATATCCGGAACAGAACACCATTTTCAACCTGTTATGATCCGGAGAAATTTCGGGGCGAACATACATGACTCTTCGGCGAAAAGTCAAGCACTTGTTGTGAAAATTATCTTATCTCTTGACCTAATATCCCGTACTGGTTATAGTTTCTCCATGTTGCAGATGAACCGGGACATGGCTATCCATTGTAAAAAAGAGGTGGCAACATGACGCCACATAAAAAGCTGGCCCTGCTTGTCGGCGGAGGACCGGCGCCGGGTATCAACAGCGTGATCAGTGCCGCCACCATCCGGGGTGAACTCGAGGGGGTCGAGGTTATCGGCATTCGGGATGGCTTCAAGTGGATCATGGAGGGCAACATCGATCATGTGATCCCCTTGAACATCGAGGCGGTCAGCCGCATCCATTTCCGCGGAGGGTCCTTTCTCGGCATTTCCCGCTCCAACCCCACCACCGATCCCGTCAAGCTGGAAAACGCCATCGTTTCGCTGCTCCGTCTGGACGTCTCCCAGTTGATCACCATCGGCGGCGACGACACAGCCTATTCGGCCATGCTGCTTGAAGAAAAGGCCCACGGCCGTATCCGGGTGGTTCATATCCCCAAAACCATCGACAATGATCTCGATCTGCCGCCTTACGTCGATACCTTCGGTTATCAGACGGCCCGTCATTACGGCGTGGAAATCGTCAAAAATCTCATGGTGGACGCCCAGACCACATCCCGCTGGTATTTCGTGATTACCATGGGACGCAAGGCGGGACATCTGGCCCTGGGCATCGGCAAGGCCGCCGGGGCCACGTTAACCCTGCTCCCGGAGGAATTTGCCTGCCGGCAGATCCGCATGAAGGCCTTTGTCGATACCCTGGCCGGAGCAATTATTAAAAGATTGAGCTACGGCCACCAGGACGGCGTGGCCGTCATCGCCGAGGGCCTCGTGCTGGACATGGCCCACGAAGACCTGGCGGAAATCGAGGAAATTGAAAAGGACGAACACGGCAACATCCGGATTGCCGAGGTCAATATCGGTGAAATTCTCAAGAGGCTCGTGGAAAGAAGGCTGCGGGATTTCCATCTCAAGGCGACCATCGTGGCCAAAAATATCGGTTACGAACTGCGCTGTGCCGATCCGATTCCATTGGATATGGAATACACCCGGGATCTGGGCTATTGCGCCGCCAAACATATTCTGGAGGGGGGCAATGCCGTCGTGATCTCTCTGGAAGGCGGACACTTTCTCCCCATCCCCTTTGAAAAAATGATCGACCGGGAAACAGGACGGGCCAGAATCCGCATGGTCGATATCGAATCGACGCGTTATGCCATCGCGCGGCGTTACATGATTCGGCTTTCCCAGGATGATTTCACGGATCCCTACGATCTGGCGAAATTCGCCGCCACGGCCGGCATCGCTCCCCAGGTTTTTCAGAAAGAATTCGGGTACCTGGTCGAAAACGAACCCTATCTGGTTTGTCGAGAATCGACCGATAAGACCCCATGACCCTGTCTTATCTACGGAATTGACAATCTCGCCATAAAATGGGTCTGAAGAATTTTTTTTCATTCTTGACGCGAAACTTGGGAAAATACCCTTGCCCCCGGAGCCCAAGGGCGGATGTTTTTCTGACAGGAGTGATCAAATGAGTGCTTCCCGGCGTATTGTTCTGTTTACGGGTGACGGCAAAGGCAAGACCACCGCCGCCCTGGGCATGGCGCTCCGAGCTGCAGGGCATGGCATGCGGGTCCTGGTCATCCAATTCATCAAAAACGAATCTCATACGGGTGAACGGACGGCCATTTCGCATCTGCCTCAGGTGGATTTTCTGCAGGTGGGACGGGGCTTTGTTCCCGCAGAAAGTGATGAAGCCTTTGTCGTGCACCGTGAAGCCGCCCGCAGGGGGCTGACGATTGTCGAGGAAAGGCTGAAGCAGGACTCTTATGCCCTCATCGTTCTGGATGAAATCTGCACCGCCTGTGCCTTGAATCTGATTAAGACAGAAGATGTCCTGCGACTGATTGAAAATTCGCCGCCCGAGGTCATCTGGGTGCTGACCGGTCGCGGCGCGCCGGAAGCCCTGATTGAGGCGGCGGATACGGTCACCGTCATGGCATGCCGAAAACACGGCTTACTCAAAGGCTTCCCGGCACAAAAAGGTGTGGAGTACTGATCATTATGCCGATGCGCACGGCTTTCAGATTGACCGGCGACAAGGCTACATCAAAGTATTGAAAGCGCGTATTCGCTTCTTGATGATTTTTGTCCTTATACAACTCCGGAAGGCAAATGTTTCTATTGACAGATACGCGTTTGGTGATAAACTTTAATTATAGAAAATTCGGACAGCGGTCACGTGTTGTCGGGAGAATTCTCCGCCGTTAATCAAATCTCTTTTCAGAAGTGTCTTCGGTTTGGCAAAAGGTTAACCTGGTTCAAACCACTCTCGGGGGGCTGATTTAACCCCTCCTCCATTGCTGCTTTAAAAAAAGGAATATCGAACAAAAACCGGGGCGTTCTTTCCCTGCGGGCATTCGCTTATGGCCCTTTTTTGCTCGCATGGAGGAATGTTTTTCCCCAAAAGCCATCACGGGGGGTGCTTTATGGCGACTATCGATTCGGCGGTTTGCAGCGAAGACCTGATCCGTCAGTGCAAAATTGCGCTGGAGGCGATCGGAAACCTGAATTATGCCCTGATGAATCTGTATCAGGTCCCGTCAGGTGGGAGCCGATACGATACATACAAGGCGGAAGCATTTGAAATGATATACGCTTTCCTTGGGCATGCCGCGCGCATTTCCTGGATGCTCTGGGCCGGGACGGGATGGGAAATCGGACGGCACCATAGGCGGCTGCAAAAGATTGAAGGAGCGCCGACAAAAGGTTTTTTCTCCCAGAGAACGTTCCCCAAAGCGCTGGAAACATCCAAAACAAGGTCTTTGAAAATGCTGAGAAGGGCATATCCCTTCGCTTTGGCGCTGCAAAATGAAATATCTGGAGCTACGGAAAAGCCCGCAGGCTGCTATATCATCGGATCACCGATAGCCGTCACGGATTGTTCGTCTCCGGCAGGCATGCGGATCTACGATCCGACCACCAGGGATTTTCATATGGACGGCATTATTTTTCCCCTGCAGGAAATTGCAGCAGCCATTGCCCTTTTATATTCGTATGCCCACGTGGAAGAAAAACCTCGGGCAAGGATGTCGCGGGCGGATGTTAGGCATCGTTTCAGTGAGACCGGAAGAAACGGCGTCAGGGAAGCGATTTACCTTTGATCTTTTAGGCCGGGTCAAGTCGGCGCCGGAAATGCATCCATATCGGTGGAACCGATGAAATCATGATGAAAGGAGGTATCGCGATGTATAAGAAAATCCTGATTCCCCTTGATGGGTCTCCATTGGCCGAGTGTGTTCTGCCCCAGGTCAGGAATCTGGCAGAAGGCGGCCTGGTGGGAGAAGTCATCCTGATCACTGTGGTGGAAATTCCTTCCGAGTGGGTCATCGAAGGCTTCGATTTCGTGGCCCTGAAAAACGCCAACTTCAACGCCGCCCAGGAATACCTGGCCAAAGTGGAAGGAAGCCTTTCTGCAGAAGGGATCTCGGTTCGGTCTGTGGTACTGGAGGGAAGGATTGCCGAAACGATAGTCGATTATGCCAAAGATCAGGACATCGACCTGATCGCCATGGCAACCCAGGGATACACCGGCTTGAAGCGGGTTATGTTCGGCAGCGTTGCGCTCCGGGTGCTACATGATGCCGATACGCCGATCCTCCTGATCAGACCGGAGACCTGCCGTAGATAAACAACGCTGAAAAACCCGGGGGCAGACGTCCTATTTCATGTCAAGATCGGTTCAGGACCGAGTTTTCAAGACATGAAATCGACAATATGCCCCCGGATAATCTGTCTCCATATCTTGCCTGGTCCGTGACTATTTCACAGGCATTCCACAAAAGACGGGCATAAAGAATAACCTTTTCAAGCCCTTGCCTTGCTTGACGCCGCCGTAATCCTAACTTGACACAAGTTGCATCTTTTCCTATACTTCCTCCGCTAATGACCCACTGAGGCAAAAACCCTCAAGCTCTCTTCAAAAAACGACCTTTGATCATAAACATAGACCACACAAGGAGCGTTTCATGGCAAAAATCGATGCTTTTTTTCAGTTGATGAACGAACAGGGTGCATCCGACCTTCATCTTGTCGCCGGCCAGCAGCCCGCCGTGCGCATCAGGGGCGATATGGAGCGTGTCAAATACGACGTCCTGACCAATGATGAACTCAGGGCCATGCTCTATGAAATTACGCCGGAACATAAGATCAAGCAGTTCGAGGAAACAGGCGATGTAGATTTTGCCTATCAGATTCCGAACCTGGCACGCTACCGGGCGAACTTTTTCATGCAGCAAAACGGCGTCGCCGCCGTGTTCAGAGAAATCCCCAGTAAAATTTCCACCTGCGCCGACCTGGGACTTCCGCCCGTCATTGCGAAACTGGCCACGCTGCCCCGGGGTCTTGTTCTGGTCACCGGACCCACGGGCTGTGGTAAATCGACAACCCTGGCCGCCATCATCAACGAGGCCAACCGGCTTCGCAAGGATCATATCATCACCATTGAGGATCCCATCGAATTCGTTCATCAGAGCGAAAACTGTATCGTCAACCAGCGTGAAGTGGGCATTCACACGCGAACCTTCTCTTCGGCTCTCCGGGGGGCGCTGCGTGAAGATCCCGACATTATTCTGGTCGGTGAAATGCGTGATCTGGAGACGATCTCGCTGGCCGTTGAGGCCGCTTCAACGGGTCATCTTGTTTTTGCCACCCTGCACACCACCAATGCAGCCCGGACGGTTGACCGCATCATTGAAGTTTTCCCTGCAGGGGAACAGTTACAGATCCGTTCCACCCTCGCCGACGGTATCCGTGCCGTCATTTCCCAGGTCCTTTTTAAGCGGATCGACAGGAAAGCCCGCTGCGTAGCCCTTGAAATTATGATTGCCAACGCGGCGGTGCGTAATCTCATCCGGGAATCGAAAACTTTCCAGATTCCTTCCATGATGCAGGCAGGGAAAAAATACGGCATGCAACTTCTGGATGATGCCATCCAGGATC
>Ga0302253_1001891_pt1 | contig 11382 bp, 5 predicted proteins | sample AAG_RA_Trp_MG_FD_193537 | JGI IMG/M metagenome (GOLD analysis project Ga0302253, IMG submission 193537) | Enriched activated sludge microbial communities from anaerobic digester in WTTP, New Holstein, Wisconsin, United States - AAG_RA_Trp | ecosystem: Engineered > Bioreactor > Anaerobic >... | reverse complement strand
TATCTCCCGTTATAACGGCAAGGAAAGCATCTCCATCGTCGTCCGCAAACAATCGGGAAGCAACGCCCTGAGAGTCGCCCAGGGCATACGCAGGGAGATAACGAAATTACAGCAGGAAAAACTGCCCCGGGGCGTAAAGATCCAGGTAACCTACGACCAGTCGCAGTTCATAAACGAAGCCGTCTCCAACGTTACCGGTTCGGCCCTACAGGGGGCATTACTGGCTTTCCTGGTTCTGCTTTTCTTCCTGCGGGAGATAAAGTCTTCGCTGGTCATCACCTTCTCCATCCCCATTTCCATCATGACCACCCTGTTTCTTATGTATTGTTTCAAGATAAACATGAATATGATGTCCTTAGGCGGACTGGCGCTCGGCATAGGCATGCTGGTGGATAACTCCATCGTGGTCATCGAGAACATCTTCCGGCACCGGCAGATGAACAAGACGTTCAAAGAAGCCTGCGTGGACGCCTCGGAAGAGATGCTCGCGCCTATAATGGGGTCCACGTTGACGACCGTTGCGGTCTTCCTTCCTTTCGCCTTCGTCTCCGGTATCGCCGGACAGATTTTCAAACAATTATCCCTGACCATCACCTTCGCCTTGACGGCTTCCATCCTGGTGGCCATAACCCTGGTCCCGGTTCTCATCTCCTTTTCCATCTGGGGAAGGGACAACCGGGCCGCGGCAGAACCCCGACAGAGGAATATCCCGGTTTTCGACAAGCTGGAGGAAGTGATCGTCTGGGGAATAGACCGCAAGGAAAAAGTGGTGGCGCTGGCCGGCATCCTGTTCGTCCTAAGCCTCGGGATACTCGCTATCCAGGAGAAACAGTTCATGCCGAAAGTGGACCAGAGACAATTCATCATCAAGATCGATATGCCTCCCGGGACAACGCTGAAAGCCACCGACGTGATAGTGCACAGGTTCGAATCCGCCTTACTCGGATTCAAGGAAACACAGGGCGTCACAGTCAACATCGGCTCAAGCGAGGACAGGAATTCCCTGGAAGAGACGGCGGTGCAGACCCTCGGCAGCCATCAGGCGCAGATACTCGTCAATCTCAAGAAGAAAGCCAGGACGCTCCCTTTCCTTGCTTCCGGCATACGTTCCACTGACGAAATAATCCAGCAGTTGAAGAATACCGCCGAAAAAGGCGGCCTTGAAGGCGCTTCGGTGGAATACGTCGCGCAGGAGACGTCTCTCGGCTCGGCGGTGGAACAGGGAGCGCCTATCGCGATAGAGATAAAGGGCCCGCAGATATACCGTCTTACCGATATCGCCGCCGGACTGCAGTCCGAACTGCGCAAGATAAAAGGTATCTATGGCATAAAAAACAGCATGCCCGCCGCGAGCCCGGAAACAAAACTGCATATTTTGAAAGACAAGGCGTCTTTATACGGCCTTTCCGTGCGCGACATAGCGGTTACCGCGCAGGTGGCCTTGAAGGGCTATATCGCTACGAAATTCAAGGATAAAACCAATCAGGAGGATATCGACATCCGTATCCGCCTGCGTCACGAGGACCGGAGCGAATTAAGCAACCTGCGCCGCATCCTCATCCATTCCCCGCTGGGATTCGACATCTCCATGTCCGACGTGGCTTATCTGACCAAAGGAACCGGGCCCACGGAGATCAAACGCATCGACCAGCAGAGAAGCATCGTCATCAGCGCAAATGTTTATAAACGGGGGATCGGGGAGGTCAACCGCGCCATAGCCAAGATCATAGCGGCAAGAACGGCTTCCCTCCCCAAGGAATACGCTATCGAGCTGGCCGGCGAACAGCAAAAAATGCAGGAGTCGTTCCAGAGCCTGGCCTTCGCCCTTATACTGGCGATCACCCTCGTGTATATGATCATGGCCGCCGAATTCGAGTCGCTCTGGCAGCCGCTGTTGATAATGTTCACCGTCCCGCTTTCGCTTATAGGCGTGGCTTTCTTCCTTTTCATAACCAATACCCCCTTGAGCGTGGTCGCTTACCTGGGCATCATTATGCTGGGCGGCATCGCCGTAAATAACGGTATAGTGCTCATTGAATTCATTAACGATCAGTATAAACAGGGGTATTCTCCTTACAACTGCGTCATAGAGGCCAGTAAGACCAGGATGCGCCCGATCCTGATGACTTCTTTAACTACTATCCTCGGCCTTCTGCCTCTGGCGCTCGGCATCGGCGAAGGCGCGGAATTACAGGCCCCTATGGCCCTGACCGTAATGGGAGGGCTGCTTTCCGCCACTTTTCTTACCCTGGTGGTTATCCCTTCGATATTCCTGATAGTCATGGAAAGGATGTCCGGTATGCCGGCCGGGCGGACCGGCCCGGCGCCGGTAAAAGACGAACCGCTTATCAGCCCGGAACTGGAGGCGCTATTGAAAGCCAGAGAAGAACATAAAGAGCAAACTCCTTTACCGCAGGCCGCTTGCCCGCCGGAAGAACAGCCGTCATCCGGGCAGGCACAGCGCCCGGTGATCAACGACTCGAAAAAACGGATACCTTTCGAGGAGGTGCCGGTGCCGGCAGCGCACCGCCTGCCCCCGATTACACCGTCCACAGCTTATCAACCCGACAAGCCTTCTTCCGAAGCCGCGCCGGCGCAGGGTCAACCCGGCGGACAGGGGATTTTGCCGGCGGCCCCCTCTTTCTCAAAAGAGAATGCCGGGATAAGTCCTATACTTCCAAGAAATGAATCGGTAAAACCTCCGCAGGAAAACAAGGAAATCCCGTCCAAAACACCTGCGGACAATACGCCTGTCCTACAAACGGAAAAGAAATCCCCGCCGGAGCAGATAAAAGAAGAGAAGAAAGACCAGGCTAAGCCTTTCCCGGTATCCAAGCCTGAACTGCCGCCGGAAGAAAAAACGCCCCCCCTTCCCCGGCCTGCGTTCGTAAAACAAGAACCTCCCCGGGAGGCCAAGGTAGAAACTCCGCCGCCCCCGGTTATGGAGTATAATATAAACCCGCGCCAGAAAGACCTTCTGGAAAGATTGAAGAACATAAAGAAAATAACGCGTAAAGAATACGCTGAGATGTTCAACGTTTCCATCCCTACCGCGGCGCGTGATTTGAAGGAATTGATGGATAAACAATTGCTGAAGGCCGAAGGGCCGCTCGGGCCGGGACGCTGGTACGAACCGGTATAACAACCGGTAATTGCGTTACGGAGATAACGCTGCGCCCCCGGCAGAATTACGTCTTCCCTCCGTCCGGCATCGATACGGCGGGAAAGCTTGGGCTCCCGCAACAAAACATTATCGCTGAATAAGAACGGGCTTAGAATGAGTTTACCGGGATTCTCGGTCAACAGGCCGACTTTCATATCGATGCTTTTCGCCGGCATCATCATAATCGGGGTGATCGCCCTGAAGATGCTGCCGGTGGAGATGATGCCGAACATAAGTTACGGCGATATCACCATAAACATAGACGTGCGCGGCGGCATCCCCGCTTCCGAGATAGAAAACCGCATCTCCAAACCGGTGGAAGAAGCGGTCAGCTCCGCTTCCCATCTAAGAAACATCCTCTCCATATCCAAAGAAGGCAACGCCACCATTATCCTGGAATTCGAGCCCGGCACGGAGATGAATTTCGCCGCCCTGGAAGTGCGCGAGAAATTCAACCGTATCCGCAACAAACTCCCCAGAGAGATAGAAAAACCCGTCATCGCCAAATATGAATATATGGACGTGCCGATAATGATATTGGCCGTTACCAGCGACCGCCGTTCCCCGGAACAACTGCGCAAAATAGTAGATGAGCGGATAAAAGACCGCATTCAAAGGATAGAAGGTATAGCCAGGGCTGAAGTGGTCGGCGGCCGCGAAGGCAAGATCATAATCGAGATAGACCAGTACCGCCTTCAGGCATACCAGCTTTCCATAAATAAAGTGGTGGACATCATAAACCTTAACAATTCAAACCTCCTGGCCGGAGAAATTAAAAGGGCCAAGGACAAATATCTGGTAAGGACCATCGGCGAGCTGGAAAGTCTGGAGGATATCGCCAACCTGGCGGTGGCGACAACTAAAGAAGGCTCGGTGGTCCGCCTGAAAGATATAGCAAGCATCAAGGATTCTTATCTTGAACCCACCGCCTTTGCCAGGCTGAACGCCCAGCCGGTAATCTCCATTTATATCCAGAAAGAGTCGCTGGCAAACACGGTGCAGATATCCAAGGACGTGAACAAGGAAATAGAAAACCTGAAACGCAGCCTGGAGAGCGATATAAAGCTTTCCCTGATCTCCAACCAGGCGGATATAATCCAGCAGGCCGTCAATCAGGTAAATTCCTCCCTGCTCACCGGGGCCCTGCTGGCGAGCTTGATACTTTTCATCTTTCTCTGGGACATCAGGCTTGTATTCATCATTAGCTCAAGCATCCCTCTCTCCGTGATACTCACCTTCTGCCTGATGTATTTCTCCAAGCTGACCCTTAACGTAATGACCTTGAGCGGCCTGGCGCTCGGCGTAGGCATGCTGGTGGACAACGCCATCGTGGTTCTCGACAACACCTTCAAGAAACGCGACGATTTTCTGGCGCAACCGGGCAGGTTCCCGGAAGATATGCCGATGAAGGAGATACAGAAGAGGCTGGCGGTGGAGGCCAGCGAAGAGATGTTCCTGGCGATAGTGGCCGCCACTTTTACCACCATCGTGGTCTTCCTTCCCCTGTTTTTTATCAATCCGGAGATCAAGCTCCTTTACAGCGGCATCGCCCTGACTATTACCTATTCCCTGCTGGCATCCCTGTTCACGGCAATAACCCTGATCCCCCTGCTGGCGTCGCGGTTGAAGTTGAAAGACCCGCGCCTGCCGCCGCCGGTCCCGGAAGAATCTTTGTCGAAAGATACCGTGACGGCGGGAACGGAAAAAGAAAAAATAAAAGAACCCGGAGGAGGGTTCCTGGAGAAACTATACAAAATATTCATCGCCCTGGTGCTGTTTCTGCGATATCTGGTGGTCTTCCTGGTGGTAGTGGCGCTGCTGCGCGTAGTGCAGGAGGCTTCCAAGCTGGAGCAGGAATTCATCGGCATCGCCGAACAGAATAAATTCACCATCTTCGTGGAGATGCCCACCGGGACGAAGATCGAAATAACCGACAAGATAATCGCAGGCATAGAATCGTTCGTGGCGAGAATGCCGGAAGTCAAGAACGCTACCTCCAAGGTGGAGCCCTGGTCCGGAAAGATATTCGTGGAACTTAAACCGCTGGCGGAACGCAAGAAATCAACAGGCGAATTCATGAACACGCTGCGCCCCTACACGGACAAGTTCTACCAGAGCCACCGGGCGTTCGTCTATTACGAGGAACCGCAGGAGGTCGGCACCAAGGAAATCCTGCTGGAACTCTACGGTCACGACTACGAGGTGCTAAAAAGCCTTGCCATCCAGGTGGCCCAGCGCCTGCAGACCATACCGAAGTTCACCGATACAAAGATCCGCATGCGCGAGGGCCGCCCGGAGATACAACTTATCCTCGACAAGCGCGAAGCCGCGATGTTCGGACTTACCGCAGAGGACGTGTCTCTGGCGCTGCACACCCATATGCGGGGGCTGGTGGCCACGCGCTTTCGCGGCAACCGGGAATCGTTGATAAAAACCCGGGACCCCAACTTCAACCCGCGATGGCATTTCAACGGCAGCCCCGCCTTGCACAACGGGACTTCCCGGGACGGCGCTGAAAAGGCGGAGGAAACGGAGACGATCGTCCGCATCGGAGAGGAATTCCGCCACACGCGAGATGACCTGCGCAGGATAACTCTGGTGACTCCTTATGGAGATATGGTTTTTCTGAACCAGTTGACGGCGTTCAAGGATGAATACGGCCCGAGCGAAGTGTGGAGAAAGAACAAGTCCCGAATGGTCCAGGTAAGCGCCAATACAGGCGGCGTCGCGCTGGGAACGGCGGCCATTAAAGTGAAAGAGGCGATCAAGGATCTCAAATTCCCGAAAGATTATTTTTGGCAATTCGGCGGTAATTATGATAAAATGATACAAAATCAGAAGGAGCTTTACTGGGCGTTGATAATCAGCCTGGTGCTGGTCTATATGATACTCGCGGGGCTCTTCGAATCGCTTACGGAACCTTTCATTATTCTATGCACGGTACCGATGGCGGCGATAGGCGCAGTCACGGCGCTGAGGCTGACCGATAAACCTGTGGGAACCGGGGTGCTTATCGGGGCAATAATGCTCGGCGGGATAGTCGTCAACAACGCTATCATACTTATAGACCGCATAAATTTCCTGAGGAATAATTTTAAGGACAAGTATTCCCAGCGGGGCGGCGCCAAGAAAGCGGTGATAGACGCATCCTTCGACAGGCTCAGGCCGATCATGATGACATCTTTAACCACTATACTGGGGCTCATCCCGATGGCCCTGGATAAAAGCGAATCGGCTAACTTGTGGTCCCCTCTGGCGATAACCGTTATCGGAGGGCTTTCGGTCGCGACTTTTCTCACTCTTTTCGTAATACCTTGTGTTTATCTTGTTTTCCGGGATCTCTGGCTGGTTAAACGATAGGAGGGGCAAATAAATATGGGCTCTAAATTATTGAAATTTCTGCTTATCCTGGTATTGGCCTTTGTAATGTGGGGAGTTTACCAGACAGGCATCAAGCTTTCCACGCAAAAGACCCCTTTCATACAGGATATGATAAGCAAGGTGAAGAAAGGACCCCCTCCGGACCAAAAGCAGACCGCAGCAACGCCGTCCCGGCAGGAAGAACCGCCCGCGCAGCAGCAGGCGCCGTCCGAACCCGCGCCTATCATGGTTCGGGTGTTCAAGATGAAACCCACCGATTTCCACGATTTTCTCCCGGTAATGGGCACGGTAAAAGGCAAGACGGAAGTTGAACTTAAATTCGAAATCCCGGGTGTGATCAAGAAAATCTATTTCAAAGAAGGCGAAAAGGTGCGAAAAAGCGCGCTGATCGCCTATCTGGTCCCGGATGACGCCAAGTTGAAGCTGAAATACGCGAGGAATAAATTCATAGCGGCCCAGGCGGCATACGAATCATCAATGAAGAAATACGAGATAAACCAGAAGCTGTTCGAGGTAGGAGCGATCATCAAGTCCAAGATGGAAGAAGCCGAACTTGACGCCAGAAGCGCCAAGGCCCAGGTGGATACGGCTAAAGCCGAAGAAGACCTGGCGAAGAACGATTTTCGCAAAGTCTTCCTCTACGCCACAAAAGACGGGGTCATGGGGCCGAGAGAAGCCGAGGAAGGGGAATTCGTGACTTCCCAGGATAAAATGGGCACGCTGTTCGAAATCAGTGAAGTTTACATTGAAGTAGGTATCGTCGAAAGAGACATAAACAAGGTCCGGCTCGGGCAGAAAGCCAGCATATACGTTGACGCTTACCCTACCGGGGTGTTCGAGGGAACGGTGGACAGCGTTTATCCCATCATAGAGGGAAAAAGCAGGACTCTCACCGCCAAGATCAAGGTTGACAACAAAGAAGGACTGCTTATGCCGGGTATGTTCAGCAGGGCGGAAATAAGCATAGCGGACCTGAAACAAGTCTTGATAATCCCTACTTCCAGCATCATGCAGGCCGGCGGCGGCAAGATACTGGTGCCGGTCGTCCCCAAGACGACCTTAAGGACCGGAGAGGACGGCATACAAACCGGAACCGTTCAGATACGCAGGGTCGTGCAGGGATATGCCACTAACGACTATGTGCAGGTGGCGCAGGGTTTGGGAGAAGACGACCTGGTCATCATAGAAACACAGGGCGAATTGAAGGATAACGCCAAGGTCAAGATCGTGGGGACGGAAGAGCTGGGCCTTTAACCCGCGCTTTGCGCAAAATCAGGCTGCCCGTAATCGGTTGGAAGGGATATTCCGGCAGTTCCTTACTTGATCCTGCCTTCGTGGATCTCCAGGCTGGAATTGTTCTTCAGATCCTGCAAAAGTTTCTTTATCCTGTCCTGCTTTTTTTTCTGCAGTAGAATGGTTTTAATTTCACCCCGCATCTCTTCAAAAGACCGCCCCTGGAACCCGCGTATTTCCTCTATCCTCACTATATAGGATCCTTCGGGGCAGGAGAACACGCTGCTGATCTCTCCTTCACGCAGTTCCGGGGCGAATACCGCCTTGTCGAACTCCGGGGAACGTTTACCGCGCTTTAAAAACCCCGCGTCACCGCCTTTATTACGGCTTTCCGTTCTGGAATAGGCCTCGGCCAGCGAGGAAAAATCTTCCCCCTGAAGAAGGCGGATCAGGATACCCTGCGCCTCTTTTTCAGTGGATACCAGTATCTCCCTGATACGGCGCTCTTCCAGCTCCGACAGTCTGGCTTTATACCCGCGGTAGTATTCTTCGGCTTCCTCCCCGCTCGTCTCCGAACCGGACGTCTCCTGTTCCAAAAGCAGCAAAGCCAGGATCTCCTGCCTGGTCTTTTCCATCAGCCGTTTGAATTCTTCCTCTCTGTCCAGTCCGCGCCGCTGAGCCTCCTGGGAAATAAGCAGGCGCTGGATAATCTCTTCTTTCAAATAGTCGGCCTTGGCGGAAAGAGAATCAATTCTTCTCCGGTCTCCTTCCGGGAAGGCGGAGTTATAATATTTCACTTCGAAATCCAGATCGTTTTCGGTTATGACAGCGCCGTTCACCGAAGCGACGGCGTTGGCGGGAGTGCCGGGGACAGGCTCTTTGCGGGGAGAACAGTCGGCCATAAAGATTGCCGCCGCCAAACAAGCCGGCATTGACAGGAGGCGGGTCGAAAGAAGATTATTCAAGATACGTGTATATCTTGCCTTTATAATTGCGCAGGACATATTTTCCCCTTGCCTGCGAAAGTATGTAGCTCGGGTTTACCGGTATCTTGCCGCCGCCCCCCGGGCCGTCTATCACATAGGTAGGGACGGCATACCCGGAAGTATGCCCGCGCAGTTTCTCCATTATGTTTATACCGACCGCCACGGGGGTGCGAAAATGCTGGGTGCCCCTGACCGGATCGCACTGGTAAATATAATAAGGCCTCACCCTTATCTGCAGCAGCTCGTGCATAAGGCGTTTCATGATGTAAGGCCTGTCGTTTATTCCCTTCAAAAGAACGCTCTGACTGCCGAGGGGGATGCCGGAATCGGCAAGCATTTCACAGGCGATACGGCACCTTTTGGTTATCTCCTTGGGGTGATTGAAATGTATGCTCATCCATAACGGATTGTATTTCTTGAGTATCCCCGCGAGCTTGGCTGTAATACGCTGGGGAAGGGTTACCGGGACGCGGCTTCCAATACGAAGGAACTCCACGTGTGATATCGCGCGGATCTTCTTGAGGAGGTCCTCTATCTGCTCGTCTTCCATGGTCAACGGATCTCCTCCGGAGATCAGGACGTCTCTTATCTTACGATTGGACTTTATGTATTCAACCGCCGCGTCGAACTTGCCCGCCCCGCAGGCGCCTTCTTTATCCTGCGCGCAGTCATGCTCGCCCACCAGCCTGCGCCTGGTGCAATGACGACAATACATCGCGCAATGATCGGTGGCCAGCAGCAAAACCCTGTCCGGATACCTGTGCACCAGATGCGGCGCCGGAGAGTCCCTGTCTTCCGCGCACGGGTCGACCATCTCATGCGGCCCCACGGAATACTCCTGGGCGACCGGAACGGCCTGCCTGCGCAGCGGACAGGCGGGGTCCTCCGGGTCCATCAAAGAGGCCCAGTACGGGGTGATAGCCATGGAAAGCCTGCCGTTGGCCTTGCGGATAGCTTCTTCTTCCTCTCCGCTCAATTTAATTATCTGCGCGAGTTCCTCCCCGGAACGCACGCGTTTTTTCATCTGCCAATGCCAATCCTCCCAATCAAGAGGGTTGACATCCTTGAAAAGCGGTATCTGCTGGTAATCCCTAGGCCTTCTCAGAGAACGTATCTGCGGTTCCGGCTGGTGCTTTTGCTGTTCTGCCAGTATGGTATTCTCCAATTTACCCTCTCCTCCTTTTAAAGGCGCCCAGTAAGATCGTTTCTATCAGGTCTTCATACTGCATACCTGCCGCGTATGCCATAATGGGGAAGTTGGAATCTTTAGGGTTCAATCCGGGCAATGGGTTGATCTCCAGGACATAAGGCACGCCTTCTTCGTTCAACCGGATATCGGTGCGCGATATGTCGAAACATCCCACCGCGCGGTGGGTTTTGAGAGCGGTCTCCTTCACCAGGCGTTCGGTGTTCTTATCGAGCCGCGCCGGGCAGTAAAAATGCGGCACGAGCCCCATCTCCTTGTTTCCCTGGAATTCCTTCATCTTCCATGAATAAAAATATTCGCCGCTCCCGGAGCAATCGGAGAAATCTATTTCGAGTATCGGCAGAATTATGGTGCTTCCGTTCTCCAGGACTCCCACGGTCAGTTCCTTGCCGTTGATGAACTCTTCGGCCAGAATGGCCTGATTGTATATCTTCATCAGGTCGCGGACCCTGGAATATAATTCCTCAGTGTTGCGCACGACGTTGGAAGACAATATCCCTTTTGCCGACCCTTCGAAATTAGGTTTAACGATCAGGGGGAAGCTGAGCGCCCCGTCGATCTTCTCGCTGCCGCGGGAGAAAAGCTGCGAACGCGGAGTAGGAATGCCCTCCGCCTTCAGTATCTTCTTGGTCGCCGATTTATTCAACGCCAAGGCGAGCGCGAAGGTGTTGGATCCGGTATAAGGGATTTTGAGATAATCCAGGATTGCGGGTATTTGTGATTCGCGGTATTTGCCGGCGCGGCCTTCGGCGATATTGAAGACCATATCCACGCGGTTTTTTCTGAAATACGACACGATGTCGGGATTGCCGGCTTCCACCGGCAGGACATTATGCCCTTTCTTGCGCAGGGCGGAAGTAATGGCGTCTATGGTTTCCTGCGAGTCGAACTCGGAGAAATAGTCCGGAGGTTTCGATTCATCCTTCTCCTTCAGATTATAGGTCAAGGCGATATCCATACTTACTCCAGTCCGTACCTTTTCAGGGCCGCGCGGAGAATGTTCCCCACGATCTGTTCGTAAGAGATCCCTCCGGCCTCCGCCACCAGCGGAAAGACGTCGGCGGTCGACAACGAAGGCAGCGGGTTTATCTCCAGCACATACGGCCTGCCTTCCGGGTCAACCCTGAAATCCACCCTGCCGAAATCGCGGCAATCTACCGCGAGGTAAGTTTTCAACGCCAGCTCTCCCAGGGTTTTTTCCAGCTCAAGGCTGATGCGCGCCGGGCAGATATATTCTATCCTGTCGGAGGCGATACTGCTGAACGTATAGAACTTATCGTTAAGTTTCACCTTACCGTCTATCTGCACCTGAACGGCCGGCATCACCTCGACCGGGTCGTTACCGACGATTGCCACGGTAAATTCCTGTCCGGCAACGAATTCTTCCACCAAGGCGGGCTGATGGTATGCGT